>Ga0208864_1000008_pt1 | contig 64561 bp, 69 predicted proteins | sample CryBogmetaGMA05M_FD_184542 | JGI IMG/M metagenome (GOLD analysis project Ga0208864, IMG submission 184542) | Freshwater microbial communities from Crystal Bog, Wisconsin, USA - MA0.5M (SPAdes) | ecosystem: Environmental > Aquatic > Freshwater > Lake | place: Crystal Bog, Wisconsin, USA...
TGAAGCAGATGGTCGCGGCCAGCAGGCAGGGGATCATCAGCACACCGAACCAGCCCACATAGAGGCGGTTGTTGGTGGAGGTGACCCACTCGCAGAACTGCTGCCACGCCGAAGCGCCGGAGCGCTGCTGGATTGTGGCGGTCATGAGAACGAGGGGGGTGTGCCGCAACCAGGCATCTGAAAACCAGAAAACCGGGCTGGAGCGGATGGAAGGGCGGAATCCCGCCAAATGGACTGTAACGGAACATTGCGGCGTTTATGGGAAAGCAAAGCCCGCCCTGCCATCAGCAGCCGCAATGCCACCGATCAGCCCGGCTGATCGGTGCTCCGGTGCGCAGGGCACGGCCAGGACGCCCCCATGGCCATCATCAGCAGAGTCGAGGCAGGTCCGATGGCAATCCAGTCCCCCAGCTCTCCAGCCCCAGTCGAGGCGGAGGCGGAGGCCGAGGCCCTGCAGCGCTGGCAGGAGCACTGGCAGCAGCGTTGGTATGCGATCGCCTGCCTCCGCGATCTCGATCCGGCCCGCCCCAGTGCCTTCACGCTGCTGGAGCAGGATCTGGTGCTCTGGTTTGATCGCAACGCCGGGCAGTGGCGTGCCTTCGCCGATGTCTGTCCGCACCGGCTGGTGCCCCTGAGCGAAGGCCGCCTCAACGACGCCGGTGAACTCGAATGCCCCTACCACGGCTGGAGCTTCGACGGCAGCGGCCACTGCACCGCTATCCCCCAGGCGGAGCCGGCCGCCGCCGCCAATGCCTGCGCCAGCCCCCGCTCCCGCTGCCGCAGCTACGCCACCGCCACCGGCCAGGGGCTGCTGTTTGTGTTCGCCGGCGATCCGGAGCGCTCCGCCGCCATGCCGCTGCCGCTGGTGCCGCCCCTGGAGGAACCCGGCTGGCTGGTGCAGGACACCTTCCGCGACCTGCCGATGGATGCCCTCACCCTGCTGGAGAACGTGCTCGATGTGAGCCACGTGCCCTTCACCCACCACCGCACCGTCGGCCGCCGCGATAACGCCGCGCCGGTGCTGGCCGAGCTCACCGGCAGCGGCCCGGAGGGCTTCACCGCCAGCTGGCCGGAGGGTCCGCGCAAGGGCAAACTCGGCAGCCAGGCCACCACGTTCCAGGCGCCGGCGCTGATGTGGCACGACCTCACCGCCAAGGGCTTCGGGCGCATCCTCACGGTGGTCTACGCCACGCCGATCCGCCGCGGGGAATGCCGCCTGATCGCCCGCTTCCCGTTCCAGTTCCGCTCACGCCTGCCGCGGCTGCTGGTGGGTCTGCGGCCCCGCTGGCTGCAGCACATCGCCAACCACACCGTGCTCGAAGACGACCAGGTGTTCCTGCACTGGCAGGAGCGGCGCCTGAGCGAAGCCGGCGGCAGCGACGCCTTCAGCCGCGCCTGCTTCCTGCCCAGCACGGCCGACCTTTATGTGAGCGCCCTGCACCAATGGGTGCGCGACCACGGCGGTGAACCGTTCCCCGGCCAGCCGCTGCCGCCGCGCCAGAGCCTCGGCCCGCTGATGGACCGCTACGACAGCCACACCCGCCACTGCCGCGCCTGCCGCACGGCCCACAGCCGCATCAGCCGCTGGCGGCCCTGGCTGCTGGCCCTGGCGGGCGGCCTGCCGCTGCTCGCCCTCGCCCTGATCGCCCTGGGGCAACCCATCGGGCTGCTGGCCGCCGGTGCGGCAGGCGCTGGCCTGGCGCTGGCGGCCGAACGGCAGCTCGCCCGCTGGCAGCAGGGGTTGGAGCGCGGCAGCGGCGAAGCCCCCCGCAACTGCAGCTGAGAGCGCCGGCGCCTCAGGCCAGGGTCTGCAGGCAGCGCAGGATCGTTTCGGCCGCCACGTCGTCGCGGATCTCCACGGCGCCGATGGCGGTGGGCAGCACGAAGCGCACCCGGCCATCACGCACCTTCTTGTCGCCCTGCAGGCAGGCGAGCACCGCCTGCGGATCCAGGGCCGGCCAGGCCTGCGGCAGACCCGCAGCGGCGATCACCGCCCGCTGGCGCTGCTGGTCGGCATCGCTCCAGAGGCCGAGCTCCACCGCCAGGGCGCCGGCGGCCACCATGCCGATCGCCACGGCCTCGCCGTGCAGCCAGGTGCCATAGCCGCAGAGGGTTTCCACCACGTGGCCGAGGGTATGGCCGTAGTTGAGGATCGCCCGCAGGCCGCCTTCGCGTTCATCGGCCGCCACCACCCGCGCCTTGGCGGCGGCGGAGCGCTCCAGCAGCCGCTCCAGCAGCGCCGGCCCCACGGCTTCGCGGCTGGCAAGCGCCCCGGCCGGATCGAGGCGGGCGGCGGCCTCCAGCTCCCCAAACAGGGGTGCATCACCGATGACGCCGTACTTGATCACCTCCGCCATGCCGGCCCGGAATTCACGGGCCGGCAGGCTGGCGAGGGTGGTGGGATCGATCAGCACCAACCGCGGCTGGTGGAAGGCGCCGATCAGGTTCTTGCCGCCGGGGTGGTTCACGCCGGTCTTGCCGCCGATCGCCGCATCCACCATCGCCAGCAGGGTGGTGGGCACCTGCACCACGGCGATGCCCCGCAGCCAGGTGGCAGCGGCAAAGCCGGCCATGTCACCCACCACGCCGCCGCCGAGGGCCACGATCAGTGAGCCGCGCTCCAGCCGCTGGGCGAAGGCCGCATCGTGAATCAGGGCCACACTGGCCGGCGTTTTCTGCTCTTCGCCCGCCTCCAGTTCCAGCAGCTCGGCCGCCAGTCCGGCAGCCCGCAGGCTGGCCAGGGCGGTGGCGCCGTAGTGCTCACGCACCACCGGATTGGTCACCACCAGCACCCGGCTACCGGCAGCGAATCCCTGGGCGCGGATCGCCGCACCCAGCTCCGCCAGCCCACCGGCGCCGATCAACACCGGATAGGGGTTGGCGCTCAGCTCCACGGCAATGGTGCGGAACGCGGCGGCGGCGGCGGTCATCGGCAAACCCGGGGCGGAGCAGAGGTTAAGGCGGCCAGGGCCACACCCCGGGCTCAGCCCTGGCCCTGGCCGCATGACTTGTTCTTCGGCCGATGTGAACAGCAATCAAGCGTTGTCGCCCCCATGCCCCTGCTGCGCGGAACGCAGCACCGCCAGCACCGCCTCGCCGTAGCGCTCCAGCTTGGCGGCCCCCACGCCGCTCACCGCCGCCAGGGCCTCCAAATCGGCCGGCCGCCGCCCGGCGATCTCCAGCAGGGTGCGGTCGTGGAACACCACATAGGGCGGCACCCCCTGCTCCCGTGCCTGCTCCAGCCGCCAGCTTCTGAGGGCTTCGAAGCGCTCCCGTCCGATCTCGCCCAGCTCCATCGCCGGTGCCGCTGATGCCCGTTCGCCACCACTGGAATGGCGCCGCTCCTTCGCCGGCGCGGCCAGCCGCAGGGCCAGGCTCGTTTCACCGCGCAGCAGCGGCTTCACCAGCGCCGCCTCGCCGAAGCGCAGGCCGCCCCGGGCCTCGCTGTCACTCACCAGATAGCCCAGGGCGATCAACTGACGGAAGAGCGAGCGCCACTGGCCCCGGTCCAGGTCGCGGCCGATGCCATACACGCTCAGTTCTTTATGGCCCAGCTCGCGGATGCGGGCGGTGTCGGCCCCCAGCAGCACATCGATCACATGGGCGGCGCCGAAGCGCTGACCGGTGCGATACACCGCCGAAAGGGCCTTGCGGCACGGATCGGTGAGATCCACCCGCCGGTCGGGCTCCAGGCAGAGATCGCAGTTGCCGCAGGGCTGCTCCAGCTGTTCGCCGAAATGGCGCAGCAGCACCTGGCGCCGGCAGCCCGGCGCCTCCGTGAAGCCGATCAGGGCATCGAGACGGCCGTGCTCGATCCGCTTCTGCGCCTCCGGCGCCTCCGAGTCGTCGATGAAGCGCCGCAGCTGCGGCACATCGCCCGGACCGTGCACCATCCAGGCGACGGCGGCCAGACCGTCGCGGCCGGCGCGGCCGGTTTCCTGGTAGTAAGCCTCCAGGCTGCGGGGCAGGTCCACATGGGCCACGAAGCGCACGTCCGGCTTGTCGATGCCCATGCCGAAGGCCACCGTGGCCACCACCACCACGCCGCTCTCGCGGCGAAAGCGCTCCAGGGCGGCGCTGCGGATCTCGTTGCTGAGGCCGGCGTGATAAGCCACCGCGTCGTGGCCGGCGGCCTGCAACTCCCGGGCCAGCTGTTCCACCCGGCTGCGCGAGCGGGCGTACACGATGCCCGCCTCGCCGCGGCGCTCGGCCAGGAACGCCAGCAGCTGCCGGCGCGGCTCCTCCTTCTCGCGCAGCAGATAGCGGATGTTGGGCCGGTCGAAACTGGCCAGGAACACCGGATCGGCCTGCAGCCGCAACTTGTCGCGGATCTCCTCGCGGGTGCGCGGATCGGCGGTGGCCGTCAGGGCCAGCCGCGGCACCTGCGGGAAACGCTCCGCCAGCACCGCCAGCTGCAGGTATTCCGGCCGGAAATCATGGCCCCACTGCGACACGCAATGGGCCTCATCGATCGCAAACAAAGCCAGCGGCAGCTCCGCCAGCCGCTCCAGGAAGCCGGGGCTGAGCAGCCGCTCCGGCGACACATACAGCAGATCCAGCTCCCCCCGCGCCAGCGCCTGCCAGGTGGCGGCGGCGGCCTGGGCCTCCTGGGCGGAGTTGAGCGCCGCCGCCCGCACCCCCGCCTGGCGCAGGCCCTCCACCTGGTCCTGCATCAGGGCGATCAGCGGCGACACCACCACCCCCAGCCCCGGCCGCGCCAGGGCCGGAATCTGATAGCAGAGCGACTTGCCGCCGCCGGTGGGCATCAGCACCAGGGCCGAGCCGCCCGCCACCACATGGCCCACGATCTCCGCCTGGGGCCCGCGGAAGCCGGCATAGCCGAACACCTCCCGCAACAGGCCGGCTGGATCCTTGCTGGTCTGGCTGGTCAAGGCACCCCAGGCGGGCTGCTGCCCCGGCTCCACTCCCCCAGAATGCCGCGATGGCCCCCTCCCCTTCCACCTCCGCGCCCGGTCCCCCGGCGGCCACGGCCTGGGGGTTCCTCAGCCCGGCGCTGATCCTGCTGGCACTCACGGTGCTGATCCCGGCGGCGATGGCACTGGTGATCAGCTTCTGCCGCACCGGCCTGGATGTCAGCGAACCGCTGCAGTTCACCGGCCTGGCCAACATCCGCCGGCTGCTGGCCGATCCGATGTTCTTCAAGGTGGTGGGCACCACCCTCCTCTATCTGGTCGGCACCGTGCCGCTGATCGTGGCCGGCGCCCTGGGCCTGGCCGTGCTGGTCAACCGCCGGCTGCCGGCCATCCACTGGTTCCGCGGAGCCTTCTATACCCCCTATCTGGTGTCGCTGGTGGTGGCGGCGATCGCCTTCCGCTGGCTCTATGCCGAGAACGGCCTGATCAACGGCTGGCTCACCAGCCTGCTCGGCGGCCATTTTTCACCGATCGGCTTCCTCTCCTCGCCCCTGCTGGCCCTGCCGGCAGTGATGTTGGTCACCCTCTGGAAGGGCCTCGGCTACTACATGGTGATCTTCCTGGCCGGCCTGCAGGGCATCTCCGCCGACCTCTATGAAGCCGCCGCCCTCGATGGCTGCGATGGCTGGCGCCGCCACCGGGACATCACCCTGCCGCTGATCCGGCCCTACATCACCCTGGTGGCAGTGATGTCGGCGATCGGGGCCACCAAGGTGTTCGAGGAGGTCTACCTGATGACCCAGGGCGGACCCGCCGACAGCACCCGCACCATCGTTTATTACGTCTACGACCAGGCCTTCGCCGAACTGGAGATCAGCTACGCCTGCACCGTCGGCCTGGCCCTGTTCGTGATTGTGCTGCTGCTCACCCTGGTGCGCCTCGCCTTCGCCGCCGACAAACCACTCGGTTGAACACCCCCCGCACAGCGCCTCCCGCACCCTGATGGCAATGTGGGTGATTGCATCGGCGGGTGACAGTCGTGGAGAGCGCCCCGGACAGGCCGGAAGCAACCGCAGCGGCGAATCCAGCCCCGGCCCCTCCCGCCCCGGTGATCGGCATCGTCGGTGGCGGCCAGCTGGCCTGGATGCTGGCAGCCGCCGCCCGGGAGCTGGGGGTGGAACTGATGGTGCAGACCCCGGCCGCCGAGGATCCCGCCGGCCGCCTGGCCGCCGGCGTTGTGCTGGCGCCGGTCGACGACGTGGCCGCCACCGCCCGGCTGGCTGCGGGCTGCCGGGCGATCAGCTTCGAGAACGAATGGATCCCGCTGGCGCAGCTCGAACCGCTGGCCCGCGCGGGCGTGCGCTTCGTGCCCTCGCTCGAAGCCCTGCGGCCCCTGGTGAACAAGCGAACCCAGCGCGAACTGCTGGAGTGGCTGCATCTGCCGGCGCCGCGCTGGCTGCCCCTGGAGCAGGTGCTCCAGCCACCGCCGCCCCAACCGTCGAGGGCCGGCGGCGAATCCGCACCGGCCAGTTCAGCGGAACGGCCCTGGGAGCTGGTGCCGGCAGCGGGCCAGGCCGGCTCCGGCGGCCCCCAGCCACCGCGGCTGCCGGCGCCGTTCCAGTTTCCGCTGATGGCCAAGGCCACCACCGGCGGCTACGACGGCAAGGGCACCCGGCCCCTGGCCGACCAGGCCGACCTGGAGGCCTTGCTGCAGCAGGTGGAGCCGGCCGACTGGATCCTTGAGGAGATGGTGGCCTTCGAGCAGGAGCTGGCGATCACCGCCTGCCGCGATGCCGATGGCACCGTGCTCTGTTTCCCCCTGGTGCAGACCCACCAGCACGCCCAGGTATGCGACTGGGTGTTGTTTCCAGCCCCGGTGAGCCAGGCGGCGGCAGCCCTGGCCCGCAATGTGGTCACCTCGCTGCTCACCGAACTCAACTACGTGGGAGTGCTCTCGATCGAGTTCTTCTTCGGTCCGGCGGGGTTGCAGGTGAATGAGATCGCCCCCCGCACCCACAACAGCGGTCACCTGACGATCGAAGCCTGCCGCACCAGCCAGTTCGAGCAGCAGGTCCGGATCGTCGCAGGCCTGCCCATGGGCCTCACCGATCCCCGGCTACCGGGGGCCCTGATGGTCAACCTGCTGGGCTTCGAAACCGCCAGCGACGGGGCCGATCGCTATGGCGAGCAGCGCCAGGCCCTGGCGGCCCTCCCAGGCGCCCGGCTGCACTGGTATGGCAAGACGGCGGTGCGGCCCGGGCGCAAGCTGGGCCACCTCACCCTGGCCCTGGAGGCCGGCAGCGATGCCGAGCGCCGGCTGGAGGCCGAGCGGCGGCTGGCGGAGGTGCGCGGTATCTGGCCATTGCCGGCCCCGCCCGAATCGCAGCCACAGCCGCTGGAATCCGCGGAACTGCCGTTAGGATGACCCCGGACTGCCTTGTTGGTGACTGCCTTTCACAGTTTTCTGATCTGACTCCCTTTTCGACATGGGGGGTCTTCAGCGGAAGCAACGTAAGCCGGCCCCGTAGCCGGAAACGGCGCCCCGCCCCTGACCCCCCTTCTGGTTCCACCAGGTCGAACACTGGGGCAAGACGGCACGGCGGTCCACCCCATTTCCTTTCCTCCCAGCCCCCCTACCCCGCGAGCGGCGCCCATGGCCACCCCTGAGGAGGCCAATCCCGAACAAGCCACCTTCCAACGCGCCTCTTTTGAACGTGCCACCTTCCAACGTGCCGTTGAAGAGCTGCTGAGCCGGGCACCGGGGCCGGTCTTCCCCAGGGCCCGGCGTCTCTATCTCCAGAAATATTCCATCGGCGGCGATACCAGCTCCCCTTTCCGCACCTTCCTGCTGGAGGAGGACATCCAGGAGGCCGCCGGCGGTGTGGTGCGGATCCGCGCCCTCGCCTTCGCCGTGGTGCACTGGCAGGCGGCCCAGGTGGCCGTGGAGGTCTACGCCGAGCACCTGCGCGAGCACTGGGGGCTGGAGCCCGACGATCTGACCCTGGTGTCAGGCGAACCCTGGTTCCGCGACGGGGGTGCCTGGGCCAGGTTCAGCCATCCCCTGGTCTGCGAACGGGCCACCCCCACCACCCTGATCAGCCCCTGAATCCCGGCCGCCGGCCGCCCAGGCTCAGGCGCAGAGCTGATCGAGCCGCCCCTGCAGCCGCTGCCGCTCCCAGCCAGTGACCACAAACACCTCCTGCACACTGCCGCCGCGGCGAGCCACCAGCTTGTAGCCGCCGGTGATCGGCGTCGACACCCGCAGCCGCAGACCACTACTGCGCCCCCGCACCCGGCCGATCACCGCCGGTGTCACCGTCTCGATGCCCTCCTCGGCAGCCAGCAGCTTCAGCAGGGGGATCAACCCCTCCAGGTAGGTGCTGTGGGTGATCACCAGGCGGCCCATCAGGCCCGCTCGAGCGGCGCCATCGTCAGCCCCTCGGCACCGAGCTGCTGGTGATAGAGCTCCGCCTGCTCCTGGGGTCCGCTCCACACCGTGGCAGCGCCTTCGCCGTCGATCCGATGGGCCAGCTCCCAGGCCCGGTCGGGCGTCATGGCAGGGATGTAACGCACCAGGCACTCCACCACGTGCTGAAAGGTGTTGGTGTCGTCATCGAGCACGATCACCCGGTAATGGGGGTAGGGCTGTCCCTGCTGGCGGCGCTCAAGAACCCTGGCGGCACCGGGCTCGGAGCGGCTGGTGCTGGCCACGCTGACGACCATGGCATTCCCTCCCGTACTGGCTCGTGCTGGCAGGACCCTAGGTAACATGCGAGGCGAAATCCTCCTGCACCCCATGTTGATCACCCTGGGCTGGGCCTCGCTGGCTGCCGTCTTCAGCTTCTCGATCGCCATGGTCATCTGGGGCCGCAACGGCGACAACGTGCTGCCGTTCTGAGTTGTTTCCCTTGTTGCCAACCTTCGCCGATGCCGCCGTGATCCAGGAGTCCGGCGGTCTGATCGGCGGATACAGCCTGCTGGCCGGCCTGGCCGCCGTCCTGCTCGTCTTTGTGAGCGGTGGCGTGATCTACCTCTCCAGCATCGAATGGCGCGACCGGCGACGGCGCAACCAACAGGGCGGAGGACGCTGAATCGGCCCCTGTGATGAAGCGTTTCACCCTGGCCGGCTGGCGGCCCCGTGCCCGGCTCGATCGGTTGTTCCTGCCGATCACCTCCTCGGTGATCGCCCTGCTGCTGGCGGTCCCCTCCGTGCTGTTGCTGCGCAGTCCCCGACCCCGCGCCCAGGGGCTCGAGCAGCTGATGACGGCGGCGAGCCTGCTGCAGAGCTTCCCCGCCACCCCCGAAAGGCCGGTGCCGGCCCTTTGGCGCGAGCGCCTTGGAGCACAGCTGGCAGGCCGGCTCTGGCGCCAGCAACGGAGCTCCTGGTGGCAGTTCTGGGGCATCCATGCCGAAGGTGCCCCCTACCTGGCCCTCACCGCCAGCGGTCCCCTCGCCCAGGCCAGCTCCCGCCTGCCTGCCAACAGCCTGCGGGTGGGCAATCTGCTGGTGGTCGCGGCCGATCCCCTCTCCCGCCAGATGCTGCAGTCCCAGCTGCGACCCCAGCAACGGGCCAGCCGCGGCGTGCAGGGACGCTGCCTCGAGCTGTTGGAACAGCGGCAGGGGGTGTTCTGGAATCCTTCGGCCCTGGGGGTGATCGTCGGCGATGTGGCCCCCCTGCTGCAGCGCTTCCAGGAGGGTTGCCTGGAGCTGCAGCTCGATGCCAACGCCCTGCGCTGGCAAGGGGAGGCGGCGGCGGTGGACGGCGTGCTGGCCCCCCGGCCGCAGCAGACCGCCGGCCAGGCGCTGCCGGCCGGCGCCGGCCTGCCCCTGCCCGCCGATGTGCTGCTGGAGATCGAGGGGGCCTCCCTGGAGCCGCTGCTGCAGGGCCTGCTGGCCCGCCAGCTGATCCGCGAACCGCTGGCATCCCGCTATGGGCTGGATCCGTCCCGCCAGCGCCGGCTCAGCCAGAGCCCCTTCCGCCTGCGGCTGCGTCCCCAGCCCACCGGTCGCTTCCAGGCGTCCCTGGAGCTGCAACTCCTGGTGGGTCGCCAGGGCAAGAGCTGGCGGCCGATGCTCACCAAGGTGGCCGAATCCCTGCGCCAGCAGGGTCTGCGCCAGCCGGCGGCGCCCCCTGGCAAACCGGCCAATCCCACAGCGGAACTGGAGGCGGTCTGGAGCCGCGAGGACGGCGTGGTGGTGGGGGGCTGGCGCTGGCTCCGGGCCGGCAGCGACGAGCAGCTGCTCCTCTACCTCGGCCCCACCCCCTCGCTGCCCCTGCCCTACCGGCCGGATGGCACGGATCCCCTGGCACCTGGGGGCCTGAGGCTGCGGGCGCGGCCCCTGGCGCTGCAACAGCTGGGGCTGCTGCCCAACCAGATGCCGCCACTGGTGCAGCGGGCGGAGCAGCTGTCAATGGAGGCCGATCCGGCTGCCGGCGGCAAGGGCTCAGCCGGCTCCCTCAGTCGGCTTTGGGGGCATCTTCAGCTGGGGAAATAACAACCCCAGCAGCGCCCGCAGCCTCCGCCTCGGCGATCACCTCCGGCTGGGCGGCACGCTCGCGACGGCGCCGGTCGGCGGCGAGGGTTTCCTCCATCAGCTCCACCGCCTGGGCGAGCTTCTTGAGGTTGTCGGCGTAGAGGCCAAGGTCCTTGTCCACCCGATCGCGCAGCAGCCCCATGGCGGCGGCGAGGTCGTGGGCGTAGGTGCGCAGGGCCGCCGGGTCAAGGGCATCGGCCCCCTCCGCCTGCTCCAGCAGGGTGAGCAGGCCCACCGCCATCAGCCGGGAGTAATGGAAGTCGGTGCGCTGGATGGTCGCCAGGGCTGCCGCCAGGGGCTCTGGGGCGCCCTGGCCCTCCCGCTCGATCCACTCCCGCACCTCATCGACCCGGTGGTGGCCGATCGCCGCCACCGCCCCATCGCGCTGCTGGCGCAACTGGGCGGCATCAAAACCGGTGGCTCCGCAGAGGGCACGAAACAGCTCCTCCTTCTGGTGATCGGGCCGATAGCCACGGGCGAAGGCATCGAACACCTGAACCACCCCCACCGCGAACAGGGTGTTGGCTTCAAAGCCCTGCTGGCGGCTGAGCAGATGCAATTCCACCAGCAGCTCGTCGACCATGCGCCGATAGAGGGGCGCGATCACGTGGGGGAAGGCGCCATGGAAGGCGCGCTTGCTGTCGGCGACGGTGAGGGCGAGGCTCACGCGGAATGGTCCTGCTGAAGGTGCTGCGACCTTAGCGCTGGCCTGCCGCGACCCGCCCGGCCACTCAGTAGGATCAGAGAAGTGACTTCTGCCGGCCCATGATCCCGATCGTCATCGAAGAGTCGGGGCGGGGCGAAAGGGCGTTTGACATCTATTCGCGGCTGCTGCGCGAACGTATCATCTTTCTGGGGGAACCCGTCACCTCGGAATCCGCCAACAGGGTGGTGGCGCAGCTGCTGTTTCTTGAAGCTGAAGATCCCGAGAAAGACATCTTTCTCTACATCAATTCCCCCGGCGGTTCGGTGTACGACGGCCTCGGCATCTTCGACACCATGCAGCACATCAAACCCGATGTGCAAACCGTCTGCGTCGGCCTGGCGGCATCCATGGGGGCCTTCCTGCTCTGCGCTGGCACCCGTGGCAAGCGCAGCAGCCTCACCCACTCGCGGATCATGATCCACCAGCCCCTGGGTGGTGCCCGGGGCCAGGCCAGCGATATCCGCATCCAGGCCGATGAGATCCTTTACCTGAAGAAGAAGCTCAACCAGGAGCTTGCCGACCGCACCGGCCAGCCCCTGCCCCGCATCGAGGAGGACACCGACCGTGACTTCTTCATGTCACCGGCGGAAGCAGTGGAGTACGGCCTCATCGACAAGGTGATCGATAAACGGCCGATGCGGCCCGTCTGAGCCGCCTGCCGTGGGCCGCAGCCGCGCCCGATCAGCCGATTCCCGCCCCGGCGGCAAGGGCCTCCCGCCCAGCCTGCGGCCGAGCAAGGTCTGTCCCGTCTGTGGCCGCAGCTTCAGTTGGCGCCGTAAGTGGGCAACGGTGTGGGAGCAAGTGATCTACTGCTCGGATCGTTGTCGCAACCGCCGTCCATGAAAAAGCCCGGGTGGTTCGCCACCCGGGCTGTTGGTAGGAAACGGGTCTGCCGGCTGCCTCAGCCCAGGGCCTACTGGGGTGCGGGTTCCAGCTCGACAATGGGCTCGGAGGCCTTGAGCAGGGGTGAGAAGCGTTCCTTTTCGGGCACCACAGTGAATTCAGCCACGATCGCGCGGAATTCCTCGCCATCGAGGCTCTCCTTTTCAATCAGCAGCTCCACCACCCGGTCCATACAAGCCCGGTGTTCGCCCACCAGGGCCACGGTTTCGGCGTAGCAGCTCTGCACGATCTGACGCACGGCCGCATCGACCCGGGCGGCGGTGGCATCGGAGCCATCACTGCGGGTCATCAGATCGCGGCCGAGGAACACTTCCTGGTTGCCCGCCTCAAGGGAGAACTGGCCCAGGTCGCTCATGCCGAAGCGGGTGACCATCTGGCGGGCGATCGAGGCCACCTGCTGGATGTCACCACCAGCGCCTGTGGTGACCTCGGCGTGGCCGAACACCACAGCCTCCGCCGCCCGGCCGCCCAGGGCGCCCATGATCCGGGCCCGCAGCTGGGCACGGCTCACCAGCATCTGCTCCTCATCCGGGGAGAACCAGGTGAGACCCTGGGCCTGGCCCCGGGGAATCAGCGTGACCTTCTGGACAGGGTCGTGGGCCTTCACCAGGGTGCCCACCAGGGCGTGGCCCACTTCGTGATAAGCGATCAGACGCTTGCTGCGGCCATCGGTGAGCGGCTTGCCTTCCATGCCGGCGATGATCCGGTCGACGGCGTCGTCGATCTCGGCCAGGCTGGTGGCCTCCTTGCGACGACGGGCCGTCAGGATTGCCGCCTCATTCAGCAGGTTGGCCAGGTCGGCACCGGAGAAACCAGGGGTGCGGCGGGCGATCGTCTCCAGGGAGACATCCGGCGCCAGGGTTTTGTTGCGGCTGTGCACCTCCAGGATCGAGAGGCGGCCCTTGATATCGGGCACATCCACCATCACCTGGCGATCGAAACGGCCGGGGCGCATCAGCGCCGAATCAAGCACATCGGAACGGTTGGTGGCAGCGATGATGATGATGCCGCTGTTCCCCTCAAACCCGTCCATTTCGGTGAGCAGCTGGTTGAGGGTCTGCTCCCGTTCGTCGTTGCCGCCGCCGATGCCGGCACCGCGCTGGCGGCCCACCGCATCGATCTCATCAATGAAGATCAGACAGGGGCTGTTCTCCTTGGCCCGCTTGAACAGGTCGCGCACCCGGCTGGCGCCCACCCCCACGAACATCTCCACGAACTCCGAACCGGAGAGGGAGAAGAAGGGCACACCGGCTTCGCCGGCGATCGCCTTGGCCAGCAGGGTCTTGCCGGTGCCGGGAGGGCCCACCAGCAATACACCCTTGGGAATCCGGGCACCCACGGAGGTGAATCGCTCCGGCGTCTTCAGGAAGGTGACCACCTCCTGAAGATCCTGCTTGGCTTCTTCCACACCGGCCACGTCATCGAACTTGACGCCGGTCTGGGCCTCCATCAGGAAACGGGCCTTGGTCTTCCCGAACTGCATCGCCTGGCCGGGACCACCGGGCATGCCGTTCGAGCGGCGGGCCAGGAAGATCAGTGAGCCGATCAGCAGCAGCGGGAAGAGCAGGTTGCCCAGCAGACCCACCGCCGGCGGCGCTGTACGGGGAGGGTGGATGTCGAAGCTGATGCCTTCAGCCTTGAGTTTGTTCACCAGCTCAGGCGCCAGTCCGGGCAGATCGACCCGCAGGCGCTGCACCCGGTTGTCGATGTCGGGATCAACCGCCTCGATCACGGCGGTACGGCCGCCGTCGAACACATCGACGGCCGTGACCCGGCCCGCATCCACGTAATCGAGGAAGCGGCCGTAGCTCATGCGGGCCACCGCCGCATTGCGGGGGGCCACCGTGGCGGTCGTTGGCGAGAGCCGCGCTCCCGAACCAAGCAACTGCCAGCCGAGGAACAGGGCCACCGCGATCGGCAACACCCAGAGAGCGATCAGGCGCCAGCGCTGGTTCATTCGGTGAGAGGCTTCTTTAACAAGTGTAAAGGGCGCGGCGCCTCTGCCGCCGATCGGTCTCAGACAGCCTTCAGCCAGGGCACCTCAAGGCGATGCTCAGCGATCTCGGTGATTGATCCGGGGGCCTCCGTCCGCAGCTCCTGGCTGGGCAGGCTCTCGAGCAGCTCCGGGCCGCCGAGCCCGTGGGTCCAGATCTCCACATCGCTGCCGGGAGGGCACCGGAAGCTGAGCAGCTCAAAGGGAAACACCACCCGTTCAAGGTAAAAACTGTCGGGACCCAGACAACGCACGATCACCATGCGATCGGTCGTGTTGCGGTAGCCACAGTCGTTGTAGTCCATGGGTGTCTCGGGCGTTGGATCCAAATGAAGAGAGGTCTGCTGTCAGCCATCTAGCCATCCGCCGCGATCAGGATTCGGTGACGATCGGCACGTTTTGGCGGACTTCATGATTTCTTCCCGCGACAGGACTTGCCAACGGCCGTTGTCAGAGGCTTCGCAACGCCGTGATCGGATCCAGCTGGGCGGCGCGCCGGGCCGGCACCACCCCGAAGAAGAGGCCGATCGAGCCTGACATCAGCACGGTGAACAGCACTGTGCCCGGCGCGATCGCCGCCGGCAGCGGTGTCAGGGCCGCCACCAGCACCACGGTGCCGATGCCGGCGGCGCTGCCGATGGCACCGCCCAGGCTGGCCAGCACCAGCGACTCCACCAGAAACTGCAGGAGCACATCGCCGCTGCGGGCACCAAGGGCCTTGCGCAGCCCGATCTCCTCGGTGCGCTCGCTCACCGACACCAACATGATGTTCATGATGCCGATGCCGCCCACCAGCAGCGACACCGCGCCGATCGCCGCCAGCATCAGGGTGAGGCCACCGGTGATCGTGCCGACGATGGTGAGGGCATCCTTCTGGGAGCGCACCGCGAAATCGTCCTCCCGCAACAGGTGATGGCGCTGCCTTAGCAGGTTGGTGATCTGGAAGGCGGCGGCACTGGTGCTGCGGTCATCGCGCGCTTCGACGCTGATGAAACCCAGGGTGATGCCGTAGAGCGGATCGCGGCCGCTGAGCCGGTTCACCATCGTCGGCAGCGGGATGTAGGAGGCTTCGTCCTGGTTGGTGCCGAACACCGCCCCCTTAGGCGCCAGCACACCGATCACCTCGTAGCTACTGGAGCCGATGCGCACACTGCGGCCGATCGCCTCGCCGGTGGGCAACAGCTTGTCGCGCAGGTCGGGGCCGATCACCACCACCGTGCTGGCGCTGTCGAGGTCGTGGCGGGAGATGAAACGGCCCTGGGCCACCTCGAAGCGCCGCACCGTCAGGAAGTCCGGCGTGACCCCCGAGACGGTGGAGGTGGCACTCAGCCCACCCGACTGGACAACCTCACTGCGGGTGATCTGGGGGGCCACCCGGCGCACGCTGGGCACCTGCTCGGCAATCGCCTCGGCATCCTCAAGCACCAGGGTCTTCGGCGTCTCGATGCCCTGCCGGCGGGTGTCGTTGTTGCCAGGCACCACGAACAACACGTTGGAGCCGAGGGTGCTCAGCTGGGATTCAGCCAGGTTCTGGGCGCCGCGGCCGACGCCCACCAGGGTGATCACCGAGGCGTTGCCGATCACGATGCCGAGCATGGTCAGCAGGCTGCGCAGGCGGTTGGCCCTGAGGGTGCTCAGGGCCATCCCCACGGTTTCGCGCAGCGGCAGTTTTGAGGCCATGGGGTCAGGCCAGCGAGCCCGGAAGCAGATCCCGGACCGTACTAGCTCAGGGGGCGACCAGCCGTGGCGATCGGGTGGAGGGCACCGCAGTGAACCAACCCTTCACGCACATCAAGGCTGACGATCACCGGCACACCAAAGCCCCCGGCGATCACACCCCGGGCTTTGGGGATCGCCTCCAGGTGGTCGGCGCTGGTTTCGCACCACCAGGATCCCGCTCCTCAAGGAGCCGCTACCGATGCCGACGCCGGGCACGACGGGACGATTCCCACCTTCACCAGATCGGTGGAACCGCTCACCCCCGAGAGGGTGCCGGCGGTCTGCACCACCAGATCGCCATCCTTCAGCAGGCCCATGTCCTGGGCGACGCCCATGGCGACGCTGAAGGTGCTGGTGCTGGAGGTCTGCTCCTCCACCAGCAGCGGGTTGACCCCCCAGACCAACTGCAACTGGCGGGCCACCTTCACCTCGCTGGTGATTGCCAGGATCGGAGTGCTGGGCCGGAACTTGGAGACATTGCGGGCGGTGGAGCCACTCTTGGTGAGGGGCAGGATCGCTGCGGCGTTCAGCTGGCGGGCGATGCTGCTCACCGCCTGACAGATGGCGTTGGGGATGGTGGTGGCCATGTGGCTGTCCAGCACCCGCAGGGGGTAGTCGCGCTCGATCCGGCGGGCGATCTGGGCCATGGTGGCCACCGCCTCGACGGGGAAATCACCCACCGCGCTCTCATTGGAAAGCATCACGGCATCGGTGCCGTCCAGAATCGCGTTGGCCACATCGCTCACCTCGGCCCGGGTGGGCCTGGGGCAGGCCACCATCGAATCGAGCATCTGGGTGGCGGTGATCACCGGGATGCCGAGGCTGTTGGCCTTGCGGATCAGCTCCTTCTGCAGCAGGGGCACCTCCTCAGCGGGCATCTCCACCCCCAGATCGCCCCGCGCCACCATCACCCCGTCGCAGAGGGGCAGGATCGCGTCGATGGCATTGATGGCCTCGAACTTCTCGATCTTGGCCACCACCGGCGTGGTGTGGCCCTGGCTGCGGATCAGCTCGCGGATCTCCAGCATGTCGGAGGGGTTGCGCACGAAGCTCAGGGCCACCCAGTCGACCCCCTGCTGCAGGCCGAAGGCCAGGTCGCGGCGATCCTTGTCGGTGAGGGCCCGGATCGAGAGCTGCACATCCGGGAAGTTGACCCCCTTGTTGTTCGACAGGACACCGCCGACGGTGACCCGGCAGCGGAGGGTGTGGTCGGCTGTCTCCACCTCCTCCACCTGCATTTCCACCCGTCCGTCATCGAGCAGGATGCGGCTGCCGGGGGTCACCTCATCGGCCAGGCGCTCGTAGGTGACGGTGGCGATCTCCTGGTTGCAGGCCACGTCCCGGGACGTGAGCGCGAAGGGATCCCCCTTGGCCAGGGTGATGGGACCGGCAGCAAAACGCCCCAGCCGGATCTTCGGACCCTGCAGATCCTGGAGGATGCCGATGTGGACGCCCAGTTCATAGGCCACCTGGCGGATGGTGGCAATCCGGGCGGCGTGGTCGCTGTGGTCGCCGTGGGAGAAATTCAGCCGGAAGGTGGTGGCCCCCGCCTCAATCAGCTGGCGCAGCACCTCGGGGGATTCCGTGGCCGGACCGATCGTGGCGACAATCTTCGTGCGGCGCATGAGATCGGGTTTGGTGCGACGCATGAGATCGGACTGGACCATCAGGGCTCCATGGAGCAAGGCGGAAACTACCATCCGGCCCTGACAGCCTCTGCCCGTCATGGACCTCAACGCGTATCAGAGCCGTTCTCGCGCGACGGCCCGCTACCCCGATGCCGGTCACAACGTGCTCTATCCCACCCTGGGGTTGTGCGGTGAGTCCGGCGAGGTGGCCGACAAGGTGAAGAAGGTGCTGCGCGACCGCCAGGGCCACTTCGACGCCCAGGTGAAGGCCGATCTTGGTCTGGAACTCGGCGACGTGCTCTGGTACGTGGCCCAGCTGGCCACGGAGCTGGGCCTCAGCCTGGAGACGATCGCCCAGGACAACCTCGACAAGCTGGCCAGCCGCGCCGCCCGTAACGTGATTGGTGGTAGCGGGGATCGCCGGTGAGCAGTCAACAGGCCCGGCCGGGCCAGGGCCGGGTCCCCGGGGCCCAGCAGCCACCTCTGGCGCAGCTGCTGGCAAACCCTCTGATCCAACATCTGATCGCGCCCCTGCTGATCGCGGTCCTGCTGCTGTTCCAGCCGGGTCCCGCCTGGGCGGCCGATCTACAGCTGAGCGAGGTGAGCCTGGAGCCCTGCCCCGCAGCCGATGTGGGGGCCCAGCCGGAGCGCCAGCGCCCCGGAGCCAGCTGTTACGCCCTGCGGGGGGTGGTGATCAACAGCGGCCGCCGAGCGGTGGTGGACACCGATCTGTTCGCCCTGGTGCTCGACGCCAGCGGCGAACCGGTGCTGCCCAACCGCAGCCGGGTGGGCTCGATCGGTGATGTGCCCCCGGGCCGCTCCACCTTCGCCCTGCGGCTGGCGATTCCGGCGGGCACCCCCGGACCGTTCAGCATCCGCAACGCCAGGGCCCGCGGCTTCAGTGCGCCGGTGCGCACGAGGGCCGCCGCCGGTGAGGAACTGCTGCCCCTGGAGCAGGCCCTGGCTCAGTAGGTCATCCCTCAGCAGGTGCTCAGTAGGTCAATCCGGCGGAGAGGGTGGCGCTGGCACCGTCCAGAAGGCTCTGCAGGAGGTTCAGGGCGAGGAAGGCCACGATCGCCGAGAGATCGAAGCCGCCCAGGGGAGGGATCAGACCCCGGAAGGCATTCAGGTAGGGATCGGTGATCGCACTCAGACTGGAGAGCAGCGGATTGCTCCAGTCGAGGTTGGGAAACCAGCTCAGCAGCACCCGCACCAGCAGCACCAGCGTGTAGATGCTGATCGTCTGGACGAGCACCCTGATCAGGAAAACAACGATCTCCATTGGGTCTGGCGGCCTGCGGGTGGGGGCGGGAAGGATGCAACGACTCTATGCAGGGGCCCCGGGGGCGGGCCGGCGCGCCAGGGGTTGCCGGCCTCAGGCGGCCTCGGCGTCAGTGGCCCGGCCGGCCTCCGGGCGAGCAGCCCGTCCGGCCTCGGGGCGAGCGGCCCGTCCGGCCGGTGGCGCCAGCTCAGCCTGCACCGAGAAGGTGCGGTGGAATTTTTCGCTGAGGCTGATCCAGTAGGAGCGGCCCTCGCTCTGGCGCTTGCGCTCGATGAAATTCTGGGCCAGCAATTCCTTGATGTGGTCATAGGCCCCGGATCCGCGCAGTTCCACCAGATCCGACTGGAGGATGCGCTTCTTCAGGGCGATCGTGGCCAGGGTGCGCAGGGTGGCGGTGGAAAGGTCCACCGGCAGCAGGTTCTGGACCAGGTCGCCCAGGCTTTCCCGCAGCTGCAGGCTGTAGCGCTGCCCCTCCTGATGAATCTCCAGGGCCGTATCCCGATGGGCGTAATCGGCCATCAGCGTGATCAGGGCCAGCTCCGCCTCCTCCCGCTCGATGGCGGCGATCCCGGCCAGTTCCCCCAGGCTCAGCGGCCGGCCCTTGAGGTAAAGGATCGCCTCAAGGCGGGCCGGCAGCGAGAGCGATGGGGCAGCAGCCAACCCAGGCATCGACCTGCTGGCGGGTGCACGGTCGGGGGTGCTGGCAACAGTCCCCTCGGGGAGGCTGGCGACCTCTGCGGCTGGGAGGCTGGCAGCCTCTGCGGCTGGGACTGGATCGATCGGGCTGGGCATGGCTTCGCTCCAGCTCACAACAATTGGCAAGCTATCGCAGCTCTCAGGAGCCCACCAGTGCCGCCAGACCCTGTCGGGACTGGGACAGCGGCCCCAGGAACAGCCGGTAGGCAGGGTTGCCGGTCTCGTCGACGTGCTCGTAGGGCAGCCCGGCCAGGAACGCCTGCCAGTCGGCACTTTCGGCCAGCGGCACCTGCACCCCCACCACGATCCGGCCCACATCGGCGCCGTGGTTTCGGTAGTGGAAGATGCTGATGTTCCAGTTCGGATGCAGGCTGCTGACGAAGGCCATCAGGGCCCCGGGCCGCTCCGGAAAGGCGAACCGATAGAGCCGCTCATCTCCCTGCTGCAGCGGAGCAGCCACCTGCGGAAGCCGGCCACCCACCATGTGGCAGAGATGCAGCTTGGCCAGTTCGTTGCCGCTCAGATCGCAGCACGCGAAACCGGCGGCCTCCAGGTCGGCCATCAGCCGGGCCGTATCGGCGCGGCCATGGATTTGCACCCCCACGAAGATGAGGGCCCGCTCCGGATCCGCCAGCCGATAGCTGAACTCGGTGAGGCTGCGCTGGCCCAGCAGACCGCAGAAACGCCGCAGGCTACCGGGATGTTCGGGGATCTCCACCGCCAGCAGCGCCTCCCGCTCTTCCCCCAGCTGCGCCCGTTCGGCCACGAACAGCAGCCGGTCGAAATTCATGTTGGCGCCACAGGCCACGGCCACCAGGGTGCGGCCCTCCAGGCCCCGTTGCAGCACGTCCTTCTTCATGCCGGCCACCGCCAGGGCTCCCGCCGGCTCGAGGATCGAACGGGTGTCCTCGAACACGTCCTTGATGGCGGCACAGATCTCGTCGGTGTCCACCGTGACCATGGCATCGACATAGCGACGGGCCAGGGCAAACGTGTGCTCCCCCACCTGGCGCACGGCCACGCCATCGGCAAACAGGCCCACCGTCTCCAGCCGCACCCGCTCGCCGCAGGCCAGGGAACGGGCCATGGCATCGGCGTCGACGGGTTCGACACCGATCACCTCGATCTGGGGCCAGATGCTCTTTACGTAGGCGGCCACCCCGGCGATCAGGCCACCGCCGCCCACGGCCACATAGATCGCATCCGGAGGCTCGGAGCACTGACGCAGGATCTCCAGGCCGATCGTGCCCTGGCCGGCGATCACATCCGGGTCGTCGAAGGGATGGATGAAGGTGAGCTGGCGGTCGGCCTCCAGCCGCCGGGCCTCGGCATAGGCCTCGTCGTAGGTGTCACCGTGCAGCACCACCTCGGCCCCCCGGGCCGCCACCGAGCGCACCTTCATCTCGGGGGTGGTGACCGGCATCACGATCACGGCGGTACAGCCCAGCCGCTGGGCCGCCAGGGCCACCCCCTGGGCATGGTTGCCGGCGCTGGCGGCGATCACCCCCCGGTCGAGCTCCGCCCGCCGCAGACCAACCATTTTATTGAAGGCGCCGCGCAGCTTGAAGCTGAACACAGGCTGCAGGTCCTCGCGCTTAAGCAGCACCTGGTTGCCGAGGCGCCGGCTCAGGCTGGGGGCCGGATCGAGGGGCGACTCGATCGCCACGTCGTAGACCCGGGCCCGCAGAATGCGCTGCAGGTAGGGACTGACCCCTTCATCGCACTGAGATCCATCCACATCGTGGTGCAGGGGTGGGGGGGTGGCCTCGCTCATCCGCCCAGTCTCGCAAGCGGGTACGCCAACGGTGGCGGATGCCGCCGTTCCTCTGCAGCAAACCCGTAGATTGACCATCACGAGGGACGAGAGACATGCATCTCAGCGAGCTGAGCCATCCCAACCAGCTCCATGGCCTCAGCACGGCTGAACTCGAGGCGATCGCCCGCCAGATCCGCGAACGTCACCTTGAGGTGGTCTCCACCAGCGGCGGCCATCTGGGCCCCGGCCTCGGGGTGGTGGAACTCACCCTGGCCCTCTACCAGACCCTCGACCTTGACCACGACCGGGTGGTCTGGGACGTGGGCCACCAGGCCTACCCCCACAAGCTCGTCACCGGCCGCTACAACGCCTTCCATACCCTGCGCCAGAAGGATGGGGTGGCGGGCTACCTGAAGCGCTGCGAGAGCCGCTTCGACCACTTCGGCGCCGGCCACGCCTCCACCAGCATCTCGGCGGCCCTGGGCATGGCCCTCGCCCGCGACCAACGCGGTGAATCGTTCAAGTGCGTGGCGGTGATCGGCGACGGAGCCCTCACCGGCGGCATGGCCCTGGAGGCGATCAACCACGCCGGCCACCTGCCCCACACCCGGCTGCTGGTGGTGCTCAACGACAACGACATGTCGATCTCACCGCCGGTGGGAGCCCTCTCCACCCATCTCAACCGGATGCGGCACAGCCGCCCCCTGCAGTTCCTCACCGACAGCGCCGAAGAGGCGGTGAAGCACCTGCCGTTCATGCACGGCGAGCTCCCCTCCGAACTCCGCAATCTCAAGGAGAGCATGAAACGCCTGGCTGTCCCCAAGGTGGGGGCGGTGTTCGAAGAGCTGGGCTTCACCTACATGGGACCGGTCGATGGCCACGACATCGCCGCCATGGTGCGCACCTTCGAACAGGCCCATGCCCACGACGGTCCGGTGCTGGTGCACGTGGCCACCACCAAGGGCAAGGGCTATGCCTATGCGGAAGAAGATCAGGTCGGCTATCACGCCCAGTCGGCCTTCGACCTGGCCACCGGCAAGGCCTACCCCTCCAGCAAGCCGAAGCCGCCCAGCTGGAGCAAGGTGTTCGGCCAGACCCTGGTCAAGATCTGCGAACAGGATCCGCGGGTGGTTGGCATCACGGCGGCCATGGCCACCGGCACCGGCCTCGACCTGCTCGAGAAGGAGGTCCCCGGCCAGTACTTCGACGTCGGCATCGCTGAACAGCACGCGGTCACCATGGCGGCAGGCATGGCCTGTGAGGGCCTGCGGCCGGTGGTGGCGATCTACAGCACCTTCCTGCAGCGCGCCTACGACCAGCTGATCCACGATGTCGGCATCCAGAAGTTGCCGGTCACCTTCGTCCTCGACAGGGCCGGCATCGTTGGCGCCGATGGTCCCACCCACCAGGGCCAGTACGACATCAGCTACCTGCGCTCGGTGCCCAACTTCACCGTGATGGCCCCGAAGGACGAGGCCGAGCTGCAGAGGATGCTGGTCACCTCCATCGCCCACGACGGTCCCTGCGCGATCCGCATCCCCCGCGGCGAGGGCGAAGGGGTGCCGTTAATGGAGGAGGGCTGGCAGCCGCTCGAGATCGGCCGCGGCGAACTGCTCGCCGATGGCGACGACCTGCTGATCGTGGCCTACGGCGCCATGGTGGCGCCGGCCATGGCCACGGCCGGCCTCCTGCACGAGCAGGGGGTGCGCGCCGCCGTGATCAACGCCCGCTTCCTCCGGCCCCTCGACGAGGCCCTGATCGCCCCGATGGCCCAGCGCATCGGCCGGGTGGTGACGATGGAGGAAGGCGCCCTCGCCGGCGGCTTCGGTGCCGCGGTGGTGGAAACCCTCAACGATCGTGACGTGTTGGTGCCGGTGCTGCGGATCGGCATCCCCGACGTGCTGGTGGACCATGCCAGCCCCGATCAGAGCAAGCAGTCCCTCGGCCTCACTCCGCCCCAGATGGCGGAGCGGATTCTCAGCCGCTTCGGCGCCGCCGTGGGCAACGGCAACCGCGCGGCCCTGGCGGTCTGAGCCTTGATCCATTGCCAGGTGCTGGTGGTGGGCGCCGGGCCCGCCGGAGCGGAACTGGCCCGGCTGCTCGCCGCCGCCGGTCTGGACGTGCTGCTGGTCGATCAACTGGCTGATCTCGGCAAGGCCGCCTTCAGCAGTGCGGCCATGCCGCTGACGGCGGTCCAGAGCCTGGGACTGCCGGCTGAACTGCAGGCCAGCCGCTGGCGGGGCTGGCAGCTGATCGGCCCCGGCGACAGCCGCCGGCACTGGTGGAGCGAGCGCACCCTGGGGGTGGTGCTCGATTTCGCGGCCCTGCGCCGCTGGCTGGTGGCCCAGGCCGCCAGCCTCGGCGCCAGGGTGGAGCTCGGCTGGCGGGCGCTCAGCTACGACGCCGATGCCGACGGCCTCACCACCCGCCTACGCGACCGGAACGGCAGGGAGCGGTGGGTGCGCAGCGCCTGGCTGGTGGATGCCAGTGGCCAGGCCCGCAGCCTGCTGGGGGAACCCCAGCCGGCTGCCGCCGCCGCCGATCTGGTGAGCGGCGTGGGGGTCGAATGGCTGGTGCGGGTACCGCCGGCGTGCTGGCAGCGCTGGTCGGCCCAGCTCAGCTTCTGCCTGGGCAGCGGCTGGGTAGGCCAGGGCTACGGCTGGGTGTTCCCGATGGCCGCCGGCGAACTCAAGATCGGCATCTGCCGGCTCGAGGACGGGAATCGACGCCAGGCACCGCTCGCCGCGGAGTTGCAGCGGCTGATCGAACGGCTGCTGGAGCCGGAGGAACGCTCTGCCCTGCAGGTGTTGGATCGCCACGGCGGCCTGATCCGCAGCACGATCCGCAGGCGGGAGCAGCATCGCCGCGGCCGGCTGCTGGGGCTGGGGGATGCGGTCAGCACCGCCAACCTGCTCGGCGGCGAGGGCATCCGCCACGCCATGGTGAGCAGCCGGGTGCTGGCCCCCTTGTTGCTCCAGGCTGTGACCACCGGCAGCGACTCGAGCCTGGGGGGCTACCGGGGAGATCTCAGGCGACAGCTGGGCTGGCGCTGGTCGCTGAGCGGACGACTGGCCCGACGCACCTGGCTGGGCCTGAGGGATGCCCAGGCCGACCGGCGCCTGGAGCGCCTGTTGAACGGGCTGCAACTGCAACGGGCGGAGGATCTCTCCGCCCTGCTGTTTGACTACCGTTTCGAGCGCTACGGCATCAGGGCATTGCCCTATCTGCTGGGCTGGCGCTGAGCCTCAGAGCACGCCGCGGGCGGCCAGACCCTGGATGGCACCCATGCCGAGGATGTGGCCCAGGGCGGTGGTTCCGAGCATGGCGCCGTGGCTGAGGCCGCCGAACAGACTGGAGCTGGGCAGCTGCAGGCCGACGTTGGGCTGCTTGATGGTGGCCTTGCCGATGGCGATGGCGATGACGTTGGCGAGGATCATCACCAGGCCCACCTTCGGCGACCAGGTGACGGTGGCGGGAGCCAGGGCCAGAAGAGGAAGCATCATGGGGCACGTGCCGACGACCCATCTTCCGGGCCGCCCCCGCTCCCCAGACTCCCCCTTAAGACTTGTTCACCTTGACGGCCCCTGCCGACCCGCTGGCCGGGGCCTACAGAGGAGCCGCAATCGCCTCCCGGCGCAGCTTGCCGACGATGCCACTGCGCTTCAGGGAGCTGATCGCCAGATCGATGCGCTCGATGGTGGCTCGATCCAGCCGGGGGCTGTAGGCGAAGGCCTGGGATTCCGGGCGGATCCCCTGCAGCGGCAGGCTGCCGACGAACCGGCTCCCCTGCTGGTGGGCCAGCAGGTAAGTGAGCTGCAGGTTGTCGGCCAGCACCGCCTCCAAGGTGCCCGCCCGCAGCAAGGGGACCGCAGCCGCGAGGGTCGGCAGCCGCACCACCCGGACCCTGGCCGCGGCCGGGTTGCGGGCATTGAGCTCCAGCAGCAGGTTTTCGCTCACCGAACCGGGCCGCACCCCGACCTGCAGACCGTGCAGGTCTTCGAGGCTGTTGATCCGACCCTGGGCCCGGTTCTGGCTTTCCCGAACCACATTCACCGTCAGGAAACCCACCAGCAGAGATGCCGCCACGATCCGCACCACGTAGGCGCAGATCACCACGGCATTGCCGCTGATGGTGGTGACGATCGTGTTCCCGCCGGGGCCGGTCACCAGCACCTGAAACAACTTGGCGAAGGTGCGCCGGCGGCCCAGCTGCCAGGTACCCGGCTGGGCTTCGTAGTCCTCCAGCCGCCAGGTGAACAGGGCCAGCAGCAGGTTGATCAGCAGAAAGCCCCCGAGCAGCTGCAGCAGCTCCGGCCCCAGCAGGGTGGCAAGGAAGGCCCGGCCCAGGTCAAGTCGCGTTCTGAGCACCATCACCGCCAGGCCGTCCTCCTGGAACGGCAGGCTGAAGTTCAGCAGCGCCAGTCGGTCCGGGGAGACATTGATGCAGCCCACGGCCACATCCACCTCGCCGCGGGCGGTGGCCCGCAGCAGCTCCCTGGTGGAGGGCCAGGACGACCAGACGAAGGCCAGCTGGTCACGGCTGGCGACCGCCGACCAGAGCTGAACCGCCAGGCCCTGCCAGACCCCATCGCGGCGGGCACTGCAGGGCTGGGCCCCCTCCACAGCCCCCACCCTCAGCACCCCCTGGCGCTGGGGGGCCGCCAACAGCGGGGAGAGGCCGGCGGGCATCAGCGTGGCCAGGGCAAGCGTCAGAGCCGGCAGCCAGCTCCTGGCGGGGCGCGACGGCAGCCGACGGCGATGCCTCATCGTCGACCGGCCGCCCCGAGGAAGCCGAGAGCCACCAGCAGGTTGCTGAGGGTAAGGAAGGCCTCGGCGCCCCCATGCAGGGGATCCACATCCGCCAGCAGCAGTCCGTAGCGCAGCTGGGCCACCACCGCGGCGCCGATCGTCACGGCCACGAAGAGCAGCGTGAGTTGAAAACCGCGCAGGGCCAGGGGCGGGAAGGCCTCCAGCCGCGAGGCCCACCAGAGGAAGGCCAGATAGGGCAGCAACGACAGCACGAACAGGGGTGCAGGATCGATTGTTCCGAGTCGTTGCAGCAGGGCCAGGGCGGCCTCATTCATCGCCGGTCGCTCCCGCCAGATGCTGCCGGCGCAGCAGATTCCAGGTGGCGAGTGCCAGGGCACCGTTGCCGACGAAGGTGAGCGCCGCCTGCAGCACCACCAGGCCCTTGAGCTCGGCCGCATTGTCGAACAGGTGCCAGGTGCAGGCAGCCATGGCGCTGACCAGGGCCGGCAGCATCGCCAGTGCCAACCAGCGCCAGCCGGATTCCAGCCGCTCCTGACCGAAACGCAGCACCGCGGCCATCGCCAGCAACCACTCGAGCACGGAGGTGACATGGATCCACCAGGTGCCCAGCGAAAGGGCGTGCATCGGGGGAGGACGGCGGCAGGTTGCAATTTAGGGAGATCGGCGCGCCGGCTCCGCATTTGCGCGGAACCGCCTCCCCCAGCAGGAGGCTTAGCTTGCAGACAACGATGCGCCGAAGCTATGGCCGTGCTGAACCGCTGCGCCGTCAGCGTCACGGCTCGCCCACCAATGCGTGACTGGTGTCGCCCCTTCATGAAACGGGAGGACATGGAGTCCCTGGGGGATGAGCCCAGCCTCTACCTGATCGCCCCCTTCGAGGACGAACCCGGTGCCCGCAGCGAGCTGCAGCAACGCTGGCCGGCCATCTTCCACAGCGAACTGGAACTCTGGTGCCAGGACCAGGGCCTCTGGCCCCAGCAACGCAGCTTCGAGATGTTCTGCGCCTGGTTCGAGCTGCGGCTCTTCCCGCTGGTGGAGGATCTGGCCCCGGAACCGCTCCGCCCCTTCGAGGTGACGCCGGAACTGGCGGCCATGGTGGGGGAAGCGCTGCGGGGAAGCGACCCCTTGCCCCCCCTTCCGCCAGCCGTCTAGGTTCCAGCCACTCTGCACCTGGTGGCGGTGGGCGGCATGCGGGCAGCTGATCTCCCTGTGCTCGTGTGCGGGTATTACGGCGAACACAACCTCGGCGATGACGCCCTGCTGCAGGTGCTGCTCAGCCAGTTGCCCGAGGGGGTCGTGGCGCTGGTGACGGCCTGGGACGGGGCCCAGGTGGGCCAGCGCTTCGGTGTGCAGACCACCGACCGTCGCTCCCTGGGCGGCGTGCTGGCAGCCCTGGGCCACTGCCGGGCCCTGGTGCTGGGGGGCGGCAGCCTGCTGCAGGACGCCACCAGCTTCCGCAGCCTCCTCTATTACGCCGCGCTGATCAGCGCGGCCCGGCTGCGGGGCCTGCCGGTGCTGCTCTGGGGCCAGGGCCTGGGGCCCCTGCGGCGCAGGCGCAGCCGCCTGCTGGTCCGCGCCCTGCTGCCCCTGGTGACGGCAATGAGTTGGCGCGATCCCGCCTCCGCCGCCCTGGCCAGCGGCTGGGGATTCCAGGGGCTGCTGGGCAGCGACCCGGTCTGGGCCCTGGAACCGAAGCGAGCGCCGGAGGGGCCGGCCGAACCGCAGGGCTGGCATGGCCGGGGCGGTCCGATCGTGCTGTGCTGGCGCCCCGTGGGCCAGCTGGCGGGCCAGGGCTGGAAGCCCTGGCTGGCCGCCCTCTCCCGGCTGGCGGCGCAGGCCGACCGCGAGGTGATCTGGCTGCCGTTCCATCAGGAGCAGGACGCCGGGCTGCTGGCCCGCCTGCAGGCTGAGGGGCTGATCAATGACGGGCTGGCGGCCCGCAGTCGCGAGCTGCGGGTGAGCGATCCGGACGAGGCCCTCGCCCTGTTCCGGGATGCGGGGCTGGTGCTGGCCATGCGGCTGCACGGCCTGATCCTGGCGGCCCTGGCGGGCAGCCCCTGCGCCGCCCTCAGCTACGACCCGAAGGTGAGCGCCGCCGCCGCCGAGATCGGCTGCCCCTGCCATGAGCTGGCGGCAGAGCCCGGCCCCGATCTGCTCCAGCAATGGGTGGCCTGCCTGGATCAGCCGCTGGCGGCAGCCACGATCGAGCAATCGCGGCAGAATGCCCGCCTGCATCAGCAGCTGCTGGCGCGTCTGGCCTGAATCTGGGGCCGCCCCCCTCAGCAGCCTCCCTTCAGCTCAGCGCCAGCTCGTCGATCCGGTTCCCGCGGCTGTCCCAGGCATTGATGCGCAGCTGGCGATCGTCGATGGTCAGTTCGGCGAAGCTGTAGGTGCTGATCGCCTTGGCGCTGCGCTGGTTCGGCAGGATCGGCCGCAACCAGGCACCTCCCCCGCCGACACCGAGGTAGGTGGTGCCATCGATCGGCTGGCTGCGCTCATAGGCGTGTTCATGGCCGTTGATGTAGAGCGGCACCTGATAGCGGCGGAACAGGGGTGTGAGCCGGGCGATGGCGACCGGATCATCGCCATAAACGCCTGCTGAGTAGAGCGGATGGTGGCCCACCACCACCTTCCAGCGGGCCGTGCTCTGCCGGAGGGCCCTCTCCAGCCAGGGGAGTTGCTGGGACCAGCCGGGCCGGCTGTTGGTGTCGAGCATGAAGAACTCCGCCGGCCCGCGGCGCAGGGTGTACCAGTGGCCGCCCATGCCAAGCAGCGGCTCCCGCAACTGGGCGAACCCCTTGTCGGTGCGGATGTCGTGGTTGCCGAGCACGGCATGGAAGGGCACGCCCGCCTGCAGCAACGCCCGGTAGGGCCGGCGGAACACGGCATCGAACAGGGCGATGTCGCCCTCGGGGTAGATGTTGTCGCCGCCCAGCAGCACCAGATCCACCGGGTCGCGGCGATGCAGATCGGCCATGCGGTCGGCGACGGCCTGCTGATTGGCATTGCCACTACCGGTGTCGGCCACGGCCAGCACGTGCAGGCGGCGGCCCGAAGTGGACTGGCCCCGGCTGGAGTTCGCCATGGCCGCAGCCAGCCCCAGACCCGTCGGTAGCAGCAGCAGCGACTGGAGCAGCTGGCGGCGGCGCCAGGGCCGGCTGGAGGGGGACAGGGGCCGGGGGGTCATCGGGCCGGATCCTGGAGCCGGTCGAGCTCGGCCAGGATTTCGCGGCTGTGGCCCGCGGGCCGGACCGCCGTCCAGCGGGCCCGCAGCACCCCCTCAGGATCGATCAGAAAGGTATGCCGCAGGGAGAAGGGCGCCAGCCAGGAGCCGTAGCTGCGGCTCACGGCTCCACCGGCATCGGAGAGCAGGGGGTAAGTGAGGCCCTCGCTGCCACAGAACCGTTCGTGGCTGTCGGCGCCGTCGGCGCTGATGCCCACCACCTCAGCCCGGCGCTGGTGGAAGGCGTCGAGATCGCGCTGGAAACCGCGCGCCTCCAGGGTGCAGCCGCTGGTGAAATCGCGGGGGTAAAAGTAAAGAACGAGCCAACGGCCGGCAAAGTCGGCCGTACCCAGGCGTGCCGGGACCGGGTCGGCTCCGGCACGGGGCTGGATTCCATCGATGCTGAAGGCAGGCGCCGGCTCATCGAGCTGGGGCAGCACCCCACCAAGAGCGGAGGCCTGCCGGGGAAGCCCCAGCAGGCCTGCAGCGATCAGAACCAGGTGCTGCAGCAGCTCACGTCGCTGCAACAGGGTGCTGGGAGACATCGAGCTCGGGGTGCTCAGATCCGGGCGAGGTTGATGCCGAGCTCACGGGCGTAGGCCCCGAGACCCTTCTTCTGGATGGTCTTCAGGGCCCGGGTGGAGACCCTCAACTTGATGAAACGGTTGCCCTCGGCCCACCACAGCCGACGCTCCTGCAGGTTGACCTGCTGGAGTTTCTTGGTGCGCACGTGGGAGTGGCTGACGGCCATGCCGTTGTTGGCGCGCTTGCCGGTGAGCTGACAAACCCGGGACATGACGATCTGACCGAAGATGAATATGGGCCCTTGCCCGGGGCGACCTTAGCAAACGGCTGGCCAGGCGCCTGCCGGGACGCTCAGAGGCCCCGCTCCATCAGCTGCCCCATCAGATCGCAGCTGCGCTGCTGGCCGCCAAGCCCATGCGGGCCAGACGCTCGGCCTTGAAACGCCGCTGACGGGCCACCAGATCGGCGGCTGCCTGCAGGCCGGGGCGCCGCCGCAGGATCCGTTCCTCGGGCAGGGCATGGAAGACCCCCCCGTCGGTGTATTGAATCTCGCCTCCATCGAGATCGAACAACCGGGCTTGGCCGGTGATCAGCTCCCGAGGCTCACGGCATCCATAAAGATGGAGACTCAAGAAAGGTGGGCGATCGATATTGCCCATCTGATGAATCAGGAAGGGATCCACCCACTGGATATCACCGGAGTGATAGGGACGCGATCCCGTGGCCATCAGCCGCATGGCCTCAAGCCTGAAGGTGTCATGCAGGGCCTCTCCGAAACACTGCACGGCGCCCCATTCCGCCCCGCCATGGTCATGGATGGCGCTCACATCGCCCGGGAGCCAGGTCATTACCATCAGCTCAAAGTGGCCGCCGTGGCAGACAAGTCTGCGCCCATAGCTGTCGCTGTTGGGATGGCCGTAATCGGCCCAGGGTTCCAGATCCTGAGGCTGCACCATGGCGCTGGCCACGAGATCAAGCAACTGCTCCCGCCCCGGTCGGGTTAACGAGGCCAAGGAAGCCCGCAGAATTTCAAGGGAACGGGGAAACCTGTCCATGCAGACTCCTGGAATTCAGGACAGCAGGTGCTGAAGAATGGCCACGTCGTGCCAGCGGCCATGCAGAAACCCGATCCGGCGCTGCACACCGACAAGCTCGTAGCCGGCTGCCAGATGGAAGGCCAGGCTGCGGCTGTTGCTGGCCACCACGCGGGCCACAAGATGGCGATAGCCCAGGGCGGCGGCCTGTTGCATCAGGCTGGCCTGGAGGCGGCGGCCGTGGCCGCGACCCGCCTCAGCGGCCCGCAGATAGATGGAGGTTTCGCAACAGGCCCGATAGCCCTCCCGGGGGGAATAGCTCTTGGCTTCGGCCCAGCCGATCACCTCACCCCAGCGTTGAGCCACCAGCAACAGCTCCCGCTCGCCGAGACCTTCCCGCTTGCGACGGATCTCGGCCGTTGAGATTGGTCCGGCCTGCATCGACACCACCTCCTGGGCATTCGCCTCCTCCCAGATGGCGGCGATGGCTGCGTCGTCAGCGGCCTGCGCGGGGCGGATCGTGAGTGCGCCAGGTTCGTGGGCAAAGGCCTGAATCCAGGCCAGCAGCTGCTGCATGGGGGACGCCAGGCCAAGCCGATCAAGGGTGGCGAACCCCCCCACGTTGCCCACATTGATTTCACCGATCCGGGGCGTACCGTCGTCGTCGAGCAAGAAGTCGTAACCCAACACATTCAGCCCCAGGCGACGGTAGGAAGGGCTGGTGGCAGCGATCGCCGCCCGTTCCTCGGCCGTGACGGCAACGAGCTCCGGTGTTCCATCCTGGCTGAGATTGTTGATCCAATGGCCACTGGCGGAGCGACGCCGGTAGGCACCCAGGATCTCGCCGGCCACCACCAGCACCCGCTTGTCCCCCTCCAGGGTGCGGGGCAGGTAACGACTGAACAACAATGGTTCGCTGTCGCCCTGTTCGAGGTGCGCCAGGACGGACCCCAGGTCGGCGAAGCATCGCTCGCCGGGGAGTGCCCCATCAACCAGCAACTGACCCTGCTGACGGCGCAACCGGAACACCCCGCGACCACCGGTGCTGTTGGGACGCTTGGCGACGATCACACTGTGGTGATCAAGAAAGGCACCGATCGCCACAGGATCGCGGCTCACCAACGTGGGGGGCAGGAAAGGGGACGCCAGCTCAGGCAGAAACGAAGAACGCAACTGGCGGATCTTGCTGGCTGGCCTGTTGAGAAAACGGATGTGGGGTTCCCAGCTCCGCAGAGCATCAAGATAATCCGGTGGAAACGGCTTGAGGGTGCGGCAGAACACCAGCTGAAGCTCAGTTAATGACACGGGGATCCGCTGGGCAGCTGGCAGGGCCCCAAAAGCCTGGTGATCAAACTCCCGGGGAATGGCCGAGGCCTCCACAGCCGGGAAGCCCCCTTCAGCGGAAGGGATTGGTCGCACACACCTGTGCTGAACGTGATAAGGCTGAAGCCCCTGATGCGCCGCAGCGGCCCTGTAAAAAGAGGGCACTTCACTGGCGGCATCGGGGTAGGCCCGTGGATCACAGATCAACAGCAAAGAGGCCGGATTGGCGCTTCTGATCATGACACCGGCATCACCACGTTGTCCCCCTCCGCCGCCAGCACTTGACTGGCCATCTGCTCCTGGGCGGGACGAGGCCTCGGCTTACCGAAGGCACTGATCAACACACCCACCATGATCACCACAAATCCCAGCAGCTGATCCCGTGAAGGAAACGTATGATTCAGCAGACCAGCGGCAGCCACGGCCAATGCAGGGGCAGGCGTGGCCCAACGCCCGACGGTGATTGAATCAAGCTGATCCACGCTGTCATACCAAAGATAGTCGGCCAGACAGATGATCAGACTCGCATAGATCAGCATGGCGACCCAGAGTTGACCCGAGAACAGATCAGCAAAATGATGGGGCCCGTAGACACAGTTTGCGATCACAAAAAAGATGAGGCTTGAGGATGCGTTTCGCATGAATACGAGCACCGGAAGCGACACATCCTCCTGCAACATGATTTTGCCAGTGATCGCCGTGATGGCAAACACCACGGTGGAGAGAAGGATGAGGGCATCACCCTTGCCGAGGCTTCCATGTCCCGCAAGTGCCGCCAGCAGCAGGGTGCCGGCCATGATGAAGCCGAAGCCAAACCATTCCCCCCGGGCGATGCGTTGTCGAAACACCAGGGCACCGGAAATGGCGAACAACACCGGGGCCAGTCGGCTGAGCAGGATGGCGTTGGTGGCACTTGTGTAGGCCAGGCCGCTGAATACCAGGGCCGACAGCATTGAGGCCATGGCCCCATTCACCACCAGCCCCCATTGCAGACGCAGGGGTACGGCCCGCAGGTCGGTGACGATGCGACGGGGACCGAAGAAACAAAGAATCACCAGGGCGGCGCAGAGATTGCCCACAAACAGCACGTTGCAGAACGAGATCGGCGAGGGACGACCGCCGCTGAGCTCCATGCCCTTGGTCACCAGAAAGGCGATCACCGCCGGGCGCAGGGAGGCCAGGGTGCGGGACACCAGCAGCTTGAGCCGGGGGTCGGTGCGGTGGAGGATCGGCATCAGGCGGATTGGTAGGTGCTGGGATCAGCCCGCAGCAGCAACAGGTTGTCCAGTTGGAGCAACTGACCCCTGATGCGCAGGCGATCGGCAATCAGGGGGCCGATGCTGTTGTTCACCATTTCTCCCTTGCTGTCAACCAGCAACACATCCCGGGCCCCGTTGGAAGCATCGCTGGTGTGCAACAGGGCCGGCACGCCGCCGGTGATGCAACGGATGGCACAGCCGCGGTGCGTTTTGCCGGCCCCGGGTTTCATCACGCCAGAAAAACATTTGCCATCGACGATCTCCCCTAGCAGCTCCACAGGACCGAGATCCACAGCCGCGGCAAGGCCAGGCAGGGGCTGGCTTGAGCCCGGCGGGGGCTCCAGGGGCTTGGCCCGGCGTACGTTCATCACCCGCAGATCCCCCCGGGCGAACAGGCTGCCCCGCAGGCGAACCCAATGGCCGCTGTGGGCCAGAACCGCGGCGGGGGGCGCCGTCTTACCCGGCCCAGCCAGCAACACCCGCCGGGCCGCGCCCTGGTCGGAGGGCAGTCCGGTCGGCAGCAGCAGCTGGGGTGCACCGGGTCCGTCGAGCAGCCAGCCGCTCAGCACCCGCAAGGGAAGACGACCACCGGGCCCGTAGGCATCCTGGCCCCAGGGGAGCAGCAGGCCCAGCAGCACCACGAGGGCTGTGAGCAGGGGCAACAGCCACAGCAGCAGGCGTCGATGGCCCAGCGGCAAGGGGCGGTAGGGCACGAAAATGGGCGGGGGAGGCACGGGCGAACGGCTCATGGCAACCCCACAAACACGCGCCCGGCGCGGATGGTGACCGGAAAAATGGGCACTTTTTCCTGAAACGGAGGGGGCGACGCGCCGGTTTCGGGGCGGTACTCGTAACCGTGCCACGGGCAGACGACACAGCCGTTGATCAGACAGCCCTCACCCAGGGGACCGTTCTGGTGCTGGCAGACATTGGAGAGGGCATGGACCCGATCACCATCCCGGAACACCGCCACCCGTTCCCCCGCCAGCCACACCACCACGGCACGGCCATCCGGGATGGACTCCAGCGGCCCCACCTCAACGCAGGGGCCCCCGGCGTTGTCCTGGATCAGCAGGGCCGCCATGCGCCGATCGCGCCACCACTCGCGCCAGCCAGCCAGCAGATGCAGCCCCAGAACCCAGGCCAGCCCCAGCAGCACGGCGCCGGCCAGCAGCGGTGATCGGTTGGTCTGGAGCGCCCCCAGCAACACATGGCCCACCAAAGCGGCATAGGCGCCATAGACGGCCATGTGAATGGCCTTCCAGATCGGGGCGGTGAGGTTCACAAGCCAGAAATCATGGCTTGTGGCTGCCATCACGAACAGGATCACCAGCCCCACAAGCCCTAGGGCCTCAAACGGAAATCGGATCAAATCGTCGTAGTGCCTATTACTCGTCAACAGACTCAGCCAGGGCTCCAGCGGGGCAAAGCCGTGATACCAGGGCAGGGCACCGCTGAAGCCAAGTAAAGGCAGCAGCTTCGGCCAGCCAAAAACATGCAGGAGCGCCAGCACGAACACCATCACGCCCATGTGGCGCCGATTGAACAGCAGCAGGTGAAAACGGGGATCAAGGCGGCTGAGCGGGCCGATCGAGAGGGTCCCATGCAGCAGGAGATAGGAGGCGCTGCCGTAGGCCCGGATCCACATCCCGTCCCACTCAAGCTCCACCCCCGCCCGGGCGGCCAGGACTGTGCTGACACCTTCAAAAGTCACCAGATAGCCCAGCACCAGGGCCAGCAGGATCGCGTCATAGAGCAGTTTCCGGCGGGTCCACTGGATCGCCACGTAGCCGTGACTCATCGCCTGAGCCCCAGGGACGCCACCGCCAAAAGGGGCAGCAGCACAGCCAGGGCGGTGACGATGGCGCGATGGGCCTGACGACGGCTGGTAATCATGGACGCACCAGACGGCGATGGGCCGTGCGTTCACGCGGTGGCGGGCTTCCCTGCCACCAGCGGCGCAGCAGCAGCGGCCAGAAGAGACTCACCCCTGGCAACAGGATCAGGCGGAAACCGGGATGGAGACCAACCCTGGCTGCCGGGTCGATCCGTTGCACCCCAAAGCACACGAAGGGCACCGCCACCACCAGCCCCACCAGCAAGTACCCCCTGACAACCGCGATCAGCAGGGCCACCACAACCACCAGGGGATCCTGCATTACTGGTGCGGGCGGTGCCGGTTGCAGCAAATTTAGGTGGCCCGGCTGAGGACCACAAGCCGTTGGGGGCAGCATCCCCACGGAGGGTGGCCAGCGATGGCACCAGCGGCGGGGCCTGGGGTCAGAGGCCGCGTTCCATCAGCCTGCCCATCAGCGCTGCGCTGCGCTGCTGGAAGCCCGCCAGCTGGCTGGGCTCAAGGCCGCCCACCGCCAGGCGGGCCAGCTCGTAGAGGTGGCTGGAGAGATCATCCGCCAACTGCTGGCTGGGCGACGGCGAAGCGGTGCCAGTGATCACCGAGCCGGCCGAGAGCTTCAGCAGCCCCTCCACCAGGGGATGGCGACGGTTCACCAGCAGCACGTGATGGTCGGGCAAGCCGGGCAGGCGCTGCTCCATCAGGGCGCCGATGTCGTTGATGCGGCGCATCTGCTCCGGCAGCAGGATCAGGGCCGCCGGCGCCTGCTCACCTTTGAGGGCCTGCACCTGGATGGTCACCTTGTCGTCGGCCAGGGCAGACCTAAACAGATTGCGCAGTTTCTCTGAGGCATCCTTACCGTCGGCATCGGTCAGCTCGCTCTCCTTCTCCTGCAGCGAATCGTCGAGTTCGCTGTCCACCCTTTGGAACTTCAGCTCCTGGTGGCGACTTTCCAGCCAGGGGATGAACTGGGTGTCGATGAAGGTATCGGCCAGGAGCACCTCTGCCCCCTGAGCCTTCCAGAGGGAAAGCGCCCCGGCCTGACCGGTCTCATCGGTGCAATAGAGGATCCGCTGGTTGTGTTCCTCAGGCAGGCGAGAGCGGTAGCCCGCCAGGGTGGTGAAGGCCTTGCCCTCCGTCCCGGGGATGGGATCGGGGCTCTGAGCGTCTGAGGCCTGATCACCAGCTGTGGCCGGTTGTTCCTGGGCCGTGGCCGTGGTGCCGAACAGCACCAGATCGCTCACCTGATCGGCAAACTTGTCATCCTCCAGCGCGCCGATCTTGATGAAGGGCGCCAGGGATTCCCAGATTTCCGCAAAGCGGGCCGGCTCATCCCGCCGCAGTTCCTTGAGCCGGTCACCCACCTTCTTGGCGACGAAACCACCGATCGAGCGCACCCGGCGATCGGTCTGGAGCGCCGAGCGGCTCACGTTCAGGGGGATATCCGGCGAATCGATCACACCACGCAGGGGCAGCAGGTAACGCGGCACCACCTCCTTGATCGAATCACTGACAAAGACCTGGTTGCAATAGAGGCGGATCTCGCCCCGCTCCCAGTCGGCACGGCCGCCGATCCCGGGGAAGTAGAGGATGCCCTGGAGGCTGTAGGGGTAGTCCGTGTTGAGGTGAACCCAGAGCAGGGGGTCCCCCTGGAAGGGGTAGAGGTAGCGGTAGAGCTCGATGTAGTCGTTATCGCTGAGATCCCTGGGCGACTGGCGCCAGGGGGCTGTACGGCGGTTCACCGTTTCGCCCTCCAGCTGCACCTCCACCGGCAGGAAGTCGCAATAGGTGGTGATCAGGGTGCGGATCCGGGAGGGCTCGATGTACTCCAGCTCCTCCTCCATCAGATGGAGGATCACATCGGTGCCGGGCTCGCTGCGCTCGGCTCCCTCAAGGCTGAAATTGGGGGAACCATCACAGCTCCAGCGCACCGCCTCGGCACCGGGTCGGGCACTAAGACTCACCAGCTCCACCTGGCGGGCCACCATGAAGCTGCTGTAGAAACCGAGTCCGAAGTGACCGATGATCGCGTCACTTTCCCGCTTGTACTTGTCCAGGAACTCCTCAGCGCTGGAGAAGGCCACCTGGTTGATGTAGCGCTTGACCTCATCGGCGGCCATGCCGATGCCGTTGTCACTGATGGTGAGAGTTTTGGCTTCGCGATCAATCCGGATCGAGATCCGCCCCTCGGGCCCTTCGCTGCAATCGCCGGCCATGGCCGCCATGCGGCGCTTGCTGATGGCATCGACGCCGTTGCTCACGAGTTCCCGCAGGAACACCTCATGGCCGGAGTAAACGGCCTTCTTGATGATCGGGAAGATGTTCTCGGTGTGGATCTGAATCTGGCCCTTTTCTTCCAGCACCGCCATGGCATGTCGAGTCACTCAGCCCGACCCTAGGTGCCATCCAGGCCTGGCTCAAGCGGCCCCAGGGAGGGGTGTCCGTACCGAATGGCCTCCCGGCGGCCATGGCGTCCCGGGGCAACGGCTCAGCCCTGGGGGCGCTGCAGCTCGGGCTTTTCCTCCGGCAGGATCGCCCCCGACACGGGGCAGACTTGCAGGCAGATCCCACAGTCGATGCAGGTGTCGAAATCGATCCAGTAGAAGGACGTGCCCTTGCGGTTGGCGCCGGCCCCGGGGTGGATGCAGGCCACCGGACAGGCATCCACACAATCGGCCACCCCTTCACAGATGTCGGTGACGATCGTGTGGGCCATGGCCGGGAAAACGGGGCAACCCGATCCTAGGCAGCCAACCAGATCGCCCCGCGACAGCCCCGCTCAGCCGCGAGGCTGTCGGCCTCCGCCTGGCTGGCACACAGGCCGCCACAGAGCTCGGCGGCCTCGCCACGGCCGTGGAGTTCGGCCAACCGCTCCAGGGCCAGGGCCATGGCGGCGGCATCGGGGCAGGCCACCAGCCAGGGACGGGCCTCGGCGGGCGGGACCCCGACCCCCAGCAGGTCGCGGATCGCGCCGATGTCGAAGCCGAAGCCGGTGCCAGCCGCCAGGGCCCGGTCCCCGCAGAACCGTCCCACCAGGGCGTCGTAACGGCCGCCGCTGGCGATGGCCACCGGCGCCTCAGCCCCCTGGCACACCAGCTTCAGCACCAGGCCGTCGTAGAGATCGAAATGGGGCTGAAAGGTGGGATCGAGCTGCAGCCGCACTCCCATGCCAGCGGCCGCCGGCGCCACCCCGGCCAGGGTGCTGGCGAGGCTGTCGAGCAGGGGGATCGGGCCGAGCCATTGCTCCAGCTGATAAAGCACCGGCGCCGGCTCGCCGCGCAGAGCCAGCAGGGCCGTGAGGCTCTGACGCAGTTCGGCGGGAAGCGGCAGGGCCGCCATGGCCAGGGGGTCGAAGCCGGTGAGGGCCTCACGCACCGCCGGCCGCTGGGCGGCGGGCACCCGGGCCAGCAGGGCGTCGAGCAGGCCATGGTGACCCACCAGCAGGGTGGGCTGGTGCTGCGGGCTGAGGCCGAGGGTGGCGGCCGCCGCCAGCAGCAGATGCATCAGTTCGGTGTCGGCGGCCGGGGAGGCCAGGCCGAGCAGCTCGACGCCGCTCTGGAGCTGCTCGCTGATGCGCAGGCCCCCGCCTTCGCCGATTGAACTGCGGAAGGTGGGGCCGCAGGCCCAGAGGCGCAGCGGCCGCGGCCGGTCGAGCAGGCGGGTGCCGGCGGCCCTGGCGATCGAGGCCGTGAGCTCGGGACGCAGCCCCAGCGGCTCATCCGCCACCAGCCTCACCAGTTCGCGATCGGCGATCGCCCCTCCGGCCTCGAGGGTGTCGAGGCGCTCGATCGTGGGCGGCGCCACCTCCTCGTATCCCCACAGGCGATACACCGCCGCCAGCAGCTCGCAGAGGCGGCGGTTGCTCTCAACCTCCCCCGGGTTGAGGTCACGGGCACCGGCGGCGGGTTGCAGGGCCATGGAGAAAGGGGGGCGGCTCAGGCGGGGCTTGATCCTATGGAGCGTCGGGGAGGGAGCTATCGAGCTCCGGCGCCCCGTAACTGGCGCCGGCCAGGGGACGACAGGCCGCCAGTCCGGCGATCAGATCCCGCTGCAGAGCCGGGGCACAGGCGATTACCCGGCCGCTGCCGACCTCCAGGGGACCGCCGTCGTAGGCGCTGACCACGCCACCGGCCTGCTCCACCAACACGATGCCCGCCGCCAGATCCCAGGGGGAGAGACCCCGTTCCCAGTAGCCATCGATCCGGCCGCTGGCCACGAAGGCCAGATCCACCGCAGCGGCACCGGCGCGGCGCACCCCCCGGCTGCGGTGGGTGAACCAGGCGAATTCGGCGTAGTTGTTATCGCGTCGACTGATGCGGTCGTAGGCGAAGCCGGTGGCCAGCAGGGCCTCGGCCACGCCAGCACAGTTGCTCACCCGCATTGGGCTGCCATTGCGCCAGGCCCCCAGCCCCGGTGCCGCCCAGCAGAGTTCCTCGCTGGCGGGCATGGCCAGGGCACCGAGCAGGGGCAGGCCGCGCCAGAGCAGGCCCACCGAGGTGGCGAACACCGGGAAGCCGTGGGCGTAGTTGGTGGTGCCATCGAGGGGATCGACACACCACTCCAGGTCCCCCTGGCCACTGCGACGTCCGCTCTCCTCGGCGAGGACCGGCAGACCGGGGGTCTCGGCCTCCAGCAGGGCGAGAACGGCGGCTTCAGCAGCCAGATCGGCCTCGGTGACCAGATTGCCGGCGGCTCCCTTCTCCCGGATCTGCTCGAGCTGGCCGAAGTGGTGGCGCAGGACCCCGGCCCCGGCCTCGGCAGCTCGGCGGGCAACGGCGGCGAGCCGTTCAATCTCGGCCCCGCTCAGTCCGGAGCCCTCCAGGGCCTGGTCGGAAAGACGCATGGATGCTCAGGGATGGCTGTCGCTCACGCTGGCATCCGGATGGGCCTGCCGGGTAGCCACAAGTTGCTCATTCCTCATCGAGGGGCAGACCGGCCCGCACGCGGCCCCGGCCGAAATGCCGACCGAACTGCAGGTCATAGACCTCATCCTCGTCCTGGGTCTCCACCTCCAGGGGCCCGGTGGCCCGGGCGACGCAGAGCAACCCGTAGCCCTTGCTGCGGGTCTCGCGAGAGAGGCCAAGGGCCTCGCGCTGGTCGATGGAGCCCGAGAGCACCCGCACCGCGCAGGCGGTGCAGCAGCCGTTGCGACAACTGAACGGCAAAGGATCGCCCTGGGCCTCGAAGCTGCGCAGGATGTAGTCACCTTCTGCCACCTCGTGGCGGATGGTGCGGTTGGCCTGGCGCCAGTGAACCGTGATCGGGAAGGTGCGCGTCATCAGACTCGAAGCGGCCCGACGGGACCGGAGCACAGGATCGGGGAGGGGATGACCCCCTGCTACATTGACACCCGAGTGCCCCATTTAGCCCCTGGAGAGGTGGCCGAGTGGTCGAAGGCGCAGCACTGGAAATGCTGTATAGGGGCAACTCTATCGAGGGTTCGAATCCCTCCCTCTCCGTACCGCCAGCCGGCCCCAGGGCCGGCTTTTTTCATGCCCTTAAAGGCGACCCTGCAGCCATCGCTGCGGGGTCGTGGAGCGGGATTGGACCTGCAGATTAAACTCAGCCGAAACGACCGCTCACGTAATCAAGGGTGAGTTGCTGGCCGGGTGCATTGAAGATTTTTTCGGTTTCATTGTACTCAACCAGGTAGCCCACCTTACCGCTGCCACCATCGACTGCCTCGGCGTTGAAGAAAGCGGTGCGATCGGACACACGCACTGCCTGCTGCATGTTGTGGGTAACGATGACAATCGTGTAGCTGCGCTTGAGCTCGTGCATCGTCTCCTCAATCTTGAGGGTGGAAATCGGATCCAGGGCCGAACAGGGCTCGTCCATCAGAATCACCTCGGGCTCGGTGGCAATCGCCCTGGCAATGCAGAGACGCTGCTGCTGACCGCCGGAAAGAGCCAGGCCGCTCATCTTCAGCTTGTCCTTACACTCGTCCCAGACAGCGGCCTTGCGCAGGGAGCGCTCGACCAACTCATCCATGTCGCCCTGGTAACCATTAATGCGGGCCCCGAAGGCGATGTTTTCATAAATCGTCTTAGGGAAAGGATTCGGCTTCTGAAACACCATGCCGATGCGACGCCGTACCTCCACCGGGTCAATCCGCGGCTGATAGAGGTCCTGGCCATCGAAAACAACCCGCCCCTTGAGGCTGCAGCCCGGCACCAGATCATTCATCCGGTTCAGGGAGCGAAGCACCGTGCTTTTCCCACATCCCGATGGACCGATGAAAGCTGTCACCTGGCCGCGAGGAATGTCCATAAAGACATTGCGAACAGCCTCGAAACTGCCGTAAGAAATACTGACATTCTCGAGAGACATGCAAATGTCAGAGCCTTCCTGACCTTGGGTGCCAGCTGCGCTGCCGGGATAGGCGGAGGGAGCGGAAGTCATCGCTGTCAGAAGCTCGAAAGGAAAGGGGTTGGATTGAAGGAGCGAGTCCAGATGGAAGAGGAATACCGATCAGGAGCTGGAGGCGCGACTGATCCAGCGGGTCAGCAGATTGGCACCCAGGATCATGATCACCAGCACAAAGGAGGCTGCCCAGGCCAGTTCGTTCTGGGCGGGATAGGGCATGATCGCGAAATTGAAGATCAGCACCGACATCGTGGCGATCGGATTGAGCAGGCCATCGGGCCAGAATGGCGAGAACAGGGCCGTGAAGATCAACGGAGCCGTCTCGCCGGCGGCCCTGGCGATCGCCAACACCACCCCGGTGGCAATCGGCGTGAAGGCGGCCGGGAGCACCACCCTGGAAATCGTCACAAAACGGGAGGCGCCGACGCCGTAGGAACCCCAGCGCAGCTCCTGGGGCACCAGCCGCAATCCCTCATCGGTGGTCTTGATGACGGTGGGCAACATGAGCACCGCCAGGGCGATGCCGCCGGCGATGGCGCTATAGCTCTGCCCGCCCAGCACCCGGGTGGCCACCACCAGCCCATAAACGAACACACCACTGATGATCGAGGGCACACCTGCCAGCACGTCATTGCTGAAGCGCACGAGCTGGGCGAACCAGCCGGCGCGGGAGTACTCGGAGAGATAGATGCCACCGCCGACTCCCACCGGAATGGCAATCGCCGAGGCGATCAGGGTGACGATGACAGTGCCGATCAGGGCATTGCCGATGCCACCCCCCTCCAGGCCGGGGGCCGGCGGCAGGTCGGTGAAGAGGCGCAGGCTGATCAGGCGCCCCCCCTGAATCAGCACATGCACCAGCACCAGCACCAAGGGGAGCACGGCGATGATCGCGAACGCTGCGATCACCAGGGTGCCCACCAGGTTCAGGCGGTTACGGACCAGGGCAGGGTTGTAGGTCAGGGTTCGCCGCTGGAAGGCAGACGGGGGACTTGGAACAACCATCTCAGTAACGCAGGGAAAGCTTGCGGACCACCCACTGGGCCATGACGTTGACCAGGAAGGTGAGCACCATGAGGATCAGGGCCGAGTACATCAGGGCCGACACCTGAATGCCATCGGCTTCTCCGAACTGGTTGGCCAGCATTGAGGCGATCGTGTTGCCTGGCGCCAACAACGAAAGGTTGAAGTTGACGGAATTACCGATGATCATCGTGACCGCCATGGTTTCGCCCATGGCGCGGCCAAGGGCCAGCATGACGCCACCGATGATCGCCGAAACCGCCGCCGGCAGAATGATGTTCAAAATCGCCCCCCAACGGGTGGTGCCGACGCCATAGGCGCCCTGGCGGAGCTCGATCGGCACCTGATTGAGGGCATCACGAGAAATAGCGGTGATGATCGGCAGCACCATCACCACCAGGATCAGGATTGCCGGAGCCATGCCGGGACCCTGGGGAATGGTGCTGAACAGGGGCGTCCAGCCGAGCACGTTATGAAGCAGGGTGAGGGCGGGGCGGATTGCCGGCTCCATCACAAAGATCGCCCAGAGGCCGAGCACCACCGAAGGGATCGCCGCCAGCAGCTCCACCATCAGGCCAATCGCCTCGCGAAGCCAGACCGGAATCAGGTCTTCGGTGATGAAAATGGCGGTGCCGACCCCAAGGGGCACGGCGATCAGCAGCGACAGCATCGATGTGACGATGGTGCCGTAGATGGCGGTGAAGGCGCCGTAGTCGCCGTTGACGGGATCCCAGGACGAGGTGACCAGGAAACCCAGGCCGAAACTGGCGATCGCCTCCTGGGCACCATGGAACACCGTGATCAGGATGCCCAGCAGCAGCGTTGCGACGCCGGCGGCCAGGATCAGGGTGAGCGATTGGAAACCGGAGTCGACGGCCTTCTCAGCGGCGGGTCGCCGCCGCAGGGTGAAGGGATCGCTCGAGAGGCCTAGCTGGGCGTCTGGGGGCATGCGGCGCAAAAGCAAAGGCCTACCGCTCTTCAATGTAGGAAGCACGCCGACGGATCCGATTAAGCCTCGTTAAAGGCTGGAGTGGGTGCCCCTGGCCTTGCCTGGTCGGTAGCTTGGGGGCCCAGGCAGGTTTCCGGCAGATTTCATGGGGCGGATCGTGGGTATCGACCTGGGCACCACCAATTCGGTGGTGGCCGTGCTTGAAGGCGGTCGTCCCCAGGTGATCGCCAGCGCCGAAGGGGGCCGCACCACCCCATCGGTGGTGGGCTTCAACCGCGACCGCGAACTGCTGGTGGGCCAGCTGGCCCGCCGCCAGCTCGTGCTCAATCCCCGCAACAGCTTCGCCAATCTCAAGCGCTTCGTGGGGCGCAACTGGGACGAGCTGGAAGACAGCAGCCTGGGGGTGCCCTACACCGTGCGCGCCAACGACCAGGGCAACGTGCGGGTGGTCTGCCCCGCCACCGAACGGGAGTACGCCCCTGAGGAGCTGGTGGCCAGCATCCTGCGCAAGCTGGTGGACGATGCCACCACCTATCTGGGGGAGCCGGTGGAGGCGGCGGTGATCACCGTGCCCGCCTACTTCAACGACGCCCAGCGCCAGGCCACCCGTGATGCCGGCCGGCTGGCGGGCATCAGCGTCGAGCGGATCCTCAATGAGCCAACGGCGGCGGCGCTGGCCTACGGCTTCGATCGCAGCACCGTCAAGCGGGTGCTGGTGTTCGACCTGGGTGGCGGCACCTTCGACGTCTCGGTGCTGCGCATCGCCAACGGCGTCTTCGATGTGAAAGCCACCAGCGGCGACACCCAGCTCGGCGGCAACGACTGGGACCGGCGCATCGTCGACTGGCTGGCCGATGGCTTCCTCAAGGAGCACGGCATCGATCTGCGCCGCGACCGGCAAGCCCTGCAGCGCCTCACCGAAGCGGCCGAGAAGGCCAAGATCGAACTCTCTGGCGTGCAGAGCACGCCGATCTCGCTGCCGTTCATCGCCACCGGCGGCGAGGGCCCACTCCACATCGAGACCACCCTGGAGCGCCATGTCCTTGAGGGCCTCTGCCCCGACCTGCTGGACCGGCTGCTGAGGCCGGTGCAGCGGGCCCTGCGCGATGCCTCCCTCAGCGCGGACGCCATCGACGACGTGGTGCTGGTGGGCGGCTCCACCCGCATGCCGATGGTGCAGGAGATGGTGCGCACCCTGATCCCCCGGGAGCCCTGCCAGTCGGTGAACCCCGATGAGGTGGTGGCGATCGGAGCCGCCGTGCAGGCCGGCATCCTCACCGGCGAGCTGCGGGATCTGATGCTCAACGACGTCACCCCCCTGTCGCTGGGCCTGGAAACGATCGGCGGGGTGACGAAGGTGCTCATTCCCCGCAACACGCCGATTCCCGTCCGCAAGTCGGATGTGTTCAGCACCTCGGCCGCCAACCAGAGTTCGGTGGAGATCCATGTGCTCCAGGGAGAACGGGAGATGGCTGAGGGCAACAAGAGCCTCGGCCGCTTCCGGCTATCGGGTATCCCGCCCGCCCCCCGCGGGGTTCCCCAGGTGCAGGTGTCCTTCGACATCGATGCCAACGGACTGCTGCAGGTTTCCGCCACGGATCGCACCACCGGTCGCCAGCAGAGCGTGAGCATTCAGGGCGGCTCCAACCTCAGCGAGGACGAGATCAACCGCTTGCTGGAGGAGGCCCAGCTGAAGGCGGCGGAAGATCGTCGCAAGCGGGCCGACATCGACCGGCGCAACCGCGCCCAGACCCTGGTCGGGCAGGCGGAGCGCCGGCTGCGGGACGCGGCGCTGGAACTGGGACCCTACGGGGCCGAACGGCAGCAGCGAGCGGTGGAACTGGCCCTGCGGGATGTGCAGGATGTGCTGGCGGCTGGCGATGAGGCCGAGCTCGAACTGGCGGTCAGCGGGCTGCAGGAGGCCCTGTTCGGCCTGAACCGCCGCCTGATGAGTGAGCGTCAGGCGGAGAGTGGCCCCCTGCAGGGCCTGAAGAACACTCTGGGGTCCCTGAAGGACGAACTGTTCGCCGACGACGACTGGGACGACTGGGACGGACGGGAACGCAACGACCCCTGGGCCGGCCCGCCCCGGCGCGGCCCGGCCCGCGATCGCTTCGGCACTGACCGGTTTGACATGGACCGGGTTGGTTCTGACCGTTTTGGCTCTGACCGCGACGGCCCGGAGCGCTTCGGCCGGGACCCCTGGCCCGAGCAGCGACCTGGCCAGGAGCTGGATGGGGGCTGGCGCGCGCCCGCCCGCGGTTCGGCTGCGCCTGGCCCCGCCAGGGCTCGCCCCGGCAGCGATCTGGGCGCCTATGACCACGATGACCCCTGGGCCGAGCGTTGACGCCGGTGAGCCGTTTCGACTCCAATTCCGACGGCGCCATGGCGGCCGCCCCCGCCACTGCCCTCGATTACTGGCAGATCCTTGAGCTGGAGCCAGGCGCCGACGCCACCAGCCTGAAAAGGGCCTTCCGCCAGCAGGCCCGCCGCTGGCATCCCGACCTCAACGGCAATGATCCGGTGGCCGAGGAGCGCTTCAAACGGGTCAATGAGGCCTATGCCGTGCTCTCGGATCCAGCGCGGCGGCGGGCCTGGGAGGCCGGTGAGGAATCGGCGGAAGCGGCCGGCGCCGCAGGCGATCCCTTCGCCAGCGGCTTCCCCCGTTTTGAGGATTACCTCGACGCCCTGTTCGGTGAGCGGCGGCGATCCCAGGCCCGGGACGACGGTTACGGCCAGGACGGGGAGGAAGCGGAAGCACGCCGGCCCCAGGCCGCAGCCCAGGGCCGGCGGCAGGAGGAGGTGGACCGGGGAGCCGATCGGCCGGAGCCGGATCGCGAGGACGCGGCGCGGGCCAGCGGCGGGGATGTGGCGGCGCGGCCGGCCTCGCCGCCACCGACCCAGGCCGGCAGCGATCACGAAAGCCTGGTGGAGCTCAGCCCCGACCAGGCCCTCAGCGGCAGCCGGGTGGAACTGGAACTCAGCGGCGGCATGGTGGTGGAGGTCTGGACTCCGCCCATGGCCGGGGACGGCTGGCGGCTGCGGCTGGCCGGCGTGGCCCCCGGTGGCGCAGATCACTTTCTGCAACTGCGGGTGCGTACCCCGGAAGGATTGCGGATCGACGGACTGCGGGTGCTGTATCAACTGGATCTGCCCCCAGCCGATGCGGTCCTCGGCTGCCAGGTGGCGATCCCCACCCTGGAGGGACCGGTGCGGCTGAGGGTGCCGCCTGGCTCCTCCAGCGGCCGCCTGCTGCGGCTGCGGGGCCGGGGCCAGCGCCACGGTGACCAGCGCGGCGACCAGCTGGTGGAAGTGCGGATCGTGGTCAATGCCGAGCTAGGCGAAGCCGAGGAGGCCCTCTATCGCCGCTTGCGGGAACTCGAAGACCACCATGGGTGACACACTGACTGCCAGCGACAGCCCAGCCCCGTGACGGCAGCCGATCCCACCATGCCGGTCCATGTGCTCCTCTTCGACGCCGGCAGCGACCAGGAAGGCATCCATTCCCTCGAACTCGGGGGCCACACCGTGGTGTTGTTGTTCGAGGAGCGGGACGACGCCGACCGTTACGCCGGCCTGCTCGAAGCCCAGGACTTCCCGGTGCCCAGCGTCGAGACCCTGGCACGGGGCGATCTGGAGCAGTTCTGCAAGGAGGCCGGCTATGAGGCGCGCTTCGTGCCGGCCGGCTTCCTGCCCCGCAGCGAGGAGGATCGCCTGATGATCGCCCCACCGGAGCGCAACATGGACCTCAGCCACTGGAAGGAGCAGGGCGAGGACGACGGCCCGGCGGGTGCCGCCCCGCAACCCGCCGGCGACAGCGATCCCGAACTGGAAGCCTTCCGCCGCCGGCTGGAGGGACTGCTGTGAGCGGCAACGGCGGGGTCGATCGTGGCCACCTGCTCACCGAGCAGGCCAATCCCCTCAGCGAAGCGCTGGACACCCTCAGCACTGCCGAGATGGTGCAGCTGTTCTGCGAAAACGATCTCGAGCCCCAACGGGCCGTGTCCGCGGCCGCTCCGGCCCTCACCCTGGCGATCGAGGCGATTGCGGCCCGATTGGCGGCCGGCGGGCGCCTCTTCTACCTGGGGGCCGGCACCTCAGGACGCCTGGGGGTGCTCGATGCGGCCGAATGTCCGCCCACCTTCTGCACCCCGCCCGAGTTGGTGCAGGGGGTGCTGGCCGGTGGGGCGCCGGCGTTGCTGCGCAGTTCCGAGGGCCTGGAGGATCTGAGCGCAGCGGGCCGAGAGGACCTAGAGGCGCGCGGCTTCGGGCCGGCCGATGCCCTGGTGGGGATCGCCGCCGGCGGCACCACCCCCTACGTGCTGGGCGGCCTGGAACACGCCCGTTCGCTCGGGGCGCTCGGCATCGCCCTGGCCTGCGTCAGCGCCGACCAGGTGGCGATGCCCTGCGACATCGACATCCGGCTGCTCACCGGGCCGGAACTGGTCACCGGATCCACCCGTCTGAAGGCCGGAACCGCCACGAAAATGGCCCTCAACATCCTCTCCACCGGGGTGATGGTGAAGCTGGGCAAGGTGCACGGCAACCGCATGGTGGACGTGGCGGTCACCAACAGCAAGCTGGAAGACCGGGCCCTGCGCATTCTCCGTGATCTGGCCGGCGTGGATCGCCAGGAGGGCGGCTTGCTGCTGACGGCCGCCGGCGGTTCGGTGAAACTGGCGTTGCTGATGAGCTTGACCGGCCTGGAGGCGACGGCGGCCCAGCGGCATCTGACGGACCATGGCCCCTCCCTGCGGGCGGCGCTGGCGGCCGCTCCTCAGCCGTTGAACGGCCCCCAGTAGGGGCTGGTGAACAGCTCCGTGCGACGACGGGCCTCATCCGGCACGGCCGCTGCGGGAGTCATCAAGGCGTGGCGCAGGGCATGGTGGGCCTCGCTAGGCGGCCGAAGGGCCGCCACCCGCTCGGCGGCCAGGGCCACGATCTGCTGGGCCAGGGTGGCGTTGGCCCGCAGGTTGTCGAGCACCATCTCCACCGTCACCGAAGCGTGCTGCTGGTGCCAGCAGTCGTAGTCAGTGACCATTGCCAGGGTGCTGTAGGCCATTTCGGCCTCCCGGGCCAGGCGGGCCTCGGTGTGGTTGGTCATCCCGATCACATCACAGCCCCAGCTGCGATAGAGCTGGGATTCCGCCCGGGTGGAGAAGGCCGGACCCTCCATGCAGAGGTAGGTGCCGCCGCGGTGAAGCTGGCGGCCCTGGGGCATCAGGCTGTCACCCACATCCGCCAGGATGCGGCTGAGCACGCCGCAGAAGGGATCGGCGGCGGTGACATGGGCCACCAGCCCCTCCCCGAAGAAGCTGAGGGGGCGCTGGTGGGTGCGATCGATGAATTGATCGGGGACCAGCATGTCGAGGGGGCGTACATGCTCCTGGAGCGAACCGACCGCCGACACCGAAAGGATCCAGCGGACACCGAGGTGGCGCAGCGCCCAGAGGTTGGCCCTGTAGGGCACCTCGGTGGGGGTCAGGCTGTGGTGGCGGCCGTGCCGGGCCAGGAACACCGCTTCAACGCTGCCGATCCGGCCGATCCGCAGGCTGTCGGAGGGGCTGCCGTAGGGGGTTTCGATCTCGACTTCACGGACCTCCTCAAGGGCCTCCATGGCATAGAGGCCACTGCCTCCGAGCACCCCAAGGCGGGCCTGGCTGAGGTCGAGGCTGACAGCACTGCTCATCGGACCCATCGTCATCTTGCAGCTTGTCTATCGCATGGATGGCACCGGCGCCGCCCGGGCCCCACTCCACCGCCGGCCTGCCAGGATTGGAACCACAATCGCAAGCAGCGCCGTGACCAAGGCCGTGATGGACACCGACGCCGGCACGATCCACCTGGAACTGTTCGACGCCGACGCCCCGGGCACGGTGGCCAATTTCGTGAAGCTCGCCGGCGATGGCTTCTACGACGGCCTGGCCTTCCACCGGGTCATTGAGGGTTTCATGGCCCAGGGGGGCTGCCCCAACAGCCGCGAAGGGGCCAGGGGGGCAGCCGGTACCGGCGGTCCCGGTTACACCATCCCCTGTGAGATCAACAAGAACAAGCATGTGGGCGGCAGCCTGTCGATGGCCCACGCAGGCCGTAACACCGGCGGCAGTCAGTTCTTCCTCTGCCATGGCCCCCAGCCCCACCTGGATGGCCAGCACACCGTGTTCGGCCACACCGCCGATCTCGATGTGGTGCTGAAGCTGCGCAATGGCAGCCGGATCAACAAGGTGACGATCGAGGCCTGAGGCCGCAACGCCCCTCAGCGCCAGACGATGAACGCCCCCGGCTGCAGGGTCAGCCTGGGGCAGCTGCCGCTGGCCCTGGTGTCGAGGTCCACCAGGTTGCGGAGTTCAGGCTCCATGGTCACGCTCGGATGGCTCACCCGTTGGGCATCCGGGGCCAGCAGCAGAGAAAGGCGGCCGGTGCCAGCACGGCTGAGCAGTTGCTGGAGGGTGGCCGCCAGGTCTCCGGCACTGAGTTGGCGCCCCTGCGGCCCCCCCAGCAGAACCGCCAGCTGCGGCTGATCCAGCAGGGCCAGCAGGCGGGAGTCCCCCTCCAACTCCAGCAGCAGCCCCCGACCGGCCGCCCAGTCCTGCAGGCGGGCGAAGTCCTCGGTGGCGATCGGGCCGTCAGCGTCGCCATGCCAGGCCAGCACCGCCGTCAGCCCGTGGGCCTCCTCCTCCATCAGGTGGCCCAGCTTGATGCGCTTCACCTGCAGATAGGCGGCATTGTGCTGGCCGGGATCCATCACCAGCGGCACCCGGTCTTCCACCTGCAGGCCGTAGCCGCCGAGGCCGGCGATCTTGCGTGGATTGTTGGTGATCAGGCGCAGGCGCTGAATGCCCAGATCACTGAGGATCTGGGCGCCGACCCCGTAGTTGCGCAGGTCGGCGGCGAAGCCGAGGCGCTCGTTGGCCTCCACCGTGTCGAGGCCACCGTCCTGCAGGGAGTAGGCCCGCAGCTTGTTGACCAGGCCGATGCCCCTCCCCTCCTGACGCAGGTAGACCACCACGCCTTCCCCTTCCTGCTGGATCATCCGCAGGGCCGCTTCCAGCTGGGGGCGACAGTCACAGCGCAGGGAACCGAAGGCGTCACCAGTGAGGCATTCCGAATGGACCCGCACCAGCACGGGTCCGGCAGCCCGCTCCGGATGGCCCTTGACGATCGCCACGTGCTCGCTGCCATCGAGCTCATTGCGATAGCCGATCGCCCGGAACTGGCCAAAGGCGCTGGGTAGGGCCGCCTCCGCCTGGCGGCGCACGAACCGTTCCGTGTCGAGCCGATAACGGATCAGGTCGGCGATCGAGATCAACCGCAACCCATGCTGGCGGGCGTAGGCCAGCAACTGGGGCAGCCGGGCCATGGAGCCATCGGCATTCTGGATCTCACAGATCACCCCGGCGGGATAGAGCCCGGCCAGGCGGGCCAGATCCACGGCCGCCTCCGTATGACCGGCCCGCTTGAGCACGCCGCCGCCCCGCGCCCGCAGCGGGAAAATGTGGCCAGGGCGCCGCAGATCCGCCGGACGGCTGGCCGGATGGATCGCCACCTGGATCGTGCGGGCCCGGTCCTCAGCGGAGATGCCGGTGCTGACTCCGTTCTCCGGGCCGGCATCGACGCTGACGGTGAAGGCTGTCTGGTTGCTGTCGGTGTTGCGGTCCACCATCAGCGGTAGATCCAGCTCATCAAGTCGCTCCCCCTCCATCGCCAGGCAGATCAGGCCCCGCGCCTCGGTGGCCATGAAGTTGATCTGCTGGGGGGTGGCGAACTGGGCCGCGCAGATCAGATCGCCCTCGTTCTCACGGTTTTCGTCGTCCACCACGACGATCGAATCGCCGTTGCGAATGGCCGCCAGGGCATCGGCGATGGCATCGAAGACGATCGGCTCGCTGCTGCCGGGCGGCTCGCTGCTGCCAGGCGGCTCGGTGCTGTCAGCGCCGCTGGGGGAGCTGCTGAGCCTGGAGAGGGGGATCAAGGGGATGTCGATGGGTCGCGCGTCGGGTCGCGGCACTTGGTCGGAGGAAGCAGGCGGGGCAAGGGCCCCAACATCCTTTATAGAGCCCGGTACGATCGGCCGACTCTTCAGCTCCGGCATGGCAGGCAAGCGCGTCGCGGTGATCGGGGCCAGTGGCTACGGCGGTCTGCAGACCCTGCGGCTGCTGCATGCCCATCCCGACCTCCAGGTGACCTTCCTCGGGGGCGAGCGCAGCAGCGGCAAGCGCTGGAGTGAACTGGTGCCGTTTCTGCCCCTGGAGCAGGATCTGGTGGTCCAGAGTCCGGATGCCGAGGGGATCGCCGCCGCCGCCGATCTGGCGGTGCTCAGCCTGCCCAACGGTCTGGCCGCCGGCCTGGCTCCGGCCCTGCTGGAGCGCGGCGTGAAGGTGGTGGACCTCTCCGCGGACTTCCGCTACCGCTCCCTGGCCCAGTGGCAGGAGGTTTACAAGAGTGAGGCCGCCCTGCTCGATCGGCGCGACGGCGACCTCTGCGCCGAAGCCGTCTACGGACTGGTGGAGTGGGAGGAGGCCCGGATCCGCCAGGCCCGGCTGGTGGCGGCCCCGGGCTGTTTCCCCACCGCCAGCCTGCTGGCGTTGCTGCCATTCCTCAAGCAGGGGTTGATCGAATGCGGCGGCATCGTCATCGATGCCAAGACCGGCACCTCCGGCGGCGGCCGGGCGGCCAAGGAACACCTGCTGTTGGCCGAGGCCTCCGAAGCTGTGGCGCCCTACGGCGTGGTCGGCCATCGCCACACCAGTGAGATCGAGCAGCAGGCCTCCCTGGCGGCCGGCCAAGAGATCCAGCTGCAGTTCACGCCGCACCTGATGCCGATGGTGCGGGGACTGCTGGCCACCGTCTACGGGCGCCTGCGCGACCCGGGCCTCACCGCCGACGACTGCACGACCCTGCTCCAGGCGGCCTATCGCCACTGCCCCACGGTGCGGGTGCTGCCGGTGGGAACCTACCCCTCCACCAAGTGGGTGCGGCAGACGAACGCCTGCCTGCTGTCGGTGCAGGTGGACAAACGCACCGGCCAGCTGATCGTGATCAGCGCCATCGACAACCTGATCAAGGGTCAGGCGGGCCAGGGGGTGCAATGCCTGAATCTGATGGCGGGCCTGCCGGCGGGCACCGGCCTGCCGCTTGTGCCCTTCTATCCCTAAGAGCCCTGCAGGCGCTCAGCGGCCAGGGCCACCGCCAGGGGCAGGATCCGGTGCTCCTGCGCCTGGATCCGACGGGCCAGGCTGGCGTGGTCGTCGCCGGCCTGCACCGGCACCGCCGCCTGGGCGAGGATCGGACCGGCATCCACCTCGGCGGCCACCAGATGGGCGGTGCAGCCCGCCAGCCGCACCCCGGCCGCCAGGGCCTGGCCCACCCCGTCCACGCCCCGGAAACTGGGTAACAGCGAGGGATGGATGTTCACCAGCCGCTCCGGGAAGGCCTCGATCAGCACCGGCGTGACGATTCGCATCCAGCCGGCCATCACCACCAGATCCACCCGTTCCGCCCGGAAGCGCTCGATCAGGCTCCTGTCGAGCTGCTCCCGGTCCGGCTGGAGGCGGTGGTCCAGCAGGCAGCAGGGAACTCCGAGGCGCTCGGCCCGCTGCTGGGCGCCGCAGCCGGCGTTGTTGACCACCAGCAGCACCACCTCGGCGGCCAGCGGCCCCTGCCGGCAGGCGGCCACCAGGGCCTCGAAATTGCTGCCATTGCCGGAGGCCATCACCCCGAGACGCAGCGAGGCCGGGCCGGACGGCCAGGGCTGTGACAACGGCCACTGGACAGCGGTGCCGAGATCGCTAGGTTCTCCAGCAGCAGGCATTGCATCCGTGTCCCATCTCTCCATCCTGCCAACGGTGCTGCGTGATGCCGACACCCTGGCCGCCAGCCTGCAGGCCCTCGGACTGGAACCCAGCAAAGGAGGGCTGCTGGAGGGCTTCGCCGCCGAGCGGGAGCCGGTGGAGCTGCAGGTGCGGCTGGCGGACGGCGAGGTGCTCGGCTGGGCCCGCCAGGCCGATGGCTCCCTGGCCCTGGTGGGTGACCTGCAGCGCCTGAGCCGCTGCCGCGGCCTGCAGGAGCTGATCGGGCGGATCACCCGCGGCTATGCCGCCCGCCGCGCCCTGGCCGCGGCAGAGCTGCAGTTCAGTGGAGCCACGATCGAGCTGCAACCCTGATGCCGGCACCGCTGCTGGCACTGGATCTGAGGGAACCGCAGCAGCACCTGGTCCGGGCCAGCCTCCGTTTCACTCCCAGCCGGCGCCAGCTGCAGCTGCAGCTGCCCGGCTGGACCCCCGGCAGCTACCTGATCCGCGATTATGTGCGCCAACTGGAGGGGTTCGAGCTGCTGGCCGCCGGCCGGCCCATCACCCTGGAGCGGACGGGGGTGGCCCACTGGAGCGCCCTGCTGCCCGACCTGCAACCCCTGGAGCTGCGCTGGCGGCTGCTGGCCACCGAACTGACGGTTCGGACCTGCCACCTCAACGGCGACCACGGCTTTCTGGCCCTGGCGGCGGTGGTGCCGGAGCTGGACGGCCTGCGCTGGCAGGCCCACAGACTGACGTTGCAGCTGCCAGCGGACTGGCAGGCCTGGGTTCCCCTGCCGCGCCAGCCGGACGGCCACTGGCTCGCCGCCGATTACGACGCCCTCATCGATGCGCCGATCGAGGCGGGACCGCTCCAGGAACACGCCTTCAAGGTGGCGGGGGTGCCGCACCGCTGGGTGAGCTGGGGAGGGGACCCGGTCGCGGGCGATCCAGCCTGGCTGGCGGATGTGGAGCGCATCTGCCTGACCTGCTGCCGGCTGATGGGGGAACCGGCGCCGGCGGCGGCGGATTACCTGTTCGTGCTGCACCTGCTCGAACAGGGCTACGGAGGCCTTGAACACGACAACAGCTGCGTGCTGCAGTACGGCCGGCGGGCACTGGCGCGGCCGGAAGGCCGCCGCAAGCTGCTGCAGCTGGTGGCCCATGAATACCTGCACCAATGGAATGTGCGCCGCCTGCGGCCGGCCGAACTGGCGCCGATCGACTACGGCCGGCCGACGATCATTCCAACCCTCTGGTTTGCCGAAGGGGTGACCAGCTACTACGACCAACTGATCCCCCTGGCGGCGGGAATCAGCGGCGAGTCCGAGCTCCTTGAAGATCTCGGCAGCGACCTGAGCCGCTATCGCCTTACCCCCGGCCGACGGGTGCAGAGTCTTCGCGAAAGCAGCCAGGAAGCCTGGGTGAAGCTTTATCGCCAGGATGCCTATTCCGGCGATGCCCAGATCAGCTACTACCTGAAGGGAGCCGTGCTGGCCCTCATTCTCGATCTGCATCTGCGCCGCCATGGCTCGGCCCTTTGCGTGGTGCTGCAGCAGCTCTGGCACAGCCACGGCCGGCATCGGCGCGGCTACCGCGAAGTGGATCTGTTTGCTGCATTCAGCAGTCAGGCGGCCGATCTGTCCACCCTGCTACCGCAATGGCTGGATCAGCACGATGATCCCCCTGTCGATGATTACCTGGCCGATGTGGGCCTGCAGCTGTTGGCTGAAACCTCAGGGCATGCAAACGCAGGTTGGGATCTGGAGAGCAGCCAAGGCCGTGTGCGCCTGCGGCGGGTAAGCCGCCAGGGAGCCGCCGAGCGCGCCGGTCTGGAGGTCGGCGATGAACTGCTGGCCATCAACGGCGAGCGCCTGGTCAGCCCTGAGCTGGCGGCCGGGCTGATCGACCCCGCAACGGAGGTGGAACTGCTGTTCTGTCGCGATGGCCGCGTCCGCACCACCCTGCTGGATCCCGGCGAACCCGCCCTGGAACGCTGGCAGCTGCGCAGCGATCCCGGCGCCGACCCCACGCGGATCGCCGCCCGGCAGCGCTGGCTGAGCCTGCTGCCATGAATGCCCAGATCCGGCCGGTGCTTGTGGCCATGGCAGGGGCCGTTCTGCTCAGTACCGGTGCCCTGGTCTGGCTGGGCCGGGATCTACTGCAGGGCCGGGATCAGAACAGCAGCCAATCGCCCCTGCTCGATCTGCTCGAAGATGTGCGCAGGACGCCACCGAGCCGCCAACCGAGGCGGCCGCCGGCACCGCCCCGGATCAGCACCTGGCAGCAGCCCCAGGCCCATGCCTGCCCTGCCCTGGACCCCGCCATGACCCAGCGGCTGCAGACGTTGCTGGCCCGGCTGCCCGTCAGCGTCGAACGGGTGAGGATCCATCCCACCAATTACGGCCATCGCTACGCCCAGGATGCCTTCGGCAACCCCGTGGATCCCACCCCGAAGGTGGTCGTGCTGCACGAAACGGTCTACGGCATCGACTCGGCGATCAACACCTTCATCACACCCCATCCCCGCGATGAGGATCAGGTGAGCTATCACACCCTGATCGGCCAGAACGGCCGGGTGGTCCAACTCGTGGATCCCGCCTATCGCGCCTTCGGGGCTGGCAACTCAGCGTTCAACGGCCAGTGGGTGGTCACCAATCCGAAGGTGGGGGGATCGATCAACAATTTCGCCCTGCATCTCAGCCTGGAAACGCCCCCCGATGGCGAGAACACCGCCGCCGAACACAGTGGATACACCCAGGCCCAGTACGACGCCCTGGCCGTGGTGCTGACGGACTGGATGCGGCGCTTCAACATTCCCCCCGACCAGATCACCACCCACCAACATGTGGACCTGGCCGGAGAACGTTCCGATCCGCGTAGTTTCAACTGGCTTGAACTGCGCGCCCGACTGGCAGCCCTGGGGGTGATCTGCTGAGCCGCCGGTGCAGGGTTCAGATCAGCGGTGCGGGCTGGGGCCGGCGGGTGCCGTAAATCAGGGCATGCAGTTCAGGGTCCTGCATGTGGCGCAGGATGCGGCCGGGATAATCGAGTTTGCCATTGTGCAAATAGGCCAGCGTGGCCAGGGCCTTGGCATCCCGGGGGGAGCCACTGGCCATGAACACCCGGCTGTGATTCATGCCGAGGGCGAGCCGCAGCCTGGCGAACTTGCCCACCAGCAACCGCACATTGCGATCCGGATCGAGCAGCTGCTGGCGGGCCTGATCCCGCTGCTCTGGGGTGGCATCGGCTGGTAGCAGGCCCTGTTTGACCATTTCACCGAGGCCAAGCTGGGCCGGACCATGGGTGCTGAACAGGCCGGAACGGGCCGCGATCGGGTTGTCCTCACCGGGTTTGGCATGGCGCATCTCATCGAAGAGCACCGCCGCCACCAGCATCGGGTTGATCGCCCGCCTGGCACTCTCGTGAAGGATCACCGGCCGCAGCTCCTCCAGCCGGCCGAGGGTGTGCGTACGCAGGGGCTCGAAGTGATCGATACCCTCACTGAACAGCTGGGCCAGCCGGGGCTGGGGCCCGTGCACTCCGAAACGGCGGTTGAGCTCGGCCAGCTCTGCGGACGTGAAGTCGAGGGGATCGGGGCGTTGGCCCTCTGAGGTGGACACCCCCGGGTCGGAGCCATTGCTGCTGACGCTGCCCACCAGGGCAGGATCACCACTGAGCACAGCCTGACTGCTGATCGGCTGGCTGGAGGCGACCGCCACGGCCAGGGCCGACAGCATGGTGAACACACCGATCTGCAACAGGTGTGGAGATCTCGGGCCTGGGGATCTCAGCGGTGCCACCTTGTTAACAAAATCAAAAAGAATTTTAATGGCCATGGTCAAGCCCCCCCCGCCGGCTGGAGCCTCGGCTGCGGCGACCTCAGTGCCCGCCTGATGTTCCGGGAGGAGTACGGCTAGGGTGACGGGGCCCGGAATCAGCCCGTTCAGGCCCCATGACCCCAGACGCGCCGTCGCTTCCTTCCCTCGACGGCCACGACACCCTCGGGCTGTGGCAACGCTTCTGTCAGATGCTCTGGTACGACGCCGGCCTGGGCTTCTGGCTGGACGTCAGCCGCATGGGTCTGGAGCAGGCGGATCTCAAGGAGCTTGAGCCAGGCTTTCAGCGGGCCTTTGCCGCGATGGCGGCCCTTGAGGGCGGCGCCATCGCCAATCCCGATGAGCAGCGCCAGGTGGGCCATTACTGGCTGCGGGCGCCCCAGCTGGCCCCCAGTCCGGCGGTGGCCGACCACATCAGCGGCGAAGTGGAGCGGATCGTCGCCTTCGCCGAGGCGGTGCGCCAGGGCAGCAGCACCAGCCCCGTCGGTGGCCCCTTCACGGATGTGCTCTGGATCGGCATCGGCGGTTCCGGTCTCGGGCCGCTGTTGATGATCCGCGCCCTGCAGGAGGAGGGCCGCGGGCTGCCCTTCCATTTCATCGACAACGTCGATCCCCAGGGGATCAGCCGCACCCTGGCGGCCCTCGGTGCGCGCCTGGCCACCACCCTGGTGGTGGTCGTCAGCAAGTCCGGGGGCACCCCCGAGCCCCGCATCGGCATGGAGCAGGTGCGCGCCCGGCTGGAGGCCGGCGGCGGGCAGTGGGCCCGCCAGGCGGTGGCGGTGACGATGCTCGGCAGCGCCCTGGATCAACGGGCCGAAGCCGAAGGCTGGCTCGCCCGTTTCGACATGTTCGACTGGGTCGGCGGTCGCACCAGCATCACCAGCGCCGTGGGCCTGCTGCCCGGGGCCCTGATCGGCGCCGATGTGCATGCCTTCCTCGAAGGCGCCTCCACCATGGACGGCCTGACCCGGCGGCAGGACCTGCTCGCCAACCCCGCTGCCCTGCTCGCCGCCGCCTGGTACCGGGCCGGCGGCGGCCGTGGCCGCCGCGACATGGTGGTGCTGCCCTACCGCGACCGTCTGGAGGTCTTCAGCCGTTATCTCCAGCAGTTGGTGATGGAATCACTCGGCAAGAAGCTCAGCCGCGACGGTGAGGTGGTGCACCAGGGCATCGCCGTCTACGGCAACAAGGGTTCCACCGACCAGCACGCCTACGTTCAGCAGCTTCGCGATGGCGTGGACAACTTCTTCGTGACCTTCATCGAGGCCCTTGATGAACCGGCGGACATCGCCGCCGTGGCCGGCGAGAATCCCGCCGATTTCCTCGCAGGATTTCTGCAGGGCACCCGCACGGCCCTCTGCGAAAGCGACCGCCAGAGCCTGACCATCACCCTGACCCGCTTCGATGCCCGCAGCCTTGGCGCCCTGATCGCCCTGTTCGAGAGGGCCGTGGGTCTGTATGCCGAACTGGTGAACATCAACGCCTACGACCAACCCGGTGTGGAAGCGGGCAAAAAGGCAGCCGCCGGCATCCTTGCGGAGCAGGCACGGCTGGAGACCCTGCTGGCCGATGGCCAGGCCCGCGATCTGGCGACCATCCAAGAGGCCCTGGGTCTGGCCAGCCCCGAACCGCTGTTCTGGATCCTGCGCCACCTCTGTGCCGGCCGGGGCTACAGCGCCAGCGGCGACTGGGGCCAACCGGAAAGCCTGAGCTTCCTGCGGTCCTGAGCGGTGCTGGTTCTGGCCAGGTGCTCAGGCCTGCAGCCCGACCCAGGCGAGGTGGGGCCGCCGGAACTCAGTCCTCGTCGTCGTTGCCGCCGACAGGCACCAGGCGGATCTGCTTCTTGCCCAGCTTGATCTCGAATTCGTCACCGGGCTGGAGGCCGAGCTGGGCGGTATAGGCCTTGCCGACCAGGAGATTGCCGTTGAACTGCACCTTGGTGAGGTAGCTGAGGTGACGCCCGGGACGGCGGGGGGCCCGACCGGCCCCATCGCCAAGACTCACCCCCTTCGCCTCCAGCAGCGCCTCGTAGAAGGCGGTGAAGTTGAGGCGCTCACTGCCATCCTTCTTGGTACTCACGTAGCCGCAGCCGCGAACGAGATCAGACTTGGAGGCATCGCCCAGTTCCTTGATCTTGGCAAGCAGTTCAGCGCCGGTGAGCATGATCGGATGAATGATTCTCATCACAACCTTACCAAAGAAGGTCCCTGAAGCCATCGCTTCAGGCAGGGCCGCCACCAACAGACAATGCCCCCAGGAATCGACTCAGCCGATCACCGCCGGCGGCGGCGGGAGCCCAGGAGCATCAGGAATCCATCAACAAGCCGTAAAGGTCCTAGGATCGGACCAGTTGGCCCTGCGGCTTGAAGGTCACCCATCTCGGCGACGACCACATGGTCTGCCTCTCATCCGACGAGGTGGCCCTGCTGGTGGACATGTGCCACGCAGCGCTCATTTCCGGCCACCTGAGTGCCGATCAGGACACGCCCCACCGGCTGCGGCGCTTCATGGGCGAGGTGCAGCTCTCCCTGTTCGACACGGCCCAGGCGGTGTGGCAGAGCAAGCGCAACCAGCCGAAAGTGGGCTGAGCCCTGCCGGGCACCACCTCAGCCGCCGGGACCGAGGGCGGCCAGCCAGACCGCCAGGGCCGCCAAGCGCTCAGGTCGCAGCCGGTAGTGGATCCAGCGCCCCTGCTGGCGATCGGCCAGGAGGCCCGCCCGGCGGAGCACACCAAGGTGGAAGGAGAGCCTGGACTGGGCCAGGCCGAGATCCGCCGTCAATTCGCACACGCAACGCTCGCCACTGCCCAGGGACTCAATCACCCGCAGGCGGATCGGATCAGCCAGGGCCCGCAGTAGCAGCCGGGCCTCCTCCTGAGCGATCGGCCGAGGAGCCGCCGTTAACCGGGTCATAAACCCAACAATTCTTGTTGATGCGAGCCTAGGCGAGGTCTGCGCCTTAGGCGATGAAGATCGGGATCAATGGCTTCGGCCGCATCGGCAGGCTGGTCTTCAGGGCCCTGTGGGGACGGCCAGATGTCGAGATCGTTCACATCAATGACAACCAGGGCGACGCCCCCGCCGCCGCCCACCTGCTCAGCTTCGATTCGGTGCACGGCCGCTGGCAGCCGGCGCCGATCACGGCCGACGCCGGCGGTTTCCGCATCGGCGAGCAGTGGGTGGGCTGCACCCAGGAGCAGGATCCCACCGCCGTCCCCTGGCGGCAGGCCGGCGTGGAGATGGTGCTCGAATGCAGCGGCCAACTACGCACCCCCCCCACCCTGGAGCCCTATTTCGATCGGCTCGGGCTGCGCCGGGTGGTGGTGGCCGCCCCGGTGAAAGGGATGGTCGCCGGTGAGGAGGCCCTCAATGTGGTGTACGGCATCAATCACCACCTGGTGGATCCGCAGCGGCATCGGCTGCTGACCGCCGCTTCCTGCACCACCAACTGCCTGGCGCCGATCGTGAAGGTGGTGCAGGAGAACTTCGGCATCCGCCATGGGGCGATCACCACCCTGCATGACGTCACCAACACCCAGGTGGTGGTGGATGCCTTCCGCAGCGACCTGCGGCGCTCCCGTTCCTGTCTGCAGAGCCTGATCCCCACCAGCACCGGCTCGGCCCGGGCGATCGGCCTGATCTTCCCGGAGCTGCAGGGGCGGCTCAACGGCCATGCCGTGCGGGTGCCGCTGCTGAATGCCTCGCTCACCGATGCGGTGTTCGAACTGGAGCGCTCGATCAGTGTGGAAGAGGCGAACCGGGCCTTCGCCGCCGCCGCCGCCGGCAGCCTTGAGGGCATCCTCGGTTTCGAAACCCGGCCGCTGGTATCGGTCGACTACGTCAACGATCCCCGTAGCGCCATTGTTGATGGCCTTTCAACCATGGTCGTGAACGGCAGCCAGCTCAAAATTTATGCCTGGTACGACAACGAATGGGGTTACAGCTGCCGAATGGCGGATCTGGTCTGCCATCTGATCCGGCTGGACGGTCAGTGAACCGGAAGATGTGATGCGCCGGCCCCTCTCAGCTCTCCAGCAATACGGAATCGTCACTGGTGCCTACTGGGCCTTCACGCTCACCGATGGGGCCCTGCGCATGCTGGTGGTCTTCCACTTTCACCAGCTGGGTTACAGCAGTCTTGAGATTGCCTTTCTTTTTCTGTTCTATGAATTCTTCGGGATCGTCACCAATCTCTATGGCGGCTGGCTGGGGGCCCGCTACGGCCTCGGCCTGACGCTCAAGGCCGGAATGGCGCTGCAGATCCTGGCGCTGCTGATGCTGGTGCCGGTGGCGGCCAGCTGGCCGAAGCTGGTGTCGGTGATCTACGTGATGGCGGCCCAGGCGATCAGCGGCATCGCCAAGGACCTCAACAAGATGAGCGCCAAGAGCGCCATCAAGACGGTCGTGCCCCAGACACCGGGCCAGGAGGCCAGCGGCGAGCAGCGGCTGTTCCGCTGGGTGGCGATCCTCACGGGCTCCAAGAACGCCCTCAAGGGCGTGGGCTTCTTTCTCGGCGGCCTGCTGCTGGCCACGCTCGGCTTCGCCGGATCGGTGGCGGCCCTGGCCGGTGCCCTGGCCCTCAGCCTGCTGGCCACCCTGGCCCTGCCGGCCGGAATGGGCGTGATGAAACAGAAGCCGGGATTCAGCAGTCTCTTCTCCCGACGACCGGGCCTCAACTGGCTCTCCCTGGCGCGGTTGTTTCTGTTCGCGGCGAGGGATGTCTGGTTCGTGGTGGCGCTGCCGGTGTTCCTGGAAGCCACCCTCGGCTGGAGCTTCTGGGAGGTGGGTGGCTTCATGGGGTTGTGGGTGATCGGCTACGGCCTCATCCAGGGAGCGGCCCCGGCCCTGCGGCGCAGCTGGGGCAGCCACGGCGCTCCGGGCCCCGCAGCGGTGCAGTTCTGGAGTGCGGTTCTTGCAGGGATTCCAGCCCTGATCGCCGTCGGGCTCTGGCGTGACGACCAGCACCCGGCCCTGGTGATCACGGCGGGTCTGGCGGCCTTCGGCTTCGTCTTCGCCATGAATTCATCGATCCACAGCTACATGGTGCTCGCCGATGCCGTCAGCCTGAATGTCGGCTTCTATTACATGGCCAATGCCGCCGGCCGATTGCTCGGCACCCTGCTCTCCGGCTGGATCTACCTGCTGGGGGCCATGCAGGCCTGCCTCTGGGGCTCGGCCCTGCTGGTGGGTCTGTCCTGGCTAACCAGCCTGCAACTGCCAGCGCCGGATCGGCGCCCTCCGGCGGCAGGCGCCGGCTGCTGAGTGCCCTGGAGGCTTGCCGCCACGGGCCTCAGCCCTGCTCCGGCGACGGCGCTTCGCTTGTGAGCGCCAACAGGGTCTTCACCATCAGGCGCATCGTCCGGCGATTGCCGCCGGCGGCACGCCAGCGCTCGATCCACTCCAGCAGTGGCGAGGTCCCAGAGGCCTGATCGGCGGCATCAGGGGCGTCGTGGCCAGCTGCGGGCGCAACGCCAAGCCTGGCCAGGAAAGCCATGGCGTCATCCAGACACGACGCACCGTCACCGAAACCATCCAGCAGCGGATCCAGGGCCGCCAGCAGGGTTTCCAGCTCGGCGGGCTGCAACCGGGGCAGGGCTTCGGAACGCCCGTCGGGATCGGGCAGCGAATCAGGCATCAGGGCAGCGGGCAGAACGAACAGGACAGGCGGGTGACCGCTGGCAGTGGCGAGGACGGGCGGGGAGTGGCGGAACGAAGAACCAGATGGCGCCGGGATCAGTCCCCGATGGCATGGGCAGCATCGTGGCGCAGGGAGGCCGCAGCTGCGCACCAGCTTGCCGCGTTCCCTCAGGGCTGGCCCGTGGGCACGGCGACCAGATGGTGAATGGCATGGATCACCACGCCCCAGAGTTCCGCCTGCTCCAGCGGCACCGGTGGCGTACAACCATCGCTGGCCTCCAGCCGGAATCCCCCCGCGCCGCACCGCAGGCGCCGGTGGATGAATGCGCCGGCTTCCAGGGCCACCACCAGCCGGCCGGGCCGGGGCGCCAGACTGCGGTCGATCACCAGCAGATCACCATCCATAATGCCGTCACCAGCCATGGCATCGCCCCGTACCCGCATCAGATAGGTGGACAAGGGCGAGGGGATCAGCTCGCGATTCAGGTCGATTCGCGCCTCCACATAATCGTCAGCAGGACTGGGGAAGCCAGCCGGAACCGCCTCAAGCGCCAGGGGACAGAACCGCTCAGCCAGGGGCTGGCGCAGGGCCACCGGCAGGGCAGCAGGCATGACCAGATGCAAGGCAGCAGGCATGACCAGCGGCAGGAGAAGAGGACAGGCAGGCAAGGAGCGGCAAAGCGGCAGCCGGGGGACCGGCGGGAATGGCGGCAGGGAGAACGGGAGCCGCCCGGGGCCAAGCCGGACGCCACGTCCAGACAACACTCTTCAGTGGTACATCGATACTACAACGTCCAGGACGTGGCGGCACTCGGCCGGCGGGGATCAGTCGGCCGGAAGCGTTCCAGGGCTGCCCAGGCCCCAGAGATTCCAGGGGATTCGTGTGCCCATCCGCTGACAAGTGCGATCCCGGAGCATCCACATCACGGAACATGAAGCGCAGTTCCGCGAAGCGCAGGTGCATGGCTAACCAAAATCCGATGGCAAGTCTGGCTGCCCTGAGCCTGCGTCAGTTGCGCGAGCTGGCCCGCACCCTGGGCATCAGCCGCTACAGCAGCCAGAGTCGTGAAGGCTTGGCTGAAGCCATCGGCCAGCGGTCCAGCAGCGATCCCGAAGGATCCCGCACTCTCGACCTCCAGGCGATCGAAGCCGAACTGGCCCCCGCCGCCAGGCCCGCCGCTGAAACCAGGGTCGTCTTCCTCCCACGCGATCCCCAGTGGGCTTACGTCTTCTGGGAAATCTCCGACTCCGACCGCAGCGACGCCCTCGCCGCCGGCGCCTCCCAGCTCTGCCTCCGCGTCGCCGATGTCACCGGCCTCGCCCCTGGCTCCTCCCACCCCCACACCCTCCAGGAGGTCGTCGTCGATTCCCACGCCACCGAGTGGTACCTACCCGTTCCCCTCTCCGACCGCGATTACCGCGTTGAGCTCGGCTACCGCAACGGCGGCCATCCCGCCGGCGGCTGGATCTCCCTCGCCTTCTCCTCCATCGCCCGCGTTCCGGCCCTCCATCCCTCCGAGCAGATCCTCGATCAGTTCGTTCCCTTCTCCCTCGACACCCCCATCCCCTCCACACTCCCGGCCAGCTCGCCGGCTGCTCCCGCCGATTCCGCTCTCCACGAGCGCCTCTACCAGAGCGCTACCGCTGGCTGGAGACGCCTCGGCCGCGGTTCTGAAGCCTTCCATGAGCTCGACCACGACCGCGCCGATTCCGATTCCCTCCATGCCTCCGGTGCTGGTCTCTGGGCTTCCGGACGCTCCGAATCCGGCGCCGGTATCGCCGCTCGCCAGCGCTCCTTCTGGCTCGTCGCCGACGCCGAACTCATCGTTTACGGCGCCACCGATCCCGCTGCACGCCTCACCATCGGCGGTGAAGAGGT
>Ga0208864_1000013_pt1 | contig 50691 bp, 59 predicted proteins | sample CryBogmetaGMA05M_FD_184542 | JGI IMG/M metagenome (GOLD analysis project Ga0208864, IMG submission 184542) | Freshwater microbial communities from Crystal Bog, Wisconsin, USA - MA0.5M (SPAdes) | ecosystem: Environmental > Aquatic > Freshwater > Lake | place: Crystal Bog, Wisconsin, USA...
GGGGAGGCGAAAGGGGTGGGCGGGCTCGCATGAAAGAAGCCAAGGCTTCTTAGACACGCGCGTCTAAACTCAAGGCGGGCATATCGCGATGAACAACCCTCGGCCCCTCCTAAAGGAGGGAGTCCAAACTGGCTGACCACCACCACTAACGTGGTGAATCCCGGCCAAAACCGCTGTCCACGGCCCCACTACTTCGTAGTGGAAGGCAGCCCGACTTCTGTTTCCCGTAAGGGAAACAGGGCCCAGAAAGTGGCTCGATCCTCGCGGGAAGAATCCTACGGGCGGGTCGTGTGCATGGGAGATATCTACGCACGCACACACGGCGGACTTCGTCCGGTCGTCCATTTGTTCGGTGTCGCCGGTCGGACAGCCGGTGCCACCCCTTGGAGACGATGCCATGCTTGCCGTCCAAGACTTCTCCTGTGCCAACACTCGGCCGGTGCCTTACCCCTACATCGACACCTTCTGCTACGCGACGGCCGGGGAAGATGCTTCTTGTGCTTCCCATGACGGCTATGCCGTCTTCCACTGGGACGAAGTCCTTTGGCGGATCAGCAAGGAAGCCCCTTCGCCTGACCCCCTTCCCCCTATCGACCTCGACGAACTTCTCTGACCCCCTACCCCCTTGGTGGCCTTCGGGCTGCCAAGGGGTTTTTTTGTCGGCGGTCGATCCGGTCCCCAAGGTTAGCCGTGCATACACACACACGGCGGCCAAAGGCCGGTCGTCCATTTGTCGGCTGTCGGTCGGCTCGGTTGCCGGTCGGCGTGTTCCTTCCCGTGTTCATAGGAGTCTCTACCATGGCCGCTGCTATCGACCTCTCGAAGTTCTCGAAGACGACCCTCAAGGGGATGCTGGAGCAGGAGGGCTTTGCCCACCTCCATGCCGACATCAAGGCTTACCTCTCGCCGAAGCCGAAGGATATGAGCCCCGTGGCCGGGAAGGTTCACTGGAAGGCCAAGGCCTCTTCCATGTCCACAACCCTCTACCCGAAGGGTTATGTGCGACTGGAGGCCAATGCCGGAAACGGCTGCCTCTATCTTGAGGCAGCGGTCGAGATGATCGACCACCTTCAGAGCCTTGTGAGCGGCGGGCAACTCAAGTCCTACAAGGGCTGAGACGCCCCACAACCCTAACGGGTTTGGCCCCCTTGGTTGGTCCTTCGGGATCAGCCAAGGGGGTTTTTCGTTGCCACTTCGGCAAGTGTCCCCTCTATCCACAAAGGTTATCCCATGAAGGCTTTCCAGTTCTTCCACACTGTTGCAAACCTTGTCTCTAAGGTCGCTGACCGTCCCCTGAGGGATGTCGATCCTGAGGCCAATGTCTTGGCCTACTTCGATGAGGGGGCCGAAGTTGGTGACCAAGTCTTGGCCGCCGTGGAGTGTGCCAACGAGATTCTCTTTGAGAATGGCTACGTCGTTGAGTGATCCCAAGATTCCCCGGTCAGCCCGAAAGGGTTGGCCGGGGTTTTTTGTTCTCCCGGTCAACCGGGGTACTTAGTTGAGAGAGCCACTTGCTGACTGACAAACGGCAAGACTCATTCCTCCACCCATGAGGATGAGAGTGGGCGTCAACTCTCGAAAACTTCTCAGGGGACGCTCTGAGGGGGCTAAGTATCCCGGTTGGCCGGGAGTTTATTGTTCGATTACCCCCTACGGAGTTAGCCCATGCCCCCCGAAGACTTCTCCCCCATGACCCCTCACCCCGTTTCGGGCCAAGAGTTTTATCAGCAGGAAGTGGACGCCCTGAAGGCTGAGAACTCCCGGCTTGTGAAGCGGATCGAAGACCTTGAGCGGGAGAGACGGAGCCTTGAGGAGTTGGACGAAATGAACACTCTCATCGCCAAAGACCTGAACAAGCAAGCCTCTTCCCTGAAGATCGAAATCGACGTTCTCAAGGAGTTTTTCAGGGACATCGCCCGGACTCTCTTTGCCTCCCGGTGACCACAAGAACCCTTGGTCTGACCCTTATGGGTTGGGCCAAGGGTTTTTTGTTGTCCCTTCACCCCCCAGGAGCAGACCATGGAAAAGGCTATGCAGACTTTCAACGTGGCCGACAAGCAGATCGAGGTCCGGACTTCGACAGAGAAAAAGACCGGCAAGGTCTTGTGGTCAGCCTACTTGGTAGACAAGCCCAACCATCGGGAGATGAGGCTTGCCCAGCGGGAGAAGCGGGCCGACCTTCTGGACTATGTCCAGAGATACCTGACGGCTTCGGCGGCTGAGTGATCTATACCGGGGGGTCGAGGATTCAATCCTTGGCTCCCCGGTTTTTTTGTAGTCCGACCCGGTCCCTTGGAAGGAGCCTGACCATGATCTTCACTTCGCCCGGAGCGGCCAAGTCTTCCATGACGGCTGAGAACAAAGCCCTTAGGGAGCAAGTTGACTCCCTGAGGCGACAACTGGCAGAGCAGAAAGAGTTGACCGTGGAGTACCAGAAGTTGCACCGTGCCGCTTCGATCCGCAAGCAGGAACTTTTCAATGCCATCCGGAGGCTGCAAGGCTTCCTTGAGGAGGTGATGGAATGACCAATGAAATGGTTCAGTGCATTTGCGGCACGGTAATAGCAGTTGCCTTCTTTTACTTCCAATACAGAAAGGCGAATGGCTGATATGGAACCTTGTGTCTTCTGTCTTGCGGAGCGGCGCGAAGAGTTGAACTGAATCTGAACGCACCCACACGGCGACTATCGTCGGTCGTCCATTTGGCGGTTGCCGGTCGCTGACCCCGGTCTGTCGAGGAGTAATCCTTGGCTGACCGGGGTCTTTTTGTCTCTTGTCCCTATCCCATTTCCCCTAGGAACACTCCATGTCCAACGAAGTCGATCAGTTCGATGAACTCTTTGCCGAGATCATGCAGGAGCCGGAGAAGGTTGCCGTTGCCGAGGTCGGCGAAGAGCCGGAGGTCGTCAAGAGCCTCGAAGAGGTTGCCCGTGAGACCCTGATCCGAAACCTTGTGGCAGAGCCGGTCGTGGAGACTCCGAAGCCGGACCAGAAGGCTCGGGTCGAATACAAGACCGTCGAGAAGGTCGATGTCGAGGGTTCGCCGTTCCCGGCCAAGGTCTACCCGCTTGGCTATCTCAGCCTGACGATTCCGGGGTTCCGGTTCGCCAACAAGGCTGTCCTCTACCGCAAGGAGTTCCGGGAGTTCGTTGACTTCCTTCGGGACTCCTCGAAGTCTGACCCTTGGCTGGCGGCCCTCGATGCTGCTGGCTTCCGGAACCGGGGCGAAGCCAAGAAGGAGGGCTGACCCCATGGGAGTTGAAGGCTTCTGGTTCGCTGCTGGCTGCGTCACTACTTGGATTGCCACTACCTTTTTCTGCTGGGGGTGAAGATGCCTGATGACTTGCCGGATTCCCACTTTGTTGAGGCTACGCTTGTCCCGAAGCCCGTCGAGGTGACCATTTCATGGATGGAGGACGTTGAAGCCTTCATCTGCACAGAAGCCTACTCCTGACCCTTCCTTGCCCGGTCAGTCCTGAGGGAAACCTTGGGGCTGACCGGGTTTTTTTGTCGGTCCCGGGTTCAAGCCCTACGGGGTTCCGGCTTTCCGATCCGTCTAGTCGGCAGGGGAATCAAGGCCCACAAGTCCTGAGGCCTTACCAAATGCTTCCCGGCGTCCCTTGGGGATACAGCCCCAAATGACTCCCCAAGGTGAGGAAGTATTGGGGCGACTAGGCGGCCAACGCTTGGTTTTCTCGGCCTTTTCTTGGTTTTTTGCCTGATCTCTTGACCACCCACTTATGAAATGAGGAACGCCATGTGCGACTCGGATCATTGCGATTCGTGTGGCCACTTTCTCCACCTTGAGAACGTGACCACTTGCCCTGCCTGCCAGCAAGGAGATGAGGAATGACCCACAAAGAAATCCATGTCGATGGCTCCGGGGCCGATGGCCTCCTGACCTTTTGGGAGCCGGACGAGATTGCAATCGACGGCCTTGTCTCGGCTCTCAAGGCCATTGGCAAGGAAGGCCTGCTGCCCAAGTCTTCGGTGGCCAAGTCGGCCCTGAAGTATTCGCTTCAGGCCTTTCTGGCCAAGTCCGGCCTGAAGGTTCGGGGCAACACTCCCGAAGTCTTCCCGCTGGCCCCTGAAGTAGTTGGCTTCGAGGCCCGACGGATGAATCGTGGAACCGAGCAGAATCAGCCCGAGTTCGTCATCTCTGTGGTGTCGGACAACGGCTCTGTCTCGATTCCCCGGTATGACTCCATGATCCTGCCCCAGTTGGACACCAAGAAGGACAAGGCTGAGTCTGCCCTTCAGGCAGTGTTCGACAGCCGGTCGCAAATCTTCCCGACTGAGATGGCCTCGGCCTGCATCGCAAGGGTCATCCAGTCTCTGGGCGGAATCCTTGTCCGGAAGACAGGCGGCAACTACTTCGTGCCGGGTCACTCCATCGAGGTCTTCGAGGCCTTTGCCGAGGAACTCGACAAGGCTTCGGGGTCCAAGCCGGAGATTGTGACCTACCGGTTTCCGCTTCGGGCCAACAACCGATCCTTCAACTCGGTCCTCAAGGCCGTGAAGGAGCAGGCTGTTGAGCGGCTGGCCACAGTTGAGAAGGAACTTTCCCAACTCGGCAGCAAGAGGCAGCGGAAAGACGGCCAAGAGACTCGGATGAACGAAGTCATGGATGTGAAGGCCATGCTTCTTCAGTATCAGGAAATCCTTGGCGTCGAACTGAAGTCTTATCAGGAGATGGCGGACAAGGTCGCTTCCGCTGTCTCGATCCACAACGCTCTTGACTGGTGTGCCTAAGGAGAACTCATGTCCGAACAACTCAGCAAACTGCGAATGGATTCGGCCGCAAAGGCGGTCTACGAACTAACGGAAATCCTCCACGAAGACGCCAAGCAACTCATAGATAGTGTCGAGCGAGAGTTGTTTTGGGGCAGAAACACAACTTCTCCCTCCGTGGAAGGCTCTGCGGAGATCGTCATCGCCCGGTGCCAGATCGTGAGGGCTCTTTACGAAAGGATGGGCAAGGCCGTCGAAGCCCTGAATCAGCAGGCGGAAATCCTTGTGACGGCCCCCGTTCTAAACAACTGCACCTGAACGCACCCGCACGGCGGCAAGAGCCGGCCGTCCATTTGCGGTCTGCCGGTCGCTGCCACCACCACCCCACACCCAGAGAACCAAAATCATGGTTGCAAGTATCCAGCAATGGTCCAAATCGTGTCCCAACGCTGCCGCTGTTCTCGTCGCCCAAGCCGGAATCCCCGTCAAGTTGGAGGGTCCGCCGGGGGTTGCCAAGTCTTCGGTCGTCGGCCAGTGGGAGAAGGCTCTGGCCCGTGAACTGCTCTACCTCATCGGCTCGACCCACGCTCCTGAAGACTTCAGCGGCATCCCGTTCCCCAATGAGGAGCGTACCTTCTTCCGGCAGACTCCTCCTCGGTGGGCCGAGCGGCTTCTTCGTCCGGGGGCAATCCTGTTCCTCGACGAGTTGACCACGGTTCCCCCTTCGGTCAGGGCGGCGATGCTGTCCATGCTGACCGAGCGTCGGCTGGGGGACATTCATATCCACCCCGACACCCTGTTCTTCGCTGCCTGCAATCCTCCTGAGATGGCTCCGAATGCCAGCCCTCTGGAGAAGTCCATGGCGAATCGCTTCTGGCACTGGGATTGGAAGCACGACTTCGATGCTTGGTCCTCCGGCATGATGTCGGAAGACGACAACTTTCAGCCTCGCTGGGTGCCGGTTCTGCCTTCCGACTGGCGGCGGTTCAAGTCCATGGTCGGGGCGAACATCGTCTCCTACTGCCGGAAGAACAGCAACGAGCGGATCGCGGTGCCCAAGGATGACACGGAGATGGCTTACCCCACTCCCCGTACTTGGAAGTACCTCCGAGACGCACTGGCTGCTGCCGAGAGTGTTGCCGCTCCGGCTGACGTTCGGAAGGACATCTGCATCGGCATGGTCGGCAAGACTGCTGGCCGGAACGTGATGCAGTATCTGAGCCAACTCGACCTCGTTGACCCCGAGGAAGTGCTGGCTGGCCGGAAGCAGTTCAAGCACGACCGCAAGAGGGCCGACCTGACGGTAACCCTGCTGACCTCGGTGGTCACCGCCATCAAGCAGCAGTATTCCGAGGACCGGATGGACGCTGCGGTTGAACTCTTCTGCACCAACGTCGGGAAGGACACTGCCGATCTGGTGTTCACCCAACTCCGTCATCTTGTCGAGGCTCGCCCCGATGGTGTGCCTCTGAGCAAGAAGTCTCTGGCTGCCATCAAGCAGTTTGGCGACCGGATTCCCCCTGAGTTCCGCAAGAAGAAGGCAGGTTGAACATGACAAGAGAGGAAGTTGAGTCTCTGGAAAAAGGCGACATCGTCTTTTGGCGTGACCCTGACGATGGCATCTGTTCGAGAGTCTTGACCATCGACGTAATCATTACTTGCGACTACGACGACCACGCCCAGATTCACGACCACGAAGGTAACTACTTTTCGATCCCGTTTAGTGAACTTGAGGAGTGGAGTGGCACAAATGTTTAGGCACCACTACAGGGACGGCCTTTCCAAGTTGGAGAACGAAGTCCTTCGGCAGTTGAGGCGACGAGGGTTCGCCTTGGCCGTCTTCTCTCCGGCCAGTGTCGGCAACCCTCTGAACAGAGCCCCTATCGAGAAGTCGATGGTCAAGGCTGGACGCGAAACACTCAAGCAAGCACAGGTTTCATATGCCACACGTTGAGTTGGTTGACCTCATCACTCAGTTCCGGATGACGGTCTATGAACACTTCCCCTATCTGGCTCCATATGTCTACAGCCTGACTCCGGTGGAGCGAGTTGGACTTGGCACGATGGCGGTCGATAAGCATGGTCGCATGTACTACGATCCGGCTTGGTGCGAAACCCTAAGCATCGAGCAGGGTGGCTATGTAGTTCTCCACGAAGCCATGCACCTGATCCTTCGGCACTGCCACCGGGCACCGAAGATTGTCGGCGATCACCCCACGGGCCAGGAGTCCTATGACCTGAACGTGGCCATGGACGTAGTCGTCTGGGAGATGTTGGAGGCCATCAAGGACAAGTGTCCTGAGGGTGGCGTGACGTTCGACAAGGCCAAGGAAAAGTGGCCGCAGATCGAGCGGAACATGACCATCGAGATGCTCTACAGCATCATCAGCGAGAGCCGCCGCAAGCCGGAGCCTCCCCCCATCAAGGGCGACGACTTTGGCCAGCCGAGCGACGATCCTCCCCCTCCCGGCAGCGAGCCGGAGAAAGAGAACGACGAGGGTGACGACCAGTCCGATGTTGGTACGCCCAGCAAGCAGGAAGGCAGTGACAAAGATGGTGATGGCAAAGCCGAGTCTGATGGCGGCGATCAGGAAGGCGACGGCAAGGGCCGAGGCAAAGGCGATCAAGGTAAGCCGGAAGGTGAAGGCTCCGGAGGCGACGACGAAGTAGACGACTACGGATTCGACCCCATCGGCGACGGCTCCGCTGCCGACGGTCAGCCCCGAGACTACGAGGAAGAGGCCGACCCCAACTGGGATGCCTTCCGAGAGGATCGTCTGCTTGAGATGGTCGAGCAGAAGATGGAGGAACTCGAAGAGGATGGCGAGTGGCGGCACCACATGAACGGCACTGTGGCAGCCGGGATCAAGCGGATCATCAAGAACAAGTTGCGGCCCCAGCCCAACCCTTGGGATCACCTTCGAGCAACGGTTGCCCGGTGTGCTGCCAACCACAAGGGTGCCCCGGACTACACCTATCGTCGGATCAACCGTCGGCAGAACGCTACCCCTGATATGCCTCGGCTGAAGGGGGTGCAGAAGTATATGCCCAAGGCAGTGGTGGTCGTGGATACCTCTGGTTCCATGACTGCTGGCTGTCTCCGGAAGGCTATCGGCGTCATCAAGGATGGACTCCGTGCCCTTGGCGAAGTCCCCGTCATCACTTGCGATGCGGCGATTGGCCAAGACCTCAAGGTCCGCTCGATCCCCGACGACTTCGAGTTCGTTGGCGGCGGCGGCACCGACATGAGGGTTCCGCTGGCCTACTCCGAGGAGAAGCATTCCCCGGATGTCACGGTGATCGTCACTGACACCTATACCCCGTGGCCCGACAAGCCCTTGAAGGGGCAGATGATCGTGGCTGCAACCCAAGACGGGAATGTCCCGACTTGGGCAACCAAGGTTCGTATCCCCGATTCACCCGAGAAGGTAACGCTCGATGACTAGGAATGAAGTCAAGAAGATTGCCACGTTTTCGTGGCTGATTCGCAAGGCCGAGCAGTTGTCTCGGAAAGACCCGGCCGAGTACACCCGACTGCGGTCCGATGGCAGCGACAAGTTTCTCAAGGGCTGCATCACGACGATGTCGAACTTCGATACCGGCAATCAGTGCCAGTTCGCTCTTTACTCACCGGGCAATGCAAAGAAAGGCAGAAGTGCCGATGCCTATGTTGTGATCGACGGGCACCGTGAGAAGGGCAAGTTCTATACCCGGTACAACCTCCTTGCCACCGCTACCAAATACCGGAAGCGGATGCACAAGTGGCTGCCTATCTCCCTGCCAGAAGGGATGAAGTGCGACGGGACGACTCCGGCCGTCTACTTCAATGCCGATGGATCGGTCCACCGGAATGGCAAGTTCTTCGGTGGTCGGCGGATGCGGAGAGGAACTCCCGATGCCATCTACCTTGTCATCCGGGACGGCGACGGCAAGTTCGTGGACCACGGGATGGAACATTCCCTTGCAAGCCATGGCAACGAACTCCTTGAGAAGTCCGTCGGGGAGAGGTTCCACTACAGCGACCCCATTGACCTTGCTCATTCGTTCCTGCCCGGAACAGTCCAGTCCAAGTTGGACTGGTACAAGAGCATGGTTCCGCCCGAGGTTCTGAACCATGACTTGCAATACGACGCCAAGTCTGGGGCGGTAAGCAACGCTTCCTGCTCGCCCCCCCTGTGGGATGCCGACAAGGTCCGGCTGATGGCTGCCAAGGTTCACTCGGCCGCCCTTCGGCTGACCAAGTCTTTCCCCCACATCAAGATCGCTATGTACCCTGCCGAGGCTTGCAGCGGGGACGAAACTGGCTCCTCGGCCTACGAAGAGCATCGGACGAGTCGGTTTGGGGGCCTCCGAACTCCCGTGGTGGTCGGCTTCACTGAGCATGGCACTCCAAGGCTCTGGCTGCTGCCCGAGTTGGTCGTCTACTGGATCGACGACCGCAAGGACACCCACCACCACATGCACGACGAGCCCCGGTGGATTCGGATCAAGATTCCCCCGGCTGGCAGCAAGCAGTTGGAGCGGCGGGACAACGAGTCCTACCTGAACACGGTCTGGCGATGGGGCATGAAGCACAACACTCATAGCCTTACCCGGCAGATGAAGATGGGCTGTGTCATCGAGCGGGCCTACCACGGACTGGTTTCCCTGAGGCATGACCCTTCCGTCATGGACGGTCAGTTGTGGTCAGCAACCCGCAGGAGGCAGTCTCGCCTTGCCAATGGGCAGAACGACTTCGACCACAAACTCCACGACTGGGACCGGGACCCCATGGGAGTGATAGTTTTCGACGCCTCCCACAAGGACTCCGGCTACAAGAGGCTCGAACCCAGAGTGATGAAGCCCGAGGTCATCTTCAATGCAATCGAGGAACGGGAGTTGGTTGACTCCCTTCCCCTCTGCTGAACGAATGACCATTGACCTAACTGACCTAGAGATGACAGAAAAAGAGTTGAGCCTAGCCGCCTTGGTGTTCTGCCTCCTTTGGATATGGACCCTCGATGAAGCAACCGATTCTGCCTTGGCCTACATCCTGAGGAGCGTCGGCGTGTTGTCGTACCAGTTGATGGTCATGCCATACGACCGGGTGTCAATCACCTTGCCGGAATGGATAGCCAACTTCTTGGTCTGGAGTCACTGGATCAGCATGGTCACCGTGTTCCTGTTTCCTGATCCGCGTTTCCAGAAGAAGAGAACCCATGACTAACCCCGAAAGCAAGACCGACCTGCACCCGTCCGGCATCAACGTCTACGGGTACTGCATTACCTACAGAAAGGATGGCCAGTGGCTGATTGACCAGTGCGACGAGTATCGAAACCTCCCTGCCCACTATCTCTTCCTGCCCGAGGCACTCACCCGAGTTGAGTTCCTGAGGCAGAAGGGAATCGAATGCCGGATTGCAGCGTTGCTTGCTGAATCCACCGACACATCCGAAGAGTTTGAAAGGAACAAGATCAATGGCGAAGCAGGCCAAGAAGAAGTTGACGATTGAAGAGTTCCTCCCGCTTTACTTGAAGGCGGCAGAGGATGGGCTGACCAAGGAAGAGTTCGCCGAGCAGGTCGGCCTCCAGCCCTCGACTGTTTACCAGCGGGTCTACGAACTACGTCGGGAGGTTGACCCGAGCATCCCCTTGCTGGCCACTCGCGGCAGGGTTCCGATGCAAGAGCGGGCTGCTGCCATCCTTGAAGAGTACCGGTCTGCCAAGACCGAGACTCCCAAGGCCGAGCCGAAGCCTGCTGCCAAGCCGAAGCAGCCCGAACCCATGGAGGAAGACTCCGAGGACGAGGATGCCGAGTCCGAACTGGACAAGATTTTCGGCAGCAACTGACCCCTTGGACTGGGGCTGGCACGGTTCGCCAGCCCCAGTCCTTTCTCTATCCACTCCAAGGAACAGATAAGCAATGGACTTCGTGTTTGCTCCTAGCCGTAACCGTAAATCCTATTCCGACCTGACTGCCTATGCGGCGACCAACAAGAACTCGTCCCCGAATGGCGACAAGTTCCATGCCATCCAGTGCTGCTTCTCTGCGGAAGTCACCGCCAAGATGGGATGGGTTCGTGGCGACCGGCTGCTGGTCGAGTGGTCCAAGAAGGACAATGCCCTGACCTTCGTTCGGATCGGGGTCGATGACCCCCGTGTTGCCTACCGGATTTCCTTCACCCCGAACAAGAGCAAGAGGACTCTTGGCTCTGGCCGCATCCGTCTTGGATGCCCGGATTGGGTGATGAACGAGGTCTTTGGTGGCGAGAGCCGCCGGACCTTCTCGCTCTTCGAGGTGACGGGCGGCAAGGTTGTGTTCGTGGCCAACAACTGAAAGGACTTCCCGTGGCTGCTGCGGTTTCAGACCTGACCGAGAGGCAGGAAAAGGTACTCGAATACATCATCGACCACCTTTCCGAACATGACTGCCAGCCTTCCTTACGGGAAATCTGTCAGGCCATGGGGATCAGGAACGTCAATGGTGTGGTCTGCCATATCAATGCCCTTGAAGAGAAGGGCTATGTGAAGAGGCGGGCCAAGAACATATCCCGGTCCCTTGAGATTGACTGGGATAGATACCACGCCAACAAGAAAGGACGGCGGCGTTGAGGGACCAGAGTGACATGGCCCCGACACCCGAGGACGAGGAGGCTTCCCTTGAGGGGTTGCATCTGAGTCCTTGGGTGGCAGAGCGGGCGCAGGTCGAGAAAGAGAAGCACTTTGCCCAGCGTCGGGGCGAGGACGACCGGACCACTGAGTCCAAGGTCAGCAAGTGGAACAAGGGAACCTATTCACCACAGGGGGGAAGATGACCAGCGTAGGTTCTGTGCTGGAGGAGTTCAAGGTCGGTGACGCCGTGTTCTGGGGCAGTCAGTCCAGCGGCAGTTACAGGCGGAAGGTTGGCGTGGTCGTTGCCGTCGTTGAGTCTGGCGAGCGACCTGTGCCGCCCGAAGGATTGAAGTGCAACTCAGCCGCAGGGTACGGGATGCGTCGCGATCATCGGTCGTATCTGGTTCAGGTCGGAAACAAGAAGGGTGTCTACTGGCCCCGTGTGAAGCATCTCGGGCGAGTGGTGTATCCACAGAACACGGAAGATCAACGGCGGCGAGCGAGCGACATGACTACACCGCAAGACAATGCCGAGCCGTCCGTTGCATCGCCTGGTTCTGTGGACGCGAAGGAGACGGCAATGAACTTTGTGGATGAACCGTATGGCTGGGGATTGGTTTTTGACGGCCGTAGCGGAAGCCTGCATGACAGCGCAGGGGAGGCTAAAGATTACGCAATCAACTACGCCGATGATGTGTCGTACAGGGCGTTTCCGCTGTACGAGCGGGCTTGGATTTCCGCTGACGACCGGCTGCCGCCGAACGACGAGTATGTCGCGTGCCTGACAATGTCTGGCAGGCCAATAGCGGCGAGATACGACGCTGCCGGATGGTGGACTGTGTTTTGCACAACGCCGTACAGCATGGCGACGATCACACACTGGATGCCGCTCCCGGCCCCGCCGAGCGACGGAAAGTAGCCACAGAACACGCAGGATCAGGAGCGGCGAATGGGGCCGACTAATAAGTGAGGACAAAGTGAGCAAGCCAGCGTGGACTGAGAAGGTAGAGCGGGGGATGTGGTTGATCGTGGCCCGGTCGGCCACAGTGATGGCAGTGGAGTTGGGCGACACGTTCCTTGGAAAGGAGGACAGCGATGCAGTCAGATCGGCTTCAAGATATGCCGACTACCACTGGGGAAAGCGTTACGGTCGAGAGCCTGAGGAAGCCGAAGTTCTGGGGGTACACCCGAGCCTCGACAGCGGGCCAGCAGTACACCCACGAAGCACAGGAGGCGGCGATCCTGAAGGCCTACGAGGGGTACAAGGAGACCCATGAATGGGGCGGGTTCTTTAGGGACAAGGCTACGTCGGGTGCCAAGCCATTCACCGAGCGAGAGCAGGGTCTGAGGCTTTGGATCACAGCCCAGCCCGGGGACGTTGTCTGCTGGTCGAAGATGGACCGGGCCTTCCGGTCTGTCTACGACGCGGCCCAACTTCTCCATATGTTCTATGCCAAGAAGATATCCCTACTGTCTCTGGACATTGCCCTTGATACCGGCACTGCCCTCGGCAAGTTTGTCATGCACCTTCTGGCTTCGGTCGCTGAACTGGAGCGTGAGTGGATCAGGACCCGGACGAGGGATGCACTTGCCATCCGTCAGGAGAAGGGCCTACCCCATGCCGGTCGGCCACCAGCCGGGTGGATGAAGAAGGGGGCTGGCCACTGGGTTCCCGACAAGTGCGAGAGGACCTTGGTCGAGTGGGCCATCAAGCACCACGACGAGGGAGGCATGACTTGGGATCAGATCGTTGCCCTGCTCAAGCGGAAGAACATCCGGCGGGCAAACGGCGACCGATATCACCAGCCTTGGTTTCACTATGCCCTCAAGGCTAGGGCCGCTGGCTACCCCGGAAGGGATGGCTGGCGTGAGCAGTGTGCCTACGGTGGCACGATCAGGAGGGAGAAGGCCAAGCCGTTTCGCAAGGCCCTCAAGCAACAACTCAAGGCCGCTGCTCAACGGCAGTCCGGAGTTTGTCCAGCCGAGACTTCAGCATCTTCTTTGCAGTCCTTGGGTCCTTCCCTGACTGTCGGCCAAACGACCTGAAACTTGTGCCCTCGAAGACGTACTGCTCGATCCAGTCACGCTCTTCCTCGGTCAACTCAAGGAGGGCGGGGAGGGCTTGCTCTCCCTGCTCTCTCTTGGGTGGCTGCCTCCTGTGTATCTCCTCCAATGGGATACGCTTGATCGAATGGGCCTGACTCCTTATCTCCTTCTGCACTTCTTGCAGCATCATGTTCCGGATAGCCACCGAGAAGTAGGCTGACAGTCCTACTCCACGGTTTGGGTCATAGGTCTTAGCCGCTTTGCAGCAGGCGAAGTAAGCGGCCCCTTCCAAGTCGCAGCACTCTGCTACCTGACGGATGCAGGGCATGGCCTTGAGGAATGTCCGGATGCAGACCGGCACCAACTTGATGGCTTCTTCAGCCACCTTCTGCTGTTCGGGTGTGAGCATCTAGGGAACCCCGTAGCGGGTGAAGATGTCCTCCCGAATCACCGTTCGGCAAGCCTTCTCATGGCAGTCCCTGCACCGCCACTCTTCTGACACCACGCCGAAGGTGTCCACCCCATAGACCCCCGGGCGACCGCACTCCCGGCAGGGCTTAGGCTCGCGCGCGGGCGGCTTCGGCTGTGGCTTGCGTCGTCTGAACATCTCCTCAGGCTATCGACCTTCCCCGCTGCTCGTATACGGGCTTTCGGCGGCGGTCCCTGCACCATCCAGCAATCCTTTCTCTCGCCCTTTCTGGGTCAACTCCGGCGGCCTCACAGCACTCCTCGAACGTGACGATTCCGACCCCTCCGGATATCCACTTCTTGGCCTCTGCCTTCTGCTTTAGTAGTTCCTTATCCAGCCCGCCATCTCCATTGCACTTCTGCTTTGATCCAGGCTTGTGGAGTTTGCTTGACGCCTCCACCTTCAGGATTCCTTGAGCCAGCATCCCGACGCAGAGGGAACGCCACGCCCCCTCCAGTGCTTCCATTGCTAGGTCGTGCATGACTTCTGGCCCTCCGGCCTGCTGGCCAGTTCGGCGTTGATGATGTCGGCGCGGGTCAACTCTTGGCGGGCACACTCAAGGACGATGTCCTTGGCCTTCATGTCCCGTTCCATTTCCCACAGCCTGCCCTTGAGGTTGACGACCCGTGCCCTGAGAACGTCGGCCTCGGTGGCGTGGCTGTTGGACCGGGCCATCCATTCGTCTCGGCTGGCACGGAGGGCGGCGATCTTTGCTTGCAGGCAGGGGATGCTGTCTTCACTCATGGGGAACCTCGTCAAAGTGGCAAGCCATCATCAGGTTGGCGACAGCATGACCAAGGTGGTCCTCACTGCGGTCGCCCGACAAGTGGTTGAAGATGTGGGCAAGGGCGTGGTTCAAGACATGGCTCATGGGGATGCCCTTCATCCAGTTGTTTTCCCCGTATCGACCGGCTCCGTAACCCATTGCTTCGGCAGCCCGCCGAACCCCAGCCTCTGGAAGAAGGTCGTACCTTCCGTTGACGGCGGATCGGACGGCTCCTGAGGGGAAGGCATGGAGTCCACCATCTCCAGCAAAGTCATCAGGTCTTCCAGCCGGATGGTCAGAAGCCAGCCCGCCTTGCTGCGGTTCGTCCGATGGAACAGCAGGGGGGTCTTCCCTTGGCACTGCTCCACTGCCTTCTCGATGGCCTTCGTGACGTTCAACTTCTCCACCCGCTTCACTTCGGGAAACGCAGACGGCATCCCCTCGATCACTACATCCGCATCCCCGGCATCCCCGCAGTGCTGCTGGCTCCGGCGGGCTTCCCACCCGAACATCTCCTTCAGGGCATGGCACAGTTCCAGTTCGCCCTTCTTCCCCTTGTCTCGGCTGTTGATCGGCATGGCCGTTTCCCTTCTGTTGGAGTTGTTTCTTGAGGACCCGCCAGTGATGAGCGTCACTTGCCCGCATTGTTCTTCCTCTCGTCTATGGCCCACGATGGCAGCGGGGCAGGGTCCTCCCGTAGGCCCTTTCTCCCCATGAGTTTGGCCAAGAACGTGATGTCCACTTCACCGTCCTCGTCATGCTTTGCTTGAAGGACTTGGCCAAGAGTCAGGGACTTCTGGCCTCCGGAGTGGTATCCGTAGTGGCATTGATCGCAGACCATAAGAAGGTTTCGGTGGTGATGGGGATCGTGCCCCCGCCGTCCGACGATGTGGTGGAGTTCGAGCCGACGACCGGGGCGGAACTTCCTCCACCAGCAGATGGCACATCGCTCCGACTGCAAGGCGTAGACAGCCATGGTGGCGACTCGCCTCTCCTTGGTTGTGGCCCTCGTCCTCTTTACATCCTTCTCCATCTGGGCTCCCCTCGGTTGTCCTTGGCACTCATGCTCCGGTTGTAAATGCCATGTCAACTCTGCGTATCTTCACTTCTCAACCGGGAGGGATTGGTCGCTGGAGTTCAGAAGGGACTCAGCCAACTCAATGTCATCGGGTCCAGCCAAGTACCTAATCCGGTTGCTGTGCCAGAGGATGAAGTCATCAAGTTGTTCCATGCCCTTGTAACTAAGGTCCCTCCTAGCGAGGTCCGCCATGTGCCGGACGTAGACCTCCATCTCTAAGGCGAACCTGACCGTGTCAATCCGGTCTCGACCCGTCTTGCTCAAAGACTTCCGGCAAGCCGTACCATTTCCGTAGGCGACCCATTCGTTCAGGAGGTAGAGCGGCTCCTTGTTGAACCACTGCCGCTGCTCGATCAGGTAGGTCTTGTAGGTGGTCCGGCGGTCCTTCTCGGGGATGGCGGCGGCGACCTGCTCAAGCGTGAGGTTGGGCGACCTGAGGATCACGGCCCTGCCATCAAGGAGGTACAGCCCCTGCTTGCCCTCTTCTCTGGTGACCTGAGAGTTGATGTAGTGGGTGCCCTCATGGACCCAAGTCACCGGGTCTTCGTGGTAGTAGTCGTGCTTGGCTGGCAGCCGACGCTCGATGTCCACTACCTGAGGAAGGCCATGGGAGAAGTGCTTGGAGGGTGGCACCTCGACCCAGAAAAAGCCCTCGGCCCTAGCCAAAGGCGGGTCATCCGAAACACCGCTGTTACGGCACCCCAAGATGAACACCGCCAAGGCTAGGACTGCTGGTCTCATGCAAGGTTTATGTCCTTGCCATGGACCAGTGATGCACTAGAAGGGCTCGATCTCCCTCTCCTGCTTCTGGGACTGCCACTTCATCCAGCCATAGGCATCCAGCCAAGTCCCATCTTTTGCCTTCCGCTTGGGGAAGAGGCTGCCGTCCTGCTTCTTCTGCCCGAAGGCAAGGGCTGCCCCGCAGTCTTGGCAACGCATCTCGTAGAAGGTGTTGCCGTCATGCTCTCGGACTACGGGAACAGTCCTTGTGGATTCACAGGCACCGCACACTGTCTGCCCGAAGACCTCCGTGGTGGAGGCGATCTGGGCGAAGCAGTCCTTGGTGTCCTTGCCATCGACCTCGACCTGAAACCGACCGTCAGCCGAACTCATTCTGACCTTCATGTTCAACCTATGGGTTAGAAGTTACGGATCATCTGCTAGAACTCACGATCAACTGCACATCCTTTCTCATGGGAACTGCCTTTGCTCTGGCTCTGGCTCTGGCTCTGGCTCTGGCTCTGGCACTGACAACTGAAGCAACGAAACGCCGCATCTAGACCTTGGGCAAGGCCAACCAAAAATGGATGGCTTGGAGGACCGGAGTCCTGCCCAAGGTAATGAGGATGGTTCTTTGCCCGTGCTGGCTCAGACGCCGCCGCCAGCAGATATTTCGCCACCGCTTGTAGTTGCCTTTCCCAAACAGGGGGTACGACAGTCGCAACTACCCGACTGCATAGTGACCACCGAAGGCACTCCCGCCACTGCTAACGGGACCCCCGGTGGGCTTCGTCTCCGCAATCCATCGGCCTCCCTTTTCGTTCGGGTGACAGCACTCAGGGGACGGGTTGATCGGCCCGTGGCTTTAGTGCTGGCCCTGCCCTATTGGGCCTGACTTGGTTCCCGTTGCTGCGGCAGGTCGGCTCGGCTGGCCCAGATGCTGGGACATACGGAGGCGAGGGGCGGCAGCGTGGGCCGTCAAGTCAGTGCAAGACGGATGGATTGCTTTTGTTTTTTTTGGTTGTAGTACCGATGTCAAGTTTGCGTATCTTCACACGGCAGCGGACTTCTTCGCCTGCCGACGCTCCAGTTCCTTGATGTAAACCTGATACCAGTAGGGAGTAAGCCTGCCCTTTTCGATAACCCACTCGATGTAAGAGTCAGGGATATCCGGGCTGGATATGGGGTAGCCCTTGTACTTTCCGAAGAGCATTCGGAAGGTCCGGACATGAGGAGACTTGGCATCGGCCCTGTCGAACAGGTCCCTCTGCTTCGAGTCGAAACTGACGCTGACCACCAGCCCAGCCCGACGCTTCTTCTCTTCCTCGCGGGCCAGTCGCTCCTGCTCCTTCTGCTCCTCGACGGCTTCGGCAAGGGCTTCATCGAGTTCCCCAAGGTCAGCCTCCTTGTCCTCGTTCTGCTCCTTGACCTTGTCGATGATCTCCTTGGGGCCGGACAGCAGAACGTCGATGGCGATGACTGGTTCGTGGAACTTGCAGGTGTTCGTGATGTCGTGGACCACCCAGTCGGGCTTGGCACTGGCCGCGATGGCAGCCCGCCTTTCCTCAAGGGTCATCCCGTTGGTCAGCACACCGCCCAGAGACCTAAGCCCTCGACCCAGAACCTGAAGGTAGCGGGCCTTAGACTTGGTCGGTCTGGCGTTGAATATCTCGTTGATCTCTGGGATATCCACGCCCCGACCTAGGACGTTGCAGTTCACGATCAGGGAGTTGGCCCCGCTCCTGAACGCTGCCATCTCCGCTTCCCGTTCTTCGGGCTTCTGGGTGCCCCAGACGCATGAGACCTTCCGCCCGTGTCGAGTGACGAGCAGGTCCCTCAACATCTGGGACTGCCGAACAGACCCGCAGAAGACGACCCCGTGACTTCGCTTGTGGTGGGTGTCGATCAGGGAGGCGATGTCGTGCAGCACCTGCTCGCTGGTCAGCAGGGCGTCCAGTTCCTCTGGCTTGTAGTCCGTCCGGGTCTTGGACAACTTGCTGAAGTCCACCGACTTGACCCGGTGAACGAAGACCTTGGGCCGCACCAGCCAGCATTCATCAAGGGCCTCCCTCAACTCCATGCAGAAGGGGACATCCTCGTAGAACCCAAAGAGGCTGGACTTGTCTCCCCGGAATGGGGTCGCGGTTACCCCAAGAACCCTTGCCCCGTGGTCCATGAACTCCTTCATCATGGACCGGAACGCCAAAGAGAACTTGTCATCGCACTCATCCACGATGACCAAGTCAACCTTGCCTAGGAACTTCTTGTACCTCTCGGGCAGGAGCGTGGCATAGCAAGCCACTGCCCACTCCTCGTTCTCCCAGCGGTTGCCAGCCTGCTCGATGCCAGCAGCCCGCCTCCGCAGGGCCTTGATGCTGGCGACGGTCTGCCCGACCAGTTCGATCTGTGGGCAGATGACCAGAATCTTGGCCCCATCCCGAGGCAGGATCGTGAAGGTGCGAGTCTTCCCCATGCCCGTGGGCAAGACAGCCATCACTGCCTTGTTCCCACGGGCGAAGGAGGAGCGAATCTTCAAGATGGCATCCCGCTGGTAGGGACGAAGGTGATCGTCAAACAGCGGCAGGTGTTGTTCAGCGTATGGCCTTACCATGGGCATCCTTCCCCCTCTTCCATCCCTTAGTGGTGCTGTAGAGCAGTTCTTCCCGCACGATCTCCACTGACTCAGGTGCAGAGATCGCAATCCGAACACCCTGCCGAACGATGTCAGCAACGGTGACCTTGATGTGGGTCCCGTCCTCCAAGCGGAGGATGATGGACTCGTCAACTTTTCTGGTGAGGCACAGCATCAGCGGTAACTCCTGTCGATTTCATTTAGGACCCGACTGAACGCCTCACCGAGGGTCTCGTGGCTGGAGAGGTAACGCCCCACCCACCTCTTGCTCGCCGTCTCCGCTGACCACTGGCTCTTGAACCGCTCCATTTCGGCGGCGATTTCTTCCTCTGTTGGGTCGCTGCGGGTTTCCCCCCTCGGCCTCAACACCCCCTCCAGAATCTCCCTGACCTGCGAGTGAGTCAGGACTTGGGCGAACTTGTTCCTCAGGGACCACAGGCTTGCCCCAGCCCGGTACTCCTCGATCACCCTCTCCCTCAGTGCCGACCCCCTCTCCGTGATCTCCGTAACCATCTCCATGTTGTGCGCGATCATCTGTTCCGATTCCCTCCAGAAAAGAGTTGACCTTTGAGTCAAGGGTCGCCTTGACCAGACGCAGTTCCGAAAAAAGCACCGGGATCGCCCGCGACAGAATCAGGGGCAACTGGTCCATGGTGCTGAACACGATCAGCCGTTCGAGTTCGTCGATCTGGTCGTCACTCAACATTGGCCACCTCCTCGCTGGGGATGGGGTAGGTCTCGGCCAGAGCCTCGGCATCGGACTGCCGGAGTTCGCCCTTGTTGACGAGTTCCACCATCTTCATGCGGTACTTCTTCAACTTGCCGGGGTCCTTGGCCACCAACTTCAGGGCCGACTCAACCTGACGCCGCTTGGCATCAAGGGCCTCGGCCTCTGCGTCGATCTCCTGCACCTGCTCGGAGACCTTGGCAGCGTCGTTCTCCTCGACCTCGTCACCCTCGGCCCAGCCACCAGCCAAGGTCATCAGCAGGGTCTTCTTGGCGTAGGTGCAGCCGATCTCAAAGGACTGGGGATCAACCCGCACCCCATGCCCATCGAGGGAATCCCTGATCGGGCAGGTGGAAGTGACCCACTCACCCGACTCTGAATGAACAAGGGTGCCGACCATGACCCACCCTTCTGTGGTCCTGCTTATGCGTGGCAGGAACACCAATCCATTGGCAATCAGGGATGGGTAAAGGGCCTCGCAGATGTCCTTCCATGTCGAGTACCAGTAAGACTTCGTGTCCGAAATCCTGTACTCCTCCGACTTCTTGACGGGCTTGTATCCAGCCTGTGCCTTGCAAATAGCCTTCATCAACGCCCCGACCTCAGGGCTACTACTGCACCCAACGTGGTGAGAATCCAGCAACATCTCTCGCCTCCATGTACCTCTCGGGAACAAACAACTCAGTCACCTGATCCGAGTCCTCAGGCAACCAGTGATCGAGTTCGAGGCGGGCTTGGAGTTCCGCGATGGTGCTGCGGAGTTCCTTTGCTGCCCTAGAAACAAGCCGTGCCGGAAGAGTCACGGCATGGCAGCGGTACGGGTAAACCGTGCTGGTCACCAAGAACACGAAGTCCTTGATGGGGAGCCCCGCCGCCTGAAGGCCCTCTAGGTAGAGGGCTTGTTGATACCCATAGCCGTAGTCCACCACGCTCTTCCAGAACGTGTCTGACGGCTTGGCTTCGCGGGTGGTCTTGATGTCCCACACCACGGAATCAGTGACGGCATCGGGCCTGCACTTGAGTTGCAGACCGGAAGAGTCCCGCCACCGGACACTGAACTCCCGGGCAAGGGTTGCCTCGGTGAGTTCGCAGAAGGCCTTGTTCGCAAGGATGTTGGCGAACTGCTGGCGATAGGCTTCGGCCTCGTCCTTCTTGAGGATGATGGCGTCAGGCCTGCTCTGGAGGAGAGCCGCTTCGTACTCGTCGGTCGCCTTGGTCCTTCGGCCACCGGCACCAAGGGCCGAGTCAGGGACGACGACTACGCGGTCCCACCAAGCCTCGTCTCCCTGCTCTGCCCATTCATGAACATAGGTTCCCTTTTTCAGGGCATCGCTGTCACCGTACCTTTGAGGGGTAGGGAACAGATACCGGGCATGGAACGCCTCGGGGCCTGAACTGTGGAGCGTCCACAGTTGGCTCTTGCTCCACCACTCCCTGTCGGAGTGGTAGGAGGTGATCGGTTCGTCGTGTCGGAGGAGACAGGAAGTAGCGGCGGCCGGACTTGAACCGGCGACACCCGGCTTATGAAGCCGGATGCCTACCCCGTCCGAAGTACCCAGCATAAGCGGGTTGCCGGAGGGGGTAGTGCAACTACTTTTGTCTCCTTCTGCATAGGCGGCAGAAGGGGAGGAGATCATGGTTGAACTGGCAACGTCCTATTGCGATGAAAGAGAAGTCACACCTGATTATCGACAGGCTCTTCTGCGAGTCGCCCGGTCCATGCGGGCGGCAGGCATCGAGCCTTCCGTGGCTACAGAATCCTTGATGAACCGCTGGCTGGCTGGGCTTTCCCAATCGCAGACCACGCGGTCCAACTACCGGCGGATGGGGATGACGCTCATTCGATACGCCATCGACCGCCGGGAGTGCAGGCAGTTTATCGGTCGGGTTGTGAGAGTCAAATCGAAAATCTCGCCGCCGGTTGCTTGGTCGATGGCCGAGTTGTCCACGCTGATTTCAGCCGCCCGGAAGTTGCGAGGCGAACTGAAGAAGGGCTGTCCCGAGTCGCTGTTTTTCGAGGCGTGGATTCGAGCCGGGTTCGAGACGGGGCTTCGGTTCAGCGACCTGCTGGCCCTGCGATGTTCATGCCTGCGGGGGAGCCGTCTCTACGTCGTGGCCAACAAAACAGGCGTCCCGATCCCGAAGGTTCTGTCCAGCCGGTGCGTCGAGATTCTCACGGAACTAAGTGTCCACTCAGGTGGCGTCGAGTTCTTCCGTCCGATCCTGTCCGAGCGGTGGATTCGGATCAGGTGGGCGAGGCTGTGCAAGGCGGCCGGACTGACCGGCACCCCGAAGTGGTTGAGGAGGAGCGGGGCTACCCACTGCGAGATCAGGCAGCCGGGTTCTGCCAAGAAGTTTCTGGGTCACCTATCGGATGGGCTGGCCATGAAGCACTATGTAGATCAGACCTTGCTTCCCGATCAGTGTCCGGCTCCTCCACCAATCCCTTAGAAACTGGCAAGCACTAGGGTCTTCAGGCTTGCAAACAGGCACTCGGCCTCTTCATCGACGGCATCTGCCTTCTGGGAGTTTTCTGATTTCAGGACTGGCCTGAGGTTGGAGTGGTGGCACACCGCCTTCAGTTCCACCACTGCCGACACCGACTTTGATCGCCCAGTGACTGCGTGGTAGAGCCTGATCCTTAGGTTGGCCTTTATCTTGACGCAGGGGTCGGCGGACATCCGTTCCTTCTTTCGAGCGTAGTCCGCCTTGTTCTGCTCGGGCGTCCTCTTCTTTTGCCACTTGTCAATGTTGGCTAGGCGATACGCCTTCATGTACTCCTTCCGGTGCTGCTTCACCTCTTCCTTGGAGTAGTAGTCCTTCTCGTATGCCTTCTTCTCGGGCGTCTTGCTGTAAACGTCCCGCCACTTGTGGCTGTTCTCGGCGTAGTAGGCCGCTCGTTTTTCTGCTTCTGTTGCCATGGTGGCGAATGGTACGGAACCGGCCGGTCAAAAGTTCATCGGATTATAAACATCGGGACGCACCTTGGATGCCGCCCTCCGCTCCTTACGGAGTTGCCTATCCAACTGGTACATCCTCTGCGTCTGCTCGTCCACGAACGGTAGAAGTTCTTTGGGGATGTAGGTCGAGTCGTAGGACCTGACTGCGGGGTTGCTGTCCAGCAACTCCTTGATGGTCTCCAGTGCATCCCTAGACTTCTCGGCATCGTCGATGTTCTCCACCTTCACGCCAGTGGTGGCATTGATGAGGTTCTGGAGGGCAGATGCCGTTGGGTCTGGGACTCTCGGGTCGGTGGCCTTGCGAGCCAACTGCATGGACCGGCTGTAGAAAGGGATGAGGAACTGGAGGAGTTGGTCGGTCCCTCCGAGGTTCGACATGGCCCGGTAGTTCTCGTTCGGGTCCAGCACCCCGGCTCGGGAGAGCAGCGTGGGGAGGGTGTTGCGGGAGTAGTTCTTCTTCAGGCCGGTGTATGCGTCACGCCCAGTGCCCACTTCGTAGGCCATCTTGACCAGCGGGTGGGCACCCTCCGCTACGTTGCCGACCGTCTTCATAGCCGACTCCCACGGTGCGATCCTTCCCGTGGTGATGTCCTTTGCCACCCTGATCTTGTTGATCTGGTCGATGCCTGGGAGATCAAAGTCACTGAGCCACGACGACACCCCGTCAGACTTGGGTGCCACCATATCCACCAGACTTCCGATTCCGGGGATGCGACGGAGGGGCTCCATCGAAACCCCGTACTTGTCGGCAATCCGTCTGGGGATGTAGTCGTTGGAGGTGTCGTTCGACGACAGGTTCTGGGGCAGCCTCATTCCCAACTGGGTGTAGATGCCACCCGGCTTCTCTGCCAGTTTGGTAACGACCCACTTGGATATGCGGGACTCATAGGCCCAAAAGGGCAGGGCCGTCCTGATGAACCCACGCTCAAACTTGGTCAGTGAGTTGTAGTCCACATGGGCAGCCATCATCCTTTGGGCGGCCTCTGCCGGGGAAATGCCCTGAAGAAGCAGGGCGTTGTATCCGGCGATGCGGTTGATCTTGTCGGTGGTGTCGCCCAACTTGGCTGACCACCGAAGCATGGGGTTGATGGTTTCGGTCGGCTTGATTCCCTGCACTGCATCGGAGATCGTCCGGCCCGTGCCCCTGACCGACCTTGCCCAGTTCCGGCCGTTCAGGAGTTCCGCTTCGGAGAGGTAGCGAGACGAGACCCCTTTCCCCATAAGGGCCCTGCCAGAGAGCAGGTCCCAAGCCTGATACCCGAGGGTGGTTTCGGGGTCAGCCCCGGCCATGAGTTCGCTGCGGACCCCGGCACTTGACTGCCTGCTGGCAACGCTTTGGCCTACGTCTTCGAGTTGACGCCCACGGGAAATCCCCTGAGAGGTCAGGTCGTTTAGGTACTCATCAACCCTGTTTGCGGTGGAGGGGAGTCGGGCGTACCTAGGCATCTTGTCCACGATCTTCAGCAGGTCGCCTTGGTTCCCCTGAAGCATGGCCTTGGCACCCGAGTACCCGTTCATCAGGTCGTTCGCACTGCCGGACTCCACGATGTTGGAGAACATCCCCGAGTACCAATCACGAACGAAGCGGGCTGGCCACGAAAGGATGGACCCCTTCCACATGGAGGTGATGGCGTCGAGGGTCTTGAAGATTTGGCTCTGGACCTCCGGCACCTGATAGAAGTCGGCGATCTTGTTGAGGCGGGCCATCAGTCGGCTGTCCACCGAGATGTTCCGCAGTTCGTCATAAGAGATGTTCTGGAACTCTTGGATGCCGTTCCTTTGGCCGATCTCCCTGAGCCGGTTCATCACGTTGACCCGGGCACCTTCGTAGTGTCCGACTGCCCTGCCGCCCCGGAGAACAGTGAGGCCGGGGGTCCCGGGCGGAACCGGGCCAGCGTTCATGTGATTGAACGTCTTTAGGTCGAGGCCACGAAGGGCGTCACCCAAACGAGTAGCACCGCCACCCGGAACCGAGTAAGCGTGTTGGGCAATGGCAGAACTGGCGAGCATATCCGTCAGGGTTCCGGCCCTACGGATCGCCCGCTCCCTGCCGCCGATGTACTTGTGAAGGGACTCAAGTGGGTTACCGAAGATGGGGAGCCGCCCATCCACTGCATCGTTGGTCAGTCCATGGAGTTTGCGGGCAAGGGTGACGGCTTGCCTTCTTTGGTAGGCGACCGGGTTCCCCCGACGGATCGGCAGCACCCCGGCAGTGGACAGGTTCGCTTCCTTCTGGGCCATCCGCTGCATGATGTAGTCGGCGGCCTGCTCGTCCGAGGCAGCCAAGCGGCGCGGCCCTGACACCATCCGGTCAAGGCTCAACTCTTGAAGGGTGTTGGTTCCGCCCGGGACATGGAAGGCGGTGTCGCGGGCCATCTGGTCCCCGGTCATCACCGAGAACTTCCGGCCCCCGGTCGGGGCTTGGTTGGCTCCACCGAAGGACAAGTCGTCCAGCACCCGAGGGAAGTAGCCGTGGCCAAACTTGTCTTGGAGTTGGCTCGACCCGATGCCAGCGTCCCGGCTGCGGCCTATGTAGTCGTTGAACAGGCCTTGGGTTTCGTCAACGAACTGCCCTATGCGGGCGGTGTCGCCAGTCGCAGTGCCAGCCCGGTATCTGGTGACGGCATCGAGGACTTCATCGTGGGCGGCAAGGGCGTCGTCCCTGAGGGTGGGTCCGACTCCTTCGATTACGTTCCGGATGGCGTTCCCGAGACGGATGTCCCCGGCGGAATCCTGCATCCGGGGCAGCAGATTCAGCAGCCGCCTCGACCGGAGTCTGGCGATCTTGTCCGCTGCGTTGTCACCCCGGGACAGGACGAGGGTGCCCACCTGACTGGCTGCGTCTGTGGCCCCGTGAAGGTCCCGACTGAAGGCTGAGGCGATGCGGGAGCCCGGAGCGGACCACCTGATTGCAGACCCGAGTCTGTCCAGTTGCCGAGCAGCCGTGCCGCCACCGGGAAGGTTGATCCCGAGGCCCATGAAGTTGATGTCGTTGGCGAGCCGGGTGTTCCTGAGTTCGTTCAGTTGGAGGGCTGGGTTTGGGTTTCTGCCGCCCTGCTTGTAGAGATAGTCCTGAAGGTTCCTGACCGTCTCGTCGTAGTGTTCCTGACCCCAGTCCCGCTGCCGGTCGAGGAGGTTGCCGAGGGTTTGGTCTCGTCTGGCCTCCCTCCACCCAGTCAAAGGACGGGCATACAGGTCTTCGTCGGTGAGGCGGGTAACGTCCTTGCCGTACTCCCTCGCCCAGAAGTCTCTGGACTGCCTGCCAACTCCGGTCAGGTCTTCTGATCTACGGGTGCCTCGAATGATGTCGTCCACCACCCCCCGAGACATTGATCGGGACGCATCGTCGAGGATGTTGGCCGCCTTGGCTGCCTTGCCTGCCTTGGAGAGGCCGCCACCCAAGGGCCCAAAACCCATGTAGGTTGTCGGATCAAGGGCCGTCTCTGTGGCGAAAGAGGCGATTGGCCTGCCCCATCCGCCAAGACTGTGTTCAGGGACGTAGACCCCGTGGGCCTGAAGCACATCCAAACCACTAGGGGCAGACCCATAAGGCTTGTTGGAGACTATCTCTCTGGTTCGGGCACCAAGCCAGTCCAGCCCACCGAAGAGACCAGAGACAGCAGACGACCCGTAGTCGGAGAGTTGCTGGAGAAGTTCGCTCCGCTCCCACTCTGGCATAGAGCCTGAAGCAACGTCGTCATCCTGCCCGTTGTAGGCCAGCCCGTACTGAGACCCATAGCCAATCGGTGCCTTTCGGGCACGGGCCGGTGACTGCACCGGGGCATAGGACAGTTCGTAGACCATTACCTAGAGGCAGGTGCCGCAGGGTCGAGGGGCATGGCGTAGGCAGAAGGGTTGATGCCACCACCCATGGCCCGGGATAGCCAGTTCGCAATGTCGGAGGCCGTTTGCACTCCAGCCGCACCGGCGGCGTACAGGTTCTCCCCGAAGCCATTGGTGGGAGGCACACCGAAAACGTGCTGATACAGGGGGCCAAACCTCGGATCGTTCCTCGGCACACCGGTCACGGCGGCAAAGGTGTCGGGGGCTGCGGGCTGGCCCGGGGCATCTTCAGTCACCGCCCGGATGAATGCGATCTGGTCGGGTGTGTTGTAGTTCCCTGACTGAATGGCGTTCTGGACGATGGGCATGGCATACCGACGAGCCTCGCCCCGCTTGAGTTCGGGGCTCATCTTCTCGGCACCCGGCATGGACGAGGCGTGGTGATTGATCTGAGCCCACGTTGCCATGCCAGCCGGGGCGTTCACGAAGTTGTTGACTGCGGCCCCGATCTGCTCGCTGGGGTTCTGCTTGTTCCCCATCTGGGCAGCCCAGTGCTGAAGGGCCTGATCGTCAAACTGCCCCTTGGCGTACATGGCAGCAAGGCTGTTCCAGCCCATGTGGGGGTGGGCACCGTGGGCAAACATCAGGAGAGCCTGTCGCTCCTCCGGGGTCTTGGCACTGTTCAGTGAGTCGAAGAACGAGACCAGACCTTGAGAGACTCCGTACCTGCGGGAGCGGTTGTACTGGTCGGCACTCTGCTGAACGGAGAGCCACCGGTTCTGGGTCTGCCGTGCCTTCAGGGCGTCGAGGTACTGGGCATTCATGAACCGTCCAGCCCCGTCGTAGTCGCCCGGGTTCCGGTTCAGGTACGACCGGTACATGGACTGCATATCCCCGATGGAGATGTTGTCGTCCTTGAGTTCTCGGGCATACCGTCGAGCCATGGTCTGGCCCCACTGCCGAGCCCTCATGTCGTCCATCTTTCCCTTCATGTTGGCATTGGCACGAAGTCTGGTGCCGCCGCCCGGGACCGGGGCAGTGTCGTAGTTCTCGGCCAGTTGGGTCTGACGGGCTGCAACCCGGTGGACATCGGCCTCCAGTTGGGCGAGGTTGTCCCCGTATGCCCGGTGGTCGATACCCAAGGCGTCGGCAGCCTGACGGACATTGCCGCTTGCGAGAGCCTTCTGTGCCGCACCGACATCGAAGCCACGGGGAACGAAGCCGCCTGCCTCCCCTTGGGTCTCGTCCCAAACGTGGTAGCCACCTCGGGCGGTTCGGGGGACGCCGTCCCGATTGCTGCCGATCCGCTCCCGCTGCTCCGGGGTCATCAGGTCCAGCGGGGTGTTGTCGGCCACCCCTCGTCGGCCCTGAAGAATGGTGTCGTCGTCAGCGTCCAGACGGGGGTCCTTGCCCGGGGCCTTGTGGTCGGGGAACTGGGACAGGTTGCGGGACAGCATCTCGTTGAGCCGATTGCCTGCCTCATGGGGAGGAAGGTCCTCGGTCACACCATGGTGGTGCAGCCACTCCTCGAAGGACAGGCCAGCGGTCGCTGCCACAGACTGGTCGCCCTGCCGCATCTCGACTTCGTAAGCATTGCGGAGATCGTCCAGCCCACCGGACAGACCAGCCGAAGCCCGCTGCTGATTCCATGCCGCCACGCTGCCAGGAAGGGTCTCTTCTCCGGGGAGGGGAGCATCAGCCGCATCGCCCCATCCGCCATGGAGGGTGCGGTTGGAGTTGGCCCGACGGGTGTCCGACGCATTCCTCCTGTTCGGGTCACCTGCCAGCGGCATCAGGCGAGCCGGGGCTGACCGTGATCGTGCGGCGGGGTCTACCGCGAGGGGTGGCTTGCCATCTCGGGGAGCCATCAAGGCAGCCTCGGACTGCTCGGCTGCGGACTTGGTCACTGCCGACTGGTCCCCTGCATAGGACTGGTGCGGCTCGGGGACGTAGCCCGTTTCCGTAGCCTGAACCTGCGGGAGGTTCTGGTTCAGCCAAGCATCGGTGTTGGCGTGGCTTTCGGCGGCCAACTTCCGACGCTCGGCCTCCTTGGCAATGCCCTGCTGCATATCGGCAGTGGCAGACAGGACATCGTCCGGGGAGAACTGGGCCCCGGTGGGAGTAGGCATACGCCCCTGCTGGTAGTTGGGGAGCCAGCCCTTGTTGTGTTCCAGAGTCTGGACACCCCCTCCCTGATCGTCTCGACCACGGAGGAACTCAAGGGTCTGCGGGCCACCGCCTTGGTCGTCTCGGCCACGGCGAAACTCAAGGGTCTGTGTGCCGCCGGGGCCCATGGAGGCCTGACGCTGCTGCATGATCCGACGAAGAACTTCACTCATGGCTCATCTCCACTGCTGAAGAGTCTGTGGGGTCCCTCTCGGAACCCGTGAGTTGGCTTGCTGCATTGCCTGCATGAGACGGATTCGGGCCGCCGAGTCCATCTCTCTGGGCATGGCAAAGGGGTCTGCTTCTACTGCGGGGCCGCCACCACCGGCATCGGGGCCGGAACCTCCCGGCATAACCGGGCCAAGGGGTCCAGCACCAGTGGCATTCTGGCCCATGGCCGCTTGTTGGTTGATCCTGCTGCCGACTCCGTTCATGGCGAACAGGCCAGCGACAGCCCCAATGCCCCCGGCCGTTGCCGCCTTGTAGGGGAACCGAGACTGCTGTGGCTGTGCGTCTTTGGTCTTCTTCTGGGTCTTGTCGTTTGTGGTTGCGTCAGGGGTCTTGGACGACTCAATGTCAGGCTTGGCCGACTCTGCGTCCCGTGGGGCCTCTGCCTCATCCACCTTGCGGGCTGCGTCAACTTCTACAGGATTGGCTACGCCGTCAGCATCAGGGGATTCAGTTGCTGGAGTGGCTGGTGCGTCCGGCTCTATGTCTGAGGGGTGGGCACTGTCCAGCGGGTCAATGACATCATCCCCGTCCATGCCCAGAGCGGCAGTGGGCGTCGTGGGAGGAGGTGGCGGTGCCTTCGCCGTGGCGGGAGACGGATCAGCCGGAGGTGCAGCGGCTTCGGCAGCGGGATCAGTCGCCGCCGGGTCGGGCCTTCCGTCGATGACCGAGGAGTCATCCTCTGCCATGACTTTCTGCTGGGTCGTCTGGACCGGGGTGGTGTCAGCGGGATTGCCGGTGACGGCCTCGCCTGCCACGCTGGTGCTGCCCTTGATCTTGCCGACAAGGGGAGGCTTTCTGGCGGACTGAATGCCCGTCATCGAGTCGGCCCGCTGGGCCCGCACAAGTTCCTTCTTCAAGGCCTTGATCTGGGCATCGACGGCAGGGCTCCACTCGCCCTCCATCAAGGCGTCGATCTTCTTGATGATCTCCGAGGACTTGCCAGCACCGGCAAGGCCCGGGAGTCGGCCAGACAGGTCCGAGATCATCTCGTCCCGCTTGGCGAGTTCATCGTCCGGAGTCATTGGGTAGCGGGCGTTGTGGTCCACAAGCCATTCATTGGCCCCGCCCGGGTAACTCCATTCCAGTTTCTGCTTCTTGTCCATGCCCTTCCAGTGGGCTTCGGTCCCCTCGAACTCGACTCCCTCTCCCTGCTTGGGGCGGGAGATGAAGGTGCCGTCCGGGTTGGAAGTAACCTCCCAGCCACGCTCGGCCTGAGTCTTCTTCCAAGCCTCAAGGGCAGCCGGGGCGTTGGCTCCGTGGTCCTCGGGGTCAAAGCCATCCACCGAGGCGGCCTTGGGGGAATCCAACTTGGAGTCCAAGTCCGGCGGCTTGGTGGGCTGGGACGGGGTGGCAACGAACTCGTCGCTGTCGAGGTACTCCTTGAACCGCTTTTCGCTCCCGACCTTCTCCATGAGCCTGTCCTTCTGGCCCATGTACTCGGTCAACATCTGCTCGAAGGACTTACGCTGATGAGACCCCATCTTGTTTGGGGCCCCGCCTTCCTCAGGCAGTGAAGCAGGGTCTGTCGAAGAGCCTTCCGGTACGGAAGGCTCGTTCGACAGGGGAGCGGGCCTTAGGGCCGGGTCGTCCTTGCCGAGGTTCCGCTGGCTGTAGGAGTCCTCGCCTTCGGACCAAGCCTTGGGCGGGGTGGCGTTCTGGGCACCGTCGCCCCACTTGCTGCCGAACCTGTTCTGGAACTCCGTGGCCAAACGCTCGATAGCCTGATCTCGGAATGCGGCCCGTGCCTCCGGGGTGAGCGGGGCATCGCCGAAGATGGAGATCAACTGTCGGGCATGGTCGGAGTTGGAAAGTCCCAGTTGGCGGACGGTGTCTTGGGCAGTCATCCGCTGGCTGGGCGTAACCGGATTCCTGTCGAACAGTTCCGGAGACATATTCCGGACGTACTGCTCGGCCATCTGCTGAGGGCTGCTGAAGACCTCGTTGGGGACCAGAGCCTTGGGGCCGCCCGCCTTGGTCTGCAAGGCCTGCCAAGCAGCCATGGCGTGATCGAACTTTCCACGCCTTTGGGTGTAGATGGCAGTGGTCGGATTGCCCTCGATGAGCGACATCCCGTAGTTGTCGAACTGAGTCTGGGGGGTCTTTTCGGAGTTTGTGGCGACGGTGTCCTTGATGGGGAAAGGCTTTTTTGGTGGCGGAATCTGCTCGTCCACCATGCCCTTGATCTGGGACAGGATGCTGGCTGCCTCGGCGTCACCACCGCTGGCCTTGGCCATCAGTTCGGTGGCCTTCTGCTGTGACCCAAGGCGAGCGGTCAGGAGGCTGGAGAACAACTCCGTCCTCTTGGACATCGCTGCTTCGTACTTCTTGCCTAACTCAATGGAGGCGTAGTCGGCTGGGTCAATGGATGACTTCGACTCATCGACATCCCGAACAGCCTTGCCGTCTTTGATCGAGGTGTTGTGTTCCACTCGGAAGTGGGCGTCGTCTCGGACGCGAGTCTGCCCGCGACCGGGATCGTGAACCCCTGCTTCCTTGGGGTCGAAGTCCTTGACCTCGTTCCGGCCCAGTCGAGATGGACCCTTGGCGTCTTCGGCTGCTTGCTTGGAGTGTGTGCCGCCTCCGGGCTCTGCTCCCGTCGAGCCAGCATCGTAGTCAGGGGTGTACGAACCGGAAGCGTCTTCGCCTTCGTACTTCTGAGTCGGGCCCGGGGTGGACTTCTTGGGGACAGAGCCAGTGCTGGCGGCTCGGGATGCTTCGTTGGCTGCCGCGTCGAGGCCTCGCCCCTCCATTACGTCCAGAATCTTCTGGGCCTCTGACGAGAAGACCTGATTGCCATTCTCGTCCAAGCCGGACGGGTGCTTGGCGTGGGGCATATCCTCGACCAGCCGCCTCTTGATCTCCAACTGCTGGGCCTCGGGCATGGCGTCCCAGATTTGCCGGAGAAGGGCACGGTCATCGTCGCTGCCCATGGCGGCAGTGCGGAGGATGTCCGTCGTGGGTACGTCGTGCTTGACGCCCTTGCTGACCTGCTCCTGCTTCTTCAGGTTCAGGATGCGGTTGATGATGTCCGAACCCGTGGGCCCCTTGACGGCAGCACCGGGGTGTACCGGGCGGGGGATGTCGAGTTTCGGCGCACGCCTTGGGCCAGCCATCAGGACTTCCCCTTCTTCTTGGACACGGGCTCTTCGTCGTCTTGGAACAAGCCCTCGGGCATATCGTCCTTGGTCACCTTGGGCGGCTTGCTGTCGCCCTTCTCCCGATGAAGGTCAACGAGGTCTTCGTTGTCCTCGGCCTCCTTGTCGTCCTCATCCTCCTCGCCATCCTTCTTCCGCTTGGCTGCGGGCAAGGACATGCGGGCATAGTGGCCCAACGCCTTCCGGAGTTGCTTCGGGGTCAGGTCTTCGAGGTCGAGTCCGACGGGCATGTGCGACATGGGGTCACTAATACAAGAGGGATTGGGACAGGTTCTGCATCACGGACTGGCGGTTGCTGCCGTTGTGCATGGCGAGTTGCTGGCGGTTCTGGCGGCGGTTGAACATCTTCTGCCAAGTCAGGCCTTGGCGGGCGAGGGCGTCAGACTGGTTGTCGAGCAGCCGGTTCTGCACCATCTGCTGGTACTGGAAGTCCAGATTGTTGTTGAACAACTGGTCGTCGGCCTGAATCGAGGAGGCGTCTCGGGCACCTTGGGCGTACCCGGCAGCCTCTTGGTTCCCGGCCATCATTGACTGCGTCTTGTTGCGGCTGAACCCAGCCCGGTCGGCGTAGGCACCCTGACCCCGGTAGAGTTCCCGGCCCGTGGACTTCTGGAGGGACGAGGCGAAGGCGTTGTTCGAGGCGGCCTGAGTCTCGGCGTCCGGAATGCCAGCGGGGCGCACAAGACCAGACAGATCAGACAGGGGCTTCTGCCTGAAGGCCGAGGACGCTGGCCGGAGGGACGAGTCGTAGCCGATCATTGCATGAGCCCCATGGCGAAGTTCTGCCAGTTGGTCTGCATGGAGCCCTGCCACATGGCCAGTTGATTGGCAAGGTCAGCGTTGCTCATGGACTGCTGGACAGACTGGCGGTATCCGGCAAGTTGGTTGGCCCGCTTGGCTTGATAGAGTTGCTCGTTGGCCTGCTGCCTCTGCCACATGGCCTCTGTGTTCTTCTGCGAGATCGAGCGGGCGGCGTTGGCGGTGTTCTGGAATGCCATCCCCTTGGCGTAGTCGTGAACAGCCTGATTGCCGGTGGCCGTACCGGTGTTGGGCTGGTAGTTCCCGGCCCGAGTAAGCCCGGACAAGAGATTCCCCTTGTTCACCGCTTGGGCTTGGGTGTTGACCATCTGGCCGCTGGGTGCGGGCTGTCCTTGCCCAAAGGCAGGGGCCTTGGGGGCTGCGGTCACGGGCTTTGGTGCGGTGGTGGCCATGGTCTCAACCCAAGAGGGACTGTCCAAGGAGCCCCATGCCGCCCCTTCGGCCGCCGCCCGAGATCGTCGGAGTGAAGCCACCGGCAATGCTCATCAGGGCCTGCCGCTTCTGGGCACGGTCCTGAAGTTCAGCCCCGGCGATCCGCTCGTTGCTCCGCATCTGCTCCATCTGCATCTGGTTCTGCTGATCGGCCTGCATGGCAGAGTGCTGATAGGCCTGCTCCCGGGCGGCAGCGTCGGACCACTGGTCGGCGGCATTGGCCATGGCCCGGTTCACGCCTTCCATCATGTTGTTGTGGTGGTCGAAGTGCTGGGTCATCGGGTTGCCGAACATCTCTTGGAATCCTTGCTGGTGGTGGCCGCCCGATTGGTGCTGCGGCTCGGGAATGTTCTTGATGTCAGGGGAGATCGAGCCCCCGCCGAGGGTCGGCGGATGGGCGGCTGGCTTCTGGGGCGGCTGGTTGGCAGTGGACTGCGGAGATGGCTTGGGGGCTGCCGTGTTCATCCACTGCTGCATGGACATCCCAGACGAAGGCCTCTGGGGAGGGGCAGGGGTGTTGCCCATCGTGGGCTTGGACCACGCCGGGGCCTGAATCACCCCGCCGTGTTCGCCTGCCCGCCACGGCCTGCCGGTCATGGGGTTGAAGAACTGCTGCGGGATCGGAGCAGAGACGGGGGCCACCTGCTGCCTCGGCCGCTGGGGTGCTGGCGGACGATCCTCGGCTCCATCGAAGCCGCTTGGGTCGTGCCAGTCGGCGTAGGTGTAGGTGGTCACGGGCTTCTCCTACCCCATTTATGTCGGGCCACTGGGGCTTTGGGCATCTGACCAAGCGACGGCCTGAAGCACTGCCTGACGGGCAACCATCTCCACAAAGGGTAGGCGTCGGTGGTTAGCCTCTTCTCTTAGCCATCCGACTATGGTGTCGAGGTTATCCCTGCACCATTGGGGGCCTTCCTTATCCATGATCTGGGCCCGGTCGTCGCAGGCACATGAGGCGTTGGATCGGATCAGGAACCAGCCCAGTATCTCCTTGAGTTTGGTGCCGGGGCCCTTGATCCTCGGGTAGGCCGGGTGGGTCTCATCCACGGTCCAGATGTCGTTGTCCTGCTTGACCACGCAGGGCATGACCTTTGCCATGGTGTAGCCCCGCTCCCGGGCCCGGTCTTCAAAAAAGGTGCGGTGGCCGACGATCACGGGAAGGGGTTCTCCTTCTTGGGCCACTGACTGAGAGGTTCCTTGACCCCGAAGCAGAACGTCAGCGGGCCAAATCCCACCCCGCCGTAGATGTTGTCGATGGCGTAGACCTCAAACTCCCGATTGCTCGTCTCGAACACCCACTGGGTCCCGGGCTCGTTCAGCCCGATCATGTGGCCCCTGTTGCACTTCACATCGTAGTCCACCCCGTCGATGGTCACGTTCCCGTAGGGGTATCGGCCCTCCTCAATGATCGTGCCATCAATGCTTATGTCGTCGTCTACTCCACCAGACACTGATACCCGGCATGGGAGTTTGAAGTGATCTGGGACCTTGACCTTCACCCTTCTGGTTTCGGCCCTCTTGCAGTAGTCGTCTATGGTTGGCGGGTTTGCCTGATCTGGGGACTCGCCAGTCACGGAAATGATGGACTCGGGCGGGCACTCCGGATCAGGCGGCGGGGGAGGGGGAGTGCCGCAGCAGTCGCAGTCCTCGGCAGAGTCGGTTGCCACCAACTTGCCTTTCTTCTTGACTAACTTGCCGCCCTTTTTGAGCAACTTCTTGGCCATGGCCTAGCAGTCCACGGTGTCTTCCAAGATCGCCTCGATGCGGCGGACCCTCCTGAAGAGTTGGGCAACCCGGCCCTTCAGGCTCCGGACCTCTGTCTGGAGGTTCTTGATGTTTGTCTCTGCCGTGTCCATCCGTCTGCGAAGGTCGTTGATCGCAGCCCACAAGGGGCCCAAGTCGTTCGGGTAGACGATCTCGATGGAGGGCCCGATGTTGGTGATGTTCTCCTCGAACCACTGCTGAATCTGGTCACCGAGGCCGCCGTCGGCCCCGTCTTTCCCGTCCTTCCCCAAGATGGCGAGGATGCCGTCGCGGCCCTTCTTGCCGATGCCGTCCCTGCCCTGACGCTGCTCATCAGTGGGCTTGGCAGTTGCCTCGGGGGGCTTGAAGTCGTTGTAGAAGGACGAGTTCTTGGCCTGTGCAGAGGTGATGGTGCGGCTGGGGGGGCTGCCTGCACCGCCTGTGGCCGTGAGAATCCGCTGGGCAATGTCCAAGGAAATGCCCGATGGGACTCCGGACTGCGTCAGGAGTGTCCCGATCTGCTGGACTGCTTGGGGATTGCTCACTGGTCGCCTCCGGGGACTGACACTCCTTGGAGGTCGAGCGAGTGGACCACGACATCTCCGGCATCGGTCTGGACGCCGAACAACCGGATGGCAACGTGGGTATCAGAGCCAGCCATATCCTCTAGGGTCTTGCCAGCAAACAAGGCACGGGCAATGCCGTGGGACTCTGCCTCTTGGCTAGGCTGAATCTTCATGTCCACGAACGCGACTGTGCTGGCTTCTTGATGGGAAAAGCCGATGCCGCGATCTCGGCCCACCACGTTGGCTCGGGCTTGCCTGCTGCCGTTGTAGAAGACCTCCAAGTTCAAGGTGCATGAGTCCTTGGTGGGCTTGTAGACCACCGAGACGTTGCGAGGGTTCTGCTGGCCGCCGCCCTTGGCCCGGTCAGTCACGAACTCGAAGTTGCCTGACTTCCAACTGAACTCGATGGGGGTGCCGTCGTCGGTCAGCCCGTTGCCGAACTGGTACAGGCCCTTGCCGCCTGCGTGAATAGTGGCGAGGCTGCCGGTGTCGTCTCTGATCTCCGCTGCCGCCGAGAAGGTGTCCGGATACCTTTCGACCCAGAAAGACTTGGAGTCGGGGTCGTAGACGATCTGCCGGGTGGGGTACTTACCGGTGTCGCCCAAGAAAGCAACGTGGATGCGGATGACGCCCAGATTCCGGTCGGACCTGACGAAGAACCATTCCCGCTTGGAGAAGTCGATGGTCTGAAGTTCGGGGTCGGGATTGGACCTGAAGAGTGAGTCCAGTTGGCTGGACAGATGCTCGACATTACCCTGCGGGTCCATGGAGTAGAGGCCAAGGTCATCGAGCATATACGCGATGCCAAGGTAGATGTCCCAGCACCGCTGGTTCAGGCAGCCCCGGTAGGCGATGAGCGAGGTGGTGGCGTCGATAGCCGGGGAGTTCACGAACGACAGCCGGTGGCAGTGGCCTGACTGGGCGACGATCAGGGCTCCGGCATACGGAATCAGGGCCGTGATGTAGTCCGTGTCCCTGAGGTTGGTCTGGAGGATGAGTTCGTTCACCTCCGGCACCGCCTCTGGCTCGTCGGCCTCGGAGTACATGAGCGTGTTGGGCCGTGTGCCCGTGGTGTCCACTGCGAGCCAAGTGCGATCCTGAAACACCACACCCACGGCAAAGTCCGTGGAGGCAACCCCGAAGCGGTTGGCGTTCAGGCTCCCGTCAGACAGAACAATGGGGATACCCAAGAACCCCGGGCGGTCGGGGTTGGTGAGGTCGTAGTCCGAGAGGTTGTCGAGGGTGCTGCCGAATGCGTCCGGGCCGCCGATCTTGGCTATCCGGAACAGAACCGTCGCCTGATCTGCTGTGGTCCGCCAGAGTTCGACATGGAGACTCGGGTTGGTCGGTGGCTCGTAGGACCAGTTGATCCCGGCACACCCCTCCCCGCAGTCAATCTCGGTGACGGGCGACAGGTTGGAGTAGATGGGGCCGCCTTGTTCCTTGGGGACCGAGTCGTCTACATAGCGGTAGTAGCACTGGTACTTCCCACGGAGCAGGGGTCGCATGATAGCCAAGCCGCGAGCCTTGCCCACTCCCCCGGTCTCATCGAGGATCGTCGGGGGAAAGAGGTAGGTCTTGCCCGGGTTGTCGGGCCGCAGGGAGATGATCTCGCCCTTGCAGTTGATGTCGGTGGTGATCGTGTCCCCGGTGTCGGTGATGAACGTCGGGGGCAGGAGGTAGCCCGAGCCGGGGTTGGAGACGGTCGCCTTTAGGGGCCGACGCTTGTAGGGGTTGGCGTCGATGACCGTGAGCCGGTCGGGGCAGCCCGGGGTGTTGAACGTGAACCCCTTGGCAGTCAGGTTGCACGGGCCCTTCACCGAGCAGACTGGGCCGATTGTCCCGCCAGTGGAGCCGATGCTGCTGCCCCATGCTCCGGCTGTGGGAATCTCGACGTAGATGTCGTCGTCCGGGCCGTACCCCTGACCAAAGTCATAGACCTGAATCGTGATCTGGCTGGCAAGGTCAGTGAGTTCAGTGCCGTCAGAGTTGGGGTTGTAGCAGTAGATGTCCCCGACGCTCTGCTGGGAGGACCCAAGCAGAATGTCTGGCAGGAACATGATGGCCTTAGCCCCAGTCCCCTTTCCTCCCTTGGCGTCCAAGATGAAGCCGTTGCCTTCCCGCTTCAGGCCCGAAAGGCAAAGCCAGAACAGGTAGGGGAACTTGACGATCTGCCAGTAGACGACGCCGGTTTCTGGGTCGCCCTTGGCAGCACCGTCCGCGAGTTCGAGTTTGGCCTGCACTCCCGAGCCCGTGATGGTCGAGCCTTCGGGAGCAGAGAACGTGACGCAGGGGGTCTCGGTGTAGCCCGAGCCGCCGTCCGTCACCTCGACTTCGCCCACCCTGCCTGAAGTGATGCGGGCGAGTGCCTTGGCCTGCCGGGTGGCCTTCGTGTCGCTGGTCCCGATGGTGACCACCGGGGCGGCGTGATACCCATTCCCGGGGTCGAGGATGTCGATCCGGGCCACATACGAGGCGATGGTGCCCTTCTTGGTGATGACCGGGGCGGTGTCGGGAGCGTCCAAGCCAACAAGGCTATATGCCCCGCCTATACCTCGGATCACCATTCCACGCTTGCCATACCCTTGGTAGATGTAGACCTCTCCTCTTCGGCCTTGGGAGAAGTTCACGGGATGGTCAGGGGAGAAGTCCGTGTCGAAGGTTCTGGTGACCGGCTTGTCGGAGCCGAGCCCAGAGAACTCAAGCAGTTTGGCCTTCTCGGTGAAGCCGATGATCTTCTCGGACTGCCACGAGCCAACCGAATAGCCCCAGAGCGTGATGGCCCGGTCGTCGGTCTTGGAGATCAGTTTGGAGCCGCCACGAACGGTCAGTTGCCCCGGAATCAGGGACATACAGTTGACCTGCCGGACAGCCGCACCGACGGGCAGGGCATACGGGCTTGCAGTTGAAACCCAGCCAAACCACTTATTGAGACGCATTTCCGCAGGCTCCGAAGACGGTGCTGGCCGACCCGCCGTCCCAGACTTCTCCACCAGCGTCCGTAGCATTGCCGCCGGAGATGTCGGGCTTCAATGGGCATTGGCCGTTCTGACCGCCACCGTTGCCACCGTTGTTGCCGTCGCTTGGTCCGATGACCCCGCCATCGGGACCCGGCAGCAAGTACCAGAATGGGTAGTAGATGCCTCTGCGGTCCTGTCTTCCCGCCAAAGGGGCCACTGCGTCTGATTCGTAGGCCATGCGAAGGTCCCTTCCATAGACACCCATGGCACCTTCCACGTTCTTGCCCGTAAGGCGAGCAAGCCAAACCTCAGCCCCTGACAGAAGGGCGGTGTACATCCCCGGAGAGATGTCCAAGTAGTCGGTCACGATGTACCGGCTACCTTCGTAGGTGGAGGTTTTGGCAGGAGACCAAGCAAAAGCCTTTCCGGTGCCGTCGATCCCGGTGATGAGGCCCTCATCCCGGTAGGGCACCATCCCGGCAAGAGACTCGGGGCACTTGTCCGGCAGGCCGGAGACCCGGAGGACGCATCCCAACATCTGATTGGAGAACTGGGTGTCCTTGCCGACCACCTCGGTGCCGGTCCAGTTGACCGAGCCGACCCGGCTGGAGGGCTCCCAGCCCGTGAAGCACAAGTCCTTGGGCCTGCGGCGGTAGGAAAGGGCACAAGTCTGCGAGGCCTTGTAGCCGTTCAGGATTTTCAGGTCGTACCTGTCGGGGCTGAACTTGGAGGGCACAACGGTCCACACCAGCCAGACCAGAGTCCGGAACGGGGATGACTCGATCCGGTGCCACTCGGTCGGGTTGACGTATTGGGCCGTCAGGTTCGGCAGCCGGAGCGTGATGGCGTCCACCGACTGCACACCCCAAGGGAGAGTGTGGGTGGTGATGACCCCGGTGTCGTCCAGTTCGAGGGTCTCGGCAGTGTGATACCACCTCCAGTCCCGGGCCGTGACCAAGTCCCTGTAGGCATGGAACACGGACTGGCGAAGGACTCGATGCTCTGCGTCTTGGGCACCGCCACCGGTGCTGGACATCAGGTACTCGATAGCGTCATAGGCCGTGTACATGGGTCACTCGCAGTATTTGATGCCGACACAGGCCGGGCACTGGATCGTGTTTCCGTTCCACGAACGGTCAGAGTACAGGGGGATGACGGTCTTGGAGCCCTTCAGCGGGAACGTGGCGTCCACTGGCTGCCCCATGTAGAGGCCGTCGGCACCGGGCATGGTCATTTCCTTCCAGCCCGAGGCGTTATCCAAGTCGTCGTTGATGTAATACTTTCCGTCGTTGAGCGAACTGGTGCCCACCCAGTATTGGTTGCCGGGATTGGGGAAGTTCAGGTTGCTCCAGACGGGCGGGTTCATTGGCAGCAGGGGGCGTTCGATTTTCTTCTCCAAGGACACGAAAGTCTGCTGTGCATTTCCGACTGCGTTCTTGAAGACGTAGAAGTTCTTGAAGTCCGTGCCGACTGTCCGCACCTCGCCGCCCACGATCCCAGACGAGTAGTCGCAGAGGAAAGTTGGGTCGGTCAGGATCAGCGGCGTTGCGGAGCCGCTGTAGACCGTAGTGGTCACTCCATTTTCGGGCTGGTCCCAGAAGAGGTTCGGGGACCAAGCACTGCTGTTTCGGTTGACCCGAGAGATGGCGTAGTCCGACTTGTTGGCTCTTCCGCCCCACAGTGCTTCTTGGCTGAACTGCGGCAAGGAGACCTTCGTGGGTGCCAAGTTCCACTTGGAGTACCGGTTGATGTACGTCTGGTATGAAGCGGAGATGTCGATGTCGAGTTGGGTGTCGGGGCCGGTGTCGTCCGGCTTGGCACCGGGGAGCGGGACTCCCCAGATGTTCGAGGCGTCCACCCAAGTCCTGCCGTCGCTGGATACGAACAGGCCAGTGGTTCTTGGCCAGCCGAAGTAGGCGTTGCCCGGGGCCCCGGCAAACACCGAGGGATAGGCCGCCCACATCATGTAGGTATCGTTCAGCCAGAACACCTCGTTGACGGGAGGCGAGAAGCCCCTGCTCTCTGGGGTCTTTCCGGCGAAGGGAACCCAGTTGATGCCGTCGCTGGAAAGGTGAGTGGCCGTGAACAGGGGGCTGTACGGATTCGGCCTGCGGATTCCTGCCGAGTCCGGGCGACCGCTCTTCTCGTAGTAGGGGTTGGATGGACGACAGGCGAACAGATACCCCGTGACCCGCTTGGTAGTTCCGGCGATGACGGCATCCTTCCAGACCGGCTCGGTCTTGACCGGCGGCGGGGGAGGCGGCGGATCGACGGTGACATCCAACTGGGCGGCACTGCTCTTGGCGGTCTTGCTCTGGGTCTCTGCCGTGTTCCTGTACCAGCGGTTATCCCTTGCGAGCGTGGCCTTCAGGCTTAGGGTCGTGGTTGTCTGTCCGGGGATGTCGATCCAACTGGCCTCGTCGTTTGGCGTGTTGCTGTACTGCCACTGGTAGGTAATCGGGGACTCGTTCGACTGGGCCACGGCCGTCATCGTGAACGTCTCGTCCAGTTTGGCCGTCACGTTCGACGGGTTGCTGGTGAAAGACAGGACCACCGATGGGTCGCTGTACTTGGGCAGGACGATGTCCAAGACTTGGTTGGGGGCCGTTCCAGTAATGGTGGCCGAGGGGGTGTCCCCGACCGTCACCTTGCCGATGGTCAGGGTGTTCGCCGGACCAATGGGCCCGACCGGACCAGCGGGCCCAGCAGGGCCGACAGCCCCGGCGTCACCCTTGTAGGGCAGGGACCTCCACGGGGAGACCCCGTCACCGATCTTGAAGCGGCCGGTGTCCGACTCGAAGGCAGGCTCACCCGAGGCCAGTACAGGGTTGGTCTGCTGCCAAGACGCAGCGGTATCCCGCCTGATCTGGATTCGCTGCACTGAGGTCTGGGTGTCTCGGCTCTGCATTGGTCACTCGGCAATCCCAAGGCTTCGGAGAAATACGTCGTCTTCGCCATAGTGGCCAGCCATCACGAACTTCCCGGGCAGTTTGGGGTCGAGGCTGTTGGCAAACCGCATGGGGGTCCGCCTCATGCTGGAGTTCCAAGTGAAGTTCCAGCCCGCCTGCTGCAAGATGTCCTGAGTGAACCAAGCCTTGTCGGCAAGGTCCCTGACCGTGTAGTAGGTCTGGTTGTCGCACGGCGAAGCGATGACCCACCAGCCGTTCCCGTACACCGGCATCGCACTGCAAGTGATGCCCGGGGGCCGCTCCAACTTGGTCAGGGGGGCCGTCGAGTTGGGGTCTTTGGTGTAGTAGAAGTTGCCGTCCGAGGCGTAGGCGACATAGGCCATCGAGCCTGCCACCATCCCGTACTGCAACCCAAGAATCAGGGGCGTCCGGTAGTAGGGCTTCCCAAGGTTGTCGAGACCGAAGGACGGGACCAGTGCCGGGGTGATCTCGCTCTTGCCGATGTAGGACTTGGCGGGCGGCATCCACCCTTGAGTTTGCGACTTCCAAAGGCGGGACCGCTGAAAGGTGGCTGCATCAACGCCGTTCACCCTGAAGAAAGTAGCAGGGTGCTTCCAGCCGCCATTGCTGAAGGGGTCCTTGGCTTCAGCGGCAGCAGTTGTGTCCGTCCAAGAATCAACAAGCGTCTTGGTTTTAGGGTCAGACGCCTTGTAGAGGAACGTCACAGGGCCGCCTTGGCCGGTGACCCAGAGCATATCGTTGCCGTCTTGGGATGGGACGTAGCAGCCCTCGACCTCCCACCGGATTCCGGCGGTCAGTTGGTAGTTGAAAGACCACTCGTCGGTGTGTTCCCAACTGACCCCGTCCCGACTCCAGAAACGATAGTGGTATCGAGTCTCTGAGAGAGTCAGTTCGTTGAGCGGCACTTCCGTTGTGGTGCCGTCGGGCTTGGTGACGGTCACCGTGGTGTAGTTGCCGTCTGCCCCGGTGTTGCCCGGGTTCAGGGCCCCTCCCCAGAGAATGTCACGCATCGTGTCCGTGGTCATCGAACACCACATCATGTAGGTGTCGGCACCCTTGAAGTACACGATGTTGTCGATGTAGGGGTACTGGCCGCCGCCAAACTCGCTGTAGTTCTGGAAGACGTTGGGGCCGCCGATGTACGGGGTCCAGTTGATGCCGTCCTGCGAGGAGTGCGACAGCGTGAACATCCTGCCGTTGCACTGGAGGATTTGGGCATTGCCTCCACTGAAGGGATAGCCGCCGATGTTGACGACTCCCTTCGGTGACTCGATGTTGACCTTGGGCAGGCACTGGCAGTTGTAGAAGATGTTGGACGGCCCGTCTGGCAGCGTGACCTGAGACCACTGCCGAAGCCCGGTGGTGTTGACCGGGTTCGGAGTCACCGTGAGTTGGGCCATGGCACTGATGGCTTGGCCGCTTGGGGTGGCGCAAGTGCATCGGAACCACCGGCCCGTCTTCTCTTCCTTGCCAAGGACAGTGAGTTGGGGGCTGCCAGCACCCGGGCGGTCCTGCCAACTGTTGGGGTCAGACGGGTTGTCAGAGAACTGCCACTGGTAGATCAGGGGTGCGTCAGTGGAAGAGGCCAATGCCGTGAGCGTGGCGTACTCCTCCTCCTTGATCGTCTGGGCATACGGGCTGACGTAGAACGAAGTGGCGTGGTTGACCTGTGCTTGGGGAAGCACAAGGTTCAGCACTTGGTTTGGAGCCGTGCCGGAAAGGGTGGCACTGGCAACAGAACCCGCGATCACCGTCCCGATGGATAGGTTGGTGGCAGCCGCTTCGGGCAGGACCATGTTCAGGGTCTGGTTCGGTGCAGTCCCGGTGATGGTGACCGCCGGAGTCTTGCCGGTGGTGACCGTGCCTACCCGCAAGGTGTTGGCCGGACCAGCCGCACCCTGAGCCCCGGTCGGACCAGACAGGCCCGTGTCACCCTTGGCCCCCTTGGCGAGGACCAAGTCGAGAACCTGATTGGGGGCCGTCCCTCGAATCGAGGCAGACGGGATGTCCCCGGACGAGACGGTGCCGACGATCAGGGTGTTCGCTGGGCCAGCCGGACCCTGAGTCCCGGCAGCACCGGCATCCCCCTTGGGGCCAGCAACACCCGTGTCACCCTTGGGGCCAGCAGCCCCAGCAGGGCCAGTTGGGCCGAGATCACCCTTGGGGCCAACGTCGCCCTTGGGTCCACGGATCGAGCCGACGTTCTTCCAGCCGGTCCCGGTCCAGACGTACCCATCCCCCGCCGCAGTCCCAGCCGGGAACCCAGCGGGCACAGGGTCATCAACGATCCAGAGGTCCCCTATAGATGGAGAAGCAGCAGGGGGCCAAGACGTAGCCTCGCCCATGATCTTGGCGGCGGCACCCGTTTCGCCTTTCGTGCCCTGAGGTCCGGTCGGGCCAGCATCCCCCTTGAGGCCGGTCGGGCCTTGAGGGCCTGCGGGACCTACTTCACCCTGCGGTCCTGCGGGCCCGACATCTCCCTTGGGTCCGGCTGCTCCGGCGGGGCCTTGGGGTCCAGTGTCTCCCCTTGGCCCTTGCGGGATCGACAGGTTCAGCACCGGGTTCTGGATTGTGCCCGTGATCGTGGCTGCTGCACTGGCCCCGGTCTGGACCGTGCCGATAGCCAGCGAGGGGGTGTCTCCCTTGTCTCCCTTAGGCAGGGTCAGGTTCAGGACTTGGTTCGGGGCGGTGCCAGAGAAACTCGCAGCCGCCGCCAGTCCGGAAGAGACCGAGCCAACTGAGAAGACGGTCGTGGGGCCGATGGGACCAGCCGGACCAGCGTCACCTTTAGAGCCAGAGGGACCAACGGGGCCGGGGCTGCCCGTCAAGCCAGCAGGGCCGGGGATACCAGCGGGGCCAGTGTCGTTCTTGTAGGGAAGGGCCCGCCAAGCCGTAGTCCCGTCACCGACCTTCTGCTTACCGGTATCGGTCTCAAACCCCGGCTCGCCAACAGCGAGTACAGGGTTGACCCTAAACCATTCGGACGCAGTGTCCCTCCTGAACTGGATTCTCTGGTAGGTGGCCATGCTTGCTCACTGACCTTCTGCCTTTGGTCGGGCACCCTTGAGTCGATCCTTGGCGAACTGGATCACTTCGGGCGTCCAGTGCTGGGCGGCGAAGTCCTTCACTTCCTGCGGGGCGTCGTGAGGGATCGGATTTGCTGGCGAGATGCCAGTACGGGCACGGTACGTCCGCCCGTTACGAGTGATGGTGGCCTCGTAGTGGATGGTCAGGTCAGAACTGATGATGGCGTGTTGCATGGCTGCTTCAGAGTTGGGTGATCTGCTGGACAACCGTGACGCGAAAATAAGCATCGACAGCAGGAGGGATGTCGGTGGACGGAATGAACGGCCGCGTCTTGCCGTCCTCGCCCACGATCAAAAACTCGATGGTGTTGGCGTCCAGTGCCTTCCCCATCAGGCACGGCGGGTTGATGTCGGGGTAGGCGGGGAAATGAATCTGCACCGAGATGTCGGGGGCGTAGTTGAGCGGGAAAGGGATGCCGCACAGCCGAACCCGCCACGAGCCGGTTTGGATGATGCCTTCGGTTTGGATGTTGAGAGTGAACACGCTCCACTGGATCATCCCGTCGATTGGCGACCCGAACTCGTCAAAGACGGCAGGCGAGAGCATTGCCCATGGCCCCTCTGCCGCAAGATTCGTAGGTTGGGGGCCATCGGCGTCCGAGTACAACTCGATGTAGGAGTAGACGAGGCCACGCTCTGGCGTGGGTGCATAGAGCAGCCCATCGCTGCCCGTCGTGAGCAGGTTGCCCGCGTCGGTGCTGGGCGTGGACGGGCCGGGCGGCCCCTTGAGGGACTGCCACCCGGCTCCGTCGTAGACCTTCAGGTCCTTCATGGACTACTCCTCGATCCAGAAGTCACCGATGGCAGCCGTACCGGGCTGGGTCGGGGACTTGGTCACGTTCACGGATCGGCCATCGGCACCCGGCTCGCCCTTCTCGCCAGCAGAGCCGGACGCTCCATCGGCACCCGTCGCACCATCCACCCCCTTCGAGGCGATGAGGACGAGGTTCGACGGGTCGGAGTTCTTGGCACCGGTCTTGGTCAGCCCCTGAATCAGGAACGTCTGGCCACCCCCGGTGACAACGTCGTAGTTCTCGTAGATTTCGTCGATGTCCCACTCGCCCCGGAAGCGGAAGCCCTGACCCGGATCACCGGGGGCACCGTCAGCACCGGCGGCCCCATCGACACCGGGGGCTCCGTCAGCACCGTCCTTGCCAGCAGCCCCGGCGGCACCATCGGCACCGTCCTTGCCAGCCGGACCCCGGATGCCACCGACGTTGTTCCACGCCGTTCCGGACCAGACGAGGCCATCACCGGGGTTCGTCCCCGGCGGGAAGCCAGCCGGAACCGGGTCGGCCACGATCCACATATCACCGGCAGTCGGGGCAGCGTCCGGGGGATAGGCGTTGGCCGTGCCCTTGATGTCCACGCCCGAGCCGTCCTTGCCGTCCACGCCGTCCTTGCCAGCGGGACCGACGATGGAGACCCATGCACTGCCGTCGAAAATGGAGACGTTCTTGGCCATTGCTCTGTTCCTTAGGGGTTATCACTGATCCAAACGGTTCCCGGCTTCGCACTCGCGGGCTGGGTGTTCTGTACAAGGACCTCGACCGACTCTCCGTCCTTGCCGTCCTTCCCGTCTTTGCCGGGAGGGCCAGCAGGCCCGGGTGTGCCGCCGCCACTTCCGCCACCCTGAACGGGAAGCCAAGTGCCGGAGGCTTGGTCGAAGAAGTAGATGGTTGCCATGGCTTACTCGTAGGCCGGATAGGAGATGCCGTCGAGCCAGATGGTGTTCAGTGCGTTGTCGCACGACACGCCGATCTGCCGGTTCACTTGGAACGTGGCGTAGCCGAAGTGGCGGCCTGCGGGGCTCGTGTTCTTGCAGGCCAGCGGGATCACCATCTCCTTAGGGGGCGGCGGGATCGTGGCTGGCAACTGGCAGACGTTGGCGATGTAGCCCGAGCCGATGGACTTCACGACCTCACCGCGAAGGTAGACCACGCCGTTCAGCACCTTGGCCTGCGGGGTCGATGCGGAGTTTCCGGCGTTGAGGATGTTCGTCCACGGGACATCGGCAGGGATGGTCTTGCCGCCCGCCATCAACTTCTTGACCTCGTCCAGAACGCTCTGCTTGAACGCGGCGAGGGCAGGGTCGTTGATCGACGGCGACCCCAGAGGGTTGATAACGGCCAGTTTGTCATCGACCTGCTTGCGGGAGTACAGGAACAACGCCATCTGGTTGTCGAAGTCGGCCTTGCTGAAGGCTTGCTCGATCCGCATGAAGCGGTCGTCGGTCTGCTTCTGGGTGTAGACATCGGGCTTGGAGGCGTACCGGGCATCCGCTTCGGCTCGCGTGTAGATCGAGTCGAAGATCGTCTGCGTCTGGTTCCGAAGCAGGTCGAGGGCATCCTTGCGGCCGTAGAGGGCGTCGGCGGTTTCCAGCGTGACGTAGGGGGCAAGGTCAACCACTGGGGCGGCCTTGCTCTCCATGGCCTCAACCCGAGGCAGGAGGGAGTTGAGAACGTCAAGGTCGGACTTGTAGACGAGGTACTCGTTCGTCAGGCCGATGTTCAAGACAAGCCGGTTTCCGTAGCCCTCGTTGGTATCCGTGTAGGCAAGGGCGACAGGAGGAAGCAGGGCGTCACCAAACCCATAGGCTTGGGCAGTGACCGTCTTGGAAAGAAGGGCCTGCTGGTTGTCCTGAGACTTGGCGTAGGACGACAGGTCGGCAGCAGCGTCCGACTGATAGGCAACGATCTCCTGCTTGTTTCCCCCGGGGGTGAAGACAAGCCGGATCACCCCGTCGATCAACTTGGCCTTGATCGCCACATCGGGAGTGAGGGTGTCCCCGAAGGCGTAGGTGGCGGCAACGACCGCCTTCGTCAGGGCAACCTGATTCTTGTCGTCGAGTTTGACGTACTCGGAGGCGTTGGCCTTGAGGGCGATCATCTCCTGCAACTGCCTTGCCGTTTCGGTGACGGCGTACAGTACTTGGTTTTGCACGGCGTCGAGGTCGAGGGCACCTTCGTCACGGCAGACCTTGATCGCGGCGTCGGCCTCTAACTTGGTGTAGTACCCCGACAGGTCGGTGGCAGGGATGGCCGAGATGGCAGCATTGACGTACTCGATCTTGGCGTAGTCTTCGAGGCCAGACGGCGACCCGACGACTTCCTGCCACTGACCGTTGCTGTGAACGTGGAGAGTCTTCATGGACTAATAGGCGTATGCCTGTGCCCCCGTCATCGCGGTGTGGGTGATCTTGCCGTCTCCGCAGATGGCAATGCTGCCGTCAGTGATGAACCGGACGAACACTCGGCGGTAGGCCACGCCGTTCTCGTAGCCGAACACGGTCGCGTGCTGTTCGCTGGGAGGCTTCGGGAAGTTGGCAGGGAGCCGCTGCACGGTCGAGAACGACCCGATGGCGGTCATGGTGTAGACCAACTCACCACGGAGTTGGATCATGCCGTTCAGGACTCGGGCGTCGATCTGGCCAGAGCCAAGGACCTTGACGCATGGGGTCCAGTCAATGTCTGCCGGTACGGTCTTGCCGCCTGCCATCATCGAGCGGACTTCGTCCATGACGCTCTTCCTGAAAGCAGCACAGGCTGGATCAGAGAGGTTGAGCGTTGACAGTTGGCGGGCCGTGACCAAAGTGGTGGCGGGGCCAAGCCACAGGTCGCCGTCCTTGAGGTCTCCAGCCGGAGCGGTGGGGGTGTCGTAGACGGCAGGCCGACCGCCACCCCCGGCAGGAAGGTTGAACAGGTCAACCATCCCGACTGGAGTGAAGGGCTTGGTCAACTCGTCGGACGAAAGCCGCATCCACTGACCGCCGTCGTTCTGGGTCAGCGTCGAGGGGTTCTGCGGAGTTGGCAGGCCCGCTTCCGACTTGACGATCTTCGTGACCGACCGGACAGGGCCGTTCATCACGATGGTGGTCTGGTACTGCTGCCGCTGGATTGCGACGAGGGCACCCGAGCCGTCGAAGTAGTGCAGGCCGTCGGCGTAGTCCTTGAAGGCATCTTCGAGGGCTTGGGGCGTGGCGGCGGTCGGCTGTGGGGTCGTGCCGGTGTGGCCGGTGATCGCCTGTGACTGAGACAGGCCGCCCAAGTCGGCAAGGATGTTGTCGATCTCGTCAGCCGAGTAGTACCCCACGATGCCCCGAAGCGGGTTGATCGCAAGGGAGTAGGGCTGTGCCGGTGGTGTGCGTTCAGGTGCGGGCATGGTCAGGCGTCACAGACGGGGATGAGGTACTTCTTGCCGCCAATGACCACGGGGATAGCCCCGGTGATGAGGGGCTGGTGGAAGGTCATGCCATCGGCGGAAAGGCCAATGGGCGTCCCGTCCTGCTGGGCGAGGATCGGGTCTTCGGTGATCTTGATGGGGTTGTCGGCGGTGAACTCGCTGGCCCCTGCCGCATCTCCGGTCGGGTCCACCCAGATGGCACTGCCGCCGGTTGGTGCCGGGGGCGTGGTGTCAGAGACGATGACGGGCTCCGCGAAGTACCAGCCGGTGTTGATGTCAGCGTCGGATCGGAGAAAGCCGTCGCCGGTCGGGGTCGGGAGCCGGTAGCCGGTAGCCGCCTTGGGGTCTTGGCCTGCCTTCAGGGTGCCGCCGCCGTAGTAGAACTCTCCACCCACCGTCAGGTTGTTCGTGTACAGGAACCCGTAGGGGGCAAGGATGTCGCCCTCGACGGTCAGGTTCCCGAGGGTGGCGTCGTCGCCTTGCTTGATGTAGCCGGTGAGATCGACCGGGGGGCCGCCGCCGCTGCCGTTGGTGGCGACCGCTACCCAGTCATTCCCGTCCCAGATGTTCAGGATGGTCTCGCCGGATGCAGCCCCGGGCTGGAGCCACATATCACCGGGCTGGGTGGGCGATGGGGTGGCTGCACTCTGGAAGACGGAGACGGACTGACCATCGACACCATCCTTGCCGTCGGCCCCGTCCTTGCCGTCGATGCCATTGGTCCCGTTGAGGCCATCCTTCCCGGGCTTGCCTTCGGGGCCTTGGATCGGGCCAGTGGCAACCCACTTGGTTCCGGTCCACGAAAAGCCATCGCCCGGAACAGAACCAGCCGGAGCCATGGCCGGGATGGGGTCATCGAGAATCCACAGGTCACCAACCTCGGGCGTACCCGGGGGCGGCCAGACATCCGCGACACCCTTGATCTGAATGCCCTTGCCCGGGGGGCCAGCAGGGCCGGTTGCACCCGGCTGACCGGCGGGGCCACGGGAAAGGAGATAGGGCAGTTCCGACCAGCGAGTGCTGCCGGTGCCGATCTTCAACTTGCCGCTGGGGTAGCCGACCTCGTACCCGAACTCACCGGACTCCAGAACGGGGTCGTTCTTGAGCCAGCCAGCCGGGGTGTCTTGCCGGAGCCGGAGCCGCTGATCCAACTTCTCGTAGGAGTCGGCGTTGTTCCGGATGCCTTCGCGGTGGCTCGGTGGGATAAGCGACATAGTGGGCCCTCGCCCTCTTTATGTCCGGGGCCTGCCCTAGCGTGACACCTTCTTTTTCCACTGCGGGGTGTGCTTGGCTTTGACCTTGGCAATCGCGTCCCCCATCGAAAGTTTGGGGTTCTTGGCGATTTCCTTCTTGGCCAAGTCCTTGGCAATCTTGGGGTCAAGGTCCACGGTGGCCGGAGGGGTGTCGATGGCATCGACGTTGATGATGCCCCGGACCTGAAGGTTCCGCTTCTTGGCAACCCGGCGGACATCGGACAGGTCTGACACCCAAGCCTCGGGGTCGCAGTGGCCCCGCTTGTCGGCCAGCCCGCTCATGTACTGCTTGCCGGTGATGCTGATGCCTGCCGCCTTTGCCTCCCGGGATATCCGTCGAGCCATATGGACCGGCATATCGTCCATCCAGTTACCCGTCAGCCTTCCTTGCTGGAAGGCCCGGTCGGTGCCCTGAGTTCCCGGGGGCTGCTGGAGGGCACACATCTCCGCGAATCTCGGGGACTGCCCGTCAGCCAGCATCTTCAGGTAGTGATGCTGGACCGAAGGGGCGGCGTTCGCAATGTCGGGTGGCATGAACTGCTTGGTCATGCGGGGCTCAACTCCGGTGGTACTTGGGATGGCGGGCCCTGCGGAGGAGGCTGGTCGGGAGGGGGCCCCCCGCCGCCGTCACCACTCGGGGCCCCACCATCGGCTGGAGGGGGACCG
>Ga0208864_1000014_pt1 | contig 49035 bp, 52 predicted proteins | sample CryBogmetaGMA05M_FD_184542 | JGI IMG/M metagenome (GOLD analysis project Ga0208864, IMG submission 184542) | Freshwater microbial communities from Crystal Bog, Wisconsin, USA - MA0.5M (SPAdes) | ecosystem: Environmental > Aquatic > Freshwater > Lake | place: Crystal Bog, Wisconsin, USA...
TTTCCGGTACATCTGCAGCGTTCAGCAGTTGCAGCAATCCTTGATTGCCCCGTACGGCGCCAGTTTACCGGGCCTGATTCGCTGAAACCACTTGCGCTGCAGTTGATCTAGCTTTTTCAGGAGTCCCTAAACAAAGGACTTACAACAAAAAGCGGTTGAATTGAAAGCCTTCACGATTGGCAGCACCCCCGAGTGCCCCCCATACTGCCCAACCACTACTGTTGAAAACAACCGCACTGTCAAGACTCAAATTCCTGAACAGTTCAAGAAAATGAGAATCCAAAACGATTCACATTCATCGCGCCGACCATGCAAGCGACTGGCTCCCCAGCACCGGCCTTCACCCACCTGGCGGTGGCGGGCTACCGCTCCCTGCAGCAGCTCACGCTGCCCCTGGGCGGGCTGACGCTGGTCTGCGGCGCCAACGGCTGCGGCAAGAGCAATCTCTACCGCTCCCTGGGGCTGATCGCCGCCGCCGCCCGCGGCGACCTGGTGGCGGCCCTGGCGGCCGAGGGGGGGCCGGCGGCGGGATTCAGCACGGCTGCGGCTCGGCCTTGCCGGTGAAAGCCTCTCCTATGCGATCGAGCTGGGCTATCGCGCCGATGACGTGACCAGTGCCTTCGTGCTGGATCCGGAAATCAAACGGGAATGGATCTGGGCGGGTGGCCCCTTCCATCCCCGCAGCCTGCTGGTGCAACGCCACGGCGCCATGGTGGAACGCTGCGGAGCTGGCGGTGGAGCTGGCGGTGGCATTGGAGCTGGCGGTGGTCGGCCGCTCTCCCTGGAGGTGGCCCCCCACGAGAGCCTGTTCACCGCCGTCTCCGATCCCGTCGAGGCCCCGGAGGTGTTCCAGCTGCGGCGCACGATCCTCAGCTGGCGCTTCTACGACGGCTTCCGCACCGACCCCCGGGCCCCCGCCCGCAGCGGGCGGATCGCCACCCGCACCCCATCGCTGGCCGCCGATGGGGGCGACCTGGCGGCCGCCCTGCAGACCATCCTCGAGATCGGTGATCGCGACGGCCTGCAGGCGGCCATCGCCGATGCCTTCCCCGGCTGCCGCCTGGCGGTGGACACCACGGAGCCCCGCTTCCAGCTGCAGCTGCACCAGCCGGGACTGCTGCGGCCCCTCGCCGCCAGGGAACTGTCCGACGGCACCCTGCGCTACCTGTTGCTGGCGGCGGCCCTGTTCAGCCCGAGGCTGCCGCCGCTGCTGGTGCTCAACGAACCGGAGAACAGCCTCCATCCCGACCTGCTGGCCCCCCTGGCCCGACTGATCACCGCGGTGGCGGGGCGCACCCAGGTCTGGGTGGTGGCCCACGCCGAAGCCCTGATCAACGCCCTGGCCGCCAGCCCGGACTGCCGGCTGCTGCGGCTGGAGCGCGAGCTGGGCGCCACGCTGTTGCCGGGTCAGACCGTGCTGGAACGGGCTGCCTGGCGCTGGCCGACCTGAACGGCCGCGGTTCCGGGGGCGGCCCCATAGGCTCTGGGTCGCGATGGCAGGCCTGTGGGCGAACCCAACTTTCAGTACGAACCCGTGGAGCGCTTCGGCGAAGGGCTCACCACCAGCAGGGCCTGGAACAGCACGGCCCTGGCCGGCGTCGAACGGCTCAACGGCCGGGTGGCGATGCTCGGCTTTGCGGCGGCCCTGATCGGCGAATGGCTCACCGGCTATGGCCCGGCCGGCCAGCTGCTGGCCCTGCTGCGCTGGTATCTCAGCTGATCACCGGAGCTTGATCAGGGGGCGGCGGCATACCACTGGCGATACCACTCCTCCATCTGCCGGATCTCATCGCTCTGGACCCGCACCATCGCCCGCTGCAGCTGTCGCAGCTCCGGGTGCTGGGCGTTCGCCTGGGCCATCGAGGCCATCATCACGCCCATCTGGTGATGGGGGACCATCTGCTCGATGAAGGCCCGATCGAAGTCGCGGGCGGCGATCAGGGCGGCGAGGTTGGTGCCGCCACGCCGGGGCATCCCCATGCCCATGCCCATGCCCATGCCGCCCTGCCAGCCCCAGCCCGCTGCCTGGGGCCAGGGCGGCAGCTCCTGGCCGTACCAGCGCCGGTACCAGTTGCGCATCTGGAGATTCTCGGCCGTCTGGCTGGCCTTGATGGACTTCGCCAGGGCCCGGATCTCCGGCCGGCGGGCGCGGCTGAGGGCCAGATCGGCCATGGCGATCGCCCCGTCGTGGTGGGGAACCATCATCACGATGAAGTGCTGATCGCCGTGGCCCATCAGCACCGGCCCGGCCCCGGGGGCGCTGGGCATGACCCCATCCCAGCCCTCGGCCCGGCATGGGCTGCCGGCAGCCACCAGGGTGATCCCCCAGGCGCCTGCGGCGGCGAGGGCCAGAGGCAGCAGCCGCCAGCTGCGCCTGCGAAAACGTGGGGATCTGGCTGTCACGTCGGTAGGGTCCAGGCAAGCGGTCACTTCATGCTGACCAGCTCCGCTGCGGCCGTTGAGCCGATCGCAGGCCGGCCTCGCCGCATCCATCCACCCCCCTGGTTTCGATGTCGATGAGCACCCCAGCCGCCGATCCCGCCGGCCCCTCCTGCTGCCCCAGCGGCGCGCCGGCCGCCGCCGCGCCCAGCGGCCCTGATGGGGCCGACAGCATGGAACGGGAGCTGGCCCGGGAACGCACCCTGCTGCGCCGCCGGCTGCTGGTGGCGGCCCTGCTCACCGGCCTGGTGCTGCTCTCCAGCTTGCCGCCCATGCTCGGCGGCGGCCCGCTCCCCTTCCTGCCGGCCTGGTTCACCAGCCCCTGGACCCAGCTGGTCCTCACCACACCGGTGCTGTTCTGGTGCGGGCGGGAGTTCTTCAGCGGCGCCATCGACGCCTTCCGCCAGCATTCCGCCGACATGAACACCCTGGTGGCCGCCGGCACCGGCATCGCCTGGCTCAGCTCGCTGGTGAGCACCCTCTTCCCCCGGGTGCTGATCGCGGAAGGGCTGCCGACGGACGTGTACTACGAAACCGCGGCGGTGATCCTGACCCTGGTGCTGTTCGGCCGCCTGCTGGAGGCCCGCGCCCGCGGCCAGACCTCCGAGGCCATCCGGCGGCTGCTGCAGCTGCAGCCCCCCACCGCCCGGGTGCTCCGGGACGGCCAGACCCTCGAAGTTCCCGTGGCGCTGGTGGTCGTCGGCGACCGGGTGCTGGTGCGCCCCGGCGAAAAGATCCCCGTGGACGGGGAGCTGATCGAGGGCAGTTCCTGGGTGGAGGAATCGATGCTCACAGGCGAACCGACGCCCGTGCTCAAGGCAGCGGGCGACAACGTCATCGGCGCCTCGATGAACCGCAGCGGCAGCTTCAGCTTCCGCGTCACCCGGGTGGGCAGCGATACGGTGCTGGCCCAGATCGTTGAGCTGGTACGCCAGGCCCAGAGCTCCCGTACCCAGGTGCAGCGCCTGGCCGACCAGGTGGTGGGCTGGTTCGTGCCGGTGGTGATCGCCGTGGCGATCAGCGCCTTCGTGGTCTGGTTCCTGGTCAGCGGCAATGCCCTGCTGGCCCTGCTGTTTCTGGTGAGTGTGCTGGTGATCGCCTGCCCCTGCGCCCTGGGGCTGGCCACCCCCACCTCGATCATGGTGGCGTCCGGGAAAGGGGCCGAGAACGGCCTGATCTTCCGCAGCGCCGAAGCCCTGGAAACGGCGGGCAAGCTGCGAACGGTCGTGCTCGACAAGACCGGCACCCTCACCCGCGGCCAGCCCCAGGTGACGGATTTCGAGCGCCTGCCCGGCGGACAGCTGGCGGCGGAGCGCCTGCTGACCCTCACCGCCGCCCTGGAGGAGCGCTCGGAACACCCCCTGGCCGAAGCGATCGTGGCCTACGCCCGCGGCGCCATCCAGGAACGGACGGAAATTGAGGAGTTCGAGGCGGTGGCCGGCCGCGGCGTGCGGGGCAGGGCTGGCGGCCAGCAGCTGTGGATCGGCACACCGCGCTGGCTGCGGGAACTGGGGATCGATACCACTCCGCTGGAGGCCCTGGTGGAGCGGCTGGAGGCCGGCGCCCGCAGCGTGGCGGCCGTGGTGGTCGACGGCCGCATCGAAGCCTGCTTCGGCATCGCCGACCCGCTCAAGCCCCAGGCGGGGGCGGCGGTGGCCTCCCTGCAACGGCTGGGCCTGGAGGTGGTGATGCTCAGCGGCGACGCCCGCCGCACCGCCGAGGTGGTGGCCGCCCAGGTGGGGATCGGACGGGTGATCGCCGAAGTGCGCCCCGCCGACAAGGCCTCGGTGGTGCGGCGGCTGCAGGAGCAGGGGCAGGGCCCGGTGGCGATGGTGGGCGACGGCATCAACGACGCGCCGGCCCTGGCCCAGGCGGAGGTGGGGATCGCCATGGGCACCGGCACCGACGTGGCGATCGCCGCCAGCGACATCACCCTGATCTCCGGCAGCCTGGCGGGGCTGCCGGCGGCAATCGAACTCAGCCGCGCCACCATGGCCAACATCCGCCAGAACCTGATCTTCGCCTTCGCCTACAACGTGGCCGGCATCCCGATCGCCGCCGGCCTGCTGTTTCCCCTCACCGGCTGGCTGCTCAGCCCGATGATCGCCGGAGCCGCCATGGCCTTCAGCTCCGTGTCGGTGGTGAGCAATGCCTTGCGGCTGCGTCGCTTCCGGCCCGTGCCCCTTCCTGCCGCCGCCAGCTGATGCTCTCCCACGCCGACACCGCGCCGCTCTGGCGCAGCATCGACCAGCCGGCCGGGATCAAGGGCCTGGTGGTGGTGGTGGGCCTGATCCTGATCGGCCTGGAACTCTGGTGGTTCCTGGGACGCCATGGGGGTGGCACGGCGGCCCGGGGGGATGGAACCGGCCTGCAGGAGCTCACCATCACCGTCAAGGGGGGTTACCAACCCTCCCGGATCCAGGTGCGGGCCGGCCAACCGCTGCGGCTGTCCTTTCATCGGCTGGATCCCAGTGGCTGCCTAGCCCAGGTGATCTTTCCGGATCTGCAGAGCAGTGTCGACCTGCCGCTGGACGCCGTCACCAGCCTGGACCTACCGCCCCTGGAGGCGGGTACCTATCCCTTCCACTGCGGCATGAACATGGTGCGCGGCGTGATGGAGGTGGTGGACCAGGCTGATGGGGATGGGGATCGGGCCCCGTGACCCTCAGCGGCCGCACTTGGCCTGTTCGGCCAGGGTGATGGATTTATACCTGTTGTTTTCACTCAGGAAGGCCACACAGCGCTTTTTGTCGGTCATGTAGGTGAGAGTGCCTTCCGGGATCTTGCTTTCACTCACAAACTTCGTGCCGCGGATGATGAAGCCCAGGGCTGCCGAAACCGGCGTCTGACCCACCAGGTACTGGAGATCCGGCACCGGCGGACCGAGCACCAGACCGCTGCCGCCGGAACCGCCGGCGCCGGTGTTGACGGTCAGCTTGCGGGTCAGGTTTCCGTCATTCCAGCTGAAGACACCCTTGTTGCCCTTGTCTTCGAAGAGCACATTGTTGAGGCTGCCGAAATCGTTCTCGACGCGCAGGTTCTGACGATTGGGGCCTACGAAACGGAAGCTCCTGCCGTTGTCGAATTTCACGACAAAGGACAGCTTGCCATCCATCATCTTTTCCTTGACCGTGCAGTCGTCGTCGTAGATGACATTGCCGCCTTCAAGCAGGCGGCATTGCGCATCCGCCTTGGCCACACCCTGGGCCTGAACCGCAGCACCGAGGGTGGTGGCGGCGCCCACGGCGGCGCAGAGCAAGGCAATAGAACGGATGCGCAGCATGGAATCACTCAGGCTTTTAAAGGGCATTTCGGCTGAAAGTATGAATTTCAAACCGATGGCGAGCAGCTTAAGCACTGCCGTGGGCCCTCGACGCCCTCATCCGTTCTGGCGCACCCGCCGGACGGCCAAACCGGCCTCCGTGGCGGACACGCCCGCCAGGGCCAGCAGGCCGATCAGCCCCACCAGCTGGTTCTGGGCCTCCGCGGCGGCATCGGCCTTCTGGGCGAGCACGGCGCCGGCCACGAACCAGGCGGTGGCCAGCAGCGACGTGAGCCAGTACGCCTTCCAGCGACGCTGGTAGAGGTAACCGGCGCCAAGGCCAGGAACGATGTTGAGCACCACCGCCACCCAACCGGCGGAGGCGGCCAGAATCTGCTCACGGGTCGGTGTCATCGGTTGTGGCCGGGGCTCCCCACTCTGGCGAGTCGGCGGATGCAATTGCGGCGGTCCTGCCCTTGCCAATCGACGTCGTCATCCCAGGGGATGGCCGACTCAGGCAGGAGCCTGGTTGAGCTGCTCCACCCAGGCCAGCACGGCCTTTGCCGTGCTCAGGGCCTGTTCGGAATCGCGGGCATCGAACAGCTCGCTTGGCGGGGTGTCGTCAAGGGGATAGCGGCTGGTCACGGTCATCCGGGTGAGCGCCGGCAGGGGCAGCGCATCCAGCGGTGTGACATCAAGACCTTCGGCCCTGAGCATCTCCATCAGGCGGCCCAGCACATGGGTGTGGGGTGGCTCGCCACCGAGTTCCAGGATCGCGCCCTTCAGCGCTTTTTCTGCCGCCTGGGCGGCAAAGAAGCAGGCCTGGGCGTGGTAGCCGTTGCTGCGGGCCAACTCAGCGAGCTCAAGATCGTTGTGGGCCTGGCGCCACCAGGCATCCGTGCGTGCCTGACTCATGGCCGTCGATGCACACAACGCGCCTGCTGACGCACGGCGCGCCAATGGGCCGAGCGCGATGCGACCATGGCCTGCCAGCGGCGCCGATCAAGGGCCAGCACGTCATCACCCACCAGCCCGCGACGCAGTCGATCGGCGGCCCGTTCCGCAAGGTCGGCATCCTCGGCCTCCACCAGCAGATCGGTGTCCGAGAAGCCATCCCAATCCCCACGGGCCCGGGACCCAAACAGCCAGACCCGGCAGGGAAGATCGCCCAGGGTCTCGGCCAGCCGCTGCTGCAGATCGTTGAGCCAGCGTTCATGGCGCTGCTGGCGCAACCGCTCCAGGGGGCTGAGGCCGGTGGGTTCCATCCCATCAACTCTCACACGGATGGGCCATGTCGCTCACCCCAGCAGGGGATTCACCACCTCAACGCTGCCAAGCCTGCGCCCGTGACCGAAATCTTCGGAGGAGAGAAGGTTGCCGTGGCTGCGGATTGCAGCCTCGGCGATCAGGGCACCGAACCAGCTGAGCTGCTCTCGGATCGCCAGCTGGTGGGCATCGAGGATCAGGTGGGCGTCGGTGCCGACGACCTCGAAGCCGCTCGGATTTCAGTGGTTCCCGCTGATCGAGGCGGTAGGCCCAGAGATTGGTGTCGATGAACACCCGCATCAGGATCCTGATCAGGCCGGCCCGTGCAGCGATTCGCGGCTGCGGGCCTCCACATCACGGCCGAGAAAGTCCCGCACGGATCCCGTGGAGCACGGGCAGAGCTCCACCAGAGCAACTCGACGGGGAAGGCGGCCATCAGGACCCGGGTTCCTCCAGCGTGGATTGGCGCTTGCCTGTGCCCAGCGCCGCAGCCGCCTTCCCCTGGTGGAACGGCCTGAGAAGCTGGCTCAGCCTGTGCTGAACATGCACAGAGCACCATGATCCCTGAGCGTGCCACCGAACCCGCCACCGAACGTGCCAGCGAACGGGTTGCCGTGTTGATGACACCCAAGGAAAAGGCGGCTACCTTTGCCGATCCGGCCCACAGCCTGGGGATCTCGCTCGGGCAGTTTTTCCGTGAGGCTGGATCGGCCTACGTCAACAGCAACGCCCAATCCGAGAGCCGCGCCCTGGCTGAGGAGGAGGTGCTGGAAGCTGCCCTGCAGCAACTGGAGCTCAGCACCAACCACACAGAACGGATCCTGGATGCGGCCTTGGCCGACGTGCGCGCTGCCCTGGACGCCCAGCCATGAGCGTCACGGATCGCATCCTCTCGGCGCTGACCAGCGTGATCCGGATGAACGACAAGGTGGAGGAGATGGCGTCGTTGATGAAGGAGCAGCAACGCCGCCTCGACGATCTCCATGGCCGGCTGATTCGCCTGGAAAGCGTGCTCGATCTGGCCCTCCATCGAACGAGCGGATCTGTTCGTCTGTTGGAAGGGGATAGGAGCTCTCCTGAGACTTGAATCGCTCGGCAGGAGCGCGGGGGGCAGGGGCCGTAGACACCAGCCCGCAGGGCGGGCAAGGGCCGGGCTGGGGCCTGGGCATCGAGAACCGGCCCGCTGAGGGCAAGCAGGCGCTCGCGCAGCTCCTGGCCGCTGCTGGCGCTGGCCACCACCTGGCGCAGGGCCAGCAGGTTGGCGTTGGCACGGTCGATCAGGGAGGCCTGGCTGTTGGCGCGCTGTTGCTGCTCGCTGATGGCGGCCCAGGACAGGAGGGGAATGAGCAACAGAAATCCGATGACCACCACCACCGCCAGGCGGGCGGCAAGGCGGCTGTGGCGGCGCAACAGCCGATCGGCGGGAGCGAGCACGACGGCCAGATGCAGTGCCCCGAGGCCGATCAGCGGAAAAGGGGAAGCATTGATCAGGGCCGAGCCGATCTTGAGCTGCCAGGCGGGATTGAGCAGCTGGATGGGGAAGAGCGAACCGACCAGAATCGAGAGGTAGAGGGCCACGATGACCGGGCCGGCCACGGAGATGCCGCGGGCAGGAAAGAAGAGATCGTGCCCATCCGGCGAATGGGAAGCCATGAAATCGGGCGGATCAGCGAAATGGCAATGGCTAGCTGCCGGGAGCCAGGCAGGCAGAGAAAGCAAGCAAAAGGCCCCACGAGGGTGGGGCCAGGATGGGACAAAGCAATTTCAAGCCTGCGTGGTTATCAGACGACAGAGGCTGATCAGGCGATAGCAAAAGGTTGATGCCTCAGACCTGTTGCGATGGTCGATTCAAACGACGGCGCAGGTGCCTGCTGGACTTGAAGGCAGCGGCGGCACCGAGAAGCTCTAGCGGGCCCGGAACGTCGGCGGCCGCAGCAGGCAAGCGGACGGGGGAAAGCAGGGATGAGACGATGACTCCATCGGCCCCGGAAAAGCTTGAGCCAGTTTGTGTTACGGTCCCGAATCCGCTTCCGCCAAGACGGACGAAGATAACACGGCAGGTAGAACTACCGTAAGCAGTTCTAAATTGGAATCCGCGAGAGACCCCAGAATCAGCAAGTATGGGTGAGGCAGCCGTGCCATCCCAGCGGAACTGGTTGGGCAAGGCAGATGTGAGACCAGTAATGGTGTAAGCAGTTCCGCCGCGATTGCAGGTGCCTGATACGCCAGTGATCTGATAGCTCGTGCCGGTGGTTGGCACCACATCTGCGGTGGTGAAGGTGCCAAAAGCAGATTGGCCTGCAATAGCAGTTGAAAATGACCAATTCTACGTTGTCTCGGCCAAGGCGTGAGCGGGAGCTATGGCGATGCCAGCAACGAAAACCGGCGCAGAAGCCTTACCAAAGCTGACTGGAAATTGCCTAATGACAAAATGGTCAGAAAACAGGTGGTTTCAATTTTTACTTCCTCGCGCCGCCCAGCTGGCGCCATTCGCCTTGTTGCGCCAACTTTAATACCCCACCATTTTACATCCTCTTAATCAGCAGATATCAGGCGCGAGAAACCTTTACAGCCATAGCCAGGGATGCCAACGCATGCTCCATGCAGCCGGGAGCGGCTGAGCCTGGTGACCGGCGATGGTGGGGTGAAGCCGGCGGACAAGCAATGTATGGTGTATACACCAGGTGGCTGGGTCACCACTGCCATGCAGCGCACGCAGATTTACCTCTCAGAACAGGAGCGCCAGGGGTTACAGGCCCTGGCTCTGAGCAGTGGCCGCAGCCAGAGCGCCCTGATCCGCGAGGCGATCGACACCTTTCTGCAGCAGCAGCAGCCCCAGGGGCGCCTGGCCCGGCTGCGCCAGGCCCGTGGCCTCTGGGCAGAGCGCAGCGATCTGCCTGAGTGGTCTGCCCTTCGCGGCGAGATGGACCGTCTAACGGTTGACCAGACGCCATGACCAACCGAACGGCGCCTCAGCTGTTGATGGTGGACACCGATGTGCTGATCGACTACCTGCGCGATCAGCCCGAGGCCGTGGCCTTTCTGGAGGGCAGCGAACAAGCCCTGGCAACATCCGTGATCACGGTCGCCGAGCTCTATGCCGGCGTGCGTGATGGCGAGGAACGGCAGCGTCTGGATGCCTTTGTGGCGGCCTTTGACGTGCTGGCTCTGGATCGCGAGCCGGCCCAGCGCGCCGGGCTCTGGCGCCGGCAGTAAGGCCCCAGCCACGGCACCGGCCTGGCCGATGCCCTGATCGCCGCCAGCGCCGAAGCGGCCGGAGCCACCCTGGTCACCCTGAACCGCCGCCATTTCCCGATGCTGGCGGAGGTGTTGGTGCCCTACGCCAAGGGCTGAGCCCAGCCGCTCCAGCCGCACCCTCGCCACTTCCCCGGCCGCTGTGACAGGCTTTGGCCACGCGCCACCCCCCGCGATGACCGCCGCCCCGTCCCGCCTCGACGCTGCCTTGGCCGAGACAGCAGTGCCGGCCTGGGCCGACGACCCCCGCTACGCCACCACCATCCGCCGCCGCAAGACCCGCAGCGTGCGCGTGGGCGATGTCTGGATCGGCAGCGAGCACCCGGTGGTGGTGCAGTCGATGATCAACGAGGACACCCTCGACATCGCCGGCGCCACCGCCGGCATCCGCCGCCTGCACGAGGCCGGCTGCGAGATCGTGCGCGTCACCGTGCCGTCGCTGGCCCACGCCAAGGCGATGGGCGAGATCCGCAAGCGCCTGGAAGACAGCTACCGGCCCGTGCCCCTGGTGGCCGATGTGCACCACAACGGCATGAAGATCGCCCTGGAGGTGGCCCAGCACGTCGACAAGGTGCGCATCAACCCGGGCCTGTTCGTCTTCGACAAACCCGATCCGAATCGCAGCGAATTCACAGCAGAAGAGTTCGCCGCCATCGGCGAGCGGATCGCCGCCACCTTCGAGCCGCTGGTGAGCCTGCTCAAGGCCCAGGACAAGGCCCTGCGCATCGGCGTGAACCATGGCTCGCTGGCCGAGCGCATGCTGTTCACCTATGGCGACACGCCCCTGGGCATGGTGCAGAGCGCCCTGGAATTCATCCGCATCTGCGACCGCCTCGACTTCCACAACATCGTGGTCTCGATGAAGGCCTCCCGCGCGCCGGTGGTGCTGGCCTCCTACCGGATGATGGCCGACCGCATGGATGCCGAGGGATTCCCGTACCCCCTGCACCTGGGCGTCACCGAAGCAGGCGACGGCGACTACGGCCGCATCAAGAGCACCGCCGGCATCGCCACCCTGCTTTCCGAGGGCCTGGGCGACACCATCCGCGTTTCGCTCACCGAGGCGCCGGAGAAGGAGATCCCGGTCTGCTACTCGATCCTGCAGGCCCTCGGCCTCCGCAAGACGATGGTGGAGTACGTGGCCTGCCCCAGCTGCGGCCGCACCCTCTTCAACCTCGAGGAGGTGCTGCACAAAGTGCGCAGCGCCACCGCCCACCTCACTGGCCTCGACATCGCCGTGATGGGCTGCATCGTCAACGGGCCCGGCGAGATGGCCGACGCCGACTACGGCTACGTGGGCAAGACGCCCGGCACCATCTCCCTGTATCGCGGCCGCGATGAAATCCGGCGGGTGCCGGAGGCCGAGGGGGTGGAGGCCCTGATCGCCCTGATCCGGGAGGACGGCCGCTGGGTCGATCCATCGGTGGATCCGTAGACCCCCTCAAAGGCGCTAACTTGAAACCTGAACTGAATTGTTGAGGGCTTCTGCATGCGCAGCAGTCGCACCACCATGGTGGTGCTTGTCGGTCTGGGAGCCTGTGCCGCCACGGCGGTGATGGCGCGCGACATGGTCATGTCCCCCAGTGGAGGCGTGTCGATCAGCGACAGCCCCAAGGAGGTGATGGACCAGGCATGGCAGATCGTCTTCCGCGACTACCTCGACACCACCGGCAAATACACGGTCGACCACTGGCGCCAGCTGCGGCGTGAACTGCTCGCCAAGTCCTACGGCAGCCCCAAGGACGCCTATGCCGCGATCCGGGGCATGCTCGGCACCCTCGACGACCCCTACACCCGCTTCCTGGATCCGCGGGAGTTCAAGGAGATGCAGATTGACACCTCCGGGGAGCTCTCCGGGGTGGGCATCCAGCTGAGCCTCGACAAGGACACCAAGGAACTGGTGGTGATCTCACCGATTGACGGCTCCCCTGCCTCGCGGGCCGGCGTTCAGCCCAAGGATGTGATCGTCTCGATCGATGGCACCAGCGCCAAGGGCATGACCACCGAAGACGCGGTGAAGCTGATCCGCGGCAAAGCCGGCACCACCGTGAAGCTGGTGCTGCGCCGCAAGGGGCAGAACATCCCGGTGCCCCTCACCCGCGAAGTGATCGAGCTGCACGCCGTCACTCACCAAATCAACACCACCCCTGACGGCCAACGGGTGGGCTACATCCGGCTGCGGCAGTTCAACGCCAATGCCACCAAGGACATGCGCGCCGCCCTCCAGGACCTGGAGCAGAAGGGTGTCCAGGGCTATGTGCTCGATCTACGTAGCAACCCCGGCGGCCTGCTGGTGGCCAGCGTCGAAATCGCCCGCCAGTGGCTCAATGAGGGGGTGATCGTCTCCACCAAGACCCGCGACGGCATCCAGGACATCAAGCGGGCCACCGGTCGGGCCATCACCGTCAAGCCGCTGGTGGTGCTCGTCAACGAGGGTTCCGCCAGCGCCAGCGAGATCCTCTCCGGCGCCCTCCAGGACAACAACCGGGCGGTGCTGGTGGGTCAGAAGACCTTCGGCAAGGGCCTGGTCCAATCGGTGCGCGGCCTCTCCGATGGCTCCGGCATGACCGTGACCATCGCCAAGTACCTCACCCCCCGCAACCGCGACATCCACAAGCACGGCATCGACCCGGACGTGCCGGCGAAGATGGGCGAGCAGGAAGCCCAGGGCCTGCGGTTGGAGGATCTCGGCACCCGCAAGGACAGCCAGTACCGCGTCGCCGAATCCACCCTCGTCAAGCAGTTGCGCACCAACGCCGCCCTGCAGAAGCCCTACCAGCCCGGCAGCGCCAACGTGCCGGCAGCCCTTGGCAGCCGCTGATCCCGGCTTCTGGGCCCACAAGCCCTGGTGGTGCCAGCCGTGGTCGATCCTGGCCACCGGCCTGCTGGCCACGGCCGGCAGCTGGTGGCTTCTGCAGCTCTGGTGGATCACCCTGCCGCTGACGCTGCTGGTGCTGGCCTGGTGGCTGCTGTTCCTGGTGCTCGTCCCGGCCGCCTGGCGCCGCGACCTGGCCGCCACCGCGTCTTCCGCCACCTCCCCTTCCGCCCCATCGCCCGCCGGAGCCGACCAGCCCGATCTCCCTTAGGGCGCCGCTGGCATCAGCGGTAGGGCGCCAGGCCGAAACCCTCCATCTCGCTGCGCGGCGGCGAACCCGTCCGCGGCAAACCTGGCAGCTGCGAACCTGGCAGCTGCAAAGCCGGGCGGGGCCGCTGAATCCGGGCGCTGCGCAGGGCCTGCAGCAGGTTGGTGCAGCCTCCCTGACGCTGGATCAGGGCCACCACCCGCCGCGGATCAATACTCTGCTCCCAGAAGCGGGGCCAACCCCAGTAGCGCCCCTGCAGCTGCAGAAGCAGGGCCCGCTGATCAGGCCGCAGCTGGCCACCGGCCTCCAGGCAGGTGGCCGCCGCCAGGGAGGTGAGCTGCAACGGCAGGCGCGGCGGCACTTCGGTCGTCGGTAACGGCGCCGTGGTCTGCGAACTGCCCAGCGGGACCAGAGCGGCGATGGTGAGGGAAAGGAGCAGCGGTGCCATCGGTTCAGGGGCGCTGGGACAGGGACGGGGGCGGGACCGCCGCGCCACCGCAGTAGCGCTGGAACAACATCAGCACCTTGGCCGGAGCCAGGCGGGCGGTGTAGCGCGCCTCCAGTTCCGCCACCTGCTGCCCTGGTGGATAGGCCATCAACGAGCGCAGCTCCTCAGGCGCCCAGGCGGCGAGCGTGCGGGCCATCGCCGGATGGTGGCTGGACCTGGTGATCGGGCCGCCGGCGCAGGCCTGCATGCGATGGGTGGCCTCATGGGCCAGGGTGTTCCACACCGCCTGGGGATCGCGGTGCACCCGGCAGATCACGATCGTGGCACTGGGCTGGTGGTAGAGGCCCTGGAGGCCGCGGCTGCCGCAATCCCGCTGCACCACCCGGGCTCCACTGGCCTCAAGCCGCACCCGTAGGTTGTCGATATCCGTCCAGCTGGCCAGCTGGCGAATTTCGCTCTGCTGAACAAGCGACTGGGCGTTTGCTGCACCAGCTGGGCCCTGCCAGAGCGACGACCCCCAAAGGTCAGGACGGCTGGCTGCCAGCAGCAGCGCAGCGATAACCAGGGAGCGCGCAGCCATGGTGGCGGATCCCGCAGGACCAACTTGCCTGTCTGAATGATGGGTCCGGCGGCAAGCGCCGGCCACGGCTCAGGCGACCGGCTGCATCAGGCCACCACCGGGGGTGGAGTCGTCGTCGTCGTTCTCGGTGCCGCCGCTGAGCAGGGCATAGATGGCCAGGGCGGCAACGCTCACCACAGCAGACACCAGGCCAGTGAGTCCTTCGGCTCCGATTCCGACGTCGATCAGCTCGCCCATGAAGACCCGTAACGAAAGCTCTCAGAATCGTAACAACTTCGGCGAGCGAGCGGGGGGCTCCTCCCGGCAATGGCGTCCGCCTCTGGCAGGCTGACGGCCATGCAGGCCCTGTTCATCCACCAGAACTTCCCCGGTCAGTACCGCCATCTGGCGGCTGCCATGCACGCCCGCGGCGACCAGGTGGTGGCGATCGGTGGTCCCACCGCCCAGGCCCTGGAGGGCATCAGCCTGCATCGCTACGACGCCAGGCCCGCCGGCGGCATGCCCGCCTGCCATCCCTGGGTGGCCGACCTGCAGACCAAGGTGCTGCGCGCCGAAGCGGTGGGGCGCCTGCTCCGGCAACTGCTGCAGCGCGGCCTCAGGCCCGACCTGGTGATCGGCCATCCCGCCTGGGGGGAGATGCTCAGCCTCCGCGACCAGCTGCCGGACGTGCCGGTGCTCCACCAGGTGGAATTCGTTTACAAGATGAGCGGCGCCGATGTGGGCTTCGATCCCGGCTTCCCCATCGACGACTGGGAGGATCTCAGCAGGCTGCGGCTGCGGCGCACCTTCCAGATGCAGCCCTTCCTCGACTTCAACCGGGGCCTGGCACCCACCCCCTGGCAGGCCTCCACCGTGCCGGCGGAATACCGCGATCAGGTGAGCGTGATCCACGAAGGCATCGACACCACCCGGATCGCCCCCCGGCCCGGCAGCGAGATCAGCCTGCAGAAACGGGGCATCACCTTCCGCCCCGGCGATGAGGTGATCAGCTTCGTGGCCCGCAACCTGGAGCCCTACCGCGGTTTCCACATCTTCCTGCGGATGCTGCCGCTGCTGCAGGCTCTCCGCCCCAACGCCCACGTGCTGATCGTCGGCTCCGAGGGGGTGAGCTACGGCCCGCCGCCGGCCGGCGGCGGCAGCTGGCGGCAGGCGCTGATGCGGGAACTGGAGGGTCGTCTGGCCCTGGAGCGGATCCATTTCGTCGGCCGGGTGCCCCACCCGGTGCTCCACGATCTCTTCCGCGTCACCGCCTGCCACGTCTATCTCACCTACCCCTTCGTGCTCAGCTGGAGCCTGCTGGAGGCGATGGCCTGCGGGGCCGTGGTGGTTGGCTCCGACACTCCGCCGCTGCGGGATGTGATCCGCTCCGGCGAGAACGGCCTGCTGGTGGATTTCTTCGATGGCGAGGCCCTCGCCCGCCAGATCACCGCGGTACTGGCCGATCCTGCCGCTCACCGCCACCTCGGCGAAGCGGCCCGCGCCTCCACCGTGGCCGGCTTCGACCTGCGCAACGTCTGCCTGCCGGCCCAGCTGGAGCTGGTGGACCAGCTGGCGGCTGGCCTCACACCACCAGCACCGCCTCGTTCTGATCCCTGAGCCGGCGCTCGGCATCGGCCGAACCGGCCGCATCCGGCAGTTCGCTGGCCATGGCGTTCAGCCATTCCATCAGCTGCTCGAGCTGCTGCAGCGGCTGCAGCACCCCCAGGCCCCTGGCCAGCACCCGGGCGGTGCTGCCCTGGCCCGCCTGAAACACCAGCCGCCCGTGCAGGTGCTGGGGCAGGCCCTGGCGCAGCCGCCGGAAGGCGGGCTCCTCCATCGGCGTTTCCAGGGCGATGTTCGGCTTCTCCGGTCGGATCCGCGAGAAGCCGCAACGGCGGGCCACCAGCTTCAGCTCCATCAGCTGCAGCAGGCTCTGGACCGGGGCCGGGATGGCGCCGTAGCGGTCGCTCCAGGCGCTGGCCAGCTCCACCAGAGCCTCCTTGCTCCTGCAGTCGGCGGCGGCGCGGTAGGCCGCCATCTTCTCGTCGGATTCAGTGATCCAGTCGGCGGGAATGAAGGCGGTGATGCTCAGATCGATCTGGGTTTCATCCACAGCCGGGATGTCCTGACCCTGGATCTCGGCGAGGCATTCCTGCAGCATCTCCATGTAGAGATCGAAGCCGATCGCCTCCATCTGGCCGCTCTGCTCCATCCCCAGCAGGTTGCCCACACCGCGGATCTCCATGTCGCGCATCGCCAGCTGATAGCCGCTGCCGAGCTGGGCGAATTCCTGGATGGCCCGCAGCCGCTGGCGGGCCGCCTCGCTGAGGGAGGCATCACCCGGATAGAACAACCAGGCATGGGCCTGGATGCCACTGCGGCCCACCCGGCCGCGCAGCTGGTAGAGCTGGGCCAGGCCGAAGCGGTGGGCATCCTCGATCAGGATCGTGTTCACCCGTGGGATATCGAGGCCGCTCTCCACGATCGTGGTGCAGAGCATCACATCGGCCTCGCCGGCATTGAAGGCCACCATGGCGCTCTCCAGCTCCCCCTCCGGCATCTGGCCGTGGGCCACCAGCAGCCGCAGGCCCGGCAGCATCAACCGCAGATGTTCGGCCACCTCCTCGATGCCCTCAACCCGCGGCACCACGTAGAACACCTGACCGCCGCGGTCGAGCTCCTGGCGGATGGCGCTGCGCACCGCCTCCTCATCGCGGGCCGCCAGGTGCGTCTTGATCGGCCGACGCAGCGGCGGCGGGGTGGTAATCAGGCTCATCTCCCGCACCCCCGACAGGCTCATGTAAAGCGTGCGTGGAATCGGCGTGGCGCTCAGGGTGAGCACGTCCACGTCCTTGCGCAGGGCCTTGATCTTCTCCTTCTGTTGCACCCCGAAGCGCTGTTCCTCGTCCACCACCAGCAGCCCCAGCTGGCGGAACTCCGTGCCCTTGCCCAGCAGCTGGTGGGTGCCCACCACCACATCCACCGTGCCCTGGCTGAGCCCCTCCTGAATCGTGCGCCGTTCGGCGGCGGTGCGGAAGCGGTTGAGCAGGGCCACCTTCAGCGGGTAGGGGGCGAAGCGTTCACTCAGGGTGCGCCAGTGCTGCTGGGCCAGCACCGTGGTGGGCGCCAGCAGGGCGCACTGACGGCCACTGGTGACGGCCTTGAAGATGGCGCGGATCGCCACCTCGGTCTTGCCGAAACCGACATCGCCGCAGACCAGCCGGTCCATCGGCTGCGCCTGTTCCATGTCCCGTTTCACGTCCTGGATCGCCCGCAGCTGGTCCGGGGTGGGGTCGTAGGGGAAGGAATCCTCCAACTCCCGTTGCCAGGGGCCATCGGCGGGGAAGGCGAAGCCCGCCACCTTGTGGCGTTCGGCATAAAGGCGCACCAGATCGAGGGCCACCTTGCGGACGGCCTTGCGGGCCCGCTCCTTCGCCTTGCTCCAGGCGGTGCCGCCCATGCGGCTCAGCTCTGGCGGGGCCTCGGTGCTGGCGCGGTAGCGACCGAGGCTGCCCAGCTGGTCGGCCGCCACCCGCAGCAGGCCATCGGCGTACTGCACCACGAGGTAATCGCGCGCTTCGCCGCTGATCGCCAGTTTTTCGAGCCTGAGGAAGCGGCCGATGCCGTGGTTGCGGTGCACCACGAAGTCCCCGGGCTGCATCTTGTTGGGATCCACCGTGCGGCTGGCCGCCTTGCGCCGCCGCCGCACGTAACCGCTGGCCGCCAGGGCGTGCTGGCCGAAGAACTCCCGGTCGGTGAGCAGCACCAGCTTCCAGGCGGGCAGCTGCAGACCCTCCAGTTCGGCCGTGCCGCGCGTCTTCAGGGCCACCGGTGTGTTCTGCTCCACCAGCCGCTCGATGGCCGTGTGATCGGCCGGGTTGGCCACGAAGCGGCTGATGCAGTCGTGCTCCTCCAGCAGGGCCACGGCCCGCGAGGGCTGGGCGGAGAGCAGCCAGACCCGTACCTTCTCGCTCTGGTAGCCCTTGATCAGCGTCGCCAGCCGGCCGAAGGCGTTGGGATGGGCCGGCACGGCCCGGCCACTGAGGTCGAAGCCATTGGCATGGCTGACGCTCTCATGCAGCTCCTCCAGGTCGAAACCCTCGAAGGCCTCGGCGGCGGCCAGGGCCTCGGCGGGGGGCCGATGCAGCGATGGCGGCAGCAGGTCCGCCCCGCCGTCACCAGCGCCCCCCAGCTCCGCCACCACCTCGGCGTGGTGGCCCAGCACATGCTCCAGCCACTGCTGGCCGTGGGCCAGGCACTGGCGGCGGCCATCCACCGCCACCAGGGTGTGGGCGGGCAGGTAATCGAGCAGGCTGGCGGGCTGGGACCAGGCCAGCCCCAGCAACCGCCGCATCCCCTCCGGCGTGCCGCCCTCCAGCAGCTGTTCGAGGGCCTCCGGTGCCAGCAGCCGTTCCAGCGCCGCCGGCATCCCCTCCCGCAGGGCGTCGGCGATCAGGGGCGCGTGGCTGGTGGGCGTGAGCCGCACCAGCGGCACGGCATCGAGGGAACGCTGGCTGGCGGGATCGAATTCCCGGAGCTTCTCGAGGCTGTCGCCGAAGAATTCGAGCCGCACCGGCAGCTCGGAACTCACCGGATAGAGATCGACGATGTCGCCGCGACGGCTCCAGGTTCCCTCCTGCTCGATCGTGGCCACCCGCTCGTAGCCCAGGCGGCTGAGGGTGGTGCCGAGCGCCTCGAGGTCGTGGCTTTCACCCTTGCGCAGGGTGAGACAGCGGGCGGCCAGGGCAGCCGGCGGTGGCAGGTGGGGCTGCAGGGCCCGTTCGGTGGCCACCACGGCGCCGTGCCAGCCAGCCCCGCCGCCCTCCACCAGCTCGCTGAGCACCTGCAGCTGCCCCCAGGTGATCTCACTGGTGGGATCGAAGGGCTCGTAGGGCGACCCCTCGCTGGTGGGGTAGAGCTGGCTGGTGGGCCAGCCCATCAGGTCCAGCAGGGCAGCCCAGCGGCCGGCCTCCTCCAGGGTGGGCACGATCACCAGCAACGGCGAACCGCCTGCGGCGGCCATGGCACTGGCCACTAAGGCCCGGCCGGCCCGGCCGGCCCCACTCAGCTGCAGGCGCTGCTCCCGCCGGCAGCGGGCCCGCAGCTCGCCGGTGAGGGGCACCTGCTGAAGCTGGCGCACCAGGGCGGTGAGGGGCATCGCTGGGGGATCAGGGGCTCGTCATCCTCGCAATCGGAGCGGGATCGCCCATCATGGGCAGCCCCACCGGGAGCTGATGCGCCGCCAGCGTTGTCCCCACTGCGGCGCCCAACCGCTTCACGTGTGGCGCAGCCGGCGGGGAGAACCACTCTGCGGCGATTGCGGCGGCCTGCTGGAACGGCGCCGCCGCGGCGGCAACGGCCAGATGCTGGTGCTGACGCTGGCCTTCCTCGCCCTGGTGGCGCTGGCGGCGGTGGATCTGATCGACCGCCGTTCCATCCTCTCCCCCTCCGGCCCGTTGATGCAACGGCTGGTGGAGCGGGTCCGGGTGGAAACGGGCATGGCCACCCCGATCCAGGAGCAGCCGCTCACCCTGATCAACGACGGCCTGTTCGAGCGGCTGAGCGAGGCCGATCAGCAGTGGTTGCCCCGGGTGGAGCCCCTGCCGGAGGGCGGCCAGCGCTACCTCTTCAAGCGGCGACTCGGCGATCCGGAACTCAACCTGGCCCAGATCCGGGCCCTGCTGGCCGATCCCCCCACCTACGCCGCCGAACAGCAGGCGATCCGCCAGCTGCTGGAGGTGCTGCAGGGGGCCGGCGTGCGCCTCAGCCTGGTGGAGCCCCAGAAGCCGGGGGCAGCCGCCGAATGGGACCACAGCCTGCGGATGCTGCGCATCAAACCCTCGGTGGTGGAGGAAGGCAGCCTGGAATTCGCCCGGGTGCTCAACCACGAAGCCATCCATGTGGCCCAGAGCTGTCGTGGCGGCGGTCTGGGTGAAACGCCGGTGGCCCTTGGGCTGAGCCGGCGGCTGGCACCCGAACTGGCGGAACAGCTGCGGGATCTGTTTGATCAGCCGGCGGCGGCAGCCGGGGGAACGGCCAACGGCACCTACGGCGAAGCCACGCCGGCGGAACGGGGGCTGGAACAGGAGGCCTACGCCAACCAACACCGGCTGGGGCTCGGGGCCAGCCTGGTGGCGGCCCACTGTCCCCGAAACCGGCAGCAGCCTTATGCCGCCCGCTGATCAGCCGTGGCTGGCCATGTGCCGGATCAGATCAAGGCACTTGCAGGAATAGCCCCACTCGTTGTCGTACCAGGACACCACCTTCACGAAGGTGTCGGTGAGGGCGATGCCGGCGGCGGCGTCGAAGGTGGAGGTGCAGGATTCCCCGAGGAAATCGGTGGACACCACCTCGGCTTCGGTGTAACCGAGAATGCCGGCCATCGGCCCTGCGGACGCGGCCTTCATCGCCGCCTTGATCGCCTCGTAACTGGCGGGCCGTTCGAGGTTCACGGTGAGATCCACCACCGACACGTTCGGGGTGGGCACCCGGAAGGCCATGCCGGTGAGCTTGCCACTCAGCGCCGGGATCACCTTGCCCACCGCCCGCGCCGCGCCGGTGGAGGAGGGAATGATGTTCTGGCCGGCCCCCCGGCCACCGCGCCAGTCCTTCACCGACGGGCCATCCACCGTCTTCTGGGTGGCGGTCAGCGCGTGGACGGTGGTCATCAGGCCGTCCCGGATGCCGAAGTTGTCGTGGAGCACCTTGGCGATCGGCGCCAGGCAGTTGGTGGTGCAGGAGGCATTCGAGACGATGTCCTGACCGCTGTAGGTGTCGTGGTTGACCCCCATCACAAACATCGGTGTGTCGTCCTTGGACGGGGCGGACATCACGACGCGGCGGGCGCCGGCCTCGATGTGACTGCGGGCGCTGGCATCGGTGAGGAAGAGGCCGGTGGATTCGAGCACCACCTCTGCCCCGACCTCGTTCCAGCGCAGGTTGCGCGGATCGCGTTCGGCGGTGATCCGGATCGATCGGCCATTCACCACCAGAGCACCATCGCGCACCTCCACCTCGCCGCGGAAGCGGCCGTGGGTGGAGTCGTAGCGGAGCATGTAGGCGATGTAGTCGACATCAATCAGGTCGTTGATGCCCACCACTTCGATGTCATCGAGCTCGCAGGCGCGACGGAAGACAAGCCGGCCGATGCGGCCGAATCCGTTGATGCCGATCCTGATCGTCATGCCGTTCCTGAGCCTGGGTGGATGTCCTGGTGGGTGATGGGCCAACCCCTCCGGCCATCGGAGGTGCTGCCGCCAACCGTCCACCTTAAGCACCCTTCCCGGGTTTCCCCACCGTGGAGTCAGCCGAAGGGAGTGGAGTCAGCCGGAGGGAGTGGAGTCAGCCTGAGGGAACGGATGCGATCAGTTCACTCTCCAGCAGCATGTTGAACTGCAGCAGCTGGTTGTCATTGAGCTGTTGGCGGCTGGCGGCGCCGAGATGCTCCTCCAGGAAGCGGCGGCCCTGGTCATTCCCCCAGCCGAGCTGCTCCAGCAGCTGCTGGGACTGGGCGAGCAGGTCGCGCCGCCGCAGGGGGATGGGCGCATCGCTGGGATCCGCCCCGGCCGCCAGACCCTCCAGGGCCCGCAGGTAGGCGATCAGGTCGGCATAGGTGGTGAGTCGGCCGCGACTGGGGTGGCCGAAGGCCCGCAGCAGATAGCTGCTCTCGCCGTCGCGTCCCCAACCGATGCGACGCAGCTGCAACTCAATCTGGGCCAGTTCTGCGCTCCAGTCGTCGGGATCGGCCGGCGGCTCACCTGGGGTGGGGGTAACGGGCGCCGCAGGGGCGGCGGTGGCTTGCGCCGCAGGGGCGGCGGTGGCTTGTGCCGCAGGGGCGGCGGTGGCGGGCTCACGTTCGGCTGCGGAAAGCACCGCCGGGGCGGCCGGCACTGCTTTTGCCGGGACCGGCGTTTCAGGCGGGGCGGCGGTGCTGGCTCCGGCGTCGGCAAGCTCCCCGGCGGCGGGGCGAACAGGCCGGGATGGCGGCGGTGGTGCCGGCAGCGGCGATACCGGCGGATTCAGCCGCTGCAACAGCCGGCTGATCGCCCGCTCCTCGGCCTCCTCCGCCCCGGCCGCTTCGCCCAGGGCGCTGCCCAGCAGACGCTCCTCCTCCCGAGCCGTCACCTCCACCACCCGTCCGTTGGTATCCGCATGCACAAGTCGGCTGTGCAGCTGCATCGCTCGGCCTTCGGCTCCGGTGGTCATTTCTAGAGTGGCGTTCCCCAGCCGGCCAGCGGGCCAGCGCCATTACCAAGCGACCGCAACGCCATGGAAGCCGAGTCAGTCACCTCCCTTGCCCCCTTGCTGGAGGGGGCGGATCAATGGACGGAGGTGCTGCTACTGCTGCCACTGCTGGTGGGACTGGAGGTCGTGCTCTCCGCCGACAACGCCATCGCCCTGGCGGCGATCTCGCGGCGGCTGCATGACCCGGCGCGCCAGCGCCAGGCCCTCAACCTCGGCCTGCTGCTGGCGCTGGTGTTCCGGCTGACCCTGATCGCCGCAGCCCGCTGGGTGATTGATGTCTGGCAGTTCCAGCTGCTGGCCTCGGGCTACCTGCTCTGGCTCTGCGGCCGCCATCTGCTGGGCGCCGATGGGCCCGCTGAAGCGGCCGGCGGCGCCCTGGCCACGGAGCCCGGCAGCGGCCCGGCGGCAACCGCGGTGCCAGCCACGGTGCCAGCAGCAGCCAAGGCGGTCGCCGCTTCCCTGGCGGCCGTGGTGGCCACCCTGGCCTTCACCGATCTGGCCTTTTCCCTCGACAGCGTGGCCGCCGCCGTGGCCGTGACCGACCGACTGGAGCTGGTGATGGCCGGCGGCGTCATCGGTGTGATCGCCCTGCGGCTCACGGCCGAGCTGTTCATCCGCTGGCTGGAGGTCTACCGCCACCTGGAAACCGCCGGCTACCTGGCGGTGGGCCTGGTGGGGCTGCGGTTGCTGCTGCGGGTGCTGCAACCGGACCTGGAGCTGCCGGAGTGGAGCCTGCTGGCCACCGTCGCCGCCCTGTTCCTCTGGGGCTTCTCGGTGCGTGAACCCGACCCCGATCCCCCGGCCGGCTGATGCGCGTCGAACTGCGGCAGATCGGCAGTGATCAGCTTCTGGGGCACGTCGAGATCGAGGATCCGGCTGCGATTCCCCACCCCGGCCGCTGGTTCCAGGTGGGCGAGCGCCACTTTCTAGTGATGCAGCGGCGCCACCGCTATCGCCTGCGGTTCGGGGTCTACGAACTCAGCAGCATCGCCCTGCAGGTGAAGCTCCAGCGCCAACCCGACGATGCCCGCTGGTGGCGCCAGAGCTGGGTGATCGGCGACCCAAGCTGCCGCTACAACGCCCGCAGCCCCCTGCTGCGCTGCGCCGTCCTCCCCGAAGGCCCCTGCGAACGCTGCGCCCACTACAGCCCCGCCTGATCGGGCCCGACAGGGGGCCGCCTAGGCTGATGAAACGATGCCAAGGTCCGATCTCAGCCCCATCTCCCTCGTCCACCCCCAGGCGCGTCCGCCCCGCCCCGACGGCGGCGGCGAACGAGCTGGCCCCAGTCCCAGGACAACCCCCCGTGGCGGGCCTGGCCGCTGATTTCGAAGCCCTGGGCCTCGGCGAACCGATCCTCAAGGCCGTGGCCGCCAAGGGCTACCGCCATCCCTCACCGATCCAGCAGCAGTGCATCCCGGCGGTGCTGGCCGGCAGGGACGTGATGGCCGCCGCCCAGACGGGCACCGGCAAGACGGCCGGCTTCACCCTGCCGATGTTGGAGCGGCTGCGACACGGTCCCCACGCCCGCGCCGGGGTGGTGCGCGCCCTGGTGCTCACCCCCACCCGCGAGCTGGCGGCCCAGGTGGCCGAGAGTGTCGGCGTCTACGGCCGCTACCTCGACCTCCGCTCCGATGTGGTCTTCGGCGGCGTCAGCGTCAATCCGCAGATGCAGCGGCTGCGGCGCGGTGCCGACGTGCTGGTGGCCACCCCAGGCCGGCTGATGGATCTGCACCAGCAGAACGCCCTCCGCCTCGACCGGGTGGAGATCCTGGTGCTCGACGAAGCGGACCGGATGCTCGACATGGGCTTCATCCGCGACATCCGCCGCATCCTGTCGCTGCTGCCCCAGCACCGGCAGAACCTGCTGTTCTCGGCCACCTTCTCCCCGGAGATCCGGCGGCTGGCCACGGGATTGCTGCAGCAACCGATCCAGCTGCAGGCCACCCCCGAAAACCGCACCGCCACCACGGTTGAACAGGTGGTGCACCCCTGCGACATGGACCGCAAGGGCGAACTGCTCAGCCACCTGATCCGCAGCAACGACTGGCAGCAGGTGCTGGTGTTCTCGCGCACCAAGCACGGCGCCAACCGGCTGGCCGAACGGCTCAGTGGCGAAGGGCTGCTGGCGGCGGCCATCCATGGCAACAAGAGCCAGGGGGCACGCACCCGTGCCCTGGCCGGCTTCAAGAGCGGTGAGGTACGGGTGCTGGTGGCCACCGACATCGCCGCCCGCGGCATCGATATCCACCAGCTGCCCCACGTGGTGAACCTCGATCTGCCGAACGTGGCCGAGGACTATGTGCACCGCATCGGCCGCACCGGCCGGGCCGGCCAGAACGGCCATGCCATCTCCCTGGTGGCAGCTGAGGAGCACGAACTGCTGCGGGCGATCGAGCGCCTGATCGGCAACCCCCTGCCGAAGAGCGCCGTGGCGGGCTTCGAACCCACCATCCTCTCGGCTCCGCCGCTGGATCTCAGCGGTGGCCGCTCCCGTCGCAGCGGTCCCGGTGGCGGCGGCGGCCGCAGCCGCAACCCGGCTGGCGGCGCTGGCGGTTCCCGCGCCGGCGGGGCGGCGGCGCCCCGGCGCCGTCCCCGCTGAGAGCCCCTGGCGGGGGTGGGGTTACCGAAGGCTCGGATACCCCCCGCCAAAACGGCAACAACGACGACAGTTCCTCCATCATGGTTGCGATGCACTGGTGAAGTCGCGAAGCCTCCATGCCCTACGAACCCGGCTCTCCTGAATGTCGCGTGTTGATCGACTGCAAGCTGCAGATTGAGGCCATGCTCCTGGCGCTTGAGCGCATCGAGAACAGCCGCCACATTCACGATCAGCTCGTGTCCGTGCACCACCAGCTGGAGGGTCTCCACGAATTGCACCGCCGCCACCCCAACGACTCGGTGACCGCCTGATCCGATCCCGCGCTTCAAGTCACGACTTCCTCAACAGAATTCCATAAGGACTTCTGTTGATGGATTCCATGAAGCCATTCCCGAAAGACATCCCGGATAGGCATTCCTGATAGGCATTCATCCGGGAGTGTCATGCATCAGTTCCATCCGAGTCATACGACCCGTGTGCCCCCTGGGGACCGGCCCGGCCGGTTCAACCAGGGGACTGGAATTCAGCAAACCGGCGAATTGTCCTGGCGGTCTTCCCAGTCGCGGCAGGCCGCGTAGGCGCCGGCCAGGGTGGCCGCCGTCAGCCGGCGGCGGGGTTCTTCCTGATGGCTCACCACATATCGGCCGCAGGTTTCTCTGTAGATCAAGCAGCCCGTTCCTGTGGCATTGACAAACGACAGATCATCGCGGCTGGTGATAGCCATTCAACCCCCAGAGGCAGATACCGCCGGTCTAGCCAGGAACGGAGTGACTTATAGCGACCTCCGGCACCAGGCACACAGAACGTAAAGCGGCCTGTCACCTGCCGCCCCAGTCCACTCATTCGCCCAGCCGATCGCCCGGCCGGGCATCCAGCTGCTGGAGCATGCCCTGACCCTGCTGGGCCGTCCTGCCCTCCAGCTGGGCCTGGCGCAGCAGCAGCGGGCAGCCGGTGGTGGCCACCACCAGGCCCACCCCTGGCACCACCGCCAGCACCTGACCAGCGGGCGCTGGTGGAGCCCCGGCCGGGGCGTCCGCCGCTCCGCCGTCCTGGCCCCACTCGGCAGCCAGGGCCGCCGCCTCAGGGCTCAGCTGGTCGACGAGCCGCCGCACCAGCGGTTCGGTGGCCAGCAGCCGCAGCCGCTGGCCCCGCCAGCTGCTGCTCGCCCCTGGGTAAAGCCCCATCACCCGGCGGTGGATCGTCAACGCCGGCGCCTGCCAGTCGATCTGCCGGTCATCAGGGTGGAGCATGCGGGCATAGGTGAGGCCGCTTTCAGCCTGGGGTTGCACCCCGAGGCGAGCAAGGCGCTCCGCTTCGGGGCCGGCACCGGCCGCGGCGATGCGGGGCATCGCCTCCACCAGCAGCTCGCCGGTGAGGGCAGCGAGGCGCTGAGCCAGCTGCTCGGCATTCTCCAGCAGCCCCACCGGCAGCCGCCGCTCCAGCAGCACCGGGCCGGTATCAAGACCCGCCTCCATCGCCATCACCCCCACACCGGTTTCGGGATCGCCCTCGATCAGACACCACTGGATCGGGGCGGCGCCCCGCCAACGCGGCAGCAGCGAGCCATGGCCGTTCCAGCAGCCGAGGGGGGGCTGCTGCAGCACCGCCGGCGGCAGGATCTGACCGAAAGCCACCACCACGGAAAGATCGGCGCCGAGGGCGGCGAGCTCGGCCTGGGTCGCCGGGTCCCGGCCGATGCGTTCGGGGCTGAACACCGGCAGCCCCAGGGAGAGGGCGCGCTGCTTGACGGCCGAAGCCATCAGCGCCTTGCCCCGGCCCCTTCGCCGGTCGGGCTGGCTGACCACCCCCACCAACTCATGGCCCGCCGCCAGCAGGGCCTCCAGGCTGGCCACGGCGTAAGCCGGTGTGCCCCAGAACAGGATCCTCATCAGGCGACTGCGCGGGCAACGGAACAGGGAGGTGGAGGATCAGGCCTCGCCAGTGATTGAGAGGTTGTCCACCCAGACGGCAGGGCAGAGACCTTCGGGAGTCACCTTGGCTTCACCCTCGAAACCGACGATGCTGTTGAGCACGGTGCGGATGTCGCCGGCGACGGTGGCGGCCTCGATCGAGCGCCGGTTGCCGCCCTGGATCAGCCAGCCATCGAACGGCAGCGAAAAGGACCCCTGGCTGGCCTTGACGCCGGCATGCAGCGCGGAAAGCGAATCGATCACCACCACCCCGCGACCATCGGCGCTGCCATGGCCGCTGCTGGCGAAACGATCGAGACCGGTGGCGGCCCCGGGGCTGCCACTGGGGCCGATCTCCAGCCAGGAAACGCCCACACCCACCTTCGGGCCGATGCCGCCGGCATGGCCGCTGGGCGCCACGCCGAAGGCCCGGGCCGTGGCTTCGGAATGGACGAAGTTGCGCAGCGTGCCGTGCTCCACCAGGGCCAGCCGCTGGGTGGGGGTACCTTCGCCATCGAAAGCCGAGGCGGCGACATTGGCCGGATTGAGAATGTTGTCGTGGATCGACAGGAAAGGAACGCTGAGGGGCTGGCCAAGGGACTCCCGGCTGCTGAGGCTGACGCCATCGAGCACGGCCCTGGCACTGAACATGCCGCTGAAGGCGCCGATCAGATCGAGGAAGGCCTCCGGACTGAACACGCAGAGATAGTGGCCAGTGCCGATCGGGGCGTAGTCGAGGTGGGAGATGGTGAGCTCGGCGGCCTCATCAATGCAGCCACTGATGTCGAGGTCGGCGGCGCCATGGGCAAGCCGGATCGCTCCGGCACTGCGGGGCTTGCGGCCGGCCTCCTCGGCCCGGGCATAGAGATACAGACTGGCACTGGTGGCCTTCTCATGACGAATGGCCCCTTCACTGTTCAGATAGATGCGCTCACCCCGGGCCTGGGCGAGGCCGTTGTAAGGGACCGTGGCGATCGCAGCATGGCGATCGAGCAGCTGGCGCTCCGCATCCTTGAGGGTGCTGAGCAGGTCGAGGATGCTCAGGGACTCCCGCTCGGGATGCTGCAACGGCGCCAGGGGGGCCTTGGCCAGGGGGGAGAAGGCGGGGGTCTCGTCAGCGTTGCCGTAGTCGCTGGCGTCGCGGGCGCCGGCCAAGGCCCGCTCCAGCCCGGTGTCGGAGAGGTCGGAGGTGCTGGTGATCCCCACCAGGCCATCGCTGTTCCAGACCCGCACGGTGATCGCACTGCGCTGGGACCCCTTCATCTGCTTGGCCTCGCCCCGATCCACCTGCACCGAGGTGTTGGTGGAGCAGGAGGCGCCCAGGTCCCACTGCCGGATGCCACGGCTGGCCGCCAGGCCCTCCAGCCGGCTGCGCAGGGCCTCGACGTCGAGTCCCGCAGCTTCGGGCCCCGCTCCTGCGGCCTGGTCACGTTCGTCCGTGGCCATGGTCAGCGTCCCCCCACGGTGATCGAATCCACCTTGATGTGGGGCTGGCCCACGGTGACGTAGATGCTGCCGCTCACCGAGCCGCAGAAACCGGCCGCCAGTTCGAGGTCGTCGGCGCACATCGAGATGCGCGGCAGCACCTCCCGCGCCTCGCCGATCAGGGTGGCCCCCTTCACCGGCTTGCCGAGCTGGCCGTTCTCGATCAGATACCCCTCCTCCACCGAGAAGTTGAACTGGCCGGTGGGGCCGACACTGCCGCCCCCCATCGACTTGCAATAGAGGCCGCGATCGACAGAGGCGATCAAATCGGCGGGGCTATGGGGCCCTGCGGCGATGAAGGTGTTGCGCATGCGGCTGGCGGCCGCGAAGGCATGGCTCTGGCGGCGGCCGCTGCCGGTGCGGGGCTGGCCAGTGCGCAGTTCACCAGCCCGGTCACTGATGAAACGGCGCAACACGCCGTTCTCGATCAGCACGGTGCGCTGCGGTTCCATGCCTTCATCGTCCATCGACATCGAGCCGAAGGCGCCGGCGGTGAGCCCCTCATCGATGGCGGTGACGGCGTCATGGGCAATCGCTTCGCCGAGCTTGTCGGCAAAGGGGGTGGTGCCCCGCTCCAGCTGGGTGGTTTCCAGCAGGTGGCCGCAGGCCTCATGGAAAATCACCCCGCCGAAACGGTTGGCCAGCACCACCGGCAACTGGGCGGCCTCCACGTAATCGGCGTACAGCATGGTGGCCGCGCTACTGCAGAGGTCGAGGGCGGAGGCGTCCGCATCCCAGTCCCGCAGCTCATCCGGGCGGCCCTCGCTGCCATAACGGCGGGCCAGGCTGGAACGGTGGTCGCCGTCGGCCGCCAGCAGGCTCAGGCCAAGCGACTGATGCAGGCGGATGTCCCGGGAAAAGGTGCCATCGCTGGCGGCCACCAGCACCTCCTGCCAGTCGCGCGAATAATTGCCGCGACGCGCCTGGAGATGCTGGCCGTGGCGGGCCAGGCTGGCCGTGCCCTGCAGCAGCCGGCCGATGGATTCGGCCAGGGCCGGGCAGCGATCCAGCCAGTCGGCCTTGGCGAGGGCGAAATCGCGCAGCGGGGGCAGCCCCTCGAACCGGGAGGGGGCAACGGAGGAGCGGCGCAGGCCGAGCATGCCCAGGGCCTGGTCCAGGGCTTCGGCCAATCCCCGTTCGCTGAGGTCGTTGGTGGAGACGAAGCCATCGAATCCGGCGCGGAACACCCGGATGCCGGCCCCCATGCCGAAGGCGGGGCTGACGCTGGTGATCGCCTCCTGTTCAGCCAGCAGGCCGATCCGGTCGGTGCGTTCGATGAACACCTCGACTAGGTCGGCGCCGGCCTCCCGGCCACCGGCCAGGAGCGGTTCAAGGCGCTGACGCCAGAGCGGGTCCTGCAGCAGGCCCGAAGAACTGGAACGGACAGCGCCGGAAGGGGATCCGAGCCTGGCGCTTGCGGAGACGACCACAGGGTGAGGGGTAGGGGGTGGCAGGCGGACGCGCGCTTAGCGCAAGGTGGGCGGACGCGCGCTCAGCGCACGGCCGGCTGGAACTGGTCGCTGCGCAGCGGAGCCATCAGGAACAGCCGGGCCATCTCCAGACCGTTGGCGGCCCAGTAGGGCAGCTTGCGCAGCAGCTTGAGGGGCGCGGGGGCAGCGCTGGCGTCGGCATCGCTCAGGCGGGCGTTGTTGTTCACCAGCCGCTCAAGACCCTCCCAGAACTGGGGATGATCCACATTCAGCACCACCGGGAACACCCGGGCCGAGGTTTCGTTGGTGCGGGCGATCACGTACTTGTCGTACTCACGGGCGTCGAGGCCGAGGGCTTCGTAGAACTCCTTGCGGGCCACGTCGCGCACGTACATGGTGGCGAATACGGCCAGCAGGAAGAAACGACACCAGAGGCGGGCCCGCAGTCCGGTAACGGTGCTGGGCTGGGCCTTCATCAGCGCATCAAAGAAATCACCGTGGCGATTTTCATCCTGACACCAGCTTTCGAAGAAGTTGAAGATCGGGAAGATCTTGCTGTCGGGATTTTTCTCAAGATGACGGAAGATCGCGATGTAGCGCCAATAACCGATCTTCTCGGAAAGATAGGTGGCGTAAAAGATATAAGCAGGCTTGAAATAGGTGTAGGCCTTGCTGGCCGTGAGGAAGCCGAGGTCGAGCTGCAGGCCGAAATCGGCCATGGATTTGTTGAGGAAACCGGCATGGCGAGCTTCATCCCGGGCCATGTGGGCGAAGCATTCCGCCAGCAGGGGGTTCTTGTCCTTGATGCGGCGGCTTAGTTCCTTGTAGAGCAGAAAACCGGAGAATTCAGAGGTGCAGCTCTGCTCTAGGAACTCGACAAAAACCTTGCGGGTCTCGGGATCGAGCTTATCGGCCGCCCCTTCAAATTCGTCGTTGCGGACAAAGTGGTGACGGTTGTAGTCCTTGCGGAACTCCTCGCAGATGGCCTCGAGTTCCGCCTCATTCGGCCGCAGGTCCATCGCCGCCATGGCAGCGAAATCGGTGGTGTAGAACCGAGGGGTGAGGATCGTGTCCTTGACGGGATCCTTGATCGCCGGGGCGTCCGGGGTGCCCAGCGTCTGGACGGGGGCGGGGGCGGTATCGACGGGAGGCACCATCGCGCAGGGCGGCAAGCGGCTTTCGGGCATCGTAAGGGGCCTGCCGCCGGGGCTGACGGACTATGAAGCTGCCAAGGCCGCTCAGTTGGGGCCGAGCCATTTCTGGCCGTTAAGCCGCTGGACAAGCCGCGAGACGATCAGGGCCAGGGTCATCTTGCGTTCATCGATCAGGAACGACTCCAGCAGGCTCGGCTCGGCATCTCCCTCCGCCAGGGCGACGGTCTTGACGGCTCCCAGGTCGGGGGTGGCGAAACAGAGCCAGAACCGGCGCTGGCCCGGCAGGCTGCCGCACACCATCCAGCAGGGGCTGCCCACCACCGGCATCGGACCCTGTTCAAAGCTGAGGGAAGGCTCGGCCCCGCCGTAGGCCTGCACCTCCCTGGCCAGGGCCGGCAGCAGCAGTTCCGGCACGAATTCGGCGAAAGGCCTTTCCTCCGGGGCCGCGGCCCTGGCCTTCGCCGCCGCGGGCCCGCTGCCCTGGGGCGGGGGGGTGGCGCTGGCGCTGTCGGTCACCGGTCAGACCTCATCGGGTGGCGCTGCAGACTCTAGGCAGCGTGGAGCCGGCTGAGGACAGCGCAGAACTCTCTCCCGCGGCCATGGCCATCACCAGCTGTCGGTGGCGGGGCTGTCCCAGTCGTCCTCAACCGGCTGGGCTGGCACCGCAGCCGTGGCGGCCGGCTCCGGCCGCGGCGCGGTGGCACCAGGGTTGGCGCGGCGGATCACCCGGAAGGGCACCTCCACGGTGGGGGCCGGCTCGCCGGGGGCCCTGGCTGGCCCGGCATCGACGCGGCCGGGGGGGGCTTCCCCCCAGGAGGCCGACGGCCGGCGGGGGGGGGCGTCGCGGCCGGCCTGGCCGCCAGGCCCACCGAAGCCGGCGGAGTCTGCCCAGCTGAAGCCGGCCTCGCCGGAATCCCGATGCAGACGCCGCCGCAGGGGCCTGGCCGGGCCGGCCAGGGCCAGGGCGGTGGCGGCCGTGGTGAGGCTGGCGCCGCCTGCGGAGGCCAGGGCGATCCAGGCCCCGAGGGGCAGGGACGGGCTGCGCCAGGTGAGCAGCCGCAGCGACAGCAGCGGCCGCGGGTTGAGGCCGGCCACCAGGAGCACCGCCAGCAACGGCAGCAGCAACGGCAGCAGCAACAGGCGGCGCAGCACGGCGGGCGGCCTCAGGGGGTGGAGGGGGCTGATCCGGGGCGCCCCGGAGCCGGCGGGCTGAGCGGCCCCTGCCAGCGCCGCAGGGAGCCCAGTTCCAGGCCAAGAGCATCAAAGACCCGGATCACCAGAAAATCGACCATCTCCTCAATTGTGCGCGGCTGGTGGTACCAGGCAGGCACCGGCGGGGCAATGCGGGCCCCGGCCTCAGCCAGTCGGGTGAGATTACGCAGATGAATCAGATTCCAGGGCAGTTCCCGGGGGGCAATCACCAGCGGCCGCCCCTCCTTGAGGTGCACATCGGCGGCCCGTTCGATCAGATCCAGGGCCACACCGGAGGCGATGCGCCCCACCGTGCCCATGCTGGCGGGCAGGATCACCATCCCCCGGGTGAGGTGGCTGCCGCTGGCGATGGCGGCGGCCTGGTCGTTCCAGCGGTGACAGCGCAGCCGGCCCCGATCGGTGCCAGCGCGCTCGCGCCAGAAGGCGGCCTGGAGGTCGGGTTCGGAGGGAACCCGCAGTCCCATCTCGGCCTGCCAGACCCCGATCGCGCCACGGCTGGTGACCATCTCGACCGGGAGATCGGCCTCCAGCAGCAATTGCAGGGCCCGCTCAGCCAGCGGCTGGGCGGAGGCGCCTGACACCGCTAGCACCACCGGCAGGGAGGAGGACATCAGGGCGCTCAGCTCTCCCCAGCGCCGTCGCCGTCTCCTTCACCTATGCCTTCACCTTCGCCGTCGGCATCGCTGGCGCCATAGCCGTCGTCGCCTTCAGGCCCGTCCGGTTGCAGCACGGCCAGGTCGATCTGGTGGCGCAGGGCATCAACCTTCTGGATCTCCACCTCCAGCTGGTCGCCCACCATGTAGGTGCGGCGGAACTTGCGGCCCACCAGGCGGTTCTGGCGGGAGCGGTACTCGTACCAGTCGTCCTTGAGGGAGCTGACATGCACGAGGCCCTCCACCTGGGACGGGGGAACCTCCACGAAGAAGCCATAGCTCTGCACGCCGCTGATCACCCCCGGCAGGATCTGACCCACTAAGGGCTCGGCGTAACGGGCCTGGGCCATCGCCAGCACATCCGCCTGGAATTCCTGCAGGAAGCGGCTGCGGCCATTCAGCCGCTGCACCAGCCCCCGCGCCAGCGATTCCTGGAAGGGGGCGAGCTGGCCGGGGGTGAGCAGGGGCCAGTCGATCGTGCCGTGGCAGCTGTCGGCCGCCAGATCGACGCTGATCTTGTGGCGGACCGTGGGGCGGTCCTTGCCGTCCACCAGCAGGGTGACCAGCAGCTGCTGGTTCCAGAGGTCGGCGTAGTGGAGGCCGGGCAGGCACCAGGGGGCCAGGGCTGTGTCCTCGCCGGCCAGGGCATGGGGGCCGGCCAGCTCCGAGAGCAGCACAGGGGAGAGGCTCTCGCGCAGCTGCTGCTGCAGGGCACGGCCGCGGTCGGTGGCGGCGAAGGCGCCGGCAAGTTCAGCGGCGCTGGCATTGCCCTCGGCGCTGAGCTCCAGGGGGATCTCCAGGGCCAGGGCCGCCTTGGCCACCTCATTGATCTCCGCCGGCTCGGCGGCGGCATTGGTGGCGTAGATCGCCGGCAGCTGCAAGGCCGCCAGATGGCGGCCCAGGGCCCGGTGGGCCAGCAGCACCGCCTCCCGCAGGATCGCCATGGGTTCGCTGGCCCCCAGCTCCACCAACCAGCCCTCCGCCGAAGCATCCGGCGGGAACTGGCGGAGATCACCGAGGCTGTCGAGGGCCGGCAGGGGCAGATCGAGATCGATCGACCCCGCCGCCAGGCGACGCTGGCGCAGGAGGGCACCCAGGCTGAGGAGCTGCTCCAGCAGCCCCAGCTGATCCTTGAGGGGCTTGAGGGCGGCGGGCACGGTGCGGGAGCGGGGCTTGCGCTCAGCCAGGGCGGCGAGCGCCGCCCCATCCACCGAGGCGGTGGGGGTGATGCGACTGAGACAGAAGCGATAGTGCTCCAGCTCGCCCTCGGCGCTCAGTTCCAGGGCCACCGAGAGGGCCTCCTGGCTGCTGCCGAGCTGGAAGGCGGCGGCCTTGGCCAGGGCCGCGGGCAACAGCGGCAGCCAGCTGCTGCCCGCACAGATGGCGTCGCCCTGCTCCCGCAGCCAGCCGTCGAGGGCGGTGCCGAAACCAACCCGCTCGGCCACGGCCGGGGCATGCAGCCAGAGCCGCCAGCCCCCCTCCCGCTCCTCCAGGGACAGCGCCGGCAGCTGGGGGGCATCGGCGGCCCGCCAGGCGTCGAACAACAGCACGGGCAAGGCGCTGAGGTCCTGGCGATCGCGAGCCGTCGGTGCCTTGAGGGTGGCGCGGGGGGCGGCCGGGCGGTCGTGCAGGTGGTGCTTGGTCAGCAAGAGGTCGATGTCCGCCGCATCGCCGCCCCGCACCGGCAGGCTGCGGGCCACATGGCCCTGGGGGGCGAACTGGGCCACCGGGAAGCGGTCGATGCGCACCTCCACGACCGCGTCCTGCTCGGGGTTGAGGTGGACCACATCGCTGGCGGGCAGCTCGACGCTGGTCAGCAGCCGGTCGTCGAGGGGCACCGCCAGCAGGCGCTCGTCCTGCTGCTCCACCTGGGCGAGCAGGCTGGAGGTGTGACGCTCGAGGATGCACTGCACCCCGCCTTCTGGGGAGCGGCGACGACCCCCCTCCCTGGTGATGCGCACCAGCACCCGGTCCCCGTTCCAGGCATGGTTGAGCTGATGGTCCCGGATGTAGACGTCCTCACCGCCGTCCTCGCGGAGGGCAAAGCAGAAGCCCTTGCTGGAGCAGCGCAACCGGGCCGGGATCAACTCCGGGTTCTCGGTGCGGCGTAGGCCGTCGTCCCCCTCCTCGAGCAGCTGCAGCTTGAGCAGGGCGTCGAGGCCGGTTCGGAGCTGCTGGCGATCGGCCTTTGTGGTGAGCCCCAGGGACTTCTCCAGCCGGGCCAGGGGCTGGCCATCGCTGGTGGAGAGCTGGTCAAGCAGGTCGGCGACCGTGAACTTCATGGAGGGGCGCTGGGGTCGGGTCGGAAGCGTCGCGGCGGGCGGAAACCGCTAGCGATGCGGGGATCGGGGGATGGGGCATCGGCCAGGGAGCCGGGTCGGCCCCGTCCCGGGGACGGGAGGCCACGGATGGCGGACCGGCGTCTGCCGGGGTGCGCGACCCAGGGGCGGGGTGCGCGGCGGGCGTGAAGCGATCGCCCGTCAGCCGATGGAGCTGCGCAGACTTTAGGGAGCGGTCCGATCGTCGTCCGGATCGGCGCTCGGATTCGCTGCCACTGGCTGGGCGATTTCCGACTCAGGCGCGTCAGGGGTGCTGGCGCCGCTGCGCAGGATCAGCCGGCCGCCGAGCACAAGGAAGCCCAGGGATGCGGCCAGCTGCAACGCATCAGGGGGAATGAGACTGGAGAGGGAGCCGCCGGCGGCGGCACCCACCAGGCTGGCCAGCACCAGGGCGGCCGAGCTGCCGGCGAAGACGGCACCGGGCCGGCTGGAGGTGCCGCTGATGCTGACGATGGCCAGCTGGGTCTTGTCACCAAGCTCGGCCAGGAACACGGTGACGAAGGTGGAGGCCAGCAGGGCAAGCATCGATTCAGAAATGAAAATCCAAGGCGAGGCGTCAAGGGACGGCGCCAGGGGGGATCAAGCCGGGGGCAGCGGTAGGGGTGCCAGATGCAGCACCGCCTGCCGACCGAGCCACAGGCCTAGGGCCACCATCAGCAGGCCGGCCAGGCGCTCCAGCTGCTGGGCCGGCATCACCGTCGAGAGCCAACGGCCCAGGAGCACGCCCACCAGGCTGGAGCACACCAGCGCCAGCGAAGCCCCGACGAACACCACCAGCGGGCGCCCCGATTCGGCCGACAGCAGCAGGGCCGCCAGCTGGGTCTTGTCGCCGAGTTCGGCCAGAAAGACCGTGGTGGCGGTGGAGAGGAACACCGCCCCCCAGCTGCCGGCGGTGGCTACAGAGTCAGGAGCCGCGGTGGCGGCAGCGGCAGGAGCCGCAGTGGCGGCAGCGGCAGGGGTATCCCCGGCCGAAGGATCCGGAACGCTCATGGGGAGGGAAAGCTCACGGACGGGGTCTGGGGAGAACGGGGAGGGACGTCGTTGCGGGGAGCGCCCGATTCAAGCCGGTTCAGCCTGGTCTGGAGCGCAGGCGGATCGCGCGCTTGAACCGTTTCATCACCCTGCCACGGCCGCCGCTCTCGCTACGGATCTGCTGGAGGCAGCAGGAAATGGCCAGTTCATCGGCATCCCGTCCCTCGGCCCCGAACAGCTCCATCAGGCTGCTCACCCGGCAGAAATCCGGCCGGCCGTCGTAGACGCGGCAGCGGCGGCGGCCCGTATCGAAATGCCGGCACCAGCCATCGGCGCCGACCATCGAGAGGTAGAGCTCCCGCTGGGCGGGATCCAGGGCCGCCAGGGCCTCCTGACGCAACTCGGGATCCAGCCGGCAGCAGGCGCCGCAGCCGGTGATGCATTGCCAACGCTGCTGATGCTGCCCAGGTTCCAAGGCTCCCCTCCAGCCCCGCCCGGGCCGTTGCTGGTTGGAAGTCTGGCGTTCTGCCCCCCCCGGGGCATGCCTCTGGCTGTGACAAGCCGTCACAGTGGTCGGGAGGGGCTGCGGAGTGGCCGGCCGGCCGCGTAGCCTTGGCCACCAGCGCCACCCCGAGACGACGCACCATGGGCATCGACTTTCACCTGATCGCCAATTTCGGCGCCCTGGCCCTGATCACCCTGGCCGGTCCCGCTGTGATCTTCATCCTCTTCTACCGCCGCGGCGCCCTCTGAAATCGGCCTCCCCTTCAGGCAGCCAGACCAAGGGCCATCGCCGCCTCCTGCAACAGCGAACGGATGTATGGGTGGGAATGGTCTGCAGCGGCCTTGCCACCGCCAGCCCTGAGTTCCTTGCCGGCGTCGTTGCGAATCAGCAGGTCTCCGCCCTCCCGGCGACACCAGTAGCTGCGCTCCCCCCGCCGCAACACCACTTCACCGGCGGCACTGGGGCGTAACGCCACCAGCTCGAGCTGCAGGCGCTCCTGTCCCTGCCAGCGGTCCCGCCGCAGGGTGTAGGCCACATCCACGGGCCCCTGCAACCGCTCCGGCCCCTGCCACCGCCAGGCCATCGCCCGCAGTCGGGCCTCGCCCTGGCCCAGCAGCAGTTGCAGGTGTCCGCCACGCAGCAGCTTCTGCTCCACCAGTTCACAGCCCTGGCTCCAGAACACCGGCGCCGGATGGCTGATGCCAAAGGGTTCCAGCCGCTGCAGTTGCTGCCAGAAGGACCGATCGATCCGCTCAAGGCGCAACAGCGCCTCCGGTTCCACCTCCAGGCCGCTGCTCCGGCCCTGGAGCCAGTCCTGGGCAAGGGCGTTGAGCCGTTCATGCAGGCTGCTGACCCGGTCGGCCCGCACCGAGAAGCCTCCCGCGGCGGGATGGCCGCCGAAGCGCTCCAACAGTTCGCCACAGGCCTGCAGGGCCCGGTCAACGGCGAAGCCCCGCGGCGCCCGGACCGAGGCCCTCAACCGCCCCTGACCTTCCCCGGCCAGCAACGCCGCCGGCAGCCCGAAACGGTCCACCAGGCGGGCCGCCACGATGCCGATCACACCGTGGTGCCAATGGCTCTGGGCCAGCAGCAGGAAGGGCGGCCGATGGGGACCATCCGCCTCAAGCAGGGCCAGGGCCTCCGCCTCGATGGCCTGGCAGAGGTCGCGGCGCTGGCGGTTGAGGCCCTCGCAGCTTCGGGCCAGCGCCTGGGCCCGCTCCTCGGAATCGGTGGTGAGCAGCTCCACCACCATCAACGGATCGCCAAGCCGGCCAACGGCGTTGATGCGGGGGGCCAACTGAAAGCCGACGCTGGCGGCATCGAGCGGTTCATCCTCCAGGCCGGCCAGCTGCTGCAGGGCCCGCAGACCAGGCAACGGACTGCGGCGCAGCCGCGGTAGGCCGTCCATCAGCCAGCGGCGATTGACCCCCACCAGGGGGGCCATGTCGGCGATGGTGCCGATGCAGAACAGATTGAGGGCCACCTCCAGACCGTCAGCGAAGCGCAGCTGCCGGCAGAGGGCACTGGCCAGCAGGTGGGCCAGGCCCACGCCGGCCAGTCCCCGGTAGGGGGAGCCGGCCGGGGTGACGGCCGGATGGAGCAGGGCCAGGTGGGGTGGAAGCTGCTCGGGAAGGGTGTGGTGGTCGGTGAGGATCACGCTGACGCCGAGTTGTTCAGCCCTCTCCAGGGCCTCCCGCGCCGAAACGCCGTTGTCGACGGTGATCAGCAGGCCGACACCCTCATCGGCCAGCCGCTCCACCATGCCGGCATTGAGGCCGTAGCCATCCTCCATGCGGCTGGGAATCGCGGCGGTGGGCCGGGCCCCGAGCCGGGAGAGCACCCCCACCAGCAGGGCCGTGCTGGTCATGCCGTCGGCGTCGTAATCGCCGCAGATGGCAAGCCGTTCGCCGGCGCTGCAGGCCTGGCTGAGGCGGCTGACGGCCGCTGGCAGATCAGGAAAGTGGTCGGCGGGATCAGGGGCGGCGGCTGGATCGAGGAGGGCCTGCACCGCTTCGGCGCTGGTGTGGCCGCGACGCAGCAGCACCGCCAGCAGCTCCTCCGGCAGGCCGGCGGCAATCGCCGTCAGCCCCGTTGCGGTCAAGGGTGCGGGCAGGGGTGCGGGCAACAGCCAGCGTTGCTCGGTGTCGGGGGAGAGCAACGAAGCAGGGGCGGTTCTCCGGCATTGTGAAGCGCCGCTGGCCTTCGGTCAGCCCTCGGCCGGGCCCGCTGCCCTTAACCTGCGGCAGCGGCGCGACGGACGGAGATGGCGGCATCGCTGGCGGGCCTTCTCTGGGATGTGGACGGCACCCTGGCTGAAACCGAGCTGCACGGCCATCGCCTCGCCTTCAACGCTGCCTTGGCGGAGGCAGGGCTGCCCTGGCAGTGGGATATCGCCACCTACCTGCAGCTGCTGGCGGTGGGCGGCGGCCGCGAGCGGCTGGCCTTCTTTCTCTCCGAGGCCGAAGGAACCAGGCCGGACTCCCGGCGACTTGACGCCCTGGTGGCCTCGAAACAGGCCCACTACGCCGAGCTGGTGGCCGCCGGCGAGCTGGCCCTGCGCCCGGGGGTGGAACGGCTGATCCGGGCCGCAGCCGCCGCCGGGCTACCCCAGGCGATCGTCACCACCAGCTCCCGGCAGGCGGTGGGTGCCCTGGCTAGCACCTGCCTCGCCCCGCTGCGGGATGCCTTCTCCTTCTGGATCTGCGGCGAGGATGTGGGCGCCAAGAAACCCGATCCCGAGGCCTACCGACTGGCCATCCAGCAACTGGGAGCGGCGGCCGCGCAGGTGCTGGTGCTCGAAGACTCCGTGGCCGGCCTGGCGGCGGCCAGCGGCGCTGGGCTCGCCTGTCTGGTGACGGTCAGTGCCCAGTCCAGGGAGGGGGATCCAGCCCGCTTCGCGCGGGCCCGGGCCGTGGTTGACGAGCTGGGGGATGGCGTGCGGCCGACCCGGGTGCTGCAGGGCCCGGCTTGCACCAGCGGCCTGGTGACGCTCTCCTACCTGGAGCGCCTGTTGCAGCCATGAGCCCCCTGCCCGCCCAGCGCACCCGCCTCGAAGGGCTGCTGGGGCGGCTGGGGCGATCGCTGCTGGGCCAGCTGCGCAGCAGCTGGCGGGGGGGCAGCCTGGCGCTGCTGGCCCTGCTGATCGGCTTCTTCGCCGCCCAGAACTTCACCTCGCTGTGGATGCAGCGGTTGCCCGGCGGCCGGCCGGTGGTGGTGCTGCTGCTGGTGCTGGTGATCGAAACGGTGGTGCGACTGCGTTCCCGCTGGCTGCGCCAGGAGCCGCCCCTGGCCTGGGTGATCGCCGACAACCTGCGCATCGGCTTCACGTACTCGATCGTGTACGAAGCCTTCAAGCTGGGTTCATGACGGCCGGCAGCCCCCCTGAAGCCACTCCGCAAACGGCCGGACTGGAGCGCTGGCAGCAACGGCTCGCCGGCCTGGAGCCCGCCCCTGCCGCCCTGCGACGGCTGGAGCCCAGCCTGCTCTGGGGCGTGGCGATACCACTGCTGGAGCAGTTTGAGCAACACCTGGCCGGCGGCCGGCGAGCGCCGCTGCTGGCCCTCAATGCGCCGGTGGGCGCCGGCAAGACCAGCCTCGGCGCCGTGTTGGCGGCCCTGGCGCCGCTGGCGGGGATCCGCCTGGCCGTGGCCTCGATCGATGACCTCTACCTGCCATGGCCCGAGCGGCAAAGGGCGATGGCGGGCAACCCCTTCGGGGTCTGGCGGGTGCCGCCCGGCAGCCACGATCTGCCCTTGTTGCTGGAAGCACTGCAGCGCTGGCGGGACGGCGCCCCGCTGCGCTTGCCCCGCTTCGACAAGATCCTGAGGGGCGGCCACGGGGACCGCTGCGGCTGGCGGGAGCAGGGGGCCGATGCCCTGCTGCTCGAAGGCTGGTTGCTGGGTTGCCGGGCCCTGGGTCGCCAGCGGCTGGAGCAGCAGCTGGGCCTGCTGGAGGGCGTCGGGGGCCCTGGCCTGGCCCTGCCCCTGGACCAGGAGGAAAGGGCCTGGTTACCGCTTTGGGACAGAAATCTGGAGGACTATCAACCGCTCTGGGAGGCCTTCGATGGCCTCTGGCTGCTGAGACCTGCCAGTTGGAGACTGCCCTTGCGCTGGCGCCTGCAAGCCGAAGCCCGCCAGCGGCGCGCCGGCGGTGGCTGGCTGGCTGCCAATGAGGTGCGATGCCTGGTGCGGGCCAGCCTCTGCTCACTGCCACCCGAGCTCTACCAGAAGCCCCTGGAGTTCTGGGAGAACGCGCCTCTCCCGCTGCTGGGCCTGGCGCAACTGGACGGCCGCAGGCGCTGCCGCCTCAGCTGGACTCAGCCCTCGGAATCCTCAGCCTCTTCTGCCACGGGATAAACAAATCCCTGGGCGCGGCCGCTGAGCACGGCCTTGCCGATTGAGAGCGCCTTGGCGGCGGCCACACCGGCCTTGGCCTTCCAGTGGGCGTGACGCTGATTCCGCTTGCCTTTGGAGGTTTTCTTCTTGGGAACAGCCATCCCGGATCCTGAACCAAACCAAGATCTTCCGCTGCCGATGGACCATTCGTCAAATCGCTAAACTCTGCTGATCGATGGAACCCTGTGAGCAACAGTTCTTCGCCGGGGCAGGGGCAGGGACCGGCCGCGGTCAGCCCGACGGGTGGATCCGGGAACTCCGTTTCAGCCCAGGCCGGCAGCAGCGCGCGCCCCGTCAAGGCCGGCCGGCAAGCTGCTGGCTCCGGTAACAGCTCAGGTGAGGGCTTCAGTTTCGGCGGCCGCACCGAAACGGTGCCCTCGTACAGCAAGCTCCTCCAGGACATCCGCAGCGGCAAGGTCAAGGACCTTGAGCTGGCCCCCCGGGCCCGGCTGGTACGCGTCATCTACAGCGATGGCCAGCAGAATCAGGTGCCGGTCTTCAACGACAACCAGCAGCTGCTGCGCACCGCCGAACAGGCCCGGGTGCCGCTGAGTGTGAAGGACGAGCGCAGCGAAGATGCCATGGCCGGCATGGTTGGCAACCTGCTGCTGGTGCTGCTGCTGCTTCTAGGGCTCGGCCTGCTGCTGCGCCGCTCGGCCCAGGTGGCCAACAAGGCGCTCGGATTCGGCCGCAGCCAGCCGCGGATGCAGCCCGAAGGCAGCGTGACCGTTCGGTTTGAGGACGTGGCCGGCATCGCCGAAGCCAAGGAGGAACTGCAGGAGGTGGTCACCTTCCTTAAGACACCGGAACGGTTCACCTCGATCGGCGCCAAGATCCCCAAGGGGGTGCTGCTGGTGGGCCCGCCCGGCACCGGCAAGACCCTGTTGGCGCGCGCGATTGCCGGTGAGGCGGGGGTGCCGTTCTTCTCGATGGCGGCCTCGGAATTCGTGGAACTGTTCGTGGGGGTGGGCGCCAGCCGGGTGCGGGATCTGTTCCGCAAAGCCAAGGAAAAGGCCCCTTGCATCATTTTCATCGATGAGATCGACGCCGTCGGTCGCCAGCGCGGCGCCGGCATCGGTGGTGGCAACGACGAACGTGAGCAGACCCTCAACCAGCTGCTCACCGAGATGGATGGTTTCGAGGAGAATTCCGGCGTGATTCTGCTGGCGGCCACCAACCGTCCCGACGTCCTGGATACGGCGCTGATGCGGCCCGGCCGCTTCGATCGCCGCATCAGCGTCGATCTGCCCGACCGCCGCGGGCGGGAGGAGATCCTGGCGGTCCATGCCCGCAGCCGGCCCCTGGCCGATTCGGTATCACTCACCGACTGGGCCGCCCGCACCCCCGGCTTCGCCGGCGCTGACCTGGCCAATCTGCTCAATGAAGCGGCGATTCTCACCGCCCGACGCCAGCAAACCAGCATCGATGACGCCGCCATCGGTGATGCCCTTGAGAGGATCACCATGGGGCTCACGGCCGCCCCGCTGCAGGACAGCGCCAAGAAGCGCCTGATTGCTTACCACGAAGCCGGCCACGCCCTGCTCACCACCCTGGTGCCCCATGCCGACCGGCTGGACAAGGTGACCCTGCTGCCCAGGGCTGGTGGCATTGGCGGTTTTGCCCGCACCATGCCCGATGAGGATATCCTTGATTCGGGCCTGATCAGCCGGGCGTACCTGCTGGCCCGCCTGGTGGTGGTGCTGGGCGGCCGGGCAGCCGAAGTCGTGGTGTTCGGGCCAGCCGAGGTGACCCAGGGGGCGGCAAGCGATTTCGAGCAGGTGTCGCGGATTTGCCGCGAGATGGTCACCCGCTACGGCTTCTCCAGCCTCGGGCCCATGGCCCTGGAAGGCGACGGAACCGAGGTGTTCCTAGGCCGCGATTGGATCCGCTCTGATCCCCACTACTCCCGGGACACCGGCAACAAGATCGATCGCCAGGTGCGCGAGCTCGCCCAGCACAGCCTTGAACGGGCCGTGGCCCTGCTGAGGCCCCGCCGCGCCCTGCTTGATCAGCTGGTGGAGCGGCTGATCCAGGAGGAAACCATTGAGGGGGCTGATTTCCGCACGATCGTTGAGGCCTGGGAAGTCGCCAATCCAGCCACCAACGCCATCCCTGTGGAGGCGCTGACACCGGCAAGCTGAATCGGGGCTGGCAAGCAGTCAGCCCTCCACTCTCAGGACGCCACGCTCACAGCTGCCCCAGCCAGCGCAGCAGCGCCTGGCGCTGCCGAGGAGCCAGGGCCAGGTAGCGGTCACGGCTGCCGCTGGCCTCGCCGCCATGCCAGAGGATGGCCTCCTCCAGGCTGCGGGCGCGGCCGTCGTGGAGGTAGGTGGCCTGGGGGTTGATCCTGCGGGTGAGGCCGATGCCCCAGAGCGGCGCCGTGCGCCACTCGCTGCTGGCAGCGCCGAGCTCGGCCACGCCGTCGTCGAGGTCGGGGCCCATGTCGTGCAGCAGCAGGTCGGTGTAAGGCCAGATCGACTGGCCATTGAGCGCCGCGGCGGCGGCGACGGCACTGGAGCCCGTCCGCAGCTGGGGCACGTGGCAACGGGCACAGGCCAGTTCAGCCATCAGGCGCTGGCCCTCCCGCACGACCACACTGGCCGCGGGCCGGCCGGTGCGGGGAGCTCCCAAAGTCTGGCTGTAGTAGGTCACCAGATCGAGCTCCCGGTTGCCGACATCGGCCGACCGGCCGTCGGCGGCGCGGTCGCTGGCGGTGGACACCGGCGTGGTGAGCCCCATGTCATTGAGATAGGCAGCGACCGTCTGTTGCCGCACCGAAGCGGTGATCGCCTTCCAGCCGAAGCGGCCGGGCCGGCGGCCCCCCTCCGGGTCGTCGAGCCAGTGGATCCGGCCGGAGATGCCGTCGTGGTCGGCATCCTCGGGATCGGCCAGGGCCTTGAGCGTGGCCTCGGGAACCGCCTCCAGCAGGCCGATCCCCACCAGGGGAGGCGCCAGCCGCAGGGAACGGGCCACCGCGGCCGAATCCAGGCTCTGGCCAGGGGCCTGGAGTTCGACATCGGGCCGGCGCAGGGGCGCCGAAGCCGCCTGGGACACAGCTCGCCAGCTGATGCGCACCCTCGCCTCCGGCTCCGCCCCCAGCACCGCCTTGTCCTGGACCTGGTGGCCGAGGCCAGGCACGCGGTCAAGACCATCGGGCTGCCGCAGGGCGATGCGTACCAGGGCCTCCTCAGGGGTGGCCTGGCCACGCCCGTTGCGGACATGGCAAGCGATGCAGGAGTTGGCGATGAATTGCGGGCCGAGCCCGTCGCCGCCATCACCGCTGCGGGGCACATGGGTGCGATCGAACAGCAAATCGGCGTCCCCGTGCCGGCGACGCTCCGCCGGCGTGAGCCCCCCGGCCGGTTGTTCAAAGGCGGCGGAGCTGCGGTTCATCACGGTCATCGCGCCCGCGGCGCGCTGGGGATCGGGCCCGAACCAGGACCACAGGAAGAGGCTCAGCGGCAGCAGCAGGGCCAGCAGCAACCAGAGCAGCCAACGCCGCATCAGCCCCACCCCTCGCTGATCCGCTGGAGGGTCGTGGCGCAACGGTCGATGGCCTCGATGGCGGCGCTGATCCGACTGCGGCCAGCGGCATCGGCAAGGCTGGCATCCAGGCGCTTCGGCAGTTGCCGGACCCGTTCCAGGGCCATGGCGAAATCCTCCACCAGGGCACGGCCGGCCGCGCCATCACGGCGGTTGATCAACTGCTGCAGCCCGGTCCGCTCCAGACCCTCCTGAATGCCGGCGAGGTTGGCGACCACATCAGCCTGGGTGGTACCGCTGTAGAAGCTCTCCAGATCGGAAGGACTGCGGCTGGCAAGGGGTTTGCCGAGCTTTTCGGCACTCACTTCCTGCAGGGTGCCGAGCATGCCCTGCAGGATCTCGGTGACGGCTTCACCGGGATTGTCGCCACGGCCCGCGAAACGGGCGCCGAATCCGGAGGGGCCCTGCCAGGCCTGCAGGAGGCCCCTGGACTGGCGCGCCAGATCATGGCCAGCCAGCTGGAGATAGCGGAGCTGGGCAGGGCTCAGCTGCTCGGCGCGGGGGGCCGGGGCGGAAAAACCGTAGAGAACCGCCTCGATGCCATGGAAGCCGCGGGCCGTGCTGGTGAGCTGGGCAAACAGGGCCGGGGAGACCGGAGCGCGGGCCAGGGCCGTGCGCAGATCCTTCTCGTTCACCGGCCAGTCATCGAGGTTGGTATCGAAACCCTGGGTCTGGGCAGGCCCGAACGCCCAGCTCTCAGCGGTTTCCCAGCTGCGGCGGGCCGCCGCCCAGGCCTCCCTGGCGGCCTGGAGGCGGCGGGCATCGGGATGGGCGGCCAGCTGATCGAGGCGCTCGGCCAGCTGCTGGGAGCGCTGGGCCAGCTGCCCGTAGCCGGGCAGTACCACCTTGGCCACGAAGGCCTGGGCCACGGCCGCGCTGCGGTCCTCCTCAGCTGCCGAGGGGCCACCGGGGGGAGCAGAGCCGCAGCCCGCCAGCAGCAGGGGGATGAGCAGCAGCGCAGACGGCAACCGGCCGCGGGATCGGCTGAAGGGGGCCATGGCCCGGTCAAGGTTGTCGGTAGACCCCCAGTGTTGATGCTGCTGGGCCGACGCGGAGGCCGCCAAGGCACCAAGCAAGGTCTTAATTGTTACAGGGTCGAGGGGCTCAGGGCCTCACTGGCCCTTGACGAACTCCGTCACCTTGCCCTTGCCATCGGTGTTGCAGTAACCGCTGTGCTTCATCACACTCCAGTTGTAGCTAAGACCACTTTTGTTGATGTCCTTGAGAGTCCTCTCGCCACTGTCAATGTCCTTGCGGTCAGAAGCCGAGAGCTGCACAGAAATATCGGACATCGCGGCCTTTGGATATTTGCCAGCCACGATATTTTTACAGTTACGCCCCCAGGTTTCGATACGGGCATTGATCTTTGCACTGTCATCCGCATGGGCGGCAGGCAGCACCAGAGTGCTGGAAATCGAGAAGGCGAGCAGAAGCAGCAGTGAACGGCGCATGGCCCAGGTTCGGAGGTCCAGAACTAGCCTATCCAAGGTAGGCGCGGCCGCCCACTGGTCCGAATCACCGATCCCACAGGCTGAACATCATTGCCGGAATAGCGAAGATTGGATCGAGAATCATCTCAGCCAACCCATCGGCGTGGCTGAGGGGGCCGGCAATCAACCGGCTCAGGCGCCGACGCCAAAGCGGGCCAGCATGATCCGCCGCCGCAGCCTGCGGCTCCAGGCCAGGGCCACAGCAGCGCCGGAGAGGGGCAGGGGACCCGGCACTTCAGTGGATTGGATCGCACCGATATCGCGGAGACCATTGCGGCTACGCGGATTGCCGAGAACATCCAGCTGAATCACACTGCCATCAATCGGATTGATCAGCTGGTTGAGACCGTTGGCATCGGCGATCTGATTGCGGAGGGGACCCGTGGGATTGGGAACAGCTCCAGCGGGAAGCGGCTGGTAGCCGCTGAGCCCGCCGCCGAAATCCTGAAGAAGGAACGGGGAACCAGCGGTGAGCAGCCCGGGACTGCCCATCAGGCTCTGCAGGGCAGCGGCGCTCTGGGAAGGGGTGGTCTGGACCCAGACGGAATCGAGGGCCTGAATATCACCTCCTGAGCCGGAACCAAGGGCTGCCTCCGAATAGGAGTTGACACCGGCGGGAATCAGACCCGGCACATCCGCATTGATCAGCGAAACCACGCTCTGGCGCAGCCTGATCACCCCCCCTTGCAGGGCCGTCAGGGGCTTGCCGTCACAGTCAAAGTCAGGAGACGTGCAGGCTCCGTAGCTGTTCTGGAGAGCATCCTGAAGCAGCGTCGATGCGGTGATATTGAGTTCCCCGCCGGCGATCGCCTGGACCCGTTGAAGATCGGAATTCTGGGCCGAAATCGAAATCAGGCTGTTCACCAGATTCATCACACCTGCCGATGTGTCGTCGCGGATGGAAATGCCGCCAGAGTTCTCAATGATGGAGGAAACAATATTGGCAACCCCGCCACTCCAGACCACCGCGCCAGCCGCCGAGGCGGCATTGCTGATGCGGCTTCCAATCATGTTCAGAGTTGCGTTGGTGCCGGCGATCGCACCCTCCCACGCTGCATCAATCGTTTGCAGTGCAGGGTTGATGCGATCCAGAACAAGATTACTGATATTAAGGATCGAGTTGTCCAGGGCTTCAAACACCGATCGGCCCACACCTCCATAGCTCACGGTGTTACGAACGGCTCCATTGGAAATGGTGGCATTAGCACCATTTCCAAGCTGGAGGAATCCATTGAGGCCATCGAGTGTCAGGCCATTGATACCGATCGTCACACCTGGATTAACCTTGGCAAAGGAGAAAGCCTGTTGCGTAAGAATATCGCTCCCCAGGGGTGGAGGGCTGAAGCGATCCACGTTGAACTTGGTGTAGGTCTGGCCACCTGTGGTGATGAAGGATGGGTTGCCGACCAGGCTGGCGCCATTGCCCTGAATGGTGAGACCGTCGCTCACGGTGGCCAACCAGGAGCCCGTCCCGGCCGTAGCAGCGTCCACGTTGATCACGAGGCCGGGGGCAATCGTGATCGTGTCGGCCCCTGGATTGGCATTGGCCTGGGCCAATGCCCAGGCCAGGCTGTTCACCTGGCTGGAGCTGCCCCAGGCGCTGTCACTCACCCCGTAGGTGCTGGCGGCGGCGGCCAAGGGGGAGAGCAGTGCTGCGCCCGTTGCGAAAACAGCAGCAGCACGACCAAGGCCGGAGCGTTGGAACACCACCTGAACAACTCATATCAATTCCCTCCCAATATGACCGGAAGAAAGTCAGCCTGGGGCCGGAACGGGGCCCAGCCAGACGAGAGACTCTCTGGACTCATTCAACCGTTGCCCCCTCGCGGCTGCCCTCACCGCCGGCAAAACGAATATCAAGGCTGCGCAGGTGGGTGTGCAGGCCCGCATCCTGAATGGGCAGCAGCCGCGCCGTGCGGCCGCTTTCATTGACGTGGGCATGCCAGTACCCCGGAGGGGTGATGAAGGCACCGCCGGACTCCCAGTCGATCCGCTGGGGGTTGCGAATGGCCCCGTCCCGGTCGAGTTCGCTGCCCACCAGGGTGTAACAGCCTGGATCGCAGTCGATGATCAGATCGAGGGCCACCGACTGGTGCCGGTGGGGCGGCTGAATCGCTCCGGGAGGCACCAGCCCCAGCATCGCCCAGAGGGTGTGGCTCACCGTGCGGCTGGCGGGGAAGGCAGCATTGGCCAGCAGCAGGCTGAGGCGGTTGCTCCGCCTGGAGCTGGGGTCGGCCAGCAACCGCTCCAGTTCCTCCTCGAGCCGCTCGCGGCCGTAGTGGGTGGCCGCGAAGCGGGGCCGGCTGGGCTCCACCCCGAGGTAGGTGAGCAGGGGGCCGTCATGAACCCAGTAGAGAACGCTGGCCTCCAGGGCGCTGAGCAACGGGGCATCGCCGCTGGGCAGTACGAATAGATCACCCTGGCGCCAGTGGAGGCGGAGTTCTTCACCTGGGGCGCCGGCTCCACGCTCGAGCAGCCCTTCCCCCCGCAGGACGTAAAACAGGGAGCTGGTGGCCATGGCGCCGGGCTTGAGGCCCTCACCGGCCTGGAGCCGCAGGAAGTGGGCGGCAAGGCCTGGGCTGGTGGCCGGTCCCGGGCAGCCCAGGGCAGCACTGAGGTCGAGGGGGATCACCGCCGTGGGCCCCGGAGCGTGGATGGCTGCCTCCCAGCGGTAATAGCGGATCGGCTCAGTCAGGCCGGGACGCACAGGATTGGCGGCATCGCGGTAATCGAAGACCAGGGCCGCCGCGCTCCAGTCGTGGGGGGCCGCCGTGCCACCGGGGGGAGCCGGGG
>Ga0208864_1000017_pt1 | contig 47892 bp, 39 predicted proteins | sample CryBogmetaGMA05M_FD_184542 | JGI IMG/M metagenome (GOLD analysis project Ga0208864, IMG submission 184542) | Freshwater microbial communities from Crystal Bog, Wisconsin, USA - MA0.5M (SPAdes) | ecosystem: Environmental > Aquatic > Freshwater > Lake | place: Crystal Bog, Wisconsin, USA...
GCCAGACGCTGACGATTCCCGCGGAGTACCTCAGCCACGGTGAGCCGTTCCACACAACGGCCACCTGGACGGCGTTTGCGACGGCGCTCGGGGGCGTCTTGCTCGCGGCCGCGATGTACGTCTGGCGGATCATCTCGCCGGCCGCCGTCGCCGCAATGTTTCGGCCGGTCTACTCGTTTCTCGCCCACCGCTGGTACTTCGACGAGCTCTATCACGCCCTGTTCGTGGTGCCCGCCCACGGCCTCGCCGCGGTGGCCAGCGGGATCGACCAGGGGCTGATCGACCCGTTCATCAACTTCCTTGCCTGGACGACCCGGCAGGTGGCGGGCTTCGACGCCTGGATTGACCGTACGCTCGTGGACGGCCTGGTGAACGCCACCGCCTCCGCCACCTGGACGGTCGGTCACGAGCTCAAGCGGCTGCAGACCGGCAGCCTCCGGCAGTACGTCACCTTCATCGTCCTCGGCACCGTGGCCCTGTTCGTGATCGCGAGTCTCTTCTTCCGGCAGGCCCTGGCCGGCTGACGCCTTCGCCACACCCTGCTTCGCATTCCCCGGAACCCCAGACGGATCCTCCGATGTCTCCCGCCGACACCCTGACGCAGCCCGCCCTCTGGCCCTTGTCGCTGATCGTGTTCCTGCCGGCGCTCGTGGCTGCCGTGCTCGCGCTGCCGATCATCCCCAAGGCCCGCGAGGAGCTGATCCGCTGGATCACCCTGGCCACCACCGTGGTGGTCTTCGTGCTCTCGCTCTGGATGGCGTGGCCCACGCTGTTCGGCGCGGCCGGCCCCGGCCAGTTCACGGTCGGCGAGGCGGCGATGCAGAACGTGGTGAAGCGGCCCTGGATCCCCGCCTTCAACATCGAGTATCTGCTCGGCGTGGACGGCATCAGCATGCCGCTGGTGGTGCTCACCACCTTCCTTTCGGTGCTCGCCTGCGGTGCCAGCTGGCCGATCACGAAGCACGTCAAGGCGTATCACGTGCTCTTCCTGCTGCTCGAGACGGGCATGCTCGGCGTGTTCGTGTCGCTCGACTTCTTCCTCTTCTACGTGTTCTGGGAGGTAATGCTCCTGCCGATGTACTTCCTGATCGGCATCTGGGGCGGTCCGCGGCGGGAATACGCGGCGATCAAGTTCTTCCTCTACACGCTCTTCGGCTCGGTGCTGATGCTGATCGCCGTGCTGATGCTCTACTTCGCGAGCGATGTGCGGATGCTCTCCGACGCCCAACTCGTTGCGGCGCACGTCGTCAGTCCGGTGGCCGACGCGGCGGCCCAGGCCGATGCGGTGGCGGCGATCCGGGCGGCAAAGAGCCCGGTCCACACCTTCAACCTCTTGGCCCTCGCGCAGCTTGGCCAGCTGCCGAACTCCCCCTTCGCCGCCGCCACGGTCTGGGGCATGAGCCTCGAGATCTGGGCATTCCTGCTGCTCCTCATCGGCTTCGTGATCAAGGTGCCGGTGGTGCCGGTGCACACCTGGCTGCCCGACGCCCACGTCGAGGCGCCGACGCCGATCTCGATGATCCTGGCCGGCGTGCTGCTCAAGCTCGGCGGCTACGGAATCCTCCGGATCTGCTACCCGATCTGCCCCGGTGCCGGTCTCTCGCTCGCCTGGCTGGTGTGCGGGCTCGGCGTGGTCTCGATGGTCTACGGGGCCTTCGCGGCGCTCGCCCAGAAGGACTTCAAGCGGATGGTGGCCTACAGCTCGGTGAGCCACATGGGCTACGTGATGCTCGGCCTCGGCGTGTGGAGCGCGGTCGCCGGCAATCAGTTCCGCTGGGACGCGTGGGCCCAGGGGGTCAACGGGGCGATGTTCCAGATGCTGGCCCACGGGATCTCCTCGGCCGGCATGTTCTTCATGGTCGGCGTGCTTTACGACCGGGTCCACCACCGCAACCTCGAGGAGTTCGGCGGCATCTTCAACCGGATGCCGGTCTACAGCGGCCTGGCGGTCGCCGTGTTCTTCGCCGGCCTCGGGCTGCCGGGCCTGTGCGGCTTTATCGGCGAGGTGCTCGTGACGCTCTCGAGTTGGAACTACAGCCGGACCCTGGCGGCGATCTCCGCGTTCACCGTGATCCTCACGGCGGCCTACATCCTCTGGGCGATCCAGCGGGTCTACCTCGGCGCCGAATACAAGGGGCCGCACGGCGACCACCTCTCGCCCATCACGGGGCGTGAACTCGCGATCGCCGCTCCCCTGGTGTTCTTCGCGATCCTGTTCGGCGTGGCCCCGCAGCTGATCTTCAACTACGTCACGCCATCGGTGAACCGGCAGGTGGAGACGCTCGCCGACTGGAGCCGCGACGTGGGGTCGAAGACGGTGGCGCCCGTGGCCGGCGGCCCCGCCGCGGCCGACGTGACGACGGTGCGGTAGGCACGGCAAGTCACCATATCACCGCACCAGGCAACGGACTCAAGCACCATGGATCTCGGAACACTCCTGACGAGCAGCCTGACCGACACGCTCGACGTGTCGCTGCCCCACTTCCGCACCGAACTGGCGCTCTCGGCCACGATCGTGCTGGTGCTCCTCTGCCGGATGCTGCCCGTGCTCCGCTGGCTCGACTCGGGCCTGGTGGCCCTCGGCGGCGTGGCCTTCGCGCTCTGGTATGCCTGGTGCGATCTCCGCGGGCTGCCGGGGTCGCCCTGGGCGATCGCCGCATCCACCGCGCAGGCCGGCTCCGTGGAGCTGTTCGGCGGACTGCTCGTGTTCGACTCGCTGACGGCCTACATTCGCGTGCTGCTCTGCGGGTTTCTCGTGCTCTACATCCTGTTCACGAAGGTTTCGGGGATTCCCGACCGCGAGGACGGCGCCGACTTCTACACGCTCGTGCTGGGGTCGTCGCTGGGGATGTGCCTGATGGCGTCGGCCAACCACCTGCTGATGCTGTTCATGGCGGTGGAGATGGCGAGCGTGCCGTCGTACGCCCTGGCCGGCTTGCTCAAGGGCCGCAAGGCGAGCTCGGAGGCGGCCATCAAGTACGCCGTCTACGGGGCGGGCGCCGCGGGCATCATGCTCTACGGCATCAGCCTGCTGGCGGGCGTGCTCGGCACCTGCCACCTGCCGAGCATGGCCGCCGAACTCGGCCGCATCGTCGGCGAGGGGAGCGACACCGGATCGATCATGGTGCTGGCGCTCGGCGGGCTGATGCTCGCGGCCGGGCTGGCGTTCAAGCTCTCGGCGGTCCCGTTCCACTTCTGGTGTCCCGACGTGTTCGAAGGTGCGGCGGCCGAGGTGGGGGCTTTTCTCTCGGTGGCGAGCAAGGCGGCGGCTGTCGCCCTGGCGATCCGCGTGGCCTTCTCGCTCGGCTGGCTCGGCGACGCCACCGGAGCCACGGCGACCGGTCTGGCCGACGTCCGCCACTTCTCGGTCTACGTCATCGGCCTGATGGCGGCGGTGACTTGCACGCTCGGCAACCTCGCCGCCTACGGGCAGACCAACATGAAGCGGCTGCTCGCCTACTCGACGATCGCCCACGCCGGATACCTGTTGATGGGCGTGGCGGCGGCGGTGGCGATGCTCGGCGCCGATCCGGAGGGCTGCCGCAGGGCCGTGACCGCGCTCGCCTTCTATCTGGCTACGTACCTGTTCATGAACCTCGGGGCCTTCGCGATCGTGGCGGTGCTCCGCAACCGGCTGCGGAGCGAGGAGATCGCCTCCTATGCCGGGCTCGTCCGCACGAATCCCGGTCTGGTCGTGGCCGCGGCCGCGGTGCTGGTGAGCCTCATCGGTCTGCCGCCGCTGGCGGGCTTCGTGTCGAAGTTCCTCGTGTTTTCGTCGCTCGTGGACGCGATCACGAAGGGCATCGAGCGGCCCCTGATGCTCGTGCTGCTGGTGGTCGGCGGCCTCAACACGGTGATCAGCCTCTTCTACTACCTCCGGGTGCTGAAGGTGATGACGTTCGATCCGCCGAGCGACGCCCGCGTGGCCGCCGCCGCCCCGGTCTGGCTGCCCGGGGCGCTCGTCACGGCGGTGGTGGTGCCGGTGGTGCTGCTCGGTATCTTCTGGTCGGGCCTCTACGCCGCCGCCCAGCTCGCCGGCACGTTCGCGTCGTAGGAATCAGAGACCCCGCCATGGCCACCGACCCGCTCTGCAACCTCGTCGCCTCGATCCAGCCGTCGATGCTCATGTACCTGGCCGACTCCGGCATCTGGTCGTACCCGGGCGCGGAGTCGGTGAAGCTCGCGCTCGCCGACGCCGTGGACGACCTCAAGAACGTCGTGGAGCGGGCCACCACGATCCTCGCCGAGCGGGAAACAGCGGTGCCGCAGAAGGCGGCCTATCCGCTCTCGTTCACCGCCCTGCACGACATCGACCTGACGAACCTCCTGCCGAGGGTGATCGAGGGTCTCAAGCGGCAGCTCTCGGCCCTCGACGCCCTCACGGGCCCGGCCGGCACCGACGCCGCGGCGGCCGATCTCGTAGGCGATGCGAAGCAGTCCACCCGCCAGCACCTCGACGCCCTCGAGCAGCTCGCCGCCAAGCTCAAGGCGGGCCTCGCCGGAACGGCGCCGACCGCGGGCTGATGGAGTTTTTCGACAGCCACTGCCACCTCGATCCCATGCGGTTCGGCGCCGAACTGCCCGACGTGCTGGCCCGGGCCCGCGCGGCCGGCGTCACGCGGCTGGCGGTGATCGGCACGCGGGCGCTCGACAGCGAGGCGGCCGCCGACCTCGCCAGCCGTGAGCCGGGCATCGTGGCCGCGGCTGGCATCCATCCCAACGACGTCGCCGAGGCCGAGGCAGACGAGTGGGACCGGATCGTGCGGCTCGTCGAGTCGGGCCGCGTGGCGGCCGTCGGGGAGACGGGGCTCGACTGGTATCGCACCACCGCGCCGCCGGAGCTGCAGCGGGAGTGGTTCGACCGCCATCTCCGCCTCGCCCAGCGGGTCTCGCTGCCCGTCGTGATCCACACCCGGGAGAGTATCCGCGACACGCTCGACATGCTCCGCGAGGCGGTCGGCCGCGGCCCGCTGAAGCCGATCCTCCACTCGTTCACCGGCACGGCGGCGGAGGCCGCCGAGGGGGTGGAGCTCGGCTGCCATCTCGGGTTCGCCGGGATGGTCACCTTCCGCTCGTCGGCCGCGCTTCGCGAGGTGGCGCAGGCCGTGCCGCTCGACCGTCTGCTCGTGGAGACCGACAGCCCGTTTCTGGCGCCCGAGCCGCTCCGTGGCAAGCGGAACGAACCGGCCAACGTGGTCCACACCGCCCGCTGCCTGGCCTTGGCCCGAGGCGATTCGCTGGAGGCGTTCGCCGCCGCCACGACAGCCAACGCCCGCCGCGTGTTCGGAGGGGGCTGAGCATGGATCGCCGCGACCGGCTCCTCGACGGTTGTCCCGTGGCGACGGGCCTGGGGCTCGAGTTCGGTCCGCTGGCCAACCCGGTGGTGCGCAAGGCCGACGGCCGCGTGATCTACGTCGACTACACCGACACCGACACGCTCCGCCGCAAGGCGGCGAACGACCCGCAGGTGGACGAGCATGCCGTGGTCGAGATCGACGTGGACCTCCGGCGGGGGCCGCTCGTCGAGCAGTGTCGCGACTTGGCCCCCTTCGACTACGCCGTCGCGTCGCACGTGTTCGAGCATCTGCCGAATCCGCTCGGCTGGCTGCGGGACGTGGCCACGCTCCTGGTGCCCGGCGGCGTGATCGCGCTCGCCGTGCCCGACCGCCGGTTCACGTTCGACGTCTTTCGCCGCGAGACGACGGCCGCCCAGCTCGTGGCCTGGGATCTCGAAGGCCTGCTCAAGCCGAGCCTCACGCAGCTCGCCGACCACTACTACCACGTCCGGCAGGTGGACACGGCCTCCGCCTGGGCCGTGCCGCCGACCGTCGAGGCCGTGCCGCGGCACCACGACGACGAGCAGGCCGCCCGAATCCTCGGCCGGGCGGTGGGGGGCAAGCACGTGGATTGCCACTGCTCCGTGTGGACGAGCGACCACTTCGCGCGGGTGATTCCCGAGGCGCTGCGGCTGCGCGACGTGCCGCTGCGGATTCGCCGGCTCGACGACCCGGTGCCCGGCACGAACGAGTTTCTCGTGGCCCTCGCGCGAGTCTGACGACGGCCCGCCCTCGGGAGGCGACAGTCCCCCACGCCTTTGGATAACCTGGGCGGCGGGGAGACCGCATGACCGCCTCGATCCGCCGCCAGTCGCCGTACGTGTTTCACGGGCAGACCACGTCGCTGTGCGACGAGTGCCTGGCGCTCGTGCCGGCGAAGATCCTGATCGAGGACGGGCAGGTCTTCTACCAGAAGCGGTGCGCCGTCCATGGGCTTCGCCGGGTGCTCGTCTCCACCGACGCCGCCTACTGGCGGCTTTGTCACGACTACCTCAAGCCCGGCGATCGGCCGCTCGCCCTTCAGACGCACACCGAGCGGGGCTGCCCCTACGACTGCGGCCTCTGCCCCGACCACGAGCAGCATTCCTGCTTGGCGCTCATCGACGTCAACGAGGCCTGCAATCTCACCTGCCCCGTCTGTTTCTCCGACTCCTCGCCGCATCGCACGCTCCACCGGCCGCTCGCCGAGATTGAACGGATGATGGACGCGCTCGTCGCGAGCGAAGGGGAGCCCGACCTCCTGCAGATCTCCGGCGGCGAGCCGACGATCCACCCCGAGATCCTCGAGATCCTGGCGGCGGCCAAGCGGCGGCCGATCCGCCACGTGATGCTCAACACCAACGGCATCCGGATCGCCGAGGATCCCGAGTTCGTGGCCCGGCTCGCGGAGCTGCGGCCGGGCTTCGAGGTCTACCTGCAGTTCGACTCGCTCCGCCCCGAGGCCCTCGTAAACCTCCGCGGCGCCGACCTCACCCGCATCCGCCGGCAGGCGCTCGAGGCCCTCGAACGGGCCGGGATCTCCACGACGCTCGTGGTGGTGGTGAAGCAGGGCGTGAACGACGACGAACTTCAGGCCATCGTCGACCACGCGCTGGAGTGGCGGTGCGTCCGCGGCGTCGTCTTTCAGCCGGTGCAGGATGCCGGCCGCAACGACGGGTTCGATGCGTTGAAGGACCGGTTTCCGCTCTCGGCCATCCGGCGGCGGCTCATCGACGCCGGCGGGCCCTTCGGGGAGGGGGACATCATCCCGCTGCCGTGCAACCCTGAGAGCATCGCCATCGGCTACGCGCTGCGGAAGGGGGCGAAGATCGCCCCGGTGACCTCGTTCTTCCCGCGGGAGTTGCTCGTCGAGGCCCTCCCCAACGCGATCACGTTCGAGAAATACCCCGAGCTTCACCGGCAGGTGCTCGAGTTCTTCTCGCTGGCCACCACCGAGTGCAACAACGAAGCCCGGCTCGCCGAGCTCCTCTGCTGCCTGCCCGAGGTGCCGCTCCCGGCGGGCCTCGGCTACGAGGACACGTTTCGCGTGGTGATCGTGGAGTTCATGGACGCCCACAACTTCTGCCTCGGCCGCGTGAAACGATCCTGCATCCACTTCGTGACGCCGGAGGGGAAGATCATTCCCTTCGAGACCTACAACCTCTTCTACCGCGACGAAGCCGCGAAGGCTCGGATGCAGCGGTCTCTGGAGGGAACATGAGAGGCCTGCTGATCGTGCTCTGCTCGCTGGCCACGTTGGCGGCGGTGCTGGCCGGCGGGCTCTGGTCGGGAGTGACCGTGTCATGAGGTCGCTGCTCATCCTGCTGACGCTGTCGGTGATCCTGGCGGCGTTGTTCTGCGGAGGCTGTTCCCTGTGGGCGGTTGGCGACTTCCTCTGGCACGGGCCTGTTGGGATGTACCCAGGCATGCAGAGGGACATTGCCTGGATTTCGGCGGGCGTGGGACTGGTGGCCGCGGTCGTGCTCGCGGCGAACATCTGGATGCTTCGATTGCTGTTTGGACGGCGGGGTCCCCGAGGCAGGTCGCTGAGCAAGGGCGTCGTACTGACTCTGGCACTCGTCGATCTCGTGGCCGCTCTCCTGAGTGTCGTCTTGGTAGTCGTCTTGGTAGAAACGTCGGGGCTCCTTGCGGCGGCCATGTTCGTCGCCTTCGCCGCCAAGGGTCTGTTGACGCTCCGCTGGGCCGCGGCGGCACCACCAGCGGGTTCTTCTTGGCCGCCCGGTTCATGATGAACGTCCACACCGCGTTCGACATCGCCGCGGCGACGGCCGCAGCCGCGATGACCGTCGCCTGCTTCTTCTGGCGGCTTCGGGACGCGGCCGCGCGGATCGACCAGGCGGGCTTTGGCTACGCCTTCGCCCTCGTGGCCGGGGCGGCCCTCGGCGGCTTCGCGGCCGGCACGGCCAACCTCTGGCTCTCGGGGGAGCCGGGCGTGGCCCGTAGCATCGTGGGGGCGCTCGCCGGGGCGATCACCGCGATCGAGCTCTTCAAGCGGGCCCGGGGCATCACCGGCTCGACGGGCATCATCTTCGTGCCCGCCTTCTGCACGAGCGTGGTCGTTGGCCGCTGGGGCTGTTTTTATTCCGGGCTCACCGACCACACCCACGGCAGCCCGACGACGCTCGCCTGGGGGCACGACTTTGGGGACGGCATCCTTCGGCACCCGGTGCAGCTCTACGAGTCGGCCACGATGGCCGTGTTTCTCGTCTCCGCCCTCGCGATGCTCGCCCGCCGCGACCCGTTCTTTCTGAAAAACGGCTTCTACCTGATGGTGCTCTGGTATGCCGCGCAGCGGTTTTGCTGGGAGTTCTTCAAGCCCTACGCCCCGGTACTCGGCCCGCTGAACCTCTTCCACCTCATCTGCCTCGCCCTCATCGCCTACGCCCTGACGATGATGACACGCCTACCAAGAACCGAGCTCGGGGCTGCCCATGCCCCGAAAGCCGGCGTATGACGCCAAGCGGAGCCAGGATGGCGAAGCGCCGGCGGCATCCGAGTGAGCGGATGCCACGATGGCATCCGCGAACGTCCGGCGACGGGGCATGGGCAGCCCCGAGCGGCGCGGCACACAGGTTGAAAACCTGAGGCCACGGCCGCCCCTGGAACCGGCTAAGATGAGGACCCCCGACCCAGGAGCCCACCATGGTCCGCACCCCCAGCACGATGCTGCCCCTCGGCACGACCGCCCCCGACTTCGACCTCCCCAACGTGGACGGCCGGATGGTCGACTACGCCGCCGCCGCCGGCCCCAAGGGGACGGTGGTGATGTTCATCTGCAACCACTGCCCGTTCGTGAAGCACGTGGCCGACCAGCTGGCCGCGCTCGGCCGCGAGTACGTTCCCGCGGGCATCGGCTTCGCGGCGATCAGCTCCAACGACGTCTCGAGCCATCCGGCCGATTCGCCCGAGCAGATGGTCCGCGAGGCCGAGGATCGGGGCTACGTGTTTCCGTATCTCTACGACGAGACGCAGGAGGTGGCGAAGGCGTACCACGCGGCCTGCACGCCCGACTTCTACGTCTTCGACGCCGATCGCAAGCTCGTCTACCGCGGCCAGCTCGACCCGAGCCGACCGGGCAGCGAGGTGCCGGTCACCGGCCGCGACCTGCGGGCGGCCCTCGACGGCCTGCTCGCCGCGAAGCCGCCGCTCGCGGAGCAGATTCCGAGCCTCGGCTGCAACATCAAGTGGAAGGCGGGCAACCACCCGCCTTACTTCAACCCCTGACGATCAGCATCCGTTCGTCGCAGTGAAAAAGGCCACGAAAGGCTTTTTCTACGGGCCTTCAGCGGGGCTTGTCGCCGCCGGGCCGCGAGGGTCCGCGGTTCGCGAACTTGCCGATGTCCTGCGTGTCGCCCGGTTCGAGCCGCGCGGCGCGGAGGTTTTCCCGCTGGATGGCCTCGTAAACCTCCTGGCGGTGAACCGGGATCTCGGAAGGGGCGTTGATGCCCAGCCGGACCTTGTCTCCCCGGATGTCCACGATCGTGACGACGATATTGTCGCCGATCATGATGCTTTCGTCACGTTGTCTGGAGAGCACGAGCATGGCTGGTTCCTTCCTGATCCGTCGTGGAGGCGGCACTCCAATGCCGCCGGCCACTGATGATTATGCACTCTTTTTGAGTGGAGGTCGTTCGAGGGAAAGTTCGTAATGCAAAGGCAGGTCGCCGCTCGCAACGACCTGACGGCCTGTGCGGGCTTCGAGGTTGATGACGATTGGCGCCTTGAGATTGAGCGTGAGGCCTGTGCCGTTTTGTCCGACGACGACCACCACTTGGGCCTGCCGCATGTCGGCGAGCGCCAGCGGGGTAAGTTCGCTCCGCGGGATCCGCACCTGGTAGTCGGGCACGAACCGCCGTGGGCTGACGACGGCCACGGCGACGTCGCCTCGCGTGGTGCTCTGCAGCCAGCCGAGGGCGTCGTTCGAGGCGTCGGCGAGCAGGGCCCATTCGCGGCAGTCCTCGAGGCCCGGAAGCCCGCTGGAGAACCGGATCAGGTCGCTCGCTTCGACCTCGATGCAGCCGAAGCGTGTGGTGATGATTCGCATGGCACTGGCACTCCTTGCCCGATTCCGCCCGGCCGCACCCGCCCACGATGGCGGATGTCGGACGCGGGCCCGGCGGTGTTTCGCCGGGGTCGGACGAACTCCCGTTCGCCCCCAAGGAAATCGGCAGGTGGGGCGGTTGGCGTGAAGAAAAAAGGTCTGGCGAAGAGAATCCGGTGCGGAAGGTGGTGGCAGGAGCGGGGGTGCGGGCGATCGCGGGGTTTTTGCCGTCGGCTTGACCGCCCCCTAAACTCCGCACAATCGGTGCGAGGTGCCCGGCGGATCGCGGTTCCATGGAAAGCGTCATGCGTCAGATAGCAGAGCTTCGCGTCACGGTCGTCGGTGTGGCCGCCTTGGTGGCCGGCTGTTCCTCGCAGCCGTACGAGCAGGACTACCAGAAGCGGGTCTCCGACTTCCGCGGCGCGGCGGTCTTCGCCACGCTCTCCCAGAACGCCACCGAGTTCGCCGACGGTCGCCTGAAGCTGCGGCTGCCCGCCGCGCTGGCGCCCCCGGCGGAGGACGACGGCACCAAGATTCGGGCCCGGCCTCCGTTCGTCCGCGACTTTCCCGGCTACGCTGCCGCCTACGAGAAGCTGCTCACGACGGCCAACACGCAGCTGCCCGCCGTGCTCACCGTGGGCGTGGTGCCCACAACCGAGCGCCGGCACGTCGACGTGGAGAAGGCGATCCTGGAGCAGGTGCGGCGCGACGAGGCGTTTCCCAAGGTGGACTGGGAGCGAGGCAGGGCCGTGGAGCCGGTGGCGGGCGGGCCGGCCGTGTGGGACGTTCTCGCGCTGGCCGGCCAGCAGGAGTTCGAGAGCATCGTTGCGGGCAATCCCGATTACAAGAAATGGCCAGGCCGCTGCGAGATCTGGGTGTCGGCCGACCCGAAGCAGGAGCTCTGCACGGTGCTGTCGCTCCGCGTGCCGGACGACGTGGCCGGCCAGCTGACGGTGCCGGTGCCCGCCTTGATCGAACTGGTGGCCCGGACGGTGGAGCCGGTGGCGGCGCCGGCGGACGAACAGCCCGCCGCCCCGGCCAAGTGACCGGTTGTAGCGAGGGGCTGCCCGTGCCCGAGAGCCGGGCTATGGGAGCAAGCGCAGGCAGGATGCCGAAGCGCAGCGGACATGCAGAGAGCCGAGGCCCGGAAGGCCGAGGCGAACGTCCGGCGACGGGCATGGGCAGCCCCTCGCCTCACGAGCGTGTGAGGCTTCCGCGTGAGCCGTCTTACTGCCACATGGGCTGAGCCCGCCAGGCGGCCAGCGGCGCGAGCACGAGCAGCGGCATCCAGGCGCCGATCGACGGGCTCAGGGCGTCGCCGGTGACGAGGGCGTGCGAGCCGAGGACCGTCAGGAAGAAGACGACGGTCATGCCCACGCACATCCCCACCGCGACGAACACGCCGCGGCGGCTGGGCCCGAGCACGAGCGGGATGCCCAACAGCACGAGCGCCATGTCGAGGGCCGGGGCCACGAACCGCGCGTGCACGCGGAGCGGGATCTCGGCGGCCACCCCGAGGCTCGGATTGCGGATCGCCTGCATCAGGTCGAGCGTGGAGGAATACTGGCTCCAGTTCGTCGAGCCGATGAGCTGCTCGAACGTCACGTCGCTGACGATGAAACACTCCCGCGGCGCCAGCCACGCCGCCGATGCCCGCGACAAGACCACGGGCGTGCCGCCGCACTCCAGCGCCGGCAGGCCGTCGATGTCGGCCGGTTCGCGCACGCCTCGGAGCAGATACCCCGCGGGGTGGTCGCCGTCCGCCGGCTTCCAGAACGCTTCCGCGGCGGTGATCTGCGAGCCGTAGCCACCGAGCTGCGGGGGCATGAGCAGGCTCGGCTGGTCGATCCGCATCCCGGCCGACTGCGCGCCCCGGCCCCGGAAGAGGATCTCCGTGCGGTTGTCGTAGCGCGGCTCGAACGGCGCGGCGAACTCCCCCTTGAGGTCCTGGGCGTTGCGGGCGAACGCCTGCCGGATGTGCGGCAGGACCACCTCGCGGTTGGTGGCCGCGAGCAGGGCGATCGCCGCCGAGAACAGCAGCACGGGCCGGGCGATCCGCCAGCGGGTGGTGCCGGCGGCGAGCAGTGCCGTGAGCTCGTTGTGGCGTTCGAGCCAGGAGAGGGCGAACATCGCACTGGCCAGGGAGATCACCGGGCTGGTGGCGTCGAAGAACCACACCAGCCGGCAGCCGTAATACGACGCCAGCACCTTGGCCAGCCCGCCGCTCTGCGCGGCGTGCGAGAGAAACTCCTCCATGTTCGTGAACGCGTCGAACACGAAGTACAGGCCCGCGAGGCTCACGAACACGACGACGAACGCGTGCAGCTGGGCGCGGGTGATGTAGCGGTCGATCAGCATGGCTGCTTGACGGGACCGCCGGCCTGCGGACGATGGAGCTCCGTCCGGGGCCGGCCGAGGGCGGGCCGCGGAGGGTAGGGAGCGCGGGCGGCACCGTCAATCTGGGAAACCTCGCGGATGGCCTGGTGGAACCTTCCCGGACTGGCGACGCTCTTCGACCTCGTCTGTCCGCCGCGGTGTGCGCTCTGCGGGGTGGACCTGCCGGCGGCGGGTGACGGGCCGTTGGCCTGCGCGGCCTGTGGCGGGGCGATCTCGGCCGATGCCGCCCGCTGCGGTGCCTGCGGCGAGCCGGGGCGGGCCGACGCGTGCCGCTGCCGGGGGCAGTGTGGCGACTGGGACGGCATCGCCGTCCTCACCGCGTATGGCGACGACGTGCGCGGGCAGGTGCTGCGGGCGAAGCGGCCGGCGGGCGACGCGGTGGCCGTCGCACTCGCGGGCCTGCTGGTGGCGAAGCACCACGACACCTTCGCAGCATGGCGGATCGACACCGTCGTGCCGGTGCCCATGCATTGGCGGCGGCGGCTGACGCGGGGCACGAGCGCCGCCGACGTGCTGGCGGCGACCGTGGCCCGCCGACTGGGGCTGCCCCGCCGCCGGCTGGTCCGTCGCCGGCGGTCCACCCCGATGCAGAACGAATTGCCATTCGACGACCGGCGCGACAACGTCCGCGGAGCGTTCGTGGCGAGCCGTGGCGCGGCGGGCCGCCGGATCCTGCTGGTCGACGACGTGACCACCACCGGAGCCACGCTGGCCGAGTGTCGCAGGGTCCTGGTGGAGGCCGGAGCCTCCGCCGTCTACGCTGCGGTGGTCGCCCGGGCGGATCGCGGCGGAGCCGAGGCCCGGCTGACCTGACCGAGCGCCGGTCACCATCGTTCATCGCACTCGTTTCCCATCCGCTCATTCCCCAGGAGGCCTTCGGGCTCGGCTTCGATGACCACCGGCGTCCCTCTTCGCATCGGCACGCGGGCCAGCCTGCTGGCCCGCACGCAGACCGGCTGGGTCGTCGAGCGGCTCGCGGCCCAGGGGATCGCCGTCACCGTCGAGACCATCGGCACCCGCGGAGACGACCGGCGCGACGTGCCGATCGCGGCGATCGGCGGAGACGGTGTGTTCGTGCGGGAGCTCGAGCAGGCGCTGCTCGACGGCAGGATCGACGCGGCCGTCCACAGCCTCAAGGACATGCCCACCGCGGAGACCGCGGGCCTGCGGCTGGGAGCGGTGCCGGTGCGGGCTACGCCGTTCGACGCCCTGGTCGGCCGCGTCGCCGGGCGGCTCGCCGACCTGCCTCCGGGCGCCCGCGTCGGCACGTCGAGCATCCGCCGCATCGTCCAGCTCAAGGCGGCCCGGCCCGACATCGAGGCGATCCCGCTCCGTGGCAATGTCGACACGCGGCTGCGTAAGCTGGATGAAGGCGAGTACGACGCCCTGATCCTCGCCGCCGCGGGGCTCGAACGGCTCGGCCTCGGGGAGCGGATCACGCAGCTGCTCGAACCCCCCGCCTTCTGGCCCGCCGTGGCGCAAGGGGCGCTGACGGTGCAGGTGCGGGCCGCCGATCCGCGGGCGCTGGAGGCCGTGGCCACGATCGACGACCCGCTCACGCACGCCGCCGCGGTGGCGGAGCGGAGCATGCTGGGCGCGCTGGCGGGGGGCTGCCTCGCCCCGATCGGAGGCTGGGCGCGGGCCGGAGACGCCGGTGGGCTCACGCTCGGCGGCTGCGTGCTCGACGTCGATCCGGCCACCGGCACGGTGTCGAGGATCTCCGCGGAAGCGTCGGTGCCGCTGGAGGGGCCACCGGCGGAAGCTGCGTCACTCGGGGCGGATGTTGCGCAGCGGCTGATCGCCCAAGGGGCCGAGGACATGCTGCTCCGCATGCGGACGCGAATCGCCTGAGTGCGGCCCGGCGGCAGGGGACCCGAATCGTGCCGCACCACTCAGGGGGAGGGTGGGATGCCGGGGTGCCACCTTTAGAATCTGCGTACCAACGTTCGACAGGCTTCCGGGGAAGGGCTTGCATCCATGGCGATCAAGGTGGTGATAGCGGACGATCACGAGGTGGTGCGGCGCGGGCTCGTGAGCCTCCTCGCCGGCTCGGAGATCAAGATCGTCGGCGAGGCCGCGACCGGCGACGAGGCCGTGAAGCTCACCAAGAAGCTCAAGCCCGACGTCGTCCTGCTCGACATCCGCATGGAGGGCAAGGACGGGCTGACGGCCCTCGAGAAGATCCGGGCCGACATGCCGGCGGTCCGCTGCGTGATGCTGTCCACGTTCGACAACCCCACCTACGTCGCCCGCGCCGTCGCCGCCGGCGCGCACGACTACATGCTCAAGGGCTGCACCCGCAGCGAGATGATCACCTCGATCACCGGGGCCGCGGCCGGCCAACTTCCGATGCGGGCCGGCGAGTTGCGCCGCGTCGCCACCACGATGGCGAACCGGGTCGCCACGGCCGATCCCGACATTCCGCTGACGCAGCGCGAGACGCAGGTGCTCCGCCACATGGCCCTCGGACTCTCCAACAAGGAGATCGCCCAGTCGCTGACGATCAGCGTGGAGACGGTGAAGGAGCATGTGCAGAACATCCTCCGGAAGATTGCCGTGAGCGACCGCACGCAGGCCGCCGTGTGGGCCGTGCGCCGGGGCCTCGTCTGACGCGGGCCAACGCGGGGGCAGCTTCGGGCAGTTTTGCATGCCCGAAGTGGGGGCAGGTTTGCAACCTGCCCACTGTTTTTTCCGCAGGTTGAAAACCTGCGGCCACTCTCGAAAACCTGCGGCCACTTCGTGTGACGTGCGAGCCCGGTCTCAGCGGGCCCGAGGGTGCGCCTTGTCGAAGGCGTCGAGGAGGCGACTGGTCGTCACGTGGGTGTAGATCTGCGTGGTCACCAGGCTCTTGTGGCCGAGCAGTTCCTGCACGCTGCGGATGTCGGCCCCGGCGTCGAGGAGGTGGGTCGCGAAGCTGTGCCGCAGGGTGTGCGGACTGGCCTTGCCGGCGAGTCCCGCCACGGCGAGGTGTTTCTCCAGCAGGCGGGCGACGCCCCGCACCGACAGCCGGCCGCCGAACTTGTTGGTGAACAGCGGTCGGGCGGCGGTTTTGCCGGTGGCGGCGGGCCGGGCGGCAAGCCAGGCCTGGAGGGCCGCCTGGGCGTGCGATCCCACGATGCCCAGCCGCTCCCGTCGGCCCTTGCCCCGGATGCGAACGGTGGCGTTGCGGAGGTCGAGGTCGCCGTCGTCGATGCCGACGAGCTCCCGGACGCGGCAGCCCGCCGAGTACATCAGCTCGAGGATCGCGCGATCGCGGAGGCCGCCCGCTGCGGCTGGGCGCGGCGCCGCGAGCAGGCGGGCGATCTCGTCTCCCGTGAGGAACTTGGGGAGCTTCCGCGGCTTCCTGGGGCTGCGGAGCGGCTTGGCGGGATTGCCCCGCACCCAGCCCTCGCGCTGCCCGAAGGCGTAGAAGCTCCGCATGCTCGCCAACTTGCGGGCCACCGTGGACGCTGCGTAGCCGGCGGCATGCAGGCCGGCGGCGAATCGCCGCAGCAGCACGCTCGACGCCTCACCCGGCGTCCGGCATCCCGCGGAGGCGAGAAACTCCTCGAGCTGGAGCAGATCCTCGCGGTAGCTCTTCACGGTCAGGGGCGAGCCGCCGCGCTCGGAGGCCATGTGCCGCAGGAACCGCTCGATCGACTCGCCGAAGGCCGTGCGGTTCGGTGCGGCGCTGGCCATGCCGGTGGAATCCGTCGCCTCAGGCCGGACGGTCGGCCCGACGACCGAACCGCAGCCGGTTCGACCGCGGCGTGTTTTGCCGAACCTTCTGGCCGAGCACCGCGGCGTCGTACCAGGAGAAACTCAGGTCGGGATTGGCGGCATGCCGGGCGAGGGCCTCGAGGGCCTGGTCGCGGCTGTCGTCGTCATACAGGAAGACGTAGCGTTCGCCCCCCTTGACCAGAGCGATCACGTTGATGTCACGGGCGGCCATGAGATTCCCCGGGCGAGCGCCGTGGTCGGAAGAGCGACCACACGCCGAAGTATCGGCCCGCGGAAGCTGGCGACCGCAGGCTTCCGCGGCGCGCTCCCCAAGTCTCCGCGATCGGGCCAATCGCCCCCGGAAACAGGGCGGTGTGGGGCTTTCACGCACGAGTCTGGGAAGGCTGTGCGGGAGGCAGCACGTGCCGGGGCGGTTGGTCTCAGAACAGGCTGGCGACGTTCCGCAGCGCGATCGGCTCGCGGCTCCAGAAGGGTTCGCCGTGGCGGGTGCCGATCATGCTTCCCCACCAGGCGTCGGCGGCCGCCACGCGGTCGAGCGTGCCGAGGCCGTCGCCCCGGGGAGGAAACTGGCTGCCGTAGCAGTCCAGGCTCCGGCATTTCCGCTCCCACGTCGCTGAGATATCGATCACGAACGCGGGCCGGTGGACCGTCTTGAGGTGCACGCAGCCGTAGTGGTAGATCCGCTCGGGATGCCACGGCTCGCCCGGAAGGTCGCACTTCGTGAGCTTCGCCCAGAATCGCGCGGCCTCCACGAGCCGCGTGGCCGCCACGTGGTCGGGGTGGGCGTCGACCCAGTGCGGGGCGAACAGCCAACGGGGGCGGGCCAGGCGGATCGCTCCCGCGAGCCGACCGCGGGCGTCGAGCGTGGCTCGCAGCCGGCGGTTGGGAAGGCCGAGATTCTGCCGCCAGGCGAGCCCCAGAGCGGCCGACGCCGCCGCCGACTCGCGGGCCCGGATCTCGACCGATCCCCGCGGCGTCGGCTCGCCGTCGGTGAGGTCGAGGATGCCTACCGTCAGGCCGTCGTCGAGCATCCGCGCGATCGTGCCCCCCATGCCGAGTTCGGCGTCGTCGGGATGGGGGGCGATCACCAGGGCGTCGAGCATGCGAGGGCTCCATGACGGTGCGGCCGCGATCCTTGCGGATGGATCGGACGCTCGATCATACTTCCGCCGCCCATGACCGCCCCCCCACGACCTTCGACTGCCGCCACGTCGCCGACGGAGCTCTTCGCGGCCGCCTGCGGGCATGCGCGGCGCGCGGCCGTGCTCGCCAGCGTCGAGGCGCTCCTCGGTTGGGACGAGCAGACGATGCTTCCCCGCGCCGGCGGACCCCATCGGGCCGACCAGGCCACCGCCCTGGCCGCGCTCGTCCACGCCGATCGCACCGACCCCGCGCAGGCCGAGCGGCTGGCGGCACTCGCGGAGTCGCCCCTCGCCAGCACGGGCACGCCGCAGGAGCGGGCCGCGATTCGCCTGCTCAAGCACGACGCCGACAAGCAGGCCCGACTGCCGGTCAGGCTCGTGGAAGAGCTGGCCCGGGCCGGGGTGGAGGCGCAGCAGGCTTGGGTCGAGGCCCGCGCGGCGGCGAACTGGTCGATGCTCCGGCCGCATCTCGTGCGGATGTTCGCGCTCAAGCGGGAACAGGCGGCCTGCCAACGGCCCGACCTCGATCCCTACGACGCCCTGCTCGACGACTACGAGCCCGGCGCCCGCTGGCGGTCGCTCGTGGAGCGGTTCGGCCCGTTGCGGACGGCGGTCGTCGAGCTCGTGCAGGCGTGCCGCACCGCGCGGCGGCGGCCCGACGACTCGATCCTCATCGAGCGGACCTATCCGGTCGACGCCCAGCGCGGCTTCGTCCGCGAGGTGGCGGGCCGCATCGGCTTCGACTTCGATCGTGGCAGGCTCGACACCACCGAGCATCCGTTCTGCACGACGCTGGGTCCCGACGACTGCCGGATCACCACGCGGTGGAACGCCCGGTCGCTCCCGACCGCCCTGTTCGGCGTGCTCCACGAGGCCGGCCACGGGCTCTACGAGCAGGGCTTGCCCCGCGAGTGGTATGGCCTGCCGCCGGGCGAGGCCGCCTCGCTCGGCATCCACGAGTCGCAGTCGCGGCTCTGGGAAAACCTGGTGGGGCGGTCGCGACCGTTCTGGGACTGGTGCTTTCCGCTCGCCCGGCAAGCCTTTCCCGCCGCGCTCGCCGACGTCGATGCCGGCCGCTTCCGGGAGGCGCTGCTGGCCGTGCGGCCGTCCTTCATCCGTGTCGAGGCCGACGAGGTCACCTACAATCTCCACGTGATGCTGCGGTTCGATCTCGAACGCGCCGTGGTGCACGGCGACCTCGCCGTCGATGACCTGCCCGCCGCATGGAACGAGCGGTTCGAGCGCGACTTCGGCATGCAGCCGCCGGACGACGCCCACGGCGTGCTCCAGGACATCCACTGGAGTGCCGGCCTGATCGGCTACTTCCCGACCTACACCCTCGGGAACCTGTTCGCCGCCCAGTTGATGGAGGCGGCCCGGCGGGCGATTCCCGACCTCGAGGCCGATCTGGCGGCCGGACGGTTCGAGACGCTGCTGGCGTGGCTGCGCCGCGAGGTCCACGCCCATGGCCGTGTCCTCGAATCCGGGCCGCTCGTGGAGCAGGCGACCGGCGCAGCGGTCTCGAGCACGTGGCTGGTGCGGAGCCTCCGCGACCGCTACGGGCCGGCGTACGGCCTCTGATTTTCGCTCCCCCGCCGGAGGGCGCCCCGCGGAAATCCCGCTGGTACAATCGGCGGCGCGGAGCGGGAGGACCAGCGGCCCTCCCGCGTGCCCTTCCCTCGAAGCGAGATTTGGGAGCGTTCGCGATGGCTGACGACGGCAAGGACCACGGCGACGATCACGACCCGAAGGACGAGGGTTTCGACCCCTGGGCCGACCTCGATGCGGAGGCGCCCGCCGACTCCGCCGAGGGCTTTGCGTTCTCGGTCGAAGACATCGGGCTCGATGCCGAACTCGACGTGCCCCAGGCCGACGCCCCGGTCGAACACGGCGCCGCCGACGCGGCCTTTCTGGCGGAGAGCCCGCACGAGTCGGAGTTCATTCCGGCCTCCGACGAGGGGGGCGTTGATCGGCCCGCCGAGGAGCCGGCCGAGGACGACGCCTTTGTGAACGCGTGGCTCACCGAGACCGACGAGGAACCCACCGCGGCGACGCCGCTGTCGGTGTTTGCGCCCGACGATCACGCCGACCTGGGCGAGCCGGACGACGAGCCGGCCGAACCGGCCTGGCCGCACGACCCCGAGTCGATCGAGATCGGCACCGGCCAATCGGGGGTGACCTCGGCGAGCGACATCGAGGCCATCGGGTTCGTCGATGAGGTGGTGGCCGAGGATGCCCATGCCGAGCCCGTCGAGGCCGACATCATCGACTTCGGTGCCGCCGCCGGCGCAGCCGCGATCGCCGCGGCCACGGTGGCCGGTGGCTCGCCCACCCCGCTGCCGGCTCCCGCTCCGGCGGGCCATGCCAAGCCGCGGAGTCGCGGCGTGCTCGGTCAGCTCGTCGGCGTGGTGCTGGGGGGGCTGATGGCCATTCCGATCGTGCTCGGCATCCTGATCGGCCTGATGTGGATGGGCTGGAAAGACACGATTGGCATTCGCCAGTGGTGGCCCGAGCAGGCCGCGTTCCTGCTGCCCGCCGCCAGCAATCGGCTCGGCACCGGCGGTGGCTCCGCTCCGGCCCGTGTGCCGTCGCTCGAGGACCTGCCTGCCGCCGAGACCACGGCGGTCGGCACCGAGGAAGCTACAGCCGCGGAGATCGCCGCGGAGCCGGCGGCCGACGAGGCGTTGCCGGGGGTGACCGCGGAGCCGGCGGCGACGGAGCCGGCGCCCGTGCCTGAGCCGCTCGCCACCGCGCCGGCAGAGACCGCGCCGCCGACGCTTCAACCGGCATCCGCGCCCGTGGTGGCGGACGAGACGCCGGTGGCCGCGAACGTCGCCCCCGCTGTCGATACCGTCGCCGCCGTCGCGGCGCCCATGCCCGCCCTGGAGCCCGCTCCCGCGGTGATTCCCGCGCCGTCGCCCGCGCCCGTGGTTGCCGAGCCCGAACCGCTCGACCTCGGCGGTCTGGAGGCGGCGGTCGCGGATGCCACCGCCGCGCTCGACGCGGTCGAGGCGGTGGTCGATCCGACCGACCCGGCCCGCAAGACGCTGCTCGTGGATTGGTACAAGCAGATGGCGAAGGTCGCCCAGGAACTCGCCATGCTCGAGCACGTCGCCGCCGATTCGGGCCGGCCGCTTCCGGCCACGCCCGCCGTGGCCGCCGACCTCGGCGGTCGCGTGCTGGCCGCGCCGCAGCTGGCCGACGACCTCGCGCGACTGGCGCGGAATTGGCTCAGCTACTCCCGCCGCGACGGCGACGGCGTCGTGATGCCGGCCACGTTTTCTGGCGCCCGCCGCGTGGGGCCCTACTGGTGCTCCCGCATCGCGATCGCGGAAGCGGGGGGCGCGTCTCGCGAGCTCGCCGTGATTTCGCGGCTCGAGCCGGCGGCGGCGCCGGGCGATGCGGTGGTGATCATGGGCTTGGTGATGGATGGCGGCGTGCTCTGGGCGTCGGATGTGCGGTCGGCGACCGCGGTCGCGCCGGCGGCCGCCGTCGAGCCTGATCCGTTCGGCCAGCCGGGCCTGTGAACGAGTCGGTGCCCGAGCCACCCACGGCGGACGGCTCGGCGGATTCGGTGGCCGGAATCGCCCGTGACGTGGCCTCCGGGCGGCGGCGGGCGAGTGACGTGCTGGCCGAGTGCCTGAGGCGGCACGAGTCGCTCGCGCCGCGGATCAACGCGCTGGTGCAACTCCGGCGGCAGGAGGCCGAGGCAGAGGCGGCCAGAATCGACGGCGCCGCTGCCGCACATGGTCCGCATGGTCGCGGCCTGCCGCTGGCCGGTGTGCCCGTGAGCGTGAAGGAGTGCTTCGCGATCCGGGGGCTCTCGACCACGCTGGGCATCCCGGGCCGCCGCGGGCTCGTCGATGCCGCCGACGCCGAGATCGTCGTGCGGCTGCGGGCTGCCGGCGCGGTCGTGGTCGGGAAGGGCAATGTGCCGCAGGCGATGTATCTCCACGAGACCGACAATCCCGTGTGGGGACTGACGCGGCATCCACTGGATGCCACGCGAGGTCCGGGCGGATCGAGCGGCGGTGACGCAGCCCTCGTGGCCACCGGCGTGGTGCCGCTCGCCGTGGGCAACGATCTCGCGGGCAGCGTGCGTCAGCCGGCGCATGCCTGCGGGGTGGCGGCGCTTCTCCCCACGACCGCCACGCTCGGCGGCGCCGGGGCGTTTCAGACGATGCCACACCTCACGGCCGTGCGACCTCGGGCCGGGCTGCTCGCCCGAACGGTGGACGACCTCGCCCTCGGCCTGGCCGCCGTCGCGGGGCCGCCGACTGAGGCTCTCGCGATGCCGCGGCGGGTGGCCTGGTGGGACGACGCGGGGCCGATCGCGGCGTCGCCGGCCGTCCGCCGCGCGGTGCATGAGGCCGTGGAGCGGCTCGCGGTCCGGGGTGTCGAGATGGTGCACGTGCCGGGTGCGATCGCCACCGAGGCGGCCTGGCTGTTGCTCGCGATCGTGGCGGCCGACGGCGGCGCCGACGTGCGGCGGCTGTTCGCCGGGGGCCGGCCGATGCGGGGTGTGAGCCGGCTTCTCGCCATCGCCCGACTGCCGCGGCGGTGGCGGCCGCTCGTGGCGGCGCTCCTGCGCCTCACGGGCAGCCGGATCGAGGCCGAGGGTGTGCTCCGCACCGGACGCCGCACCCCGGACGAACTGGCGGCGCTGGTCGTCGCCCGCGACGCGCTGGCGACCCGGTTCGCTGCCGCCGTGGCCGGCTGCGACGCGGTGGTCTCCCCCGTGTCGGCGCTGCCGGCGCTCCGCCAGGGCACCGCGGCCCGGCTCGTGCTCGCGGCCGCGCCGTGCCTGCTGGCGAACCTGCTCGACCTGCCGGCCGGAGCCGTGCCCGTGACGACCGTCGCACCGGAGGAGACGCGCGGCCGGTCGTGGAGCCTCGATCCGGTGATCCGTGCGGCCACCGCGACCGATCGCGGCAGTGCCGGCCTGCCGGTGGGCGTGCAGGTGATCGGCTGCCCAGGCCGCGGCGAGGCCACGGTGTTGGAGGTGATGCGGTGGATCGAATGACGGCGGGCGAACGCGCGGCGTTGGCTACACGTTCATGCGGGCCGCGATCACGCTCGACATCCGGTCGATCCCGAGCACCTCGCAGGCCGCGCCCGCGTCGATCGCCGCCTTGGGCATGCTGAACACGACGCTCGACGCCTCGTCCTGCGCCACGGTGTGCCAGCCCCGGGTGCGAAGCTTCATCAGCCCCTTCGCGCCGTCGCGGCCCATGCCCGTGAGCAGGGCGGCGACGCCGGTCTGCGGCCAGTAGTCGGCGACGCTCTCGAAGAACACGTCGACGCTGGGACGGAAGAAGACGTCGCGAGGCTCCTGCCGGTATTCCAGCGTGCGGGCCTTGGTGAGCACGAGATGATCGTTGGTGCCCGCGAGCAGCACGTCGCCGGCAAGCGGCTGCTGGCCGTGCTCCGCCACGCGCACGGCTCGACCGGTGCGGTCGCCGAGCCACTTCGCCAGCCCGGGTGCGAAGGCCACGTCGACGTGCTGCACGATGATCACCGCGGCGTTCCAGTCGTGGGGGAGCGGGAACAGCAGGTCGGAGATCGCCTTGGGGCCGCCCGTGGACGCGCCCACGACCACCAGCCGCGGCGGCGACGCCGAGGCCACGGCTCGCCGGGCCCGCCGCGGATCGGCGGTGGCCCCGACCAGCTTGGCGATCGTGCCGATCTTCTCGACGAGTGCGCCGGCGCCGCTGACCTCGCCGCCGGGTCCGAGCATCGGCGTGTCCACCGCGTCGAGGGCGCCGTAGCCCATCGCGTCGTAGACGAGCGAGATGTTGCCGCTCACGGTGGCCGTGACCACCAGGATCGCGCACGGGGCCGAGGCCATGATCTGCCGGGTCGCCTGGGCGCCGTCCATGTGCGGCATCAGCAGGTCCATCAGGATCAGGTCGGGCCGGTCGCGCTTCGCCATCGCGATCGCCTCGACGCCGTCGCTCGCCGTCCAGGCCACCTCGTGGTCGGGCAGGCTGTCGACCACGCGGCGCAGCGCCTCGCACGCCGCCTTGAGGTCGTTGACGATCCCGATTCGCATGGGCCTGCCCTACGCCGTTGCCTCGCCGATCAGATCGATGATCGTATCGACGAAGGTCTCGTCGTGGAAACTGCTTTTCGTCAGATAGCGATTCGCCCCGGCATCGAGGCCGCGGAGCCGATCCTCCTCCCGGTCCTTGTAGGAGACGATGACGACCGGCGTCTCCCGGCGGGCCGGGTCGGCCTTGATGAGCGAGACCAGGCCGATGCCGTCCATCCGCGGCATGTCGACGTCGGTCACCACGAGGTCGTAGGGCGTGCCGCGGATCGCGTTCCAGCCGTCCATGCCGTCCACGGCCACGTCCACCGTGAAGCCGCGGGCCTGGAGCAGCTGCCGCTCGAGCTCGCGGACGGTGATCGAATCGTCCACCACCAGGATCCGCTTCCGCTGCCTGGCCTGCTCGGCCATCCGCTCGAACTCCACCCGCGAGAGCCGGCGGCCCATGAGCACGTTGTCGATCGAGCGGACGAGGTCTTCGACGTCCACGATCAGCACCGGGTCGCCGTTTTCCAGGAGCGACGCGCTGTTCACGTCGGGCACCTTGCCGAGCCTGGGGTCGAGCGGCCGCACCTCCAGGTCCCGCTCGCCCAGGAACGAATCGACGACCATGCCGAACTGCTGGCCGCGGTCGCTGATCACCACGACCGGCATCGGGTCGGCCGGCGGCTGCCCGGTGGTCTCGAGGATCTGGCCGGCCATCACCAGCCCGATCGAGACGCCGTCGCGGTCGAAGTACTGCCGCCCCTCGACGGTGCGGATGCTGGCGGCGGGGCAGAACAGGATCTGGTCGATCCGCGTGAGCGGGAAGGCGTAGGGCTCGCCGCCGATCTGCACGAGCAGCGCGCGGATCACCGACATCGTGATCGGCAGCTGGAGCGTGAACGTGGTCTGGCGGCCCGGTTGCGTGGCCACGCGGACGCTGCCCCCCACGCTCTTGACCATGCTCTGCACCACGTCGAGCCCCACCCCGCGACCGGAGATCTCGGTCACCTGGTCCTTGGTGGAGAAGCCGGGCAGGAACAGGAACTCGAGCAGCTCGAGTTCGGTGAGCTGATCGGCCACCTGGCGGGCCACGAGGCCGCGGGCCAGGGCCTTGGTGCGGAGCTGTTCGACGTCGATGCCGCGGCCGTCGTCGGTGAGCGTGAGCTGGAGCATCCCGGCCCGGTGCCGCGCCTCGAGCCGGATCGTGCCGGCCGAGGGCTTGCCCGCCGCCTCGCGGTCGGCGGGGAGCTCGATGCCGTGGTCGAGCGCGTTGCGGATCAGGTGCGAGAGCGGCGCCTCCAGCTTGTCGAGGATGTCACGATCGACGCCCGTCTGCTCGCCGCGGACCTCGAAGCGGACGTTCTTGCCGAGCGTACGGGCCACGTCGCGGACGAGGCGGGGGAAGCCGCGGATTCCGTCGGCCAGCGGCCGCATGCGGCTCACGATGACCTCGTGGTGGAGGCGGTTCGAGAGGTCTTCGTTGCGGCGGGCGAAGCTCTCGAAATCCTCGACGTGCCGCGTGAGCGCCGCGAGGCCGGCTTCCGACCGCTCGCGGATCGTGGTGAGCATCGCGGCGATCGTGGCCGACGCGGCGACGTCGCCCCCCTTGAGCTTCTCGTCGAGCGCGGCGATGGCATCGCCGATGTCCACCTGGGTCGCGCGGATCTGCAGCAGCGAATCGACGAACGGCCGCAGCTGCCGCGTCTCCACGAGCGACTCGCCGGCGAGGCCGACCAGCCGCGTGAGGCTGTCGGCCGACACGCGGACGACACGATCGGCCTGCTCGGCGGGTCGGGCCGTCGCGGCGGGAGGCGTCGCCGCGGCCGGAGCGGCCGCCGGAGTCGGGGCAACGGGAGCCGCGGCGGGAGCCGGAACGGGAACGCTTGCCGCGGGCGGCGGAACGGGCGCGGTGGCGGCGGGAGGCTGGGCCGCAGACGCCGGACCGGCGACCATGCTCCCGAGGTCGCCGACGAGCCGCTCGGCCCGCGCCGGCCAGTCGCTCACCGGCGCGAGCGCGTCGTCCGCCTTGGCGATCGCGGAGAGGAAGTCCACTCCGGCCAGGATCCGGTCGGCATGCTCCGGCCTGACGCGAAACGTGCCCTTGCCGGCGGCCACGAACACGTCTTCGAGCGCGTGGGCCACGCGGACGGCCGGGTCGAGCCCCACGATGCGAGCCGCGCCCTTGAGCGAGTGCGCCGCCCGCATCATCGACTCCACGGTCTCCGGCGACCGCTCCAACTCCTCGATCGCCAGCACGCCCGCCGAGAGCACGGCCGTCTGGCTGTCCGCCTCGAGCCGAAACAGCTCGAGCATCGAGAATCCGCTCAGGTCGTCAGCCACGGCAGCCTCCGCTCATGCCGACACCGCCTCGCGCAGGGCGTCGAAGAGCCGCACCTCGTCGAGGAGGGCGACCGTCCGCCCCTGCCACTCGAAGAGCGCCGACGAGCAGCGGGCCGCGGCCTGGCTGACGGTGGAGGGCACGGGCCTGAGGTCGTCGCGGCCGACGCGATGCACGCCCGCGACCTCGTCGACGCCCACCACCCAGCGTTCGGCCGCCGGGCCTGTCGTCCGTTCGAGCACGATCAGCCGGCCCGCGCCGACGGCCGGATCGTCCGCCGCCGGCCGCACGGCCTGCGGTCCACCCGGCAGCCCGAGCACGGCGTGCAGGGAGACGCAGAGCTGCAGCTGGCCGCGGACGTTGACGATTCCGGCCAGTGCGGTTCCCGTGCGGTGCGGCACGGAGTGGAGCGTCCGCGACGGTGTCACCTCCACGAGGGCTCCGGTCGGCAGCGAGAGCCACTCGTGATCGACGCGGAACACGAGCACGCTCGTGTCGGCGGCCGCGGCCGTCTCCGCGGGCTCTTCCAGGATCGCCTGCCAGGCGTCGAGGTAGCCCTCCGGCGCGGGACGGTCGAAGAACGACCGCGCCGCGTCGGCCAGCACCGGGCAGTTGCGACAGTGCACGAAGGCCTGTAGCTCCGGGCAGCTCCGGTCGCCGGCCACGCCGATCACCCGCCAGCACTCGGGCATGGGTGCGATCACGACGGGTGCGTCATGCCGGGGGCGGTCGATCATGACGAGGCCTTCCGGGCGAAGACGCGGGCGGCCGACTGCCGGTAGGTTTCGGCCATGCGGGTGTCACCCCGTTGCCGCGCGAGCAGCGCGAGGGCGAGCAGCGCTTCCTCGTGGGCCGCGTCGAGGTAGAGGGTCTTGTGGAGGCAGCCCTCCGCGCGATCCAGGTCGCCGAGCGACTGGTGCAGCATGCCCATCAGGAAGAAGAGTTCCGGCGACGGCGGCAGGGCGGCGCGGTGCCGCTCGCAGAGTTCGAGGGCTTCGAGATGCCTGCGGGCGTTGGCCAAAGCCCCGGCCTGCTCGAGCACGTCGCGGAGCGTGGGGGCCTGTTCGAGCGGACGGCCCGCCGCGGCCGGAGCCGGGACGACGACCGGCGCCGCGATCATGGGGGGCGACGAGCCGGTGGGGGGCGACGTGGGGCGCGTCACCGCGCCGGGCTTCGCGGGGGCCGGCGACGGAAGGGGCGGCCGCGCGGCCGGCGGCGCCGCGGCTGCGTGGAGGTGCACGCCGCGGCGCAGGGCGAACAGCGAGGCTGCACCGGCGGGAATCCAATCGCCCCGGAGGATCGGCGGCTCGGCCGCCCCCAACACGAGGATGCCGTCGGCGCGGAGCAGGCGGTCGAGCGTCCGCTCCATCCGTCCCCGGGCCTCCGCCGTGAGGTAGATCAGCAGGTTGCGGCAGAAGACGACGTCGTAAGGGCCGCGGTCGATGAGCGACTTGTCGTCGAGCAGGTTCGCCCAGTCGAAGCGGACGCAGTTTCGCACCCGCTCGTCGATCACCGCCGCCGCGCCCTCGGTGCCGAACCAGCGGTCGCGAAAGGAGCTGTCGGCGTTGCGAAACGCGTTGGCCGAGTAGCGGCCGCGGCGGGCCCGCTCGAGGGCGGCCCGGCTCACGTCGACGGCATCGATGCTGAACTGCATCGGCTGCAGGCCGGCATCGAGCAGCGCCATGGCGACGGAGTAGGGCTCTTCGCCCGACGCGCAGGGGGCGCAGAGGATCCGCACCGGCGACCGGCCGGGCAGCGGGGCTCGGGTAGCGGCCACGTCGGCGACGAACTCGAAGACCTGCCGGTCGCGGAAGAACCAGCTCTCGGCGACGATCACGTCCTCGACGAGCCGGTCCCGCTCCGCTGGATCGCCGCGGACGACGCTGGCATACGCTTCGGGATCGGTCATCTTCACCGCTTCCATGCGGCCCCGGATCGCGCGGGCGAGCGCCGGCACGCCGATCGTGGCGGCATCCAGGCCGATCCAGTCGCGGAGGATGGTCACCGCGGCATCGACGTTCATGAGGGCACCGTCGGGGGCGCGGGAAACAGCCCGGTGGACACCTCGCCCGGCAGCAGCTTCTCGATCTCGAGCAGCTGGATCGTGCGGCCGCCGATGCGGAGGATGCGGCCCAGGAATGGCGCGTCGCCGAACTCCAGGGAAGGCAGCGAGGCGTCGGCCTCCTCGGCCGAGCAGACCGAGATCACGTTCTCGGCCACGAGCCCGAGCTGCTGCGGCTCGCGGGCCGCCGCGACGTATTCGACGACGATCACGCGGGTGCTGAGCCGCTCCTGGATCCGTCCCACGGCGAGCCGTCGCGCGAGGTCCACCAGCGGCACGAGCCGGCCGCGGTAGGTGAAGATCCCGCGGATGAACTCGGGCATGTGCGGGATCGGCCGGGCGGGAACGAGGGGCAAGACCTCGATCACCCGCCGCGATTCGATCGCGTACGTCTGGCCGGCGACGGTGAAGGTGAGGAGTTGCACGAGAGGGGGTGGTCAGATGGTGAACCGCGAGACCTCCTCCTTCAGGTCTCCGACGGCCTCGCGGAGGTGGACCGTGGCGCCGTTGAAGTCGTTGAGCGACGAGGCGGTGCGGGCGGCGCCCTCGGCGAGGCGGATCATCGCCTCGCGGATCTGCTCGGCCCCCTGCGACTGGGCCCGCATGCCCTCGGTGACCTGCCCGAAGCGGCCGGAGATCCCCTGCACGGCGGTGATGATCTCGGTGAGCTTGGCGGACACGTCGCCGATCTCGCGAACGCCGGTCCGCACCTGCTCGGCGAACTTGTCCATCTCCATCACGCCGGCCGACACGCTGTACTGCATCTCCTTGACCATCCGCTCGATGTCGAGCGAGGCCACGGCCGTCTGGTCGGCGAGGCGGCGGATCTCGCGGGCCACCACCAGGAAGCCGAGGCCGTATTCGCCCGCCTTCTCGGCCTCGATCGCGGCGTTGATCGAGAGCAGGTTGGTCTGGTCGGCGACCTTCGTGATCGTGGTCACGGCCAGGTTGATGTTGGCGGCCCGCTCGCTGATGACCGCGAGCTTCGAGCCGAACGACGACGTGCTCTCGGCGAGCTGCCGCATGGTGCCGTCCATGCCCGCGAGACCCACGCGGCCGTCGGCCGCCATCTTGCCCGTGTGGCCGGCCATGTCGTTGACCTCCGTCATCGTGCGGAGGAGTTCCTGGCTCGTGACCGAGATCTCCTTGACGGCCGCGACCGCCTCGCTCGTCGAGGCGCCGTAGTCGGCGATCACCTGCTGCTGCTCGCTGGCCGTCGCCTGGATCGCGGTGGCGGTCGAGATCAGGGCCACGGAGGAGTGCTGGATCCGGCCGATCAGGCCGCGGAGGTCGTTGGTCATGGTCTGGATCGCGCCCAACAGCGCGCCGGTCTCGTCGTCGGCCGTGTCGCCCACGTTGGCCCGAAGGTCGCCGCCGGCCACCTGGTTGGCCACCGACACCGCGGTGCGGATCGGCGTGGAGATCGAGCGGGCCACCGCGAGGGCGGCGGCGGTCACGCCGAGGATCGTGGCCAGGGAGAGGCCGATCACGGCGAGCCGCTGGAAGCGGACGAGCCCGTAGGCCTCGTCGGCGTCCTGCTTGACCACGAGTCCCCAGCGGAAGCTCGGGACGTAGCACCAGGCGGCGGCCACGTCCTTCCCGCGGTAGTCGATCGCCGCGCCGTAGCCGCGGTCGCCGGCGGCCGCCTTCTGGGTCGCCGTAGCCTGCGACGACGCCAGCGGGATCTTCATGCGGAACGCGGCATTCGCGGCGTGCCGCAGCGGGGTGGTGATCAGCACCGCGTTGCCGGCGAGTTCGCCGGTCACGATCTCGCCCGTGTCGCCCAGCCCGGTCAGGTCTGAGAGGATCTTCCAGATCCGCTTGGGGCCGATGCCCAGCGCCAGCACCCCCGTCACCCGACCCTCGTCGAACACGGGGCAGGTGACGAAGGCCAAGGGGTCGGCCGACTTGCCGTAGGGCTGGAAGCCGCAGAGATCCGACTGGAGCAGCGTGCGGGCCCGGTCGAAGCCGGCGGCGAGTTCCGACGAGGCGAGGGCGCCGCTGCTCACGAGCGAACCGCAGGGAACCGACTCGGCGAGCGAGAAGATCACCCGGCCTTCGAGGTCGATCAGCAGCAGGTCGGCGTAGTCGAAGGCTTTCGCGACGTAGAGAAAGTAGTCGCGGACGCCGGTGCCGGCCTGATGGAGATCGCCGCCTTCTGCGGCCACTTTCGTCAGGTCGCGGACCGCGGCGGTGAACGTGGGGCCACGGGCGAACGCCGCGGCGTCACGCACCCGCTCGGAGGCGTAGGCCTCCAGTTCGTTGGCCTTGCCCGCGGCGATCTGCACGAGGTTGTCGCGGACCGCCTTCTGCAGGGCCGTCGCGGCGATCCGCGCCGTGATCGCCGTGAGGATCGCGCACGGGATCAGCGCGATCACCAGGAACCAGAAGAGCAGCCGCCCGGCGATCGAGCGTCGCAGGGCACCTCCGGCGTCGGCGGACATCATGGCGCCCCCTTCCCGACCGGCTTGCCCCATTGGCCTCCCCAGGATCGCTGCAGGTCGCTGACCAGGGCCTCCCACTCGGGCCGCGATCGCGAAATCGGGAACGGCACCGGGCGGACGGACGTGCGGCTCTGCCAGCGGATGTCGAACTGGCCGTCGCTGCGGACCTGCCCGATGAACACCGGCCGCCAGGTGTGCTGCGTCTCCGGATCGACGGCGATGATGCCCTCGGGGGCGTTCATGCTCTGGTGCCGCATCGCGTTGCGGACCGGGCGGACGTCGGCCGTCTCCGCCTCGCGGACGGCCTGCGCCCAGAGCATCACGCTGTCATACGCGGCCACCATCACGTCGGAGGTCGTGCGGTCGGCGCCGAACCGAGCCTTGAAGGCCCGCACGAAGGCGAGGTTCTCGGGTCGGTCGATGCTCTGGAAGTAGCTCCAGGCGGCGTAGTTGCCCGCCATGTCGGCGGCCTGCTGCCGCAGCTCGTTCTCGCCCACCGCGAAGGTCACGATCGGCGTGGTCTCGGGCATCATGCCGGCGGCCCGCACGGCCCGGGCGAACGGGAGGGCCGAGTCGCCCACGACCGTGCTCAGGATCACGTCGGGCTTCGCTGCGGCGATCCGTGCCACGAGGTCGTCCACGTCGGTGCTCCCGAAGTCGATGTATGCCTCGCCGACGAGCTGGGCCTCCAGGCCCTTGAGCTGGTCGGCCACGATGGCGTTGACGCAGTGGGGCCAGATGTAGTCGGACCCCGCCAGGAAGAACCGCCGGGCGCGGAGGGTGTCGTGGCACCACTGCACCGCCGGGGTGATCTGCTGGTTGGGAGAGGCGCCCGTGTAGATGATGTTCGGCGACTGCTCCAGCCCCTCGTAGGCCATGGGGTAGACGAGCAGGTGGTCGTGGGCCTCGACGACCGGGAGCACGCTCTTGCGGGAGGCACTCGTCCAGCAGCCGAAGATCACGTTCACCCCGCGGTCGCGGATCAGTTCCTCGGCCCGCTGGGCGAACGTGAGCCACTGCGACTCGCCGTCGGCGATCACGGCCTTGACGGGCCGGCCCAGCAGGCCCCCCTGGCGATTGATCTCTTCGATCGCGAGCAGTTCGGCGTCGATCATCGACCGCTCGCTGACGGCCATCGGCCCGGTCTGCGAGTGGAGCAGACCGACGATGATCGGCCGACGGTTCACGAGCAACCGGTCCACGAGCAGCGCGACGAGGGCGGCGGCGGCGAGCGCGGCGAGCACCGCGAGCCAGCGGGCCAGGTGACGGGACGGGGTGGTGGAAGCCATGATGGGCCGCGACGAAAATGGGGCCGGCGCAACGGGCCGAGCCTCCTGCAATCTTTGTCCATCTTTCCCGACCGGGCGACGCGCCGGCCAAAAAACCCCGTTTGCCCCGAATTCCAGCCGGCTTTTCGCGATGCGTGCGGCCGCTGCAATCGTCATCACCCGCGCATGCGGGCGGCGCGGACCATCCTGATCGCTGGCCCGCCCTCGCCGGATGGGGTATAGAAATGGTGCGGCGCAAGCTGTGCCAGCATGGTGTCATCCTGCGCCGTCCCGCCTCCCTTCCCCCCTCTCGTTTCGCCGCACCCTGGACCTCGCCGCATGGAGTCGGTCGCCAGCACGTTGCCGGGAAACGACGCCATCCGGCGGATCGTGGGCGTGTCTCCCTGGGCCGAACAGGTCCGGCGGTCGATCGAACTGGTCGCGGTCCACCAGTCGAGCGTGCTGATCCTGGGCCCGAGCGGGACGGGCAAGGAGCTGATCGCTCGGGCGATTCACGCCTGCAGCACCCGCTCCAAGAAGGCCTTCATCCCGGTGGACTGTGCGGTGACCACCGGCACGCTGTTCGCGAGCCACATGTTCGGGCACGTGAAGGGGTCGTTCACCGGCGCCACCTCGTCCACGCTGGGCTGCTTCCGGGCGGCCGACACGGGCACCATCTTCCTCGACGAAATCGGGGAGATGGAGCTCGAGCTGCAGGCCAAGCTGCTCCGCGTGCTCCAGCAGCGGGTCGTCGTGCCGGTCGGTGCCCATCAGGAAATCCCCGTGGACGTCCGGGTACTGGCGGCCACCAACCGCGATCTGGCGACGGAAGTCCAGGCGGGCCGCTTTCGCGAAGACTTGTTCTACCGTCTCAACGTCGTCGCCATCCGCACGATTCCGCTTCGTGAGCGGATCGAGGACGTTCCGGTCCTCGCCACCAGGTACCTGGCGGAACTGGCCGCCCGGCATGGCATGCCGATGTGCGCCCTGTCGCAGGAGTCGATCGAGATCCTCCAGCAGTATTCCTGGCCGGGCAACGTCCGCGAACTGGAGAACGTGCTCGAGCGGGCGGTGATGTTCTCATCGGGCGAGCAGATCGATCCCGAGGCGCTGTCGGGCCTGATGGTGGGAGGGGCGCCGGGCGAGCCGCCGTCGCAGGGGAGCCTCGCCCAGATGGCGATGGCCGCCACGCGCGGCATCGTCTCGGCCACGCCTCTGCCGGGTGTCTACCGGGTGGAGCCGAAGGCCGCCCCCGCCGCTGCCGCGGCACCGGCGAAGCCGGCGGCCGCCGGCGATGCCGACACCGGGTCGGCCGATGCCTGGCCCACGCTGGCGGACGTGGAACGGATGCATCTGGAAAAGACGCTTGCCGCCACCATGCAGAACAAGTCGCTCGCCGCCAAGCTGCTCGGGATCGACCGGTCGGTGCTCCGCCGCAAGCTGCAGCGGTACGGCCTCGAGGAGGGGAGCGAAGGTGCCGAGTGACGTTCAGCCGGCGCGAGCCCGGATGATCGCGGCCTCTTCCTCCGGCACCCGCAACCGCAGCGTGGTGGACGGGGGAACGCGGCGTTCCTGAGCGAAGCCTCGGCTGCCGCCCTCGAGGAACTGCCTCAGGTGACGGGCGGGACCGCTGGCGAACTCCTGGTCGATCGCGTCGAGCACTTCCTTCCAGGGCAGCCCGCGGCGGTAGATGACCCGGTAGGCGGCCTTGAGTTCGGCGATGTCTTCCGCCGTGTGCCCGCTGCGCCGCAGGCCGACGACATTCAGGCCCACGATGCAGCCCGTCTGGCCGTCCACGAGCATGTAGGGCGGGATGTCCTGGACGATACGGGCATGGCCGCCGACCATCGCCAGCCGTCCGATCCGACAGAACTGGTGGACGGCAACGGCGCCCGAGACGAAGGCTCTGTCTTCGACCGTCACATGGCCGCCGAGAAGGGCACCGTTGGCGAAGATGGAATTGTTTCCGACCACGACGTCGTGGCCGAAGTGGGCTCCGGCCATCACGTAGTTGTGATCGCCGACGATCGTGCTGATGCCCGGCTTCAGGGCGCGGTGAATGGTGACGTGCTCGCGGAACACGTTGTGGTCGCCGATCTGCACGCGGCCGATCTGCTGGGGCCGCGCGACGTGCTGGGGTGCGCCGCCGATGACGGCGTGCTCCGCGAACTCGTTGTGGCAGCCCGCCTTGACGCCCGCCTTGATCACCGCACCGCTGGCAACGGTGCAGAAGTCGCCGAGTTCGACATCGTCTTCGACCGTGGCGAACGCCCCGATCTTCACGCCGACTCCGAGACGGGCATCCGGGCTCACGACGGCCATCGGGTGGATGCTCACGGGGCCCCTTTCATTGCGGCGTGGCGTGGGAAACCGTGGGTTTATCGGCTCGCGGACCGGCCGGATTCAATGCCAGTTTCGCGGGGAGCGGACACCTTTCCCCGTCTCGCGGCCCGCCGGGAGCGGGTTTGGCCTCCCAGACTCCCCAGTCTCCGCCGTGAATCTATACTCGCGTGGTCGGGCGGAGTGCCGGCCGACGGCCGTGCAACGTCGAGGTGAGTTTCCATGCAGTCGCGTGACGATCGATACGCCGCCGCCGAGCGGTGCAAGGACGCAGGCGACCTCGCGGGGGCCGTGGCGATGCTGGAGGCCCTGGTGACCGACGAGCCCGATTTCGCCCTCGCCCATTCGGCGCTCGCCGCCTGGTGCACGCGGCTCGAGCGGCATCACGACGCCGTGCGGCATGCCCGGCGAGTGGTCGAACTCGAGCCCAAGGATCCGTTCAGCTACACGGCCCTGAGCGTCGCGTGCATGCGGGCGGGCCTGATCCCCGAGGCCGAAGACGCCCTGGCCCGGTCGAGAATGCTGCAGGGCTGAGCCGGCCACTCGGATGGCCGGAAACTCCACCGCCGCCGAAAACCGCCGGTGCTTCCTCAGCCTTGGGGATTCGCGGCTTCGACCTGCGGCCCGAACATCTCCTCGAGCTTGGCAAGTCGCTCGCGGTCCTCGGACGAGAGTCGCGACGCGGTGAGTCCGCGGCGGCGCCCGGCCTCGAGCGACTCCTTCGCTGCGGCCTTGTCGCCCGCCTCCATCTGGGCCCAGGAGAGGTGCAGGAACTTCACATCGGTCGGCTGGAGCACCGCCTCGGCGAAATCGTTCACCGCCTGCTGGCTCTCACCCGCCGCCATGTGGATCATGCCGCGCGTGTCGAGCAGATCCGGGAGGGGGCCGAGCTCCTCGATCGCCGCGTCGATCAGTTTTTTGGCCTCGGCGGTCGAGCCCGGCTTCGCCAGGTGGAAGGCGAGGTTGTTCGAGACGATCGCCTTCTGCATGCCTTCGATGTCGGTGCGACCGAGCAAATCGCGGTATACCTTCTCCGCGTCCGCCGGCTTCTCGTCGAGGGCGAGCAGTTCGGCCTCCAGGAGTTGGATGACCACGGACCCCGGGTCGATCCGCTTCGCCTTGACGAACCAAGGTTCGATTCGGGCCGCCCACTCGCGGGGCGTGTCCTGCACGCGAACCACCTGCACGGCGACGCCGAGAAGGCGCTCGAGCGAGAGATCGTCCCAGCGGGCCTCGAGCAGGTCGAGGGCCTCCTCCGGCCGTTTCTGCCGCCCCAGAAACTCGGCGCGGGCCGCGGCCCCCTCGGGCGACAGTTCGGCGAACTGGGTGAACACCTTGTCGGCCGCCTTGGGGAAGCCGAGCTGCTCCATCAGCTTCGCGACGGCGCTCAGCTGCCCCGGCTCGCTGCCCGACACCACTCCGCCCGGCATCAGCTTTCGGGCGGCTTCGGCCGCGAGTTTGCGGTCGTTCTCGGCGATCGCGAGCTTGGCTTCGAGCGCGATGGTGATCGCGGAGTCGGGACTCGCCTTCTGCACCCGCGTCAGCCATTGGCGGGCGGCGGCGACCTCGCCGTGGTCGATCATTTTCTCCACCAGCATCGCGACGTAGGCCGGCGGTACGTTCGGGGCCGCCGTCACCGCGATGAGCTCGTTGCGGCACTCGTCCCAGCGGCCCACCTTCTCGCAGAGCTGGGCGAGCATGATCCGCTGCCCCATCGCGAGCGGCTGCCGGCGGGCGAGGTCCTCGAGCGTGGTGATGGCCTGCTTCCAGCTGGCCGGTTCGGGACGGCTGGTGAGCAGCTTCACCCGCAGCAGGGCGTCGTCCATCGCGACCTCGCCCTTGTCGTCGACGTTGAGTTTGAGAAGATCCATCGCCCGCTGCATCTCGCGGAAACTGCCCTTCTCCGCGATCAGCTCGGCACTCAGCCGCCGCGCCCACGCCTTGGTTGCGACCGCCTGCTTCGAATCGTCGGTCGAGCCGAGGATCACCTGCAGGGATTCCTGTGCCGGCCCCAGGCGGCCGCCGCGCACGAGAAACGAGGCGAGTGCCCGGTGGGTTTCGAGGTCGTCGGGCGCGACCTTCACCGCCTCACGGAAGGACGCCTCGGCGTCCTCGATGCGGCCCAGCATCTCGAGCCCCTGCCCCCGCGCCAGCTGCTTCTGAGGTTCCTTCATCAGCTCCGCCGCCCGGTCGAGTGTCCGCTCCGCGGCCTGCTTGTTGCCCGAGGCTGCCTGATACGAGAACAACGCCAGTTGCACGTCCGACCGCTCGGGCGCGACCTCGACGGCACGCAGCAGCACCTCACCGGCCCGGTCCCGCTTCCCGGATCGTTCGAGAAGCTGGCCGAGCCAGAGGAGGTCTTCCGCGTTGCTGGAATCCTTCGAGACGCTCCGCTCCGCCAGCGCGATCGCCTCCTCGACCTTGCCTTCCTGGAGTTGCCGTTCGGCCGTCAACCGATCGGAACCGGTCTCGCCCTCGGCGCCGAGCGAGGCCAGCGCCGCCTGTGCCTCCTCGAGCCGGTTGACGGTGTAGAGCAGGGCCACGAGTCGCCGGACCACCGCGGGATTCGCCGGGCCGAGCGCCACGGCCTTCTTGAGCCGGTCGATCGCGGCTGCGGTATTGCCTCGGAAGGTGTCGACGTCCGCGAACAGCGTCTGGATCTGCCCCCATCCCGGTCGATCGTTCTCCGCCTCGATCAGCAGGTTGCGGGCTTCCTCGACGGCCTTCTGCTCGTCGGGCGTGAGGGTGGCGTCGGTGTCGCCTGCCTCCCTGCGCTTCTTCTGCGACACCCGGACCTCGAAGATCTTCACGCTGGCGTCCGCCACGCGGGCACGGGCCGACGAGCCGCCGGCCGTCTTGGCGACGTCGGCGGCGGCCTCTTTGGCCCGCTCCAAGTCACCCTGATTCATGACCAACTCGAGCACGGCCTCGCGGGCACGGATGTTGTCGGGCTGCCGCTTTGCGACGTCTCGCCAGAGCCTTTCGGCGGCCGGCAGGTCGCCCGCGGCGATCGACACCCCGGCGAGCGTCGTGAGAACGTTGGCGGCTTCGTCGTCGTTGGCCAGGGCCGCCGCCTGCTTCTCGAGTTCGGTGAGATCCTCGGCCCGGGCCTCGCCCTCGCGACCGCCTGCGACCTGCCCACGGACGGTGAGAATGGCCGCCGATTTGGCGACTTCGGGGGGAATGCGGCCGATGACCTCGGCCGCCGCCTCGGGGCCGCCGGTGCGGAGTATGAGGGTGGCCAGCGCGGCCCAGACCTGCGGGCTGCCGTCATCCTTCGCCGCCTGCTCGAGGATCTCGCGGGCCGACTCGACCTCGCCCTTGCGGATCAGGACGTCGGCCCTGAGGAGGGCCAGCTGCGTCGGCGTCATCGCGGCCGACTGCTCGAGCATGTCGATGAGCTGGTCGACGTTGCTCCAGTCGCGCTGGGCGACCGGCTGCTTGGCCTGCCGCTGCATGCGGAGCTGGAGCAGCGGATACCAGACCTGCGGCACCGCGGCGAGCCGATCGGGGGGCAGCGCCGCCGCGATCGACTCGAACTCGACGAGCGCCTCCTCCGGCTTGCCGGCGGCGGCCAACGCCGAGGCGGTGCCGGCGCGGGCGGCGAGCGAGCCCGGATCCTCGCTGAGCACCCGGCGGTTGACGTCGAGCTGGGCGTCGAACTCGTCGAGCTGGGCGTGACACTGCCCGAGGTAGAGGTCGACCTGGCGAACCAGATCGGGCGATCCGATCACCATCGGCCGCACCGCCTCGAGCTTCGTCTTGGCGTCGGCCCACTTTCGCTGCGCCACCAGCAGCCGGCCTTCGAGCAGGCCCACGGCCGGGCTCGAGGGACCGTAGAGTTCCTTGATGCGGGCGATCGACTGCGCGACCTCCTCGAGCTTGTTCTGCTGGAGCAGCGTGTCGGAGAGCATCAGCAGGAGCGAGGCCTTGGTCGGGAGCTGTTCCACGCCGTCCAGAAGCACCTGCTCCGCGACGGCGAGGTCGCCGCGCTGCAGGGCCACGGCAGCCAGGCCGCGATAGGCCCGCTCGTCTCCCGGCGCCAGTTCGCGTCCCTTTTCCGCCAGGGTACGAGCGGTCTCGAAATCCCTGCGGCTGAGGGCGAGTTCGAAGCCGGCGAAGATGCTGTTGACGTTTTCGGGATCGATCGCGATCGCCTGGTTGATATCGGCCTCGGCCGCATCGAGGTTGCCGTGCTGCCGATACCAGCTGCTGCGGGCCAGCCAGGCCTGCACGTCCTGCTTCTGATCATCCACCAGGCGATCGAGCACGCGGCTCGCCGCCTCCTTGTCGCTGAGCTTTTCTTCCAGGATCGCACCGAGCATCAGATAGGCCTCGGTCGGCGCGGACTCCAGCGCATCGCCGGAGAACTGCCGGGTCGTCATGTCGAATCCGACCATCGAGGCCACGACCTTGGCGGCCTCGTCGAAGTCGTTGCTGCCCAGCAGCGAGCGGGCCGTGAGGATGTCGATCAGGCGTGCATCGAGCGGCTTGCGGTCGGGCTCGTCCTTCGACGCGGGAGCATCCTTCAGGTCGCCGGATGCCAGCCGCTCCCTGAGCACCACGAGGTGCTCGCGGGCATCGATCGCACGGCCGATGCGGAGCTGGAACTCGGCGAGCCGGCGACGGAGGTCGTCGTTGTCGGGATTCCGCCGGACCGCCGTCTCGAGCGTGTTGTAGGCGCGGGCGAGGTCGTTGCGGGTGGCGTCGGGGGCGTCGGCCCGGGCAAGCATCAGCTTCGAATACTCGGCGAATGCCGCGGCATCCTCCGGGCGCAGGCCGATGTAACGGCTGTAGAGCATGATCGCCTCGGCCGGCTTGCCTTCTTCGAGCCGCTGCTTCGCCAAGGCCGCCAGATTGCCGGCGTTCCGCCGCACCTGGAACCGTCGCAGGAAAAAGATGCTGGCGGCACCCACCACCAGGATGGCCGCGAAAATCAGCAGGAACTTGAGGTTGATCCGTTTCACGGGAGGAACGACTCGCGGAGCAGGGGGAGACCGGGGGCCCGAGGCCGACACGGGTGCGGAATCCGGAGTCTACCAGCCCCTGGTGGGTGGATTCCACGAACCGCCCGGCCGGCGGGAGCCGCGTCGACGCCGGGGCGGCAGGAATCGGTCAAAGTTCGAGGTCCGGTTGTGACGATAGCAACGATGGTGCCGACCGTACCGCCTGGGAAGACCCTGCGGAGGGTCGGGCTCCCGGGCCCGGATCAGGCCCGGCCCCCAGCCTCGAGGATCGCTCCGATGACCACCTTCATCCCGCCGGCTCGCCGGACTCTGCCGATCGCCGTGGCTCGCAAGGCCGCACAGGCGCTGCCGCTGCTCGCCCTCATGGCCATCACGATGCCGGTGGCGACACCGGCCGCCGAGGCTCCCCGCCGCCTCGACCCGCCCGCACGCGTGCCGGCGACCCGCACGACCGCTGCCCGACAGCCCCAGGCCGCGCGGACGGTCGTGGATGCCGCCGTGCAACCCGCGGGCGGAGCCTGCCAGACATGCGGACCGACCGGCTGCAAAACAGGGTGCCGGCACGGCCATCACCGCGATTGTCGAGACGGGGCCTGCGCCCCCTACTGCCCCGTGCGGCCCACCACCTTTGGGTTCTACGGCACCCAGTGGCGGCGCTGGCCCGGATCGGGCGTAGTACCCGTGTCGAACGAACAGGCCGCGACGCCGGCCAAGCCACCGAAGTCGTCGGTCCCCGGGCCCGACGAGGAATCGCTGGGGCCGAAGGCGTCGGAACTGCCCGAGCCCGATTTTCCCGCGGACGATTCGGCCGCCGAGGCCCCGCGGGCCAAGCCCGCTCCGGAGCCGGCGGCACCGGAACCCCGGGCGACGACGCCCACCGAACCCGCCGAGCGGGCGGTGGAGCCCGCGGCCCCGGAGCCCATGCCGGAAACCGAAGCCAAGCCTGCACAGCCCGAGGCCAAACCCGCGCAGCCCGAGGCCGCTCCCGCCAAGCCGCGACCCCAGGACGACAACCTGTTCGACGACTCCGCGGCCGGTCGCGTCCGGCGAAAGATTCCGGTGACGAGCGGTCCGCTGCCAGCCCAGCGTCCGCAGGCCAGCCGGGTGCAGCCGGCCGGCCACCAGCAGCCCGCCGCCGCCGGACCGTCCGCGGCCACCCGACGTCCGGCTCCGAAGTCGGTGCCGCGGGTCGCCTTCGACCCGGGTGCGTTTCGAAGATAGTGCGAGAGGCGGGAGTCGAACCCGCACGCCTTGCGGCACTGGAACCTAAATCCAGCGCGTCTGCCAGTTTCGCCACTCTCGCCTGGCCGCCATCCGCAGTCGAGTCTAACCGGCGACTCGTCAGCGGTTGATCCCGGGAGCCGTGCCTCCGGGGGACGCGGAAGCCTCGAGCAGACGGTCGAGATTGCCGCGGCCATCGGGAGCCCGCTCCGGCCACGCGGCCAAGAGGATGTCCTTGAGGGCCTGATCCCCGTCCGGCGACTCCCGCCGCATCGCGAACCGCAGTTCCAGGGACTGCACCCGTTCGGCAGGGCCATGCCGCGCGTCCCAGTCGCGGGCGAGGGCGGCCGCCGTCGGCGCGGCGAACACGCGGCACTCCTCGCGCGGCATCACCCAAAACAGCTTGTGCCAGCGATGGGTGCCGAGCGAGGCGAATCCACCTGTGGGACGTTCGCGTTCGAGCGGCCGCCCCTGGCGGAGCAGGTCGACGACGCGGCCGTCCGCGAGCGTGGCAGCCCCGTAGACCCATTGCTCCTGTTCCGCGACCTGCCCGAACATCGGCCAATCTTGCTCGAGCCCCAAGGCCAAGACCAGCTGCCGCAGCGGAGTGGCGAGGGGGCCGCTGCCGAGGCAGCCCCGGCCGTGGAGAAAGCTGATCGCGGCGAGCGCGAGGGCGGTGCCGCAGGCAAGCGACGCGGGCCTGCCGAGCGACGCTCGCTCTGACGCGTGGCGGGGGCCGGTCAGCGCGTTCCAGACGCCGGCCGGCACGATGGGGAGCCAGGCGACGATGCCGACTGCGGCGAACAGGCCCACCCACATCGTCGTCCACACGCTGACGTGGAACAGGATGAAGACGGCCGCCAGGGCCGCTCGCACCCGCGCGCTCGGTGCGGCGAGGAGGAGCGCCGGCCCGAGCAGTTCGGTCGCCAGCACCAGCCACGTCAGGGGTCGCGTGAGCCACGGGATGCCCGACAGCCGCATGCCCAGGGAGTTGCCGTGGTCGTGGATCGAGAGGGCGTAGGCGAGGGCGTCGCCCGAGAGCCACGTGGGGTTGCACTTCGCCAGGCCCGCGGCGAGATACACCGCGGCGAGTTGCAGCACCAGGGCTGCCGACGCCACCGACAGCACCGCCGCGACCGGCTTGGCTCGACCGCGCCGGTGGAGCGTCCAGCCGCCGTCCAGCGGGAGAAACATCGACCAGAACAGCAGGCACATCAAGAGCGCGTCGCCCGCGTTGGTGGCGGGTTCGGTCCGCCGCACGACGCTCACCACCGCCAGCCACGCCGCGACCGCTGCCACGCGGCTCTGCGCACCGCTGATGAGCCACGCCCCGCACAGTCCTTCGGCCGCGAGCACCGCCCCGCCGCACCACGGCGAGCCGGAGAGGAACGCGAACGACCACTTCGCCGCCGTGCCCTGAAACCCGCGGAGCACGTCCGGGGGAAACAGCCCGTCGGCGGCGAACATCAGGTGGAAGGTGCGGAACCGCAGCACGCAGTCGGCGACCAGGATCAGCCCCAGCCCGATGCGAAAGGCGGCGAGCGACCGCGTGTCGAGCGTGAACGCGGCGCGGCACCAGCCGCGGGCGAGTGCGAGGCCACGCTGGAGCGCCGAGGGTCGGTCCATGACGGGAGCGGCACGCGGACGCGTGGCTTTCTTGAACGATTCCTGCCGTGAAACTACAACAAGCCCGCCGGTTCGGACGAGGCCAATCCCCGTCCGGCGGCCCCGCGACGCGCGTGGTTCGCGCCGGGCCTGCCCGATGATGCCTGCCTGACGGAGGAGTTCGAGATGCACGTTCCCGTGGTGGTGCTCGGCGGCGGCCCCGGCGGCTATGCCGCCGCTTTCCTCGCGGCCGATCTGGGTATGCAGGTGGCGATCGTCGAGCGTGACGAGCGGCTCGGCGGCACCTGCCTGCTGCGGGGCTGCATTCCGTCGAAGGCCCTGCTGCACGTCGGGCGGGTGCTCTCTGAAGCCCGCGAGATGGAGGACTGGGGCATCCACTTCACGAAGCCCACGCTCGACGTCGCGGCGCTGCGGGCCCGAAAGGACAAGGTGATCGCCTCGCTCACCGGCGGCCTGGCCCAACTCGCCAAGCGGCGGAACGTGACGATCGTCCAGGGCGTCGCCCGGTTCGTGAACTCCACGACCCTGGAGGTCGCGCCGGCGGCACCCGGCGGCGCGAGCCAGAGGATCACCTTCGACCACTGCATCCTCGCCAGCGGCTCCCGGCCCGCCCGCATCCCCGCCTTCGACATCGGCAGTCCGCGGGTGATGGACTCGACCGGGGCGCTCGAACTGGCCGACGTGCCAGGGTCGCTGCTCGTCGTGGGTGGCGGCTACATCGGCCTGGAGATGGGCACGGTGTATGCCGAGCTCGGCTCCAAGGTCTCGGTCGTCGAACTCACCGACACCCTTCTTCCCGGGGCCGATCGCGACCTCGTCAAGCCGCTGCAGAAGCGGCTCGAGGGGCTGTTCGAGGCGATCCTCCTCCGCACGAAGGTGGTCAAGCTCGAGGACACCGGGACGGCGGTGCGGGTGACGTTCGAAGGGCCCGACGGGCCGGCGGCGAAGGAGTTCTCCCGCGTGCTCGTGGCCGTCGGCCGGCGGCCCAACTCCGACGACCTCGGCCTGGAGAACACCAAGGTCGTGGTCACGCCCAAGGGGTTCGTCGAAGTGGACGGCCAGCAGCGGACCGCTGATCCGCACATCCTCGCGATCGGCGACGTCTGCGGTGAGCCGATGCTCGCGCATCGGGCGAGCCATCAGGGCAAGGTGGCGGTGGAGGCGCTGCACGGCGAGGCCGCGCTGTTTGCCCCCCGGGCGATTCCGGCCGTCGTGTTCACCGATCCCGAAATCGCCTGGGCGGGGCTCACCGAGAGCGAGGCGACGGCCACGGGCCGGGTCGTCGAGATCAGCAAGTATCCCTGGGCCGCGAGCGGCCGGGCCCATGCACTGGGCCGCACCGACGGGCTCACGAAGATCCTGATCGACCCCGAGACCGACACCGTGCTCGGGGTCGGGATCGTCGGCCCTGGCGCGGGCGAACTGATCGCCGAAGGGGTGCTGGCCATCGAGATGGGCTGCTCGGCCCGGGATCTGATGGAGGCGATCCACCCCCATCCCACGCTGGGCGAGACGGTGGCCTTCAGCGCCGAGAACTATTTCGGCGTGGCTACCGAAATCTTCAGGCCGCGGGCGGAATCGGCGGGTCGCTGAGCGGTTTTGGCGGCGGGATTGCACGTGGTTTCGGGGTCAGGGCAATCGCCCTAGACGCCCCCGCTACGACCCGAATAATCTGAAAAGTCGCCCCGAAATTCCTGGAGCCCCTCATGGCCAACCCCAGTGACCACTCCGCCACCGAGGCGGCCGACGACGTTCTCGCCGGAGGTGCCCGGCTTCCCCGCGGGGCCCACGTCCCCATGGCGATCGGCCAAATGGGGGACAACGCGACGGGCCAGCCCGAGGTGGTCGATGGGGTGTCGGCGGTGGACGCCGACCCGACCGAGACTCGGGAGTGGCTCGATTCGCTTCGCTACGTGATCAACAGCCGGGGTGGCGACCGGGCCGCCTACCTTCTGCAAGCCATCGAGCAGGAGGCCTACCGGCTCGGCGTCCAGATCCCGTTCTCGGCGACCACGCCCTACATCAACACGATCCCGGTCGAGAAGCAGCCCGCCTTCCCCGGCAACCGTGAGATTGAACGGCGGATCAAGAGCATCATCCGCTGGAACGCGATGGCGATGGTGGTCCGCGCCAACCGCGAGGACAAGAGCATCGGCGGGCACATCTCCACCTTCGCCTCGTCGGCCACGCTCGTTGAAGTGGCGATGAACCACTTCATCCGCGGCCGCGGCGACGACTACTCGGGCGACCAGGTCTACTTCCAGGGCCATGCCTCGCCCGGAATCTATTCGCGGGCCTTCCTCGAAGGGCGGATCAGCGAGAAGCAGCTGGAGAACTTCCGCCGCGAACTCGCCGAGGGGGGTGGCCTCTCGAGCTACCCGCACCCCTGGCTGATGCCGGGCTTCTGGGAGTTTCCCACGGTGTCGATGGGGCTCGGCCCCCTGATGTCGATCTACCAGGCCCGATTCAACAAGTATCTCCAGGACCGCGGCATCAAGGACACGAGCAAGCAGCATGTCTGGTGCTTCATCGGCGACGGTGAGACCGACGAGCCCGAGACCCTCGGTGCCATCTCGCTGGCGGCGCGGGAGAAGCTCGACAACCTCGTGTTCGTCATCAACTGCAACCTTCAGCGGCTCGACGGCCCGGTCCGCGGCAACGGCAAGATCATCCAGGAGCTCGAGGGCTGCTTCCGCGGCGCGGGCTGGAACGTGATCAAGGTGATCTGGGGCGACGAGTGGGATCCGCTCCTCGCCAAGGACGACAAGGGCGTGCTCGTCAAGCGGATGAACGAGGTGGTGGACGGCCAGTACCAGAAGTACGTGGTCATGCCGGGCGGCTACATCCGCGAGCACTTCTTCGGGGCCGATCCCCAGCTGCTCGAGATGGTGGCGAACCTCTCCGACGAGAAGCTCAAGAAGCTCCGACGCGGCGGGCACGATCCGGAGAAGGTGTATGCCGCCTACGCCGCGGCCATGAAGTGCCACGGCAAGCCGACCGTGATCATCGCCAAGACGATCAAGGGCTACGGCCTCGGCGAGGTGGGCGAGGGCCGCAACGTCACGCACCAGCAGAAGAAGCTCAACGAGGAGGAACTGCGGGCCTTCCGTTCGCGGTTCGGCATCCCGATCTCCGACGACGAGGTGGCGAAGGCGCCGTTCTACCGCCCGCCGGAAGACTCGGAGGAGATCCGCTACCTCCGCGAGCGGCGCGAGTCCCTCGGCGGCTACGTGCCGACCCGACCGCTCGAATCGCCGAAGCTCAAGACCCCCACGCTCGACGAGTATCGCTCGTTCATCGAGAAGAGCGCGGGCCGCGAGGTCTCCACGACGACCGGCGCCGTCACGCTGATGGCGTCGCTGCTCAAGGACAAGTCGGTCGGGAAGTACATCGTGCCGATCGTTCCCGACGAGTCGCGGACGTTCGGCATGGATCCGCTCTTCAAGCAGTGCGGCATCTACGCCCACACCGGCCAGCTCTACGAGCCGGTCGATTCGGACCAACTCCTCTACTACCGCGAGGCCAAGGACGGCCAGATCCTCGAGGAGGGGATCACGGAGGCGGGCAGCATGTCGAGCTTCGTGGCGGCGGGCACGGCCTACGCCAGCCACGGCGTCCCGATGATCCCGATCTTCATCTACTACTCGATGTTCGGCTTCCAGCGGATCGGCGACCTCATCTGGGCCGCCTGCGACAGCCGCGCCAAGGGCTTCCTCCTCGGCGGCACCGCCGGCCGGACGACGCTCAACGGCGAGGGGCTGCAGCACCAGGACGGGCACAGCCACCTGTTCGCGATGGCCTATCCGACCGTGAAGGCCTACGACCCGGCGTTCGTCTACGAGACGACCGTGATCATGCTCGACGGCATGGAGCGGATGTACGCCAAGGGCGAGGACTGGATCTACTACATCACGGTCTACAACGAAAACTACGAGATGCCTTCGATGCCTGCGGGCTGCGAGGAAGGCATCCTCAAGGGCATGTACCGCCTCAAGGACGTGGCGGCCACCGGCCGGCCGGTCGCCGCGGGCCTGCCGCAGGTGAACCTGTTCGGATCGGGCACGATCCTCCGCGAAGTGATCCGGGCGGCGGACCTGCTCGCCGAGCACTGGGGCGTGGCCAGCACCGTCTGGAGCGTGACGAGTTGGAAGGAGCTCCGCCGCGAGGCGCAGGAGTGCCGGCGCTGGAGCATGCTCCATCCCGACGCCCCGCCGAAGGTCAGCTACCTCGAAGCCACGCTCGCCGGCACCGACGGCGTGTACGTGGCGGCCAGCGACCATGTGCGGGCGGTGCCCGAACAGCTCGATCCCTGGGTGCCCGGCGGCCTGTTCGTGCTCGGCACGGACGGCTTCGGCCGCAGCGAGCTGCGCGGCCGGCTGCGGCGGCACTTCGAGGTCGATGCCGAGTGCATCGCGATCGGCACGCTCTCGCGGCTGGCGGCGGCCGGCGCCATCGGCAGCCACGTGGTCGCCGAGGCGATCAAGCGGCTCGGCGTCGATCCGGCCAAGGTCGATCCGGCGTCGGCCTGAGCCGCCGCCCGCGTTTCTGTTCGTTCATCCACCACCTTCCCCTCACCCTTCCGCGGAACGATTCATGGCCACCGAATTCAAGCTCCCCGACCTCGGCGAGAACATCGCCTCCGGCGACGTCGTCACGGTTTTCGTGTCCGAGGGCGACGTCGTGAAGCCGGGGCAGGCGCTCCTCGAGGTCGAGACCGACAAGGCGGTGATCGAGGTGCCGTGTCCGCCCGGCGGCCTGGTCGCCAAGGTGCTCGTCAAGAAGGGTGACACGGTCAAGGTAGGCCAGCCGCTCGTCATGCTCGATGCGCCGGGCGCCGCGCCTGCGAAGCCCGCCGCGGCGCCGGCCAAGCCGGCACCGGCCCCCAAGCCGGCACCGGCACCCGCACCCGCGCCGGCAGCTGCTCCGGCAGCCGCGGCGCGTCCTGCTGCGCCGGCTCCGGCTCCGGTCGCCGCACCGGCACCCGCGCCCGCGGCGGTCGCCGTCGACGAGCCGCCCGCCCTGGCGGCGACCGTCGAACCGGCGGGGCCGGCCGTGCGGCGACTCGCCCGCGAACTCGGCGTCGACCTCGCCCGCGTTCGGGGCACGGGCCAGGCCGGGCGGATCATCCGCGAAGACGTGATCGCAGCGGTCCGGCATGCCAGTGCCGCGCCAGCCGGCCGGACACGGGGCGACTCCACCTCCACCGAGCGCGACGACTGGGGCCCGATCCGCCGCGAGCAGATGTCGCGGATGCGAAAGACGATCGCGGCCAACATGGTCCGCAGCGTGCAGACGATTCCCCACCTCACGAACTTCGACGATGCCGACGTCACGGAGCTCGAGGTGCTGCGCAAGGCGAGTGCGGCTGAATATGCCAAGAACAACCTCAAGCTCACGGCGCTGTCGTTCGTGATCAAGGCGGTGAGCCTCTCGCTGCGGCAGCACCCGGCGATCAACGCGACGATCGACATGGAGAAGGGCGAGATCATCTACCGGGAGTACGTCAACGTGGGGCTCGCGGTGGACACCCCGCGGGGCCTCGTGGTGCCGGTGCTGCGGGACTGCGACCAGATGTCGATTCCGCAGGTCGCCCAGGCGGTGGCCGACACCGCGGAGAAGGCCAAGAACGCTCAGTACGGCATCGAGGACCTCCGCGGCGGCACCTTCACGATCAGCAATCTCGGGGCTGTCGGGGGGGCGTATTCCACCCCCATCATCAACTGGCCCGAGGTCGCTATCCTGCTTCTCGGCCGATCCCGCAAGATGCCCGTGGTTCACGACGACAAGATCGAGTCGCGGCTGATGATGCCCCTGTCGCTGTCGTACGATCACCGGGTCATCGACGGCGCCATGGCCGCGCGGTTCCTCAACGAGATCATCGGTTATCTGGAGAGCCCGGGCCGGCTGCTGCTGGCCATGTGATCGCGTGTTCGTGACTCCCTCCCCCACCTCCCAC
>Ga0208864_1000018_pt1 | contig 47856 bp, 43 predicted proteins | sample CryBogmetaGMA05M_FD_184542 | JGI IMG/M metagenome (GOLD analysis project Ga0208864, IMG submission 184542) | Freshwater microbial communities from Crystal Bog, Wisconsin, USA - MA0.5M (SPAdes) | ecosystem: Environmental > Aquatic > Freshwater > Lake | place: Crystal Bog, Wisconsin, USA...
AGTCCCTGCCGGCCCCCGACCCCCTGCCCCACGATTGGCGGGATGAAGCGGGGCCGCGGGTGGGCCTGATCGCTTACCGCGCCCAGCGGCAGGCCGGTGATCTGTTGTTGCTGGAGGCCGCAGCCCAGGCCCTGCGGGAGGCTGGCCTCTGTCCGCGGCCCCTGTGGCTGAGCAGCCTGCGCGATCCCGCCGTGCAGAGCGGCGTGGCCGACCTGCTGGGGGCGGAACGGGTCGATGCCGTGATCTGTGCCACGGGCTTCGCTTCGGTGCAGTTCGAGGAGGCCGGCCTGGGGGCACCGTTGTGGGAGAAGCTCGGCGTGCCGGTCCTGCAGTTGATCAGCAGCGGTCAAAGCCAGCGGGCCTGGCAGCACAGCAGTATCGGCCTCGGTCCGCTGGATCTCAGCATGCAGGTGGCCCTGCCGGAGCTGGACGGCCGGATCACCACCCGCATCGGCGCCTTCAAGGAAACGGTGGCCAGCAGCGTCGAGCTGGCCACCGCCCTGACCCGCCAGGTCCCGGATCCGGAGCGGCTGGCCTGGATCGCCGCCCTCACCGCCGCCTGGATCGGCCTGCGACGCACACCGGCGTCGGAGCGGCGGCTGGCGCTGGTGCTGGCCAACTACCCCACCCGCAACAGCCGGCTGGCCAATGGGGTGGGTCTGGACACCCCCGCCAGCGTGGTGCTGATGTTGCACTGGCTCGCCGAAGCGGGTTACGGACTTGGGGATGGTCTCCCCGCCGATGGCGACGCCCTGATCCATCAGCTGCTGGCGGGGCGCAGCAACGACCCTGAGAGCGGTCACCGCAAGCCCCTCGACCACCTGCCCCTCGCCGACTACCTCGATTGGTATGGGGAGCTGCCGCTCGAGCCTCGCCTGCTTCTCGAGGCGCGCTGGGGTACCCCGGATGGGGATGAAGGGCTGGAAGCCCACGGCTTTCCGATCCATGGACTGCGCTTCGGCAAGGTGGTGGTACTGATCCAGCCCGAACGGGGCTACGGCCGGGACCCGGCCCTGAGCTACCACAGTCCCGACCTGCCTCCGACCCATGCCTACCTGGCCCAGTACCTCTGGTTGCGGCGTCGCTTCCGCAGCCAGGTGGTGGTGCACGTGGGCAAGCACGGCAATCTCGAATGGTTGCCGGGCAAGGGGCTCGGACTCTCCGGCCAGTGCTTCCCGGAGCTGGCGCTCGGACCGTTACCCCACGTCTACCCCTTCATCGTCAACGATCCCGGCGAGGGGAGCCAGGCCAAGCGGCGTGCCCAGGCCGTGATCCTCGACCACCTCACCCCGCCGCTCGGCCGGGCGGGTCTGCATGGCGATCTGCGCCAGCTGGAGGCCCTGCTCGACGAGTACTGGGAGGTGGGTCAACTGGGGGGTGAACGGCTCGAAGGCCTGCGGAACAAGCTCGCCGATCAGATCGAGCAACTGGCTCTTCCGCTGCATGGCAGTGCCCTGGAGGAACGGCTCGAGGCGGCGGAGGGCTACCTCTGTGAACTCAAGGAAGCCCAGATCCGTCTCGGCCTCCACACCTTCGGCACCCTGCCGGAACCGGAACGGCTGGCGGAACTGCTGCTCTGCCTGGCCAGGGCCCCCCAGGCCGGCGTGGCGGGCCTCACCCAGGCCCTCGCCCTCGACCATGGCCTCCAGCTGGATCCCTGGGCCGACGCGGAGGAAGCGGCGCTCGCCGAAGCGGATCGGCGCTGGTTGGGCGGAGGACGGCGGATCGGCGATGCGGTGGAACGCCTGGAGGCCGAGGCCCTGGCGCTGGTGTGCCGGGAACTGGCTGCCAGCCAGGCGCCTGGGCTTGGGATGTCTGCAGTGGCTGCAGGGCCTGGGGGGCCCCCATATGGGGCAGCGACTGCAGCGGCGCTCGATCACCTTCGTCAGGGCCTGCTGCCGCCACTGCTCCGCTGTGCAGGGGCAGAACGCCAGGCCTTCCTCAAGGCGTTGGCGGGGGAGAGGATCGCCGCTGGCCCCTCCGGGGCTCCGACCCGCGGCCGACCGGATCTGTTGCCCACGGGCCGCAACTTCTACAGCGTCGACCTGCGGGGCCTGCCGACCGAGGCGGCCTGGGACCTGGGCCGCCGCAGCGCCGAATTGCTGCTGGAGCAACACCTGCAGGAGGAGGGTGAGGATCTGCGCCAACTGGCCCTGTCGGTGTGGGGCACCGCCACGATGCGCAACGGCGGTGAGGACATCGGCCAGGCCCTCGCCCTGATGGGCGTGCGTCCGGTCTGGGATGGCCCCAGCAGGCGCCTGCTGGACCTGGAGGTGATCCCCCTGGCCGCCCTCGGCCGTCCCAGGGTGGATGTGATCCTGCGCATCTCGGGGCTGTTCCGCGATGCTTTCCCCCAGCTGGTGGGCTGGGTGAACCGGGCCTGTCAGCTCGTGGCCGCACTCGCGGAAGCGGAGCATGACAATCCACTGGCGGCGGCAGCCCGCCGCGAGGGCCATTGCGCCCGGGTCTACGGATCGGCGCCGGGGGCCTACGGGGCGGGCCTGCAGGGCCTGATCGACAGTGGCCACTGGGAGAGCCGGGCTGACCTGGGCGAGGCCTATCTGCAGTGGAGCAGCTGGCGCTACGACAACCGCGGCGGCGGCACGATCGAAGCGACGGCGGACCGTTCAGGGCTGGAACAACGCCTGGCGGGAGTCCAGGTGGTGCTCCATAACCAGGACAATCGGGAACACGATCTCTTCGATTCCGACGATTATTACCAGTTCCAGGGGGGTCTGAGTGCGGCGGTGGAACGGTTGAAAGGGGAGGCGCCGAACCTCTGGTTCGCGGACCATTCCCGTAGCCAGCGGCCTCGGCTGCACCGGCTGGAGAAGGAATTCGACAAGGTGCTGCGCTCAAGGCTGCTCAACCCCCGCTGGATCGGGGCGATGGCAGGCCATGGCTACAAGGGGGGCTTCGAAATGGCCGCCAGCCTGGACTACCTCTTCGCTTACGACGCCAGCACGGGCCGGGTTCCAGACTGGAGCTATGGGGCGATCTGCGACCAGTGGCTGAATTCTGCAGAGGTGTTGGCGTTTCTGCGCCAAAGCAACCCCTGGGCCCTGCGTGACATGGCCGAACGGCTGCTGGAGGCCCATCACAGGGGCCTGTGGAGCAGCCCCGCTGCCGAGCAGCTGGAACGCCTGCGGGGCTTGGTGCTCGAGGCGGAGGAGCAGATCGAGGGCTTCGCCTGAAACTCAGCCGTTGAGTTCCTTGGCCATCGACTTGAAGGCATCGATGGCACCGGGGCGGCTCCCCTGCTGGCTGATGCCGGGCTGGGCCGTGCCATCACCCTCCTCCTTCACCTTCCGGGCCGGCCCAGCGGTCTGGGCGACATTGACGGCCACCGCCGAACCCTTCATGCGCTGGTCGAGTTCGGCCTGGGACATCTGCTGGGCGAAGGTCTTCTTCACCGGTTTGGGCACGCCACCGGTGAGGCTGACGTTGACCTCGTTGTCGGTGCTGGCTCCCCCGAGCCCTGGGGTGGCCTTCTCAACGCGGGCCTCCATCGAGGCCACTTCCACCACCAGTTCCTTGCCCCCGGGGCTGTCGGCGTTGCCTGGGAAGGTGCGGCGGATCTCGTTGGAGCGCCGCATGAAGTTGACGTCACCCAGGCTGCTGGAAGCGTCGGGGTCGAGAAAGTAGCTGCCCTGCTCTTGCTTCGGGGCGGCCTTGCTCGATTGACCGGCGATCTTCACGCTGGAGGAGCGGTTACCGAGCAGACGATCGAACAGACCCATCGGTGCGAAGAGGAATGAGCGTGGAAACCCTAGCGGCCGTGGAGGTCCAGTCCGTGGGTATCCGTGCCACAACTTGGTAAAAGGCCACGATCGGCCACATCGGCGGCAATCGCCCAGCAGAGCGGGGCCGTGGGCTGCCAGGGGTGGGCCATGTCGTAGTCGTACCAGACCTCCGCTCCATCGAAGCCCTGCTCGGCGGCCGCCGCCAGTAGGCGGCCGTGGGGGAGGCGGTAGCGGGCCGGATGGGCCAGCAGGGCCAGACCGCCTGCGGCCTGGATCGCCGCCAGGACCGCGTCGCTGCGCAGGGCAGGGCCCACCACGGCCGAGCGCTGCAGGTAGGGCGTCAGGCTTGGGTGGTGATCGCCGAAGCCAAGGGCCAGCACATGCACCAGGCATCCCTCCAGCAGACAGCTGATCTCCACACCCCTCCACAGGGAGGGAACCCGTTGGCCTGCTGAAGCCCAGCCGGCGAAGAGGGCCGCGACCCTGGCATGGGCCGAATGGTCGTGGTGGTCGGTGATCGCCAGGTGCTCCAGCCCGATCGCCAGGGCCTGCTCCGCCAGGCCATCGGCCGAGAGGCTGCCGTCACTGTGGATGGTGTGGCAGTGGAAATTGAGGCGGCCGGGACAGCTGCCGGCGCTGACCTGCTGCAGCACGGCAGCAAGGGGGTGGTTTTCGGCCTCGGGCCTGGGCATGGGGATTCCGTCAGTGGCCCTGGTCGTCAGCGACGGCGAGCCGCTCCGCCCGCAGCCGACGCCAGCGGGCATAGAACTGAATCGAGGCCGCCATCAACACCACAAGGGCCACGAGGAACCAGGTGGCGGCACCGGTGGGGAACTGGTCCTTGAACACCACCAACATCACCACAATCACCAGCAGCAGGGTGGGCAATTCATTGAGGGCCCGCAGTCCCCGGGGGCTCCAGCTGCAGCTACCCCGCTGCAGCTGGCCCATCAGCCTGTAGCAAAAGGCGTGGTAGGCGAGCAACCCGGCCACGAAGGCGAGCTTGGCGTGCATCCAGCCCTGCTGCAGCCAGGCAGGGTTGACGCTCAGCAGACCGGCGGCACAGACCACGGCGACCACCATTCCGGGGGTGGTGATGATGTTGGCGAGCCGCTGCTCCATCAGGCCGTATTGGGCCTGGAATGGAGCCCGCAGGGCTGGATCGAGATCTTCGGCCTCTCGGTGATAGATAAACAAGCGCACCAGGTAGAAGAGCCCCGCAAACCAGACGACCACCCCGACGATGTGCAGGGTCTTAAACCAGAGATAGGCCTCCGGCGGCCAGCCAGCGCTGAACGGGTTCACGAGCAGAAAAGGGGCCGGAAGCATCTGCGGCGGAGAGGGCTTGCGGACAAGCTAGACGGCACCTGCCAGGGATGCCGTCGGGGTGAACAGGTGGCTGCTGGGGGCTGGTTCAGCGAGGCGGGAACAGGGCGGCAAGCTCGGCACCGTAGGTATGTTTTCTGAGGCCGAGAACCCTGTGGATCACCGCCAGCTTGGCGAGATCCTTCGCTTCGGTGGTTCTCTCAGGATCCCGGGTGAAGATCGCATTCACCTCCACCAGGTCCCAGTCGAAGGTGTGCTGGGGAGTAAGCGTCCGCAGCCTCAGGCCGAAGCCATCAAGAAGGGCAATAATATCTCCCAGTAACCGCTGATTCTTGTAGACGGGATAGAAATGGGACTCCAGTTCAACCCCAAGGCAGGAACTCAGAAACGGACCACACCCTTTCAAGACTTCGTATTCGAAACCTTGAACATCAATCTTGATGAAATCAGGTGGTGCCACTGCGCCGTCTTCGATAAGGCGGGAGAGGGGCGTGAATTGAATCGACTCAACGCTGACGATCTCAAAACATGGACTCACATCGAAGGACTTCAGAAATTCCATGTTGGGCACCAGTGCCGATGCGCAATCTGGAAACCTTGTCAGATAAATATCTGATTTGCAATCTTCACCCGCGAGAGCATCCTCCAGTATTTTAACGTTATCGTACTGGGCGTAATCGACCGAAAGGCTATTTGCCTGCACTTTGCCAGGCTCGAATAGATAGACATCAAGACTTTCGCCAACGTCGGAGAGCAGCAGTTCCTCCCAATGGGCCTGGAGGCCACCGGCGGCGCCCACATCAACGATGACAAGGGGATCGCTGGGGTTGAGTTCTGGATGCAGGGTCCTGAGATCACGATGCCCAGTCAACCGGAACTGCACCTGATTTCGAAGAAGATATTGGACCTGTCCGCGGCCTTCATAGATCAGATCGACCCCTTCGGCGGTACCGATGTAGGTGTGAAAAGAGCGCTCTCTCGTCAGAATGACCGTCAGCTCGACCCAGCCATCATCCAGGGATCTGAACTGAACCAGATCCTCCTTGCTGGCCGAGCCGCCCAGAATCTGTCGCTGCGCCACATCGACGATGGCTACACATTTTGTGCCGTATTCGTGGATCACCAGATTCGTGGTGCATTCAGGCGAGGGCTTGACCTGGAAGGAAAGCACCGTGAACTGAGCCTGAAGCCGCTCCCTGCAGACCGTGCGGACCAAGTGATGCCCCTTGCCCGGCAGGTCCATGAGGCCGTAGACGTCCTGGAACGCCCCCTCAACCGCACCGTCCGAAGGATTTGCATTTAGTGGGCGAAGACTCATGGCATGAATCTGCTCCCAGTCCCGCAAATCCCTCTCGATGACCGTGATTGGCCCTTCTGGCTGGTGGGGCATGGACCCTGAATCATTCACCCCACATTAACCGTGGGGGTGATGGCCCCGAAGTGCCCAGGAAAGCCACTGGCTGCAGCCCCTCTTCCAGCGTCAATGAAGTGCAAGCTAGAGCGGTGATGGTTATGGACGCAGAAGGGGCGATCGCGAGCACTGCAATCAGTGCCTTTCTAGAACGGCATCATTGTTTATATTCTGGCCATGATTGCCTTAATAGTTGTGAAGCAAAGGCTGGTTCCCGTGCAGGCAACAGCCGGACCCCTGATCCGACTCAGGCCTCACCGGCCAGGCGGCAGACGCGACGGGCCACTGCCGCAGCATGGCCCCGTTCCACTGACCCCTGCAGCGGACTGAGGCGGCCATCTCGGCAATCCACCAGCACCCGTTCATGGTGGCCCCGTTGGTCGTCAAGCCGCAGGCGTAACTGCCAGTGGTTAAGGGCGCTGCGCTGGATGTCATCGCCGCAGACCGGACCGACGCAGATGCCCGGGGCGGCCAGGACGGGACTGGCGGGACTGAGCAGCAGCAGACCCCCCAGCAAGGCCATCTGCAGACCCACCTCAACAAAGCCCGAAAGGACGATGGCCAGGAGCCTCGCCGCAACATGAGGCGTCTTGTCGGGCACGGGTGAAGCCATCATGGGAGAGGCGGGCATCTCAGATCGTGACGGGGGCAAGCAGGTCAGGGGCAGCAGGCTGGTTGGCCTCAGGGTCTGGCAGGGGATCGCTCTCCTGGGGATGGAAGTACTCCCAGACCTGCCGGGCCAGGGCAGGTCCCATGCCGGGGGCCTGGGCGATCGTCTCAGGCGCCGCCAGCTGGATGGCGTCAATCGAGCGGAAATGGGCCAGCAGATCCTTCACCCGCTTGGGACCAAGGCCGGGAATGTCGCTGAGGCGCGATCGTTTCATCCGCTCGCCCCGCTTCTGGCGGTGATAACTGAGGGCGAAGCGGTGCGCCTCATCCCGGAGCCGCCTCAGCAGCTGCACCCCCAGCTGGTCGGGTTCGCTCTCCAGCGGCGCGCTGGCACCTGGCAGGAACACCTCCTCCCGTTGCTTGGCCAGGGAGCACACCTGGAGATCCTCGTGCAGGTTGAGTTCGCGCAGGGCCTCCATCACCGCCGACAACTGGCCTTTGCCACCATCGATCATCACCAGATCGGGCCAGTCGTTGAGGCCATCGGTGTGCAGGGCCGAACTGGCCGAACGCCGCAGTTCGGCGAGATCCAGGCCGCTGGCCTTGGCCTGGGACCAGCGGCGGAAACGGCGCCGGATCACCTCCGCCATCGCCATGAAGTCGTCGGAATGGCCGGCGTGGATGCTGCTGCTGCGGATCCGATAGCGGCGGTAGTGCTGGCGGGCCGGTAAACCATCGATGAACACCACTTGGGAGGCCACCGCATCACTGCCCTGGATGTGGCTGATGTCGTAGCCCTCGATGCGTCTGGGCGGCACCGCCAGGTCGAGCAGCTGGGCGAGGTCCTCATTCGCCAGTTGCTGCTGTTCCGCTCCCCGCTGGGCCCGTTCCAGTTCAAAACCAGCGTTGCGCACCACCAGTTCGATCAGTTCGGCCTTCTGCTGCCGCTGGGGCACCACCAGCTTCACGCGGCGGCCCCGGCGCTCAGCCAGCCATTCCTCAATCAACGCCTGCTGGGGCAATGGATGCTGCAGCAGCAGCTCCGGTGGGATCTCCACCGGCTCCACCTGACTGTAGTGCTCTTCAATCACACGCTGCAGGATCCAGCCGTGGGCCAGTTCCCGGCCGTCGCTGCCCCTGCTGTCGGCGGTATAGCCCAGCCGGCCCACCAGCTTGCCGCCCCGCATCTGAAACAGCTGCACTGCCGCCAGGCGGTCGTCGGCCGCCAGCGCCAGGCCATCGCGGCTCACCGAACTGTCGCCCAGGCTCATCTTCTGATCGGCGGTCAGGGCATCGAGGCCCTGGAGCTGGTCGCGCACGCGCGCCGCCGCCTCGAAATCCAGGCGCTCGGCATAACGCTCCATCTGCTCGCGCAGCAGATCAAGCAACTCATCGTTGCGACCCTGGAACACCATCGCCACCTGCCGCAAGGTCTGGTGGTATGCGTCGGAGCTGATTTTTTCCTGGCAGACACCGGGACAGCGACCGATGTCGTGGTTGAGACAGGTGCGATCGCGATGCAGCGGCTGGGGGCGCTGGCGCAGGGGAAACACCCGCTTCACCAGGGCCAGGGTGCGGCGCAGCAGACCCACATCCACGTAGGGGCCGTAGAAGCGGTCGAGGGGACTGCGCAGCCGCCGCCGGCGGGTGATGAAAATACGCGGATAGGGCTCACTCCAGGTGATGCATAGGTAGGGGTATTTCTTGTCGTCCTTCAGCAGCACATTGAAGTGCGGCTGGTGATGTTTGATCAGGTTGGCCTCGAGGGCCAGGGCCTCGGCTTCGCTGTCGGTGACGATGAACTCGATCTCGCACACCTGCCGCACCATCAGGCTGATGCGCGGGCTATGGGCCTGGCCGCTCTGGAAGTAGCTGCGCACCCGGTTGCGCAGCTGCTTGGCCTTGCCGATGTAGAGGATGCGATCGTCCGCATCCCGAAGCAGATAGCAACCCGGCTCCAGCGGCAGTTGACGCAGCCGCACCCGCAAACGGTCGCTCTGATGGATCAGGGGGGTGGATTCGCTGGCTGGAGTGCCCGCCGGCAACGGACCGCTGGCATCCAAGGGCTCCACCGCCTCCCTCAACCGCCGTACTGCCAACCGGTGGCCGCCAGCTCGAGGGCGGCCCCATCGCGATGCAGCCGGGCGGTTTTCACTTCGCCGACAAAGACCGTGTGGTCACCGGCCGCCACCTGACCAACCAGCAGGCATTCCACGGCGCCGAGGGCGCCATCGAGCAGGGGCAGGCCCAGCGGACCGAGCTGGAAAGGCGCCGCATCGAAGCGGCCGCCCACCCCCTGCTGGGGCTTGAAGAACACCGCCGCCAGGTCTTTCTGGTCGGCGGCGAGCACATTGAGGCTGAAGCGGCCCGTGCGCTGGATGATGCCGTTGCTGGTGCTGTCGGCGCGGACCGCCATCACCACCAGGGGCGGTTCGAAGGATCCCTGGGTGACCCAGCTGGCGGTGAATCCATTGACCACCTCCCCTTCGGCGACGCCGCAGATGAACAGACCGTGGGGAATCTTGCGCAACAGGATCTTCTTGGCGTCAGCATCCAGCGGCGGCAGGTCCGCCGGGATGGGGGCGGGACTGGCGGCGGGGCTGGCGGCGCTCATGGCTGAGGTGGACTGACCTGCAGACTCTAGGAACCAGGCCGCAGCCGCCGCCCCATGCGCGCTCTTTACCCAGGCAGTTTTGATCCGCTCACCCTGGGCCACCTCGACCTGATCGAACGCAGTGCCCGCCTATTCGAGGGCGTGATGGTGGCCGTGCTGCAGAACCCCGCCAAGCAGGCCAGTTTCTCGCTGGAGGAGCGGCTGGCCCAGATCCGCCAGGCCACCGGCCATCTGCCGGGGGTGGAGGTGGGCAGCTTCGATGGCCTGACCGTGGACTACGCCCGCCACTGCGGCGCGGAGGTGATCCTGCGGGGCCTGCGGGCGATGAGTGACTTCGAATTCGAGCTGCAGATCGCCCACACCAACAAGTCCCTCGCCCCCGGTGTGGAAACGCTGTTCATGGCCACGGCGGCCCACCACAGCTTTCTCAGCAGCTCCGTGGTGAAGGAAGTAGCCCGGTTCGGCGGAGATGTGGCCCACATGGTGCCGGCGGGAGTGGCGATTGACCTCGCGAGGCTCTTTAATCAGTCCACCCCAAAGGGCTGATATGGCAGAGGTGCAGATCACGGTTCTCGAACAGCTCGACCAGCTGGAGGACATCGTTCTGGAGGGCAGTCGCATTCCCTTCAGCGGCGGCCGCCTTGTCAATGAACAGGACGCGATCGAGGTGATGGATGCCCTGCGGGCGTCCTTGCCTGGCCAGATCAGCCAGGCGGATGAACTGATCCGCCAACGGGAGGAGTTCGTCGCCAAGGCCCGTAACCAGGCCGAGGAGATCGTGGCCCAGGGCCGCCGTGAACGCGAACAGCTGATCAACAACGCGGCGATCCGCACCGAAGCGGAACGGCAGGTGAACGAGCTGCGTGAGCAGGCCCGCCAGCAATGCGAGCAGATGGTGCTCCAGACCCGCCAGCAGGTGGCCAGCGCCGAGCAGGAACATCAGGCCCGCCTGGCCCAGATGGAACAGGCCTTTGCCGTCCGTCGTCAGCAGCTGGAGCAGGAGGCCCAGGCCCGCCGCCAGCATCTGGAACAGGAGGCGGCCGAACGCAACCGCCAGCTGCTTGAGCAGCACGAACGCAATCGCCAGCAGGCCATGCAGGAGATCGAGGGCATCCGCGTCGAGGCACAGCGGCTGCAGCGGGAGAGCCAGGCTGAAGCGGAGCGGCTTCACAACGACGCCCTGCAGTTCCGCCAACAGACCCAGCAGCAGGCCGAGGCCCTGTTGGCCCGCAGCCGCCAGGAAGCGGCCGCCATCCAGGAAGGGGCCGACCGCTACGCTGAGAAGGTGCTCGGTGAGCTTGAGGTGCGCCTCAAGGAGCTCAGCCAGGTGGTGCTTGGAGGCCGACGGGAGCTGGTGCGTCTCCAGGGCGGGGACCAGGCTGCCGCGGGCCTGGTTGATGGGGCCAATCTCCCCGATGACAGCCAGGTGAGCAGGGCCCGCCGGGCCGCCAATCGCCTGCGCCGCGCCGCCAGCCGCGGTATGGCCAGCTGAAGAAGCCCCAGCGGCGCCGGGGCCTGGGGCCCGGGCTGCCGCTGAAGCGTCCCCAGATCTTCCGATCACATCTCAGTACGCCAGCCTCGGGCTGCCGCCGCCGCAAAGGCTGGTGTCCTGCACCTGCCGCAGCACCGCCCCGATGGTCTGGTTCGGGCTGCCGGCTCCGTTGGAAATGGCACTGAAGTATCTGGGGCCGTCACTGGTGCTGAGCAGGCCGGTGATCGCCCTGACGCCCGTGAGGGTGCCGGTCTTCGCAAACACCTGCCCATCAAGGCTGCTGCCCTTGAAGAGGTTGCGCAGGGTGCCGCGCCGACCGGCGATCGCCATGGAGCCAAAGTAAAAGCGGCTGTAGGGATGCTGGGCCATCCGCAGCAACAGGGAGGTGAAGAAGCGGCTGGTGACACGGTCGGAGCGATCCAGGCCGCTGCCATCGAAGATCCGCACCCCATCCAGCGGCAGGCCCTGCTGCTGGAGCCAGGCAGTCTCGCGCCGGCTGGCTTCCTCCACATCCCAGCTGCCGGCGGCGGTGCGCAGCAGCACCTCGGCGGTGAAGTTGTGGCTTTCGGTGTTGGCCAGGCTGAGCAGGCCGTGCATGCTGGTGGAGGGCTCCTCGTGGACCAGCACCGCATCGCCCGGCAGGGGCTGGCGGGCCGAGACCATGCTCAGCTGAATCTGGCCCTGGCTGCCGGCCTGCTGATCCAGGCTGCGTTTCATCAGCGTCTGCAACCGGCCAGCCGGATTCATCACCGCATCATCGATGGCGTTACTGGTAATGGCCAGCCGGGTGATCGGTGCGCCGTAGGCGGCCGTGCGGTCGCCGTAGTGCCAACCCGACGGCCACCAGTTGGTGGAGGCTTCCTCGGCGAGTTGCAGGGTGACCCGGGGCGGCACCGCACCAGTGCTCCCGCCGGAGGCCAGGGCGATCTTGGCGAAGCGCTGGAGCTGGGGCAGGGCCAGATCCGGATCCCCCTGACCCGTCAGCCGCAGGGTGCCGTCGTTCAGGCGCCACAGCTGGGTGCTCAGGCGGTGATCAGGACCGAGCCGATCAAGGGCGTAGGCGGTGCTGATCAGTTTCTGGTTCGAAGCCGGAACCCGAGGACGACTGCCGTTGAAATCGGCCAGGAGACGGCCGCTGCCATCGGCGACGGTGATACTCCAGACCGAAGCCTCAGGGCCCACCAGGGCAGCGACTCGCTGCTGCAAGGCTGGACAGCTGACCTGGCTCTGAAGGATGGGAAGGCCGATCGCCGGCGGCCGGGGCAGGGCCAGCTGGGCACCGGGAGCCTTCAGACCGCTCGCAGGGGGCAGGGCCGGCAGGGAGACGCCTGAGGCTGAATCACTCCAGGCCGACTGGGCCTGGACGATGGGCGCCGAGGCGACGATCAGGCCGATGCCAGCGGCGATGATGCTGAGGGGCCTGCGGCAGCGGTGGAACGAGGAGCGAACCATTTCAGGAGGCTCCCGGACGCAGGTCGGTCACGGTGCCGTTGAAGCGGAAGGTGTCGCCCTCCAGCTCCACCGGCACGCCGATCTTGATCGGCTGGCTGCCGAGCAGCACCACATCACCGGAGCGCTTTCCCTCGCCCTTGAGCACAAACCGGGCATCAAAGGTGCCGAACACCTTCTGGTTGGGATCAGCGGCGCTCACCACCCGGCCATCGGGGGTGACGATTGAGATGCGCCGCTCCAGGGGCTCAATGCGCCGGATCATCACCGTTCCATGGGGCTGATTGCGGATCACGATCGCCACCTTGCCGGCCTTGGTGACACTGCTGAGCAGGCCGGAGGCATTGGCGGAGGGCACGCCACGCACATCGACGGTGACATCCACCGGCTCCATGCCACCGGTGGCGCGGGCCACGCTGCTGCTGAGCTTGGGACTCCAGACCACCCCCACCACGGCCAGGAGCACAGCGGCAGCGGCGCCGAGATCGATAGGGCTCCAGGAACGGGAGCGTTGCGGTTCGCTGGCCATGGCGTTTCTGCGGTCGACGGAGTTTAGGCGGGCTCCGGCCTGGCCACCAGCCGGCCCCCGTCAGTTCTGCAGGCCTTCGATCAGCTGATCCAGGGCGCGCAGACCGGCCCCGAGACCGGCGGCGGCTCCGCCGCTGAGGGCCTGGGCCTGCTGTTCAGCATCGGGCCGCTGCTCGAAACTCGCCGCCAATCGGTAGCCGTCTGCATCGAGGCGATAGAGCTCCCACGGGCCGGGATGGGCGAGGCGCAGGGCGCTGCCGGCCTGGGGAATCAGGGCATAGGCGCCCTGGAGGCCGGCAAGGAAGCCACGCCGGCGCTGGCGGGCGACGCTGCCGATACCGACGGCCCCATCCTCCAAACTGGCGTTAACCAGCACGACCGGGCCGCCATGGCCGGCGCAGATCTGCTCCACCTGCCCGTATTCGGCCTGACTGGCCCCGAGCAGCAGCAGCAGCTCCTGCGAGGGCATCTCCTGCTTAGACGGCTCCTGCTGGCGGCGCAACTGGTCGCCGAAGCTGGCAATCCGCCCCGCCAGGGCCGGCGCATCACGGCGCGCCAGGGCGGTAGCGCCCATGTCAGCACAGAGGAGGCGGCCATCATGGCCGGCTGCGATCAGACCCTCCAGCAGCCGCAGCACCGGCGCCAGCAGGCGCAGACCCTGGAAGCGCCATTCCACCGTCCAGCGCCCCTTGGCCTCGCTGCCGAGGGCGGACCCCAGGGCGATCAGGGTCTCGGCTTCGGCGGCGGCCAGGTCGGCGGGGAGCATCAGGGCAGGGCAGGGGCCGCCGACCCTACCCACCGGAGCCGGCAGGGCCTCACCCCACGGGTTCGCCGGCCATCACCCGCTGGCGGGCCCGCTCAAGCGCGGCAGGCACGCCTTCGAGGTCGGGTTCGCTGTGCCAGGGTCCGAGGCTGAGTCGCAGACCAGTGGCCGCCTCCAGCTCGCCGTAGCCCATCGCCAGCAGGATCGGACTGGGGGCCAGACCGTAGGGATTGGCACCCCGGCCGCTGCTGCAGGCCGAGCCGCTGCTGACGGCATAGCCCTGCTGCCACATCGTCTGGACCAGGCGTCGACCGGAGAGGGGCTTGCCGCTGGGGGTGGCCATCAGCAGGCTGATGTGATGGGGGAGGCGGCTGCCGGCCACGGCTGGATCCGGTCCACTGCGGCGGACTCCCGGCAGGGCCAGCAGCCGCTCCAGCAGGTCATTGCGCAGGGTTTCGACGGGATCGATGCCCCCATTGGCCTCCAGCCGCCTTTGGGCCAGCTCCAGGGCCCTGGCAAAACCGGCCGCTAGCACCACCGCCTCTGTGCCGCCCCGTCGGCCCCCTTCCTGGCCGCCGCCGCCGATCACAGGCGTGAGGCTGATGCCGTCAGCGATCAGCAGCGCACCGATCCCGCGCGGCCCCTGCAATTTGTGGGAGGCACAACTGAGCAGGTCGATCGGCAGGGCGGTGAAGTCGATCGGCAGATGGCCCGCCACCTGCACCGCGTCGACGTGCAGCACCACCCCGGCCTGGCGGCAGAGGCGACCGATCGCCTCGATCGGCTGCACCGTTCCCACCTCGCTCTGGCCCCAGATCAGCGACACCAGCCGGGTGGGGGGAGCCAGCAGCTGCTCGAGCAACGGCAGATCCACCATGCCGAGGCCATCAACCGGCAGGCGTTCCAACTGCCAACCGCGCCGGCGCAGCTGCTCGGCGGCAGCCACGGTGGCGGGATGCTCCACCGCGGAGATCAGCAGCCGGCCCGGCTCCTGGCCGGCGGCGATCCCGAGCAGGCCGGCATGGATCGCCTCACTGCCCCCGGAACAGAGCAGCACCTGCTCGGCCCTGCAGCCGAGAACCCCGGCGATGCTCTGGCGGCTGCGTTCGAGGGATTCGGCGGCGGCCAGTCCGAAGCCATGAACACTGGAGGGATTGGCCCAGGCGTTCTGCTGGGCTGCCTGCATCGCCTCCACCACTTCCGGGGCGGGCGGGGTGGTGGCGCTGGTGTCGAGGTAGCGGAAGGGATTGAGCATGGCGGGGAGATGGGGGCTCAGCCAGTGGGACCGGATTCAGACGGGAAGCGCGCCCGCCCGCGGCTGGCGGCGGAGTCGGAGGCCATGGCCACCAGGTCGTCCAGGGACGTGCTCGCCAGCAGGGCTTCCACCCTGGCGCGGGCTTCAGCGCTGGCGCAGGCCTCCGGCCGGATGCAGCCGCGCCCGCAAGCGCTGGCGCAATCGATGTCGGCGACCTGCTGCCTGGGGGCCTCCGGCGGTGGGGCCCCAGACACCAGCTCCTCCGGGCCAGGCTCCTCCAGGCCAAGCAGACGGGGCGTCACCACCCCATCGAAGACGGCCTCGGCCGGGCCGGTCATGAACACATGGCCGTCGTCCGGGGTCCAGTGGATCTCCAGGGAGCCGCCGGGCAGGTCCAGCCGGGCCCGGCGCTCGCAGAGCCCGAGGCTGTGGCAGGCCACCAGCGTGGCGCAGGCGCCGGTGCCGCAGGCCAGCGTTGGGCCCGCCCCCCGCTCCCAGACCCGCATCACCAGATGACCGGGATTGAGCACCTGGACGAAGTGAACATTGGTGCGGGCGGGGAAGACCGGATGGTGCTCCAGGAGCGGTCCGAAGCGCTCGAGATCAATGGCGACCAGATCCGCGACCGGGATCACCACATGGGGATTGCCCATGCCGGCTGCGGCCACGGCGAAGTGCTGATCGAGCACCTCCAGCTCCCCCTGGGGCAGGCCGGCGGGCCCGACCGGCAGGGTGGTGGGGATGGTGGCGGGTTCCAGGAAGGGAGCCCCCATGTCCACCCGGATACGGCCGTCGGGCTGGAGCTCAGGCACGATCCGGCCCGCCAGGGTTTCGATCTGCCAGCGGCGGCCCGCTCCATCGCCATCGCTGTCGGCCAGGAAGCGGGCCAGGCAGCGGATGCCGTTGCCGCACATCTCCGGCTCGGTGCCATCGGCATTGAAGATGCGCATGCGCAGCTCCCCATCACCCTGGGGCGGCAAGGCCAGGATCACCCCATCCCCCCCCACACCGAAGCGGCGATCGCAGAGGCGCTGGACGATCTCCGGGGTGAGACCGAAACAGCCATCGGCATCGGGACCTAAGCTCCGGCCGTCGAGGAGCAGGAAGTCATTTCCCAGTCCTTCGTACTTGCTGAACTGGAGCACCGTTCACCGCGTCACTGCGGCCGATCCTATGCAGAGCTTCTTCGAGCAACGCTCCCCCAGGCTCGATACCTCGCTGCCGAGCGTCCGACACGTTCAGGAACTGATCCGCAACCGCACGATGGTGAGCGTGCTCATGGCCGGTGGCCAGGAGCTGGAGGGCACCATCAAGTGGCAGGACACCGACTTCCTCGCCCTGCGTCAGGACACCAGCCTGCCCCTGGTGCTGCTCAACCGCTCCTCGATCTGCGTGCTGCGGGCCCTGGTGTGAACCCGGCAGCGCGCCGGAGGGGAGCGCCACGGGGGTGTGGCACGATCTGGCCATAGCACCGGCCCGCCTGTCCCCCGTGACCGAACCCTCCCGCTACCGGCCCCAGGCGATCGAGGAGCACTGGCAGCGGCACTGGCAGACACTGCAGCTTGATGCGACCCCCGAGCCGGCCGGCGGTGAAGCGGAGGAGCGCTTCTACGCCCTGTCGATGTTCCCCTACCCGTCAGGGAACCTGCACATGGGCCATGTGCGCAACTACGTGATCACCGACGTGATCGCCCGTTCGGCCAGGATGCGGGGCCGGCGGGTGCTGCACCCGATGGGCTGGGATGCCTTCGGCCTGCCGGCGGAGAACGCCGCGATCGAACGGGGGGTCGATCCGGGGGAATGGACGGACCGCAACATCGCCCAGATGCGGACCCAACTGCAGCGGCTGGGGCTTTCGATCGACTGGGATCGGGAGCTGGCCACCTGCCACAGCGATTACTACCGCTGGACCCAGTGGCTGTTCCTGCAGTTCCTCGACGCCGGGCTCGCCTACCGCCACGAGGCCACGGTGAACTGGGATCCCATCGACCAGACCGTGCTGGCCAATGAACAGGTGGACGGCGATGGCCGCTCCTGGCGCTCCGGCGCCTTGGTGGAGAAAAGGCGGCTTCGCCAATGGTTCCTGAAGATCACCGCCTACGCGCAGTCCCTGCTGGACGACCTGCCAAAGCTGGTGGGCTGGCCCGAAAGGGTGCGCACGATGCAGGCCAACTGGATCGGGCGCTCCACCGGCGCCGAGCTGACCTTCCCGCTGCTGGCGGCCGATGGCTCGGCCAGCGGCGGAGGCATCACCGTGTTCACCACCCGGCCCGACACTGTGTATGGCGCCAGCTACGTGGTGCTGGCCCCCGAGCATCCGCTGGTGGCCCGGCTCACCTCGCCGGAGCAACGGCTGGCGGTGGAAGCCTTCTGCGACCTGGTCGGCCGCCAGAGCGAGCAGGAGCGCACCGCCGAAGACCGGCCCAAGCGCGGAGTGCCGATCGGCGCCATGGTGCGCAATCCGGCCAATGGAGAGCTGCTGCCGCTCTGGATCGCCGACTACGTCCTGGCCGACTACGGCAGCGGCGCGGTGATGGGGGTGCCGGCCCACGATCAGCGGGATTTTCTGTTCGCCCGCCAGTACGAACTGCCGGTGCGGCAGGTGATCATCCCGGAAGGCAGTGATGAGCACGCCTACGAGGGGGAAGCCTGGACCGGTGCCGGGGTGATGATCCACTCCGGGGCCTTTGACGGGCTGACCAGCGCGGCGGCGAAGCAGGCCATCACGGCCGCCGCCGAAGCCGGGGGCTGGGGGCAGGGCAAGGTGCAGTTTCGCCTGCGCGACTGGCTGATCTCGCGCCAGCGCTACTGGGGTTGCCCGATCCCGGTGATCCACTGCGACAGCTGCGGCACGGTGCCGGTGCCAGCCGAGCAGCTGCCGGTGGAACTGCCGAAGGGCATCACCCTGGAAGGGCGGGGAGGATCGCCGCTGGCCCAGCTTGAGAGCTGGGTGAAGGTGGCCTGCCCCTGCTGCGGCAGTCCGGCCCGGCGGGAAACGGACACCATGGACACCTTCATGTGTTCGTCGTGGTATTACCTCCGCTACAGCGACCCCCACAACGCCACGCTGCCCTTCAGCCGGGACGCGGTGGATCAGTGGTTACCGGTGGATCAATACGTGGGCGGAATTGAACACGCGATCCTCCATCTTCTCTATTCCCGCTTCTTCACCAAGGTGCTGCGGGATCGCGGTCTGCTGGGATTCGATGAACCCTTCACTCGCCTGCTCACCCAGGGAATGGTGCAGGGCGTCACCTACAAGAATCCCCACAGCGGCAAGTACATCGCCCCCAAGGATGTGGCCAATGCCGAAGATCCCAGGGATCCGGTCAGCGGCGAGAAGCTGGAGGTGTTCTACGAAAAGATGTCGAAGTCGAAATACAATGGGGTGGATCCGGCCGAGGTGATTGATCGCTACGGTGCCGATACGGCCCGGATGTTCATTCTGTTCAAGGCTCCACCGGAAAAGGACCTGGAATGGGATGACGCTGATGTGGAAGGTCAGTTCCGCTTCCTGCAGCGGATCTGGCGTCTGATCGAAACCAGCCAGCAGCGCGGCCTCAGCCTGGCCCCAGCCAGCGAAGCCCTGGAAGGCAGCTCCCTGAATGAAGCTGAACGGGAGTTGCGCCGGGCCGTGCACACGGCGATCCAGGCCGTCAGCGACGATCTCTCCGGTGATTACCAGTTCAACACTGCCATCTCGGAGCTGATGAAGCTCGCCAATGCGATGGGTGCCCAGCTGGAGCAGGTGGGCGATGGTCTGGCCTGCGAAGCCCTGCGCACCCTGGTGCTGCTGCTCGCCCCCTTCGCCCCCCACCTGGCCGAGGAGCTCTGGCAGAAACTGCAGGGTGGCGGCAGCGTTCATCAGCAACGTTGGCCCCAGCTGGATCCCACAGCGCTGGTGCGCGACACCGTGCCGCTGGTGATCCAGGTGAAGGGCAAGGTGCGCGGCAGCCTGGAGGTGCCGGCCGATGCCGATCGCGCCACCCTGGAACAACTGGCCCTGGCCAGCGAGGTGGCCAGCCGCTGGCTGGAGGGCAAGCCGCCCAGCCGGGTGATCGTGGTGCCCGGCAAGCTGGTCAATCTGGTGCCTTGAAGCTGGCTATCTTCTAATCTCAGGGGAGCAAAGCACCGAGCTGCTTCAACGTTTTGGCTGGGTGAAGGTAAGCCAAGAGGAGATCTAGATTCCCGTTCCGAATATCCGATAGGCAGGATAATCATCCAGAGCAAGATACACTTCTTCAGGTGATTGACAGGGATGCAGTATTGCCATTCTGGCTGAAGATGGATGAATAGATCCAGGGATGGGGACTCCGGAAGAGCCAGCAGCTCATCCTTTTAGCGACCTGATTTCACGCATGCATGCAATACCCCTTGTCCCATATTGCGGTGATGACTTACAAATGAGTACCAGCATGGCTGCTCAACCGAGCACCAGCAGGTTGTCAACTGGCCATTTTTAAGTGGCGAATTTATGCGTAAAGTCTCCATCTCTTTAGGTGCCACCTATCAGACAATAGGGGGCAAGTCGGGGATGTTAGGAGCAATCGGAAACCCGGATCCATAATCTCTAAAATGGACCATCCCGTTCCCCGGAGCCGGTTTCTAGGCTGCGAGCCATCGTTTAGTGCCCGATAACCGGGAAGTCGCTGCAGCGCCATGGGCTCCTCGCTGCTCTCGATCCTGTTGATGCTCCTGGTCGGCGCCCTGCTGGCCCGATTGACGGCCCAGCGGCTGAGGACCTGGGCCGTGCCGGCGATCGTGCTGGAACTGCTGGTGGGCTTCCTCCTGGGGAACACCCTGCTGCCCTTCAGCCGCCTCCAGCCCCTGATCGGCCTCACCGAACTGGGGGTGCTCAGCCTGTTCTTCCAGGTGGGCCTTGAGGTGAGCAGCGGGCTGCGGGACTCGAGGCCGGCGGCGGTTCTGCGCACGGTGCTGCTCTCCGCCCTCACCCCCCTGCTGGCCTGGTGGCCCCTGCAGCATGCTTTCCGCCTGTCACCCGGCTCCACGCTGCTCTGCCTGGCGGTGCTCAGTGCCACCGGCACGGGGGTGACCCTGCGGACCCTCGCCCAGAGCCGGGCCCTCGCCACCCCGTCGGGGCGCCTGCTGGTGGGCGTTTCGGTGCTGGACGACCTGCCGGCCATTGCCCTGTTGTCTCTGGCCTTGCTCTTTGGGGCTCCCGGGCCAGCCGCCGGCAGCAGTGGCCTTGGTGGGGCCCTGCCGCCGGGGGTGGGGGCCGGGCTGGGGGTGCTGCTGCTGCTGGCCAGCCTGCTGGCCTGCCGCTGCTGGCGACGCCACCGTCGCCCCTGGCAACCCGAACCCCTGAACGTGCTGCTGCTGCTGATCGGTTGCAGCTGGCTCGGTGAAATCACTGGCCTCACCAGCCTGCTGGGGGCGCTCTGGGGAGGGGTGCTGCTCAGCCGCCTGGCGCCGGCCACAGCCGAAGAGGGGCCCGCTGGCCTGGAGCTGCGCCAGTTCCTCTCCCTGCTGAGCGAGGTTTTCCTCCCCCTCTACTTCATCAGCGTCGGCATGCGCATCGAGGCGGCCACCCTGCAGCAGCCCCAGGCCTGGGGGCTGGCGCTGTTGCTGACCCTGCTGGGCCTGGCCTGCAAGCTGCTCTGCGCCGCCGGTATCCAGGCTGCCGATCGGGCGGCGGGCGTGGACCGCTGGGTGGTGGCCTTCGGACTGATTCCGAGGGGTCTGCCAGGACTGGTGTTCGCCAACGCTGCCCTCGATGCGGGACTGATCGACGGAACCCTGTTTTCGGCGCTGGTGCTCATGGTGAGTGCCACGACCGTGGTGGGTCTGCTGCTGCTGGGCCGGCGTCTGCAGCAAATCGGGGGAGCCACTGCCGAACCGAAAGCAGCAGGGATGCCTTGCCCTTGAATTCATTCCATCTGCCCGGCAGCGATGAGCCAACCGACCGTGGAGCAGCCCCCCTCTCGCGGTGAAGCGGCGGTGATGGCGCGGTTATCGAGACTGGATCGCTACCTGCCGCTGTGGATCCTGCTGGCCATGCTCGGCGGGGTGCTGCTGGGCCGCGGTGTTCCAGGGCTCCAGGGCTGGCTGGATGCCGTGAGCATCGGCGGCACCTCCCTGCCGATCGGCCTGGGCCTGCTGCTGATGATGTACCCGGTGCTGGCGAAGGTCCGCTACGAGGACATGGGGCGGGTGATGCGGAATCGCCAGCTGCTCAAGCTTTCGCTGCTGCTGGTGTGGGGACTCGGTCCGGCGCTGATGTTCGCCCTGGCCTGGTTATGCCTGCCCGACCAGCCTGAATTCCGCACCGGCCTGATCCTGATCGGGCTGGCCCCCTGCATCGCCATGGTGCTGATCTGGATCGATCTGGCCCGGGGGGACCGGGAGGCGGCTGCCCTGCTGGTGGCGATCAATTCGATCGTGCAGGTGCTGGCTTACACCCTCCTGGGCGACTTCTATCTGAGAACACTGCCCACCTGGTTGGGGCTGCCAAGCCAGGAGTTGGCCTTTCCGATGGCGGAGATCGCCCGGGCGGTGCTGATCTTTCTGGGGATACCGCTGCTGGCGGGCTACCTCAGCCGCCGTTTCGGACTGCAGATCAAGGGACGAGACTGGTACGAACAGCGCTTTCTTCCTTGCATCAGCCCCCTGGCCCTCTACGGACTGCTGTTCACGATCGTGGTGATGTTCGCGCTGCAGGGCCGGGCGATCAGCTCCGATCCAGCCAGCGTGCTCCGGGTGGCCGTGCCGCTGTTGCTCTATTTCCTGATCATGTGGAGCACGGCCTTTGCAGTGGGCCGCCGCGCGGGCCTGAGCTATCCCCAGACGGCGACGCTGGCCTTCACGGCGGCCGGCAACAACTTTGAGCTGGCCATTGCCGTGAGCATCAGCGTCTGGGGCGTCCAATCCCGCCAGGCGCTCGCCGGTGTGGTGGGCCCGCTGATTGAGGTGCCGGTTCTGGTCTCCCTCGTTTACCTCTCGCTGTGGCTGGGCCGCCAGTTCGGCCCTGCCGGCGAGCGATCCGAAGGCCGCTGCCTAAAGTGAGCAAGCACTCACTCCTTACCGTGCCCCGCGCCGCCGCCATCCCCGCCGCCGAACGACGGGCCCAAGCGGTGGGGGCCCTGCTTCTGCTGGCCAGGGAAACGGCACCGGAGCAGATCAGCACGGCGGCCATCGCCGAACGCATGGGGGTGAGCCATGGGGCACTGTTTCGCCATTTCCGCAGTCGCGAGGCCATCTGGGCAGAAACGGTGAGCTGGGCCACCGCCGAACTGGAGCGGCGCTTCGTTGCCATCTCGCAGGCCGCCATGCTGCAGACGGACCCCGGGCCGCGCGGCCACCGCTCCCTGGAGGAGGTGATCGAACTGCTGGCCTGCCATGCGGCGATGCTGCAGGAGCATCCCGGCCTGGTGCGAATGCTGTTCGCCGAACTGCAGAGGCCAGCCACCAGTCCGGCGCGGGAAACGGGCAAGGCCTTCATGCAGCGCTTCCGCCAGCGGCTGGCGCTTGCCATCGGCAGGGCCCAGGCCGGGGGCGAACTGGATGCCGATCTCGATCCGGCAGATCTGGCCTCCCTGCTGGTGGCCACCCAGCAGGGACTGATGCTGCAGGCCCTGGTTCACGATGGCTTCGCCACCTTGGTCGAGCGCTCACGCCACAGCATTGCCCTGCTGCTCAGGGCCTGCCGGCGGCTGCCCCCGCAGGGCGCCCCAGCAAGAGCACCAGGGGCGTGACCAGCAGGAAGAGCAGACCGACCAGGCGGAACACATCGCCATAGGCCAGCAGGGCCGCCTGAAGATTCACCTGTTGGTCGAGCACCTGCAGGGATTGGTCCGCGAGGCTACCGCCGCTGCCGGCCCTGCTGGCCAGCCACAGCTGCAGCTCCGCCAGCCGCTCCTGCAGCCGTGGATCGGTGGATCTGAGCGCTTCCACCAGCTGGGCCCGGTGCACCGCCTGCTGGTGATCGAGGGCCAGGGTGAGCACGGCGATGCCGAAGCTGCCCCCCAGCTGGCGGGTGAGGTTGTAGAACCCACTGCCGGCACCCACGTCCTCGCGGGGCAGGGGGCCGAGGGTGGCGAGGCTCAGGGGCAGGAACATCATCACGGTGGTGATGCCGCGGAAGATCAGGGGCCACCAGAGGGCGTCGGCACCGGTGTCGGGCCCGATCTCCCCGAGGGCGAACATCGTGGCCAGCATTCCCAGGGCGGCGGAGGCGATCAGGAGCCTGGGGTCGATCCTGGTCACCACCTTGCCGAGCAGCGCCATCGTGACCCCGGAGGCCAGGGCGCCCGGAAGGATGAGCATGCCGGTCTGGGTGGCGGTGTAGTGCAGCACCGTCTGGGCGAACACGGGCACCACGAACACGGTGCCGTAGAGGCCCATGCCGAGCACCAGCGAGAAGGCACTGCCGGCGGCGAGGGAGCGATGACGCAGCACCCGCAGATCCACCGCCGGAGCCCGGCGCCGCAGCTCCCAGACGACGAACACCGGCAGGCTGATCGCGGCCAGCAGAGCAAGGTTGCGGATCAGGGCGCTCTCGAACCAGTCGAGCTGATGGCCCTGCTCCAGCACCACCTGCAGGCTGCCCAGGGTGAGGGTGAGCAGCAGAATGCCGGTCCAGTCGACGTTGCCCCAGCCCTGGCGGCGCGCTTCAGCGGCTCCGGCTGCAGGGGCGCTGGCGTTGTCCGGCTCCAGGAAGAGCAGGGCCATCAGCACCGTGATCAACCCGAAGGGCAGGTTGATGAAGAAGATCCAGCGCCAGCCAAGGGTGTCGGTGAGCAGGCCACCCAGGGTGGGACCCAGCGCCGGGCCCACCAGCACCACCATCCCGAACACCGCCTGGGTGGTGGCCTGCAGGGCCGGCGGCACCGACTGGAACAGGATCGCCTGGGCCTTGGGCAACAGCCCGCCCCCCAGCAGGCCCTGGAGAATGCGAGCCAGCACCAGCACCGAAAGATTGGGGGCGAGGCCGCAGAGAATCGAGGAGGCGGTGAAGCCGAGCAGGCAGAAGATGAAATAGGAGCGTTGGCCGAAGACGCCGCTCAGCCAGTTGCTCAGCGGGATCATCACCACACTCGCCATCGCGTAGCCGGTGACCACCCAGCCCACCTCGGCGAGGGTGGCCCCCAGGCTGGCCTGGATGTGGATCAGGGCCACGTTGGTGATGCTGGTGTCGATGATCTCCAGCAGGGCCCCAATTGAGGCGGTGATCACCACCCCCCACTGACGCGGGCTGAGTCCCGCTGATGGGGCAGCGACGCTCATGGCCGGCGCACGCTCACCGTGGCCGACAGGCCGGGAACCAGGTTGAGGCCGGCGCTGTCGCGGGGATCGAGGTCGATCCGCGCCGTGATCCGCTGCACCACCTTGGTGAAGTTGCCGGTGGCGTTATCCGGCGGCAGCAGGGCGAAACGGGAGCCGGCGGCAGGGGCGAGGCTGCGCACCCGTCCGCGCAGGCGCCGGTCGGGATAGGCATCGAGGCGCACCTCGGCGGGCTGGCCGGGCCTGAGGGCGGTGAGCTGGGTTTCCTTGAAGTTGGCCTCCACCCAGGGATGGGTGTCGACGATGGTGAGCAGCGGCTGGCCGGGCATCACCTGGCGGCCGGGCTCGGCATGGCGGGAGCCGATCCTGCCGGCACTGGGGGCGGTGATGCGGGTATAGGAGAAGTCGAGCTGGGCTTCGGCGAAAGCGGCCTGGGCCTGGAGCACCTTCGCCTGGGCGGCGGCGGCCTTCTGGCGGTCGACCCTGACCTCCTGGATGCGGGCCTGGGCGGTCTGGCGGCTGGCCAGGCTGTGGGTGAAATCGGCCTGGGCCTTGCGATAGGTGGTCACCGCCCGCTCGGCGTCCTGGCGGGAGACCCCCCCCTGGCGGGCAAGACCGACGAGCCGCTGGGCATCGGCGGCGGCACGGGCCAGTTCACTGCTGGCCGACTGCTGGTCGGCACTGGCCAGGCCTTCCGCCGCCCGGGCGGTGCTGACCGAGGCGCCGGCCTGCACGGCCATGGCCTGGGCTTCGCGGGCCACCTGTTCCAGGTCGGCCCGGGCTCGGAAGAGGCGGGCACGGGCATCGCGGTCGTCGAGCTGCACCAGGGGCTGGCCGCCCTTCACGATCTGGTTGTCCTCCACCAGAACGCGGGCGATGGTGCCCGGCACCCGGCTGGAGATCTCGGTGAGATGGCCCTGGAGCTGGGCGTTGTCCGTTTCCACCAATCCCCAGCGGCTTACCAGCCAGGCGGAGCCGCCGGCCAGGGCCGCCAGGGCCAGCAGGGGCAGCAACCAGCGGCGCCGGGGTCGCTGCCGCTCCTCCAGAAGCGGGGAGCTGATGTTGACCGTGGGGCTGGAGGAAGCAGCCGGGGCGGCCGGGGCCGCAGGAGAAGCCGGGGCGGCCGTCGCTGGAGCTGCAGGATCTGCCTGGCCAGCTCCGTTGGAGTGGGGCGCCGGCTGCTCGACCACGGAAACGGACGCCATGGACTGTGAGTGAGTGGTTACTCACTTAAAATAACCGTTACGGTGACTCAGCCTGCGGTAGCCCCTGGAGACGGGGGCTGCCAGCGAAGGCTGGGTTGCAGGAAAGCTTGAAGAGAAAGGGGGAGACGATGGCTTCCGACCTCGGGGAGCCTCCCGTGCAGCCCACTGCCTGGTGAACAGAGAAAGGGCAACCCTACGAATGCAAGTACGAATGCTAGGAAGTTCGCATGGTCCGATCAATCCCAAGGCACACCAGAGGCCAACGAGCACGCCTGCGACGATCGCCGTTTCTGCCGCCGATACGCTTCGGGCTGCTAATCGGGATCGCCTTGACACAGGCTCCCACACCACTGCAGGCCAGTGAGGCGGATCCCTGCTATCTCCAGCAGAACACCCTGGAGATCAACGCCTGTCTTTCGAAAACCTACGAATCCACAGACCGGAAACTCAATCAGGCTTATCAGAAATTGCTGAGAAGTCTCAGCCCAGCGGCCGCCAGCGACAACTCAACGAACTATCCATTGGTGCGCCAGCAACTGAATGCGGCCCAGCTGTCCTGGATCAGTTATCGGGATCAGGATTGCCGGGCAAAACTGACACTTTTTGCCGCCGGTTCGATTCGGGCGGCGGAGTATCTGGGTTGCCTTGTGGAGCGCAGCGAACAACGGACCAGGGAGCTGCGCGGCTGGATCCATGGGGAGAATCGTTGAGGCGGCGCAAGGCTTTTTCCAGCAACCGCACGGGCTGCCAGCAGGCCCCAGGTCCCCTCAATTGGCTCTGCCGCCATCGCCATCGGCCCTGGTAGTTGAGGCCAGCTGCTCCATGAGCAGCTCCACCGATTCGCGGCTGTAGAAATCCCAGAACGCGCCCCCCGTGGCCAGCAGCCGCCGGCCGATGGCCCGGCCATCAACCCCCGCGTAGAGCGGGTTGGCATTGCGGCTGCAGAGCGGTTCCACCAGAATGTCTGCCAGCGGAGCCAGGGGCCGCAACGCCCGGCCGGCTGTAGCAATCACATCCTCATAGCGAATCACCGCCACCGGGGCCAGATGGCGGCCGTACTGGTCAAAGCTCCAGGCGAGCATCGCCAGCTGCCGGCCAAGGGGGTCGGACTCAGCATCGAGGCGATCGCGGAGGTCGCCTGCGAAGGCTTCTGCCATCGGCTGGCGGCCGTCATTCCAGTTGGCCAGGGTGGTCTGCCAGGACAGCAGAACGGCCAGGGGATTGCGAATGATCGCGTAGCAGGAAAAACGCTGTTTCAGCGATCCCAGCAGGGCCGTGAAACAGCTCGGATGTTTGATCACCAGCCGAAATGGGGCGGCAAGGGGCTTGTCGAAGTGAACGGATCCAAGCTTCACCACGGACAGGCGCTTGCCCTGATCACCGGGGGTATCGCCATAAGGATTATCGGGAATCCGCCCATCCATCACCCGGCTGATGGCCTCCCCCCGCTCCCGTAGGGAGAGACGCTGCTCGGTAAAAAAACCGGCCACCCTTCTGTTGAGCTCCTCCGGCTGCGAAAGGCCCATCAACATCCGCGGTGCCATCGGCTCATGGAGCGCCACGGTGTCCGGCAGTCGGTTGAGCAGATTGCAAACGAGAGTCGTTCCAGAGCGGGCGATTCCGGTGAGAATCACATCGTCATCGGCGCTGAGGGTTGGCAAGGATTCCATCAGATCACCAGATATCGGCGAGGTTATCGAGAATCGCGAGATAGGCCCGGCGTTCCTCATCGAGGCCGCGGCCAGCGGCCTCCGCCCTGGCCGCCGCAATGATCCGCTCCCGCTGCGGCTGGGGCAGGGCCTGGGCCTGGGCCTGGACTGTGGCTGCCACGATCGCCTGCGGGTCGTGGGCAGGGCGGAAGCAGGTTTCACCATCGCGGCAGAACTGCCGGTTGCCGACACAGTCGGGACAGACCACCAGGCAGCCCAGCGCGAACGCCTCCAGGGCCGGCAGGAAGCAGCCCTCGAGCTGGAGCGGCAACAACACCACGACCCTGGCGGCAGCAAGGCGGGCCAGGAACTCCTCTTGGGGCAGGTGGCTATCGATCACCTCAGGCTGCAAACCGACGGCCCGCAGGCCCGCAACCACCTGATCGGTAAAGCGCCGATCCTTCCAGCCTGCCACCAGCAGCGGAATGGGCGGCCGGCTGCTGGTGGGCGGCTCGCCGGGTAGCTCGATGGCATTGGCAATCGTGTACACCGGCCCATTCACGAGCCCGGTGGCCTGGATGGCGTCAGCCACCTCGCCACTGACGCAGATCCGCACCGCCCGGCGCCGCAGAAAGTCCCGGCGTGGATTATCCGGTTGCGCATGCGAGAGGCCCTGAATGAGATTCACGACCGGTACAGACCCATCCCCAGGCAGGGCCTGCCAGTCGAGGCCGCCGACGAACAGGGCATCCGCCCGCTCGGGGCACCACTCCTCCACCAGCGAGACCGCCTCGGAGAGAAAGATGTTGCCCCGATCGCGGCTGCTCCTGGGGGTGAGATAAAGCTTGGGGCGAAACGATCGTGACGCCGCAGTGTGGCCCAGATAGTGCCAGACCTTCAGATGGCCGCCGCTGAGGCGGCGGTAGTCGCGATGGAAGAGGAGGGTGCCCCTGGAGTCGGAAGGCTCCTCCGCAATCGCTTCCAGGGAAACTTTCGGCCGGCTTTCCTGGCGAGCTGGTTGATGGGGGTCCTGCTTCATGCCAGGAATTCTGCCAAGCCGCCCCAGGAGCTCCCATCCCCCAGACCGCAGGTCAGGCGGAACAATCTGTTGCCAATTCCCTTGAGCCGATGACGACAGAGGATCTGCGGATCCGCCGGCGCAGGCGACGACCCCAGGCCAGCACCACGGGAATCGCAGCAAATGGCACCGGCGCCGGTACCGAAGTGCTGGGATTGACCTGGGTTATATAATTACTGAGATTATCAATTGTGTCACCAGTCTGGATGTTCCAGCTGTCTCTCACAAAGATCTGAGTGCCACCGATCAAGTTGGAATAATTCGCCGCTCCATCAATCGAGGTCACGGAATCAATCAGGGGGCCAGCGCCAGTCAAACCCTGTAAAACGGAGGCCGTAACCGTGGAATTCGGCAGGCCAGAAACATAATTTCCACCCGTGCTCAGCCCAATCGAATTAAATATAAAATCCCCTTGACTGATCTCTACTGTATACTCAAATAGGCCTGAGGTGGGCCCGGGAAGACCAGCATTGATCCAATCGATGTTCACCTGCCACAGGATTGGTGTGGCCGGTAATGCCGGGCTCGTTTCCCAGGCAACTTTACCGGCGCTGAGGGTCGGAGCCGTCTTGACCGTGAAAAGCTTGTCACCAAGCTGAATCGAATAACCCGTACAACTGACGCCAGGAAGCACGCCTCCCAGGTTGTCGAAGTAGCACGTGCCTGATGTATCCGCCTTCGACGCCCCGGCCGAGAGCGTCGATGCCATCAGGATGGCGATGGCTGCCTTCCAGGAGACGGCAACAATTTGCCTTTGCCAGCAAAGGCCAATCCATGGGATCGAATTTGACACGCTCTTTCCGAGACATAGGGAGCGTTTCATTGGAAGCCTTGATTCGCCCTAAAAGAATAGGTGTTCGGTTAACACAAAAGGGGCTGAATCTGCTGCGTTCGTGCTGCATTCACGCTGCTTTTTGCTTGCCCGAACCCAGAGGGTTCTCAAGCCCGATCCCGGCCGGGTAGCCGCCAACGCCTCCTCTCCCTGCCGCGGTCCACACCGAACACGTCTGTCGGAACAATCTGGCCACAATGGCGGCGCTGCCTTTCCTGCCGTGGCGAACCCAACCTCCGAACTGCTTTCCGCCGAGCAGCTGGCACAGCTCAACCAGCGCCACGACCGCGCTGGCCTGCTGCAACTGGCCGGGCACCTGGCCCTGCTGCTCGCCGGTGGCCTGCTCTGGAGCCTGCTGCTGCAGAGCGGTGGCCCCTCCGGCCTGCCCCTGCCACCGGCCCTGGTCTGGCCCCTGGGGCTGTTGGGCTTGCTGTTGCTGGGTTGGGCTCTGGCCTTCGGCTTCTGCGCCATGCACGAGGCGGGCCACCGCACCGCCTTCGCCAGCCGTCCCCTCAACGACGCCGTGGCCTGGTGGGCGGGGGTATTGAGCTTTTACAACGCCGATTTCTATCGCCGCTATCACCAGTGGCACCACCGCTACACCCACCAGATGGGTCTGGATCCGGAGCTGGAGGACAGCCCGCCCACCACCGTTGGCGCCTACCTGCTCGAACTCAGCGGCCTGCCCTGGTGGATCGGCAAGTGGCGCGGCCACCTGGCGGTGCTCAGGGGTGATCTGGGCGAACGGCCTTACATCCCGGCCGACGCGGCAGCGGCGGTGCGCCGCTCGCTGACCCTCCAGTTCGGCCTCTATGGCCTGCTGGCGCTGGCCTCGCTGCCGGGAGGCAATGGTTTCCTCTTCTGGTACTGGCTGCTGCCGCTGGCGGTGGGCCAACCCCTGCTGCGCTTCGTGCTGCTGGCGGAGCACGGCGGCTGTCCCTTCGTGGCTGATGGGCTGCAGAACACCCGCACCACCCTCACCCTGGTTCCGTTGCGCCGGCTGATGTGGAACATGCCCTTCCACGCCGAGCACCACCTCTACCCCTCCCTGCCATTCCACGCCCTGCCGGCCGCCCATGTTTTGCTGGCGCCCCGGCTCGCGGTGCAGGCAACCGGATACCTGGCCGTGCATCGCGGCTTCCTCGCCAACCTCCGCGGCCTGGCCCTACCCAACACCTCCCCAGCGACGGCCCTCCAGGTCCCGTGATGGCTGATCGTCGCTTCGGCCTGGGCCGCTTCCCGCTCAGCTGCGGCGACACCCTGGAGGATGGCCAGCTCCACTACCGCGTGTATGGCGAGCTGAATCGGCAGCGCTCCAACCTGGTGCTCTACCCGAGCTCCTACGGCGCCTGGCCCGACGACATCGACTGGGTGGTGGGGACCCTGTTCAACCCGGATCGCCACTGCGTGGTGCTGGTCAATCAGTTCGGCAACGGCCGCTCCAGCAGCCCCAGCAATGGGGGACCGGTGCTGGGTCCGGGGGGCTGGCCCCTCGATCACCGCGACAACCTGCGGGCCCAGATCCGGCTGCTGGAGGAGGTATTCGGCGTCGAGCGGCCGGCCCTGGTCTATGGCTGGTCGATGGGGGCCCAGCAGGCCTATCACTGGGCGGTGCTGGAGCCGGATCGGCCGCAGCGCATCTGCTGCGTCTGCGGAACGGCCCGCACCACCCCCCACAACCGCCTGTTCCTGCTCAGCCTGCGCCAGGCCCTCACCGGAGATCCCGCCTGGAATGGCCACGGCTTCGACACGGTTCCGGAGCAGGGTCTGCGCGGTTTTGCCCTGATCTACGCCAGCTGGGCGGCCAGCCAGGCCTACTACTTCCGCGGCGCCCACCTCGATGCGGGCTTCGCCAGCGTGGAGCAGTACGTGGAGCAGGCCTGGCTGCCGGCCTACCGCCGCCACGACCCCCGCGACCTGATCGCGATGCTGGATGTCTGGCTGGCCAACGACGTGGCCGCCGCCGCGCACACCGACCTGGCCGGCGCCCTGGGGCGCATCCGGGCCCGCACCGCCGTGGTGGCCGGCCGCCACGATCTCTACTTCCCGCCCGCCGACTGCGCTGCCGAGGCCGCCCTGATTCCCGGTGCCAGCTTCCATGTGCTCGCATCCGACCTGGGCCACCGGGCCGGCAACCCACGCCAGTCGCTGGCGGAGCAGGCCGCCCTGCGCCGAATCGTCGCTGCCCTCTGGGACGAAGCGGAAGCTGGCGATTCGGCCCACCCTGAACCGGCGGCGTCGCCATGGCGACCTAGATCCTGATTGGTTTTTTCCCCACCCCATGACCGATCTGGCCCGATTCGCCGCCGACCATGGCCTGCGCCACCTGCTGTTCTCCTTCACCGACCTGTTCGGGGTGCAACGGGCCAAGCTCGTGCCCAGCTCGGCGGTGGCGGCCATGGCCTCCAGTGGTGCCGGCTTTGCGGGCTTTGCCGCCTGGCTGCAGATGACGCCGGCCGATGCGGATGTGCTGGCTAAGCCCGATCCCGCCAGCCTGATGGTGCTGCCCTGGCAGCGGCAGGTGGGCTGGGTGGCCACCGATCTGGAGGTGGAGGGGATTCCTTTGGAGCAGGCGCCACGGCGGGTACTCAAGCAACAGCTGGCCCGGGCGGAGGCCCTCGGCTTCGAATTGCGCAGCGGTGTGGAGGCCGAGTTCTTTCTGCTGGATCCGGAGGCCGGCAGTGTTGCCGACCGCTTCGACCGCCAGGGCAAACCCTGCTACGACCAGCTGGCCCTGATGCGCCGCTACCCCCTGATCGATGAACTCATCAGCGCGATGGAGGAGCTGGGCTGGGGTCCCTACCAGGCCGATCATGAAGATGCCAATGGCCAGTTCGAACTGAACTGGACCTATGCCCCTGCCCTCACCACCGCCGATCGGCATGCGTTCTTCAAGGTGATGGCTGCCACCCTGGCCGAGAAGCACGGCTGTGCCGTGAGCTTCGATCCCAAACCGATGGAAGGTCTCACCGGCAATGGCGCCCACCTGCACCTGTCGCTCTGGCGGGACGGACGCAATTGCTTCCACGATCCGGCCGGCGAGAAGGGCCTCTCGGCCCTGGCGTACCAGTTCCTGGGGGGCCTGCTGGCCCATGCCCGCGCTCTCTGCGCCCTCACCAACCCGATCCCGGCCAGCTATCGCCGCCTGGCCCGAGCCGATACCAGCTCCGGCTCCACCTGGTCACCGGCCTGGATCAGCTACGGCGGCAACAACCGCACCCACATGGTGCGCATCCCCGACGACCAGCGCCTCGAGCTGCGGCTCCCGGACGGCGCCGCCAACCCCTACCTGCTGCAGGCGGCGGTGCTGGCCGCGGGGCTCGATGGCATCGAACGCCAGCTCGACCCGGGGCCCCGCAGCGACGCCAACACCTACACCGATCCTCCCGCATCGGGCACGGCCCAGCCGCTGCCCGCCAGCCTGGAGGAAGCCCTGGAGGCGTTCGCAGCCGATGCGGTGTTGCAGGGGGCCCTAGGGGAAGCGTTCTGCGGGGCCTACAGCGAGCTGGTGCGGCTCCACCCGCAACGGCAGCACTAGGCCCCTCAGCAACGGGCCATGAGCAGTCGATAGGCGGCATCCAGCCGATGGAAGGCCTGGGGGTCGCCGCCGAGATCAGGGTGGTGGGCCTTGGCCAGGCGCCGGTAGGCACGCTTGATCGCCTGCGGACTCGCCCCCGGCTCGAGCCCCAGCAGCTGCAGGGCCCGGTGCTGGGGATCGGCGGCTGGCCCGGCCCCGGCCGATCCCGCCGCTGCGCCATCGGCACTGTGGTTTTCGGTGCGGGTGCCGCGCCGCCGCTGGTGCTGGTGTGGGGGCGGCCGACGCTCCAACCGCTCCAACCGCAGCAGCAACTCGTCCACCACCCGCTGGGGTTCCTCCTCCAGCCACTCCGCCGCCCGCGGTCCGTAAAGGGCAAAGGCGGCACGCACCGCCCAGCGCCCGCGGCTGTGGGGCCCCCGCAGGGCGGCGGCCAGTTCAGCGCCCAGACCGGGGGCCCGCCGGTCGAGCTCCTCCTCCAGGCCGAGCTGAGGATTCCACCAATGGCGCCGCAGATCTTCGCTCAGTCCCCGCAGGCCGGCGGGGGGACCAAGGCGCAGCTCCTGCCAACGGGGGTGGCGGGCCATGGCCGCGATCCAGCGGTCCAGCCGCTCGCCGCTGATCGCTGCCCCACTGCCGCTGCTGACCCGGCTGGAGCCGCTCGGCTGGCGCTGCTGCTGCTGGCGCAGAACCCGCAGCTCCCGGCGCAGGGCCTGGTTCTCCGCCTGCAGGGCCGCAATCTCGGCCAGGAGGGCCTCACCGTTGGCGGTGACGGGCCTGCCGCTGCTGGAGGGCCGCCACTGGCGGGGATCGAAACCCATCCGGGCCGGGCAGCGACAACCGGCATTGTGGATCAGTTGGGGTGATGGCTCGACGCCAGCCCCTTCCAGCGGCCTGGACTGCCATCCGGATCGAGCGGCAATCGGCGCAACGCCAGCAGCAGCCGCCTGGCCAGCAGCAGCAGTGGATAGAGGCGGCTGGCCCGTCGGCGCTCGGCCAGCAGCGGTGCCAGCACCTGCAGCAGGGGCGCGCTGGGGGTCATCCGCCCGCACAACCAGGCGATGGCGGCGTCACCATGGAGCACCTGGTCGCCGCACAGAACCATCGCCCCGTCGCGGAGGTGGTAACCGCGCCGGGCGAGATCCAGGCGCAGCAGGTCGTCGGCGCGGCCGTCGCGGATCTCCAGGCCGGCAATGCCGCTGCGCAGCTCGCTGAGCTCGGCGAAATGACGGCAGAAGGGACAGCCGCCATCAAACACCAGCACCGGAGCGGTGCTGAAGACGGCAGGCTGTTCAGAGGGATCGGGGGAGCCGCCGGCGGAACCGGTTCCAGCCCTGTCCGTTGCTGCTCCAACCAGACCGATGCCTGCTCCGCCCACGCCTACCGCTCCGATGCCCGCTGCTGCCCCACCCTGGCGCAGGAGGCGGCCGGGCGCGGCAGTGGTGGCAGCCCTGCTGGTGCTTCTGCTCGCCCTGGCCCGCCCGGCCCTGGCCGACACGATGCCGATGGCGACCAACTACGCCTGCGATGGCGAACCCCTGGCGGCGCTGCTGGTGAAGGGCGCCATGGATGAGGCGGCCATTCCCGATCCAAGTAACGGGCCGGTGCCGATCGGCGCTGTCGTGACGCTGGAATGGCGGGGGATGACCCTGCAGCTGCCGCGCACCAACAACGCCGGCCCCGCCAGCTTCACGGACGGCAAATGGTGGTGGAGCCTTGAGGATCCGCTCCACCCCCGCTTCCGCCTGCGCCGCAGCCAGGGGGACGTGCAGGACTTCGCCTGTGGGCCACTGCTCATCCCAGCCGACCCTGCAAAGGGCGCCTACGGCGACGGTTTTCCCGGTTAGCAAGGATCAGGGGAGGGCCGCCACCTGCCCCTACAGCCCCCTTGCCGTGAGCCGTTGCCGCTTCCCTCCCCTCCCCAGGCGTTGGAGGCGCGGGCCCGTCGCCTGCTGGCGGAACTGAGCCCGGCGCAGAAGCTGGCCAGGCTCTCCGGCGCCACAGGGTTCTGGGCGGGCATGGCCGAGATCGCCCTCGCCGATGCCTCCCACCGGCACCCGTGGCCGGCCGCCGTGGTGGGCGCCGACAGGCTGGGGGCCCTGCAGTTCGTCGATGGCCCCCGCGGCGTGGTGCTCCATGGCGGCGCCACCACCTTTCCGGTGCCGATCGCCCGCGGTGCCAGCTGGGATGTGGATCTGGAGGAACGAATCGGTGAGGCGATTGCCCAAGAAGCGCGCTCCTTCGGCGCCAACTGGGTGGCGGCGGTGTGTGTGAACCTGCTGCGCCACCCCGGCTGGGGCCGGGCCCAGGAGACCTACGGCGAGGATCCGCTGCTGCTGGGGGCAATGGGCGGCGCCTGCACCCGCGGCCTGCAGCGCCACAGCATCGCCTGCGTCAAGCATTTCGCCCTCAATTCGATCGACAGCTCCCGCTTCATGGTGGACATCAGCGTCAGCCGGCGGGTGTTGCATGAGCTCTACCTGCCCCACTTCCGGGACTGCGTGGCGGCGGGGGCCGGTTCGCTGATGAGCGCCTACAACCGGGTGAACGGCACCTGGTGCAGCCAGCACAGGGAACTGCTCACCACCATCCTCAAGGAACGCTGGGGATTTCAGGGATTCGTCGTCAGCGATTTCATCTTCGGCGTGCGGGATGGCCAGGCGGCGCTGCTGAACGGCCTCGATCTGGAGATGCCCTTTCCCATGGTCATCGAAGGCTGCCTGGCCGAGGCGCTCCGGGTGGGCTCCATTGCCAGCGAGCGGCTGGATGACGCCCTGCTGCGGGTGCTGCGGATGCAGCTGGCGATCCCCCCGGGCAGCTATCCAGCTGCCCTGCGCGGCTGCCCCGCCCACCGGGCGCTGGCGCGGGAGGCGGCCACCAAGGCGATCGTGCTGCTCCAAAACGACGGCGACACCCTGCCACTGGGGGAGCTGGGCACCCTGGCGGTGATCGGCGCCCTGGCCGGCACCGCCAACCTGGGCGATCGCGGCTCCTCCGACACCCGGCCCGCGGCTGGCTCGGTGGTCACCCCCCTGCAGGGTCTGCAAACGGCGGCGCCCGGCCTGGACGTACGCCACGATGCCGGCCGCGATCCGGTGGCCGCCGCCCGACTGGCAGCAGCTTGCGATGCCGCCGTGGTGGTGGTGGGGCTGGACTGGCGCCTGGAGGGGGAGCACATCCATCCCGGTGATCTGGCGCCGGTGCTGCGGGAGATGCCGGCGCCAGATCCCCTCCAACGCCGCTTCGGCAGCGAGCGGCTGCGGCCGTTCTGGCGGCCGCTGGCCGCCCTGGTGGCGGCAGTCACCCGCTTCGCCTCAGCGCGCACGGGCGGGGATTTCGCGGCGGGGGACCGCACCGACCTGGCGCTTGGTCCGGAACAGGAAGCCCTGATCCTGGCGGTGGCGGCGGCCAACCCCCGCACCGTGGTGGTGCTGATGGGCGGCGGGGCGATCCTCTGTGAACGCTGGCGGCAGCGGGTGAAGGCCATCCTGCTGCTCTGGTACCCGGGCCAGCAGGGGGGCGAAGCCCTGGCGGATGTGCTGCTGGGACGGATGTCCCCCTCCGGCCGGATGCCGTTCGCGGTGCCCACCGATGCCGCCCACCTGCCGCCCTTTGAGCCGCGGGCCGAACAGGTGACCTACGACCTCTGGCATGGCTACCGGCGCCTGCGGCGGCAGGGCCATGCCGCCGCCTTTCCCTTCGGCTTCGGCCTCTCTTACACCAGCTTCAGCCATGGGGAGCTGCGGGCCCAGCTGGACGCCGGCCGAGGAATCGTGGAGCTGTCCCTGACGGTGACAAACACCGGAGCGAGGCAGGCAGCCGAGGTGGTTCAGGTGTATCTGGAAGCGCCGGGGCTGCTGGTGGAGCGGCCGGCGCGGCAGCTGGTGGCCTTTGGGCGGCTGAACCTGGTCCCCGGCGAGGTGCGCACCCTGACACTGGCGATCTCGTTGCAACGGCTGGCCTTCTTTGATGAGACCAGCGACGCCTTCCGCCTGGAGGCGGGCCTGCACCGGCTGGTGGTGGCCCGCCACGCCGAAGCCGATGGCCCGGCGGTGGAGCTGCAGCTCAGGGAGACGGTTCTGGAGGCCTGATCGATGTTCCAGCGGCCGTTGGAGTTGCTCCGCTGAGGATCTGCAGCAGACGCAGGCGGTTGTAGCGCTGCAGCCACAGGCAGGGCAGGTTGAACGCCGTGGCGAAGATCAGATTGATCAGCACCCCCCGCGGCGGCAGCCACAGGGCCGTGACCAGCCAGAAGGGCCAGAGGGCGAGATGGACCAGCTCCGCCCGCCGGGTTTCCGCCAGCAGGCGCTCCAGCGAGGAGCGATCACGTCGCACCAACGCCGCCTTGGCCACGCCGCCGGGGAGCACGCCACCGGCATCGGGTAGCAGCGGCTTCCAGCGGCGGATCGCCAGACGCCGCTCGTAGCTGCGGGTCCTTTCCCCCCAGGGACGCAGGCGGGTCAACCAGCCGTCGTGGCTGAGCAGAGCCAGGGGGAGGGCGTTGGCCAGACCACCCACCAGCAGGCACCAACTCAGCCAGGCCAGGGCACTGGTCCAAAGGGGGCCGCTGGTCACGGCCGGGTCGGGACGGTGCGCCCCTTCCACTGGACGTAGCCGCGTTCGAGGTTGGTGATGGCCAGCCCGAACACCCCGAGAAAGAAGACAACCGGCACGGGAAAGATCAGGTTGATCCAGCCGAAGCTGCCCACCCGCCGGCTCAGCAGCAGCAACTGCAGGGCGAAGGCGCCGTAGAGGAGCAGGTTGGCGGCCAGGCTGCGGTCGCCGACCATCGGCCAGCCCAGCAGCGATGCCGGCAGGCACCAGGCCGCCCAGAACAGACCCGATAGCCACAGCAGCACGCCCAGCATGCGCAGCCAGCGCACCTCACCGGCCGCAGTGGCGAAGTTCTTGGCGAAACCGATCACCATGTCGCCGAGACCGCCGGGATACATGCGATAGGCCAGAAGACCATGGCCGATGAAGGCACTGACCGGCAGGCCTGCCCGTTCGTAGAGGTGGGCCAGGAACCAGTCCTCCACCACCTTGCCGGCCACGGCCTGATGGCCGCCGATGCGTTCGTAATCGGCTCGGCTGGTGACCATCGCCGGACCGAAGGCAACGCCACCCTGGGGACCGAGGGGCACGGCCATCAGGCCCACCAGGTTGAACAACAGCGAAAGCTGCTCGTAGCCCCGCTCCGTGCGGTGGTACGGCTGCACCGACACCAGCCCGCCCAACTGCTGATGACAGGCCAGCAGGGCCGCCAGAAAGTCCGGGGCCGGTTCGGTGTCGGCATCGAGAAACACCAGCAGGTCGGCGCTGCAGGCGGCAACGCCGCAGTGCAGGGCCCAGGTTTTGCCACACCACCCCTCCGGCAGCGGCGGCGGCCGCAGCAGGCGGACGCCGAGCTGGGGGCAGGTCTGCAGGGCGATCTGGGCGGTCTGGTCGCTGGAGTGGTCATCAATCACCAGCAACTCGCTCGGCTGAACGCTCTGGTGCTGCAGCGCATTGAGCAGGTGCGGCAGGGTGCTGGCCTCATTGCGGGCCGGGATCAGCACGGCCACAGCAGGGTTGCCCCGGGGCAGCGCGGCGGGCAGGGCGGGCATCCGCAGGCTGAGCAGCCAGCCGAGACACCAGCGGATCAACAGGGAGATGTTGACGATGCCCATGGCTTCAGGCTCGCAGCAGTTCCGCGGCCAGGGGCTCAAGGGCCTGGCGGTCACGCAGCAGCTGGGGATGGGTGAGCACCGGCAGCCGGCGCTGCTCCCCCACCGGCAGCACCGCTCGCCAGCCGGGCAGCACCACCAGATCGAGGCCGGAATAGAAGCTGCAGCACTCGATCGCCGCCAGACCGCTCAGATCGCTGTTGAGTCGCTGCAACAGGGCACTGCCCTGCTTGAGATCGGCAATGCCGGCCATCGGCCGCCGGGGCCAGGGCTGGGCCGTGAGGGTGCCGTGGTGGGGGCTGCCAACGCTGATGAAGCGGCGGGTGCGACGGTTGCCCCCCAGGAGCTGCAACCAGGTGCGGGCGATCACACCCCCCATGGAATAGCCGAGCACATCAACAGGTTGATGGTCTCCGAAGCGGGCCTCGATCGCCTCCGCCAACAAGGTCGCGGATTCGGCGATCGGCGTCATCCCAAAACGCAGGGGTAGGGCTGGAAGCAACAGAGGCCGGCAGGCAGGGCCGAGATGGTGGACAAGCCGGTCGAAGATTCGAGGGGTATCGAGCATTCCATGGACCAGCACCAGCGGTAGCGGAGACGCGTTGATCGTTGAGCCTGAGTTCTGCTTCATTCAACGGTGCAGAAGTCAGACCTGGACAAGCAGGCGGTGGGGGATCACCGCCCCGCCCGCCCCGAGGCCAATGGGCCCTGGCGGCCAGAAAACCAGGCCATTGCTTGAGGAGAAGCCGTTCAGGGGAGCGGAACAACTCCAGTCCCATTCAACCGATCAGCAAGCCTGCTATAGCACCAGGTGCCGATGATGCTGCAAACATGCGGCAACAAGGCCGGGGCAGAGAAGCGCAAGACGGGCAGGGCCGGCTCTCCTGGCAGGCTGCTGATCCGCCAGCACCGGTGCAGCCATGAAGAAGCCATCGGGGACCGCGCTGGGGCTGACCCTGCTGTTGGCCTGGGGGAGCGGCCCAGCCGCAGGGCTGACGGAGCAACCAGCCGCGCCGGCAGCTGAGTTCCGCGCCCGGGTGGTCTCGGTGGGGGATGGCGACAGCCTGAGGGTCAACGCTGGCGACAAACAGCTAACCATCCGCCTGGCTTGCATCGACGCTCCGGAGCTGGCCCAGGTTCCCTGGGGCCAGCAGTCCCGCTCCTACCTGCAGCAGCGGCTGCCGCGGGGCCAGGAGGTGACGGTGCAACCCCACACGATCGACCGCTACGGTCGCACCGTGGCCGTGCTGATCTCTGACATCAACATCAACCTGGTGATGGTGGAGGACGGCCAGGCCTTTGCCTACAGGCGCTACCTCAGCAGTTGTGAGGCCAGGGAATATCTGGAGGCTGAATACCGCGCCAGCCGACACCGCTACGGCGTCTGGCAGCAGGAGGGGGGCATCACCCGCCCCTGGGACTTCCGCCGCGAGCGGCATAGCCACACGCCCAGCTCAGCGGAATCAATCAGGCTCTATCGGGCTCCGTAAAGTCGATCTCCAACCAATAATGGGAGTTCAGCTACTGCAGTAATGGCGGCAAAGGCAACACGAGCGCCATTGCCGCCACGGAGATCAGGCCCTGGCCTTGGCGGTTACGTTGAGGCGGCGCCTCAGCCTGCGGCTGAAAGCGAAAGCGGCACCGACTCCCATCAGGGGCAGGGGGCCGGGAACGGTATTCGTTGTTTGCGTGAAATTGTTGGAGAAGGAGCGGAGAGAACCTGAAGGTGTCGTTGCCCATGTGTCGGTAATACGGATTTTCCGCACAGCCGCACCAATGGGGGAGGGCCCAGCTGGACCGCCATTGTTAGAAATCTGGGTCAACGCAGGATTAATCGGCTGCAATACATTATTAACATAGTAGGCGATTTCTTTTTGGACACTGCAAGGACCAACGTTGGCCAAGACACAGATGCTATCGAGCCCAATCTCTTTAAAGCTCTTGGCGGGGTCCGTGATTTCAATATCGTAACTCATCGTGAAAGGACCGCCGAAAGACAAGTCAGGATTAAAGGTCACGTTGAGATCAATGATCCCAAATACCTCGGTAAAGTTAATGGTTGTCAAACGCGTATCTGGCGACGCCGACGAAAGAGTGTAGTTCGTGACAAAATTGCTCACGACCTTGTCCTGGAAGGTGCACCTGGCATCAGAATTGGGGGAATTGCATGCTCCAGTTCCTATCGTGGGAAAGATTTCCCCCCAGCCAAAAAGCCCTGCGTGGGCCGAACCAGCGGAGAGCATGGTTCCAGCACCGCCCAGCATGGCGGTAGTCATCAACACTCTAGGGATCAGCAAATGGAGTACGTGGCCGGGACTGAAACCACGAACCTTTTGCAACAACGAAGCAATCATGGGAGTGAAAGAATCAGCCCCTAAAGATTAGACAGATGATTGACTATCACATTGCAGTGATCCGTGGCGAAATCGCAAGGTATGTGATGCTGATCTGCTTCGCCTTACTTGACTATGCTGCCGTTGCTTTCAAGGGGGCATTGGCAGCCAGCTGTGCCTTAAGCAGAGCAACCACCAGCCCCGACGTCGCAGCAAACATCTACCCGGGTGCAAGAAGAGCCAGCAACAACAGGGGAAAGCAGTTGAAACTTTCAGGACACAGAAGGAGGCATGGATCTCTGGATTCTTCAGAAACGCCCTGCAGGCCTTCTGGTGCCTTGCGAACGGATGCAGCTTCGCGATGAAGCAAGAAACCAAGGTACGGGCTTGGAAGCCATTGCCCCAGAGGATATTGATCGGATCGTCAGTGGCACTGGAACCCACTCAATCCGCTGCAGTGGCACAAAAGCTTCCCGGTGCGCTGCTACACGGTACAGGCTAAGCCAAAAATTACATCAGCCTGGCCATCATACGCCAACTAGAAAATATCGGCAGCCGGCCAGGACAAGATCGACGCGTCTGCGAGGTCTACAGTGTGCCGGGATTTCTGGATAAAGAAGCAGCTACGGATCACACTATTCCGCCACGATCGTGGAACATTGGAGGCAGCGCCCCTCAAAACAGCAACCGCTACAGCTGCTTCGTTGAGCCTGCAGGCGGGGGCAACAACGGCGAACCATCCCGGCGGCGGATCGCCACGACACCCGGGCGGGGAATCCGGCCAGGTTGCCGGGATGGCCAGTTCGACCCGAGCGGCACAAGCCTGTACTGATCAAATGCCTGACCGTCCCTATCCCTGAGGGTATGGGCCTGCACTTCCTGGTGACCCTGCTTATGGATGCCGTTGTCCTCGCCAGGGTGCTGAACAGAAAGGAACAACGTCTTCTCCTCTGGATCAAAGCAGGGACCTGTCAGTTCACATTCCATCGGTCCGGAGGCGAACAGCAGCGCCGATCCCGCTTGGGGACCGGAAGCGGGAAACAGCCAGCAGGTGTTGTTGCCGAACACATCGGAACTGCCATTGACCGCGGCCCGATCAGTCACCATCCAGACATTGCCAGCCTGGTCCACCGCCAGATTGTCCGGGTTGGCGAAGCCCATTCCCCCTTCCCATGGCAGTCCCCCGGTGGCAACCATGCGCCAGCGGAAGCAGCCCCCGGCAACTGACGGCTGCGCCGGGGCGTCCTGGAGCCGCATCAGCCAGCCATAGGGCCAGTTGCTCTGACCGGAAGGCCCCCGGAAGATGGCCGGATCAGCCTGCCCGTCGGCGTCGGATCCGCCGGCGGTGAACGTGATCAGCAGATCACCGGTGCGCGGATCCAGTTCCGTGTCCTCAGGGCGGGCGGTCGGAGTGGCACCGACGGCACTGGCGGCCAGATGGGCGTCAATCAGGATCGCTCCCAACTGCTCCTCGCCCTGGCCGAGATAGAGATCCGCCAGATTACGGAATCTTCTGCGGTAGGCCTCGCACTCTTCCCCATTCTGCAGCGGCATCGCTCCGGGCTTGCTGCGGTCGCTGTGGGGAACCAACGACAACGGAGGACAGAAATGGTCCGGCGACAGCGGATCCACGGGCGTCTGGGGCAACAACGCAATCCAGTGACCTTCACCTCCGGGCAGGAAGCGGGCCACCTCCAAACGGCCCCGCTCCAGTAACCGTGAATTGGACCCATCGCCGGGGTCCCGTACAGGTTCGGCACTGACGTAACGGTAGAGGTGGCCGCCGTGGCGATCACAACCCGAATAAACCACCAATGGTTCACCGCTGCGGACCCTCAAGGCCACGGCCTCATGTCGAAAACGACCCAGGGCCGTGTGCTTCACAGCCGCTCGATCCGGTCGGCGCGGATCAACTTCGACCATCCAGCCGTATTTGTTGCCGGCAAGGCCGAACGGATTGCCAAGACCATCCAGCCGGTCGCCATCGAAACGGAACGGACGCTCCGCTGGCGAGGGTGAGCTGCCATCGGCGTACACGGCCTCAACCACGTGGCTCTGGATGTTCTCCTCGGCCGAGAGCACTGTTCCCCAGGGGGTGGCTCCACCGGCACAGTTGGCGAAGGTGCCGATCACCCGATCGCCTAAACCATCGTCGTAGCCAAGCCGCTGACGACGGCGAAAGACGGCGGTCGCCGGACCGCTGCTGCGCAGGCGTTGATCGGGGTCGCGCAGGCCGCTGAGGCCTGTGATTCGTCGATCGAAACGGCTGGGCTGGTAACCCCAGTTGTCGTCAGCGGTGCGATGCAGTTGCACCACACCGATGCCGAGATCTTCAAGGGCGGCCATCGCCACAGCCAACAGCATGGAGCGCAGGGGATCCTCGGCGGCCAGGCTCAGCGCGTTAACGCTGCCGCCGCGGCGGATCAGTTCGTTTGCCAGACCTTCAAAGGGCAAATCCTCGCCGATCACAGCGGCATAGCCCGCACACCAGGGACGCGGACTGATGTATTCAAAGTTAACCGTCAACAGCCCCCGATCCCCAACCAGCTCCGTGAAGGCCAGAAAATCATTATTGAAACCAAAACGGCCGCGCCTGAGTCGGTCTCCCCACTGCAGAAGGAGATCAGAACGAAATCCCTCAGGTACCAGAAGTTCGTCCCTGAGGGCAATGCGGGAATAGGCCCGCCGCTGCTCAACAGCGCTGAGGCCGTCACAGGGCAGCGGTATGGGGCCCCGCAAGGGCTCAAAAGGCATCCGCAGGGCTGAGCCAGCGGTGGGGCCGCCGCTGGAACGCCATGGGCGGAGCTGGGAGATGGATTGTGCCATGGCTGGTCCGGCCATGGCCGCACTTCCCAGCCCCAACAGCTGCAGCAGCAACGTGCGTCGACTGATCCCAGGCACTGGATCATTCATCGCGGCACAGGCACAAGGTAGAGCTGAGACATCAACAGTGAAGGGGGGAACATGAGCAGCTGGCGCTGCAACCTCCGGCGCAAGCCGAACATCACCATGACGCGTGCTTAGATCCCGCTACCTGGGAGAGACCGTTGGCGGAAGACCGTTGTGAAGACCCGTCCAAGACCGCATAGGGATGGGGTCGGATCAGGATCCACCGATCCGCGATTTAAGCCGCTGCAGTCGTGTTTCCAGGTCATGGAGCAGCTCCAGGCCGAACATTGGAAGTTCCTGCATGGCGAACAGAAACTCCTCACGATTCATCTCCAGAAGTTCTACATCAGTAAGGGCGGTAGCCGTGCCGAAGCGCCGGTGTTCTGGCTCGACAAGCGCGGCGGCGCCAAAACAACTGCCCGGCTCGATGATTTCAGTCTGTTCTTGATTCGTACTGATCTGGATCTGTCCATTGACCACACCGAAAAGCGTGTTCCCTGGATCACCATCACAAAAGATGACATCTCCAGCATTGAACAAGCGAGAAGAATGCTTGCCGGCCAGAGCTTTGATGGTCTTGAGTTCGAGGTTAGCGTTGGGGTTCATGATGGGAAGCAATGGATGAAGAGATCAATTCAAGGGTAGTGGGTCTCAATATCGAGTTAATTTATTTTTAAACATTCAACTCGATTTTGGGAAGATTCGGCGATTACTTGATCGGTCAAGGCAAGATGAGAACTAGCGAAATTGCGGACGCTTGATACTCTCAAGGCTGCGGCGAAGCGTCTCACTGACCCCAGCGCCGACTGCCATGTCCCCACCAAAGGCGGAACCAAGCACCCTGCGATAAAGCTTGGTCTCAGCAAGACGATAGGTGCTATCAGGTAGGGTGATCAGGCCAACTTCCTCACTGATCCTGAGGCCGTGACGAAGGGTCCAGATCAGAAAACGACGGCCCGCTTCATTCTGCAACAGGCTTGCATCATTCACATAAAGAAATAAGGGACGTGACAGCGGACGATAGCTTTCGTTTTGGACAGTTTGGGCAGAAGGTGCCACGGGTCCACGGGGACCAACGACAGAGAGGGCCTTAAGCCTATCTCGATTCGTGTAGTAATAACTGTAACCGAAATATCCTATCGCATTGACATCGGAGGCGACACACTTGACTAGGGTCATATCATCTTCACTGGCAATGACGTCTTGCCGTGCATTGGTGGGATCGCCATTAATAGCTTTATTGAACATGTCATAGGTGCCGGAGTCACGTCCGGGTGCACACAAGCGCAGTGGACGATCAGGCCAGTCGATATTGACGAGTCTCCAGCGATTGATGCGGCCCTGAGCCTGACGTCCCCACAGTCTTGCCAGCTCTCGGGTCGTGACAAGTTGCGCCCAGGTGTTATGCGAGTTGACCACGACCGTGATCGCATCGAAGGCGATCGGCAGTTCGATGAACTGCACCCGCTTCGCTCGGCAGTTTTGGATTTCCTTGCTGTTGATCGGCCTCGACGCAGCGGCGATCAGCAGCTGGCCCTGGCAGAAACGGCGGAAGCCCCCGGAAGTTCCTTCCTCAGTCAACTGAATTGGCGATCCAGTCTCATCGGGATAGGCTTGCCGATATTCACGGATCGCCCGCTCCAGCATTGGGTGCACCGTGCTGGAACCACCGATACGCACCGGTTGTAGGGCAGGATTTGATTGCTCAGCGATGCTAGATTGACAAATCCCTAAAAGCAGGCAAAAAGCAACCAAAGGCTTCGCAGTGCAAGACAGGAAATGCTTTGCGGTTGACAGTTTCATGCGCTTTTCTCAAGCAGTAAAATTTTAGCCAAGGGATGCAGGAAAAAGTTAAGAACAGGTGATCCATGGGATGACAGAACCTTAGTGGGATTTGGTCCAATCATCAAACCAACCGCGCCGCCAAAGCAGCCAGGCCTGGAGCATCGCCACCATCGCCATCGCAAACAGAACGAAGGCATAGCCAAAACGCCAGTGCAACTCAGGCATAAATTCGAAATTCATGCCATAGACTCCTGCAATAAAAGTAAGGGGAGCAAAGATGCTGGCAAGAATTGCCAACGTTTTCATGACCTGGTTCATCCGATTTCCCACACTGGCCACGTAGGCCTGAGTGATTGCATCACATTGACTGCGCAGCAACTCTGTACTATCAAACAATAATTCTACTAACTCCCCCATATCCTGGAACCCATTTAAGGCTTCAGGACCCAGTAGTTTCTGACGTTGGCGCAGGAGAACCCGAAGCTGGTGCCGCAGTGGCCAGACTTGGGAGCGAACCGTACACAAGTTGCTTCGGTGGGCAAAGACTCGACTCAGTTGACCTGGTCTCGGATCACGCAGTACTGCTTCCTCCAGATCGTCCAGCCGATTCGAGATCTGCTCCAGCATTGGGAAGATCTCGTCAAGCGATTCATCGACCAGATAATGGAGAATATCATCGAGATCGTGGGCATCGCCACATGGTCCATGTTGCTGGAGCCATTGCGTGAGCTGGGGAAAAGCCTCTCCGGAAGAGGCTTCTTCAAAGGTGATCAGCCTCTCGGGTAAAAGCAAAAATCCAACTTGAGAACTTAACAAGTGAAGTGGATTGCTGGCAAAACGAAGCCGATGCAACACCACTAATAGGGCATCATCCAGGCAATCCACGCGAGGACGTTGCGGTACTTCCAGGCTCGGTGGCAGCAGGGGTTCAGGGATTTGCAGGGGTGCAATCATCTGACGGATCCGCCCCGTGTCAGAAAGTCCCATCACTCTCAACCAGATTGGTTGCCCTGTAGCGATAAGCCGCTCGACACTATCCAAATTCGGCAGAGGAACTAAGGTGGGTCCATGAGGTTCGAACAACACCGCACTGAAGTAACTCGGCTGTCGACCGCCATATACAAAAAGTTGGCCAGGAAGACTGGCGGGTCGCTCTTCAAGCAGGCGGGAACTCAGGGCTCCAGGTGTCGATCGCAGCACGATGATGAGGAGGGCAACCAGTAATGCAACACAACACCTGTAGCAACGATGCAGCCCTGCAGCAACAGGCAGAGACCCACGTGCGGCAACCAAGCCTTCATGAATCCTTGCAAGAAAGGCCCATCCTCAAGCTGCGCCAGGGATGTGGCGGTGCCGCGGAACACATCTGCACGACCTTAGCCTGTTTTTAATCTTTCAAGGTTAATTTAACATATTAACGCTTTTTAAGTGATGATGCATCCTAGCGAGTCACCTTCAGGCAAGGACCCAGTGCCACTCGAGGATGCAAGCGAAGGAGTTAAATCACCTCTTGAGGCCTATTCCAGCTATCACGGAGAAGACTGGACCCCGCAAAGATTAGCTTTACATCAAAACTTTGAAACCTTCGCTGAGAAGGTTGGTCTTATTGTTGCACTGGAAAGCGGTGGCAAAATGAGTCAAGAGCGGGCCTATTCGGAAATTCGTCGTTATTGGGATGAGCTAAGGGGCAGCAAAATCAATCTGCTTAACACCTCGCCCGACGAGCAGCTTTGACATGGGTTGACTTTTTATTTGACGTTGCCGAGCGCTGACAGCATTAATCCCTGCAGAGTGCGTCATCTCCATGCCATTCAGGAATAACTCCCAATCAAGCCTGCCCATGGGTCTAATGCTGAAACATTGCTGGGGAAGAGATCCACGATGGTCTCGTCCAAGTTTAATTCACAGATGAGGATCATTCTCTGACCTATGCACCGCAATAGGGACGCCGCTGCAGGGATTCTCCAGCTAATAGGCACAATCCTGGCCGTGATCCGCTGCGACGATTCCCGCAGCGGTCTCAACGGATCTTCGATCACGGTTGAAAGCAGGTCGTGGTACCACGGTCATCTGAATTGCTGATGCTTTTGGAGCCACTCCAGCTCCCCAGGCAATTGTCGATTCTGCTGAAACAGCTCCGTCTCCTTGGACTGCCAATCCTCCCGCTCCTTGATCTTCTTACCCCTGATGCACGGCACGCGGTACCACCGATCCAGACCATTTCCTGTTGCTCAGAGAACAGGGCGTGATAGCAGATCAATAACGATTTAATGATGGTAGAGGTCTAGGGAATCTCTGGGCAACAGGGGTTTGAACAGCCGCTGAGATCAACAAAGCTGCTTTTGGCCCTGATCTGCCTCTGAGACCATGTCTGGAGGCTTTATGGGCTCAGTCCCAGCCTCTTTTGGCTGATTATTGAGGCTGAATCCAGGTATTTAGCCACACCATTCCCAT
>Ga0208864_1000020_pt1 | contig 46442 bp, 51 predicted proteins | sample CryBogmetaGMA05M_FD_184542 | JGI IMG/M metagenome (GOLD analysis project Ga0208864, IMG submission 184542) | Freshwater microbial communities from Crystal Bog, Wisconsin, USA - MA0.5M (SPAdes) | ecosystem: Environmental > Aquatic > Freshwater > Lake | place: Crystal Bog, Wisconsin, USA...
TCTCCTATATCTTACTGTCATCTGATTCCACTCTTCTCGGGTGATAGAAGAAGGTCTTGGGGAGGTGCTGGAAGGACTGGGAGTGGCTTGGGTGGTGGCTTTGTGAGGAAGTTCTGAGGAATGCTGAGGGGGGAGCGTAGGTGGGTTATAAAGGGGGGTAAGTATTACACTTTCTGGATATGTCAGAAGAACAACTCTCAGCCTTTCTTGCCAAGCTCAAAGAGGACGCTGGGCTTCAGGAGAAACTCAAGGGTGCTCCAGACCTTGATACAGCAGTGGAGCTTGCGAGGGAAGCTGGTTTTGATGTGAGTAAAGCGGATTGGCTGAAGTATCAAGGCAGGCAAACTCTTGAGCTGAGCGACGAAGAGCTGGAGGGTGTCTCTGGTGCAAAGCAACCACATAGTGTGGATGCGACCTGCAGCCACTGCGGTTGTGGGATTTAATTGTATTAAAGACCAAAAGCTCAAGCAACCAAATGTGTTTTCATTTCTTCAATCACTCTCAAATTAGCCAAATACCTTCTATGCCTGGCGACACCCATTCCCGTCGACAGTTTTGAGTCGCTTTGCCCGAGAAAATAAACCTTCAATATTTCTACCCGCTGCAAAGTCAAGCCCAACGATCCCCCAATTCTGCTATTATTTCTAAGTCCTCAACACAACCGTCAAAGACTCCGCTCCCTGCCGACATCTTTGATGCCACTGGTTGCAGGCACAAGGCCAATCACAGGTAGGTGATAATTTTGATTGTTGGCATCGATCGACTTGCACTGGGAATGCATCATGCTGAATCAAGCTAGTTGAGGAATGGCACCAATCAATGGATATTAATCCCTTTTGCCAACAAATGTAAATAGAGAATCTCTAGCCTATATTTACTTTTGAAATCAGAAGAAGATCGTTGGTTTGTGATGGCATCAAGGTTGGATTATCTCTATTCGGATTCCTAATAAGGGATTGAGGAAGGCCTAAGAGGTTTTGTTCAATTAGCCGCTTTGATCTGAAGATTCACGCGTTCATTGGCTTGAACCCCAATCGCCAGCGGTTCGAGATAGCGCTGACAAAGGAGCAGCATGGCTTGACTCGACGGCCCGACACCAAAGCACCCAGCCCTGTATAGCGGCTGTGCCTCAAGAGCATCGGCTACAGCCTTCTTCAGCAGAATGAGTGCCACGCCACGTCCTTGCAAGGCAGGCTCGACCCACCACTGGCTGACTCGAAATAGAGCCGAACCTACCCTGTGGGCGATTAACCAGCCTGCTGGGCGGCCGTGGTCAAACAATACCTGGCTGATTGCATCATCTCGCAGGCCAATGGGAGCCTCAATCGCCCGCTGCAATGGGCGGGCCCACCCAGGTGTGGTTGCCATGGAATCGAGCTGGTAATGATGCTCTGGCAAGAGGCTTTGCCAGCGTATCAGCGCAAAACGACTGCTTCGTTCCCAGCGAGCTGCCAAGGCCTCCAGGCGCTCAACCAGAAGTTGCCCACCCGCTCGGTCTAGGTGAACCAGGCGTAGTCCAGGCATTCGCCTCCAGCCCAGCTGGGAATCCGTCAAACGAGTCATGGCGCGAGTACAGGCATGCTCAATGGGATAACTAAGGGATAACGAAGCCCAGCCCAGTCGAATGGCTTCAGCACGCAGCCAATCGAGCAATTGCTTGGCAAACCCCAGACGCCGAAACGGTTTAGCCACTACCAAGCTCAGTAGCTCGAGGTCCGCACGCTCGGCACTGAACCTTCCGACAATGAGGCCTGCTGGAAGGCCCGCAAAGGTGACACCAGCCGCTACCAGCACATCCTTGTGCGTAATGTCCGCTGAGCTTGGGATGGTGACCTCGGCTAATGCCAGGCGCAGGCTTTCCGTGCTCAGATGGGCATAGGGACGTGCCTGCTCTGGAGTTAGCCAGCAGCTCATGGAAAAAAGCGACAGAGGCTACCAGGATGGACAGGATTAGTATTTTGTGCAGAACCATGACAGCGCCGGAGGCTGGCTCTCTCTATCCGGCGTTGCGTTATCCTGCTCAGGTGCTTGTTGAGCATTGCCGGCAGGTGGTAGCAAGTACAAACGTTCTTTGGCTGCCCCATTTCGGTTTTCTGGCCACACCCGTGAGCCGCGACTGGATCGTCCGTGAGCCCGCGCTGCAGGCGGTCGAGTAGCTGTGCCCGATTGCCCAGTTGGGGATCCTGCAAATGCCTGACCACTGGGTGTACCACTGGCACCGCGACCAGAACCGCCAAGCCTGCATCAACCTGTTGACCAGCATCGATGACCACAGCCATACCCTTTTTGGCAATAGAGTTAGTGAAACAAGCATGCATTGCTTGGAACTCAGGTACAAGCTAAGCAGGTTCTATCTGTTCAACAACCAGATGTACCACAGCGTGATCAATCTGGATGCGAATCGCTACCTGTCTTAGCTGGAATTCGCTGAACCCGTGCCTTACCACGAGTTGTACCAAGGTTTTGCCGCATCACTCTTGCTGTTCATCGAAGCAGGAGAGCCATGACTCCAGTGCTTCCCCCGCCACGTTCATGCTCTTCGTTGATCACGGTAATGCTGGGTTAGCACTGGGCGCTGTATGCCACCGCCGAGCTGGAGAATTTTACGGCTGACGCCATCGCTGGCTGCCTCGCCTTTGCCCAGCGGGTCCCAGTCGTCACCACGCATGGCCTGCTCTGCAGCGTGGCCCAGCTGCTGTTTGGCGAGCAGAGCAGTCGGTTACCTCGGCCCTGCAGTGGCTGCAAGTTCGCCAACACTGGAGCTGGACCGAGCTTGTCTGATGGGTCGAAGCCTAAATCGCTCCAAGGCGCCTGCTTGAAAAAATCCCGATTCATGTCTTGCGCCGTGAATGAGGTGGGTGCCGTGCCCCCTGGAAATGTTTTGGCATGGAACCGCTAATTCTCCATTTGAGTCCGCGCGCGTGCGCCACCATGGTGGCTACGCTCTGATCAAAGCCCAATGCTTACCATGTTACAGGCGGGTTCGAATATTGGTTTATCAACACATTGAATTCTTTGATTTTCCGTTTTAGGGAGGTTTCCTTTAGATTATTGATTTCATAGGATTGACCCGTGAATGTAATCAGCGTCGTTTCAGCGATATCACGCGCCGATCGACCAAGACCTGGGTGTTCTCTGGCCATTGAGCGGAAGACCGATACAGACGGGCGACGGCACTGTTGTATTCACGTTGGGACCTCGCGTACGCGTTGGCAGCGCTGATCGCCTGGTTCAAGGTTTGAACAACTGAAGTTGTATCTGCATATCCCACATTGAAGCGTTCCCGAACAGCCACCGCTGCCTTGCGAGCTGACTCGGCCTGTTCACGGCTACTGCGCAATGCCAAGCGACTTGTTTCGTAGCTGGCGTAGCTCTGCTCCACCTCCTCACTCACCTGTAAGCGCTGAACAGCTGCCTGGTCGGAGAGCTGGCGTGCCAAGGCCTTGCTCGCCTCTGCCTGGGCAGCAGCAATCCCCCCATCAAACATCGACCAATTGAATCCAATGCCTACCCCACCATTCCAGCTGGACGATTGCAATGAGTCGGGGTTGGAATTTCCCGTGGGACCACTGCGGCTGTTGAGATTCACATAGGTTCCATTTGCTGCTAGAGAAAAGCTTGGCCAGTAGCGATTGAATAAGGCACTGGCCCGCCATTTCGCGCTATTGGCCTGTGCTAAGCTAGATTCAATTTCTTCACGCAGAGCTTGCGCTTGCTGAATAGTTGCATTCAGCGGCATACCCCACTGACCATACTGATCCAAGATATCTTCTGGGAGCGCCAGTTGGCCGGGAGGGAGTGCCATGGCTTTCGCCAGGGAAGCCGCTGATTCAATGACCCCAAGGTAGCTGGAAATCAGCAAACTAAGAGTCTGAAACTGCTGGGTTCGGATCTGCTCCACATCCGCAATACTTGCGTTACCCGTATTGAACAAAGCCTCGGTCTGATTCACTTGGTCGGTTGTTGCCTCTAGAATTTTTCGATACGCTTCGACCAATTGCAGTTGCTCCTGCAAATTAAAATACGAAAGTTGGGTCTGGAGGACCAGGTTTCGTGCGGACACGTTGAATAAAAGCTGCTGGCTACGTAAGTTTTCACTAGCTGCGTTGATCTCTTGACCACGGCTTGGATCAAAAAAGGTCCAGCTCAGGCTAAGTGTTGGGGCAAAGATGGATTTAGTTTCAGATCTGTTGTCTGTTGTGGTGTTCCCACCCGTTGTAAATGAAGTTCCTGTTCTGGTTGCCCCATAGCCCCATAGCCCCCCGGCAGGTCCTGAGGCCGATGCATTGATGGATGGGTACCACTGACGACGAACTGCGATCAGATTCCATTGTCCTTGCTGAATCTGCGCATAGGACTGGGCAAGCTCGGGGTTATTAAGCAGGCTCTGCCCGATCGCAGATGACAACGTGGCACGTATGGAACGCCCCTTCAGCTCCGTTTGCAACCTAGACAGCTTTTCCTTCAGTTCATTGACGACGAGATTCGATTGCACAAGGGGCGCTTGCACCCCACGAAATTTGTATCCGTTGTCTAGGGGAGTGGCTTTACTGGCTGTTCCAATCGCTCCCATACCAAGCAGGGCTACTGTTAGCCAGCCAGGTACCCTATGAAGCGCAGCCGCCATTGTGGTGTCGTAGGGCATCCCTATTTTGACTTTTGGCCGATGAAATGACAATCAATGAATCTGACCTTGATGGAATCAGCAATATAGTCTAAGGTCAACGTGTTTCTTCCATCTGTCTTAGGGTTTCTTCGCAGTTGGCACAACCTCCCAAGCCACCAACGACCGACCAAGCTGATGCAGGCAACATTGCGGCAGGCGACCGTCACCAGATTTTTGAGCAGATTGCCCTCGAGCGACTGCGTAGCGGATCTGATACCAGCAAGCCGGTGGGATTCCTGCCGCTGCCTGTTCGTTTGACAGCCGGTGCAGCTGTCGCCATCACAGGACTCGGGGTCCTGTGGTCAATTCTAGCAAGAGTGCCTGTTCAGGTAAACGGCCTGGCCAGCATGACTCCTGAGGTGCCCGTGAGTAGCGCCATTGCCCGGGTCGACGGAGAATTGGCCTATCAAATCAGTGGCGTAGGACCAGATCATCTCAATCCCATTCAAAGACGAGATAACGAGGCTCTTTCGGTGTATTGGGGCGAGGAGTGGGCGCCAGGAGCTCTGAGTTTTGACCGTTTGAATGCCCTTGCTGTTCCGGCCCTAGACAACGAACAGGGCCAGGACCTAGTAATGCCAGAATCGATCAATGGCGATGAGGGCATCGATAATCTTCGACTATCTTCTTTGTATTATCAAAGGCTTCATTACTCAGGCGATTCCGTTATCGCACGGATCGCTAATGCTGAAGCTCAGCAAGAGTTGGATGCGGTTCGCCTTACAACCCAGCCCAAGCTCAAGATTGACCGCTCGATTGTGGATGATCGTCGCCAACGAGCCGGAAGCTTTAAGGCCGTTGCAAGTCTGCTGGTCAATCAGCGTCGGCGGCAGCAGCAGGAGCTTCAAGAGCGCGAGGCCTTGCTGAGGCGATTAGATGCCCTTTGGCGTAAAGGGTTTGTCTCCACGGCCCAATTACTACAGGAGCAATCCGTGATCAACGGGTTAAGAAACCAACTGCTCCAGCTTGATCGAGAACGCATCAATACCGATGCCAGTAGTATAGATCAAGCCCAACAGGCATCTCAAACTATTCTAAGTAGCCTTCAGACCACGAATCAACTTCAGGCTGCTCTCGTTTCTTATCTTAATAGGGTCTACACCTTTGCTCCTCCCTCGGGTCTGTACATCGTGTCCCGCTCGATCCGCAATGGCATGCAGGTGCGGGCCGGTGATGAGCTGTTCACTTTCAGTGTCGAGCGACCAATTCTGCCAAAGGTGATTCCTGTTTTTGTCGATGCAGCCACCAGCCAACAATTGAATGAAGGTATGCAAGTGTTGGTCACCCCGAAGGGGATTTCACGTGCCCAATATGGCGGTATTCCCGGTGTCGTGGACGAAGTCAGCAAGTTGCCTTTGCCGGCTGAGGGGATCGCCGCCTTTGCCGGTGGGCGCACCCTTGGCGGTTCTATCCAGCAGAGCTTGCCGAGTACCTATCTGGTGCGTGTGAAGCTGGAGCAGGCTGAACCGGCCTATTGCCAGCAGATGCTGTCGCTGCGCTGTTACAAGTGGAGTGCCAATCGCCGTCCTCCGTTTCCTGTGCGCCTCGGCACCTTGGCGGATGTGCAGATCACCGTGCAATACCGGCGCCCGATTGAGTTTGTGATGCCGGCCCTGCGTCAGGCCCTCGGCCTGGTGGTTGAGAACCGTTAACAGATGGGCCAGTCGACTTCCAGGAGAATTAAGGCGCCCACCGTGCTGCAATACGAGGCGGTCGAGTGTGGAGCCGCCAGCCTCAAAATCGTGCTCGGTTTTTGGGGGCGGGAGGTCCCTCTGGCCGAATTGCGGGAACGCTGTGGTATTAGCCGTGATGGCGTGACAGCCGTTCAGCTCAAACGTGCTGCCCAGACGTACGGACTGGAGGTTCGCGCCTATCGATGCTCCGCTGAACAACTGTGCGCGAAGGTTGCTCTGCCAGCTGTCTTGTTCTGGAACTTCAATCACTTCCTTGTTTTGGAAGGATTTGGACCCAACAAAGTTTATCTCAGTGATCCAGCGAGTGGGCGCCGCAGTGTGACCTGGGATGAATTCCAAACCAGCTTTACTGGGGTGGTACTGGAATTCAATCCAGGCGACACATTTGAGCGAGGTGGTCGCGACCCAAGCCTCTACCACCGAGTACCGCAGTTGATGCGACCCTATACCTCCGTGTTGCCCTGGTTGCTGCTGGTGGCGGCAATTGCCGCTGTACCTGAGCTATTCATTGCAGGTGCCACTGCCCAGTTTATTGATTCGTTCCTACAGGAAGGTCGTGAAAATATTGCCGTTCCGGTGGTGTGGATCACCGTCATTGCATCGGGAGTGTTGATCGCCGTTCTCAACCTTCAGAAATTGCTGCTACGCACCCTTGGGAATTTACTCACCCGTAGGGTAGCCAGCCTTCTTTATGTGTCCCTGTTCAGCCTGCCCTATCGCTATTTCCTGCAGCGCATGGGTGGTGAGTTAGCCCAGCGGTTGTTGCTCCCCTTTTCCCTCGTTCAATTGAGCGTGAATGGGGTTGTGGATTTCATGCTTTCCCTTGGATCCGGTCTGTTGGCTTTGTTGGTGGGCTTTTTGATTTCTCCGTTGCTCACCCTATTGACATTGCTGCTCTCTGGCGGCAATGCCGCCTTTAGCTTGTGGATGCGCAATGTTCGTAAAGGCGACAATTTTCGTCTAGCCATGGTCCAGGGCAAGGCAATGGGTGTTGGCATGTCTGTTGTTCAGGGTATTGAAAGCGTCAAAGCGAGTGGCCTTGAAAACGAATCTTTTGTGCAGTGGTCAGCCAGTTTTAATGAAGGCCTTGAGGAACTCCAGAAACAATCTTTTGCTAACTCTCTTGCGGGTCTAGTTGGTACAACTTCGGGATTTCTGTTGAGAACGGGGGTCATTCTGCTAGGGGGGCTGCTGATTATCCTTGGTCGGTTGAGCCTGGGCGAGTTGATGGCCTTTCAGTTTCTGATGGGCATGATCCAGGCCCCCCTACAACAGCTCAATCTGCTCACCAATCAGTTACAGCAACTCGATGGCGAGATGGGCCGCCTCAATGATGTCGTGGACACTGCGGTTGATCCGAGTGTTCGCAGCTTTAGCTTTGCCAGTAGGGATGAAGTCAGTCAGGAAAAAATGCTTCAGGGAGAGATCTTAATCCGTGACCTGGCCTTTCAATTCAGTCACACAACACCTAGGCTCTTCGGAAGCCTCAGTCTCGAACTCCAACCTAGTCAGCATCTAGCGATTGTGGGAGGTAGTGGTTCGGGCAAAAGTACTCTCCTGCGAATCCTCTGCGGCCTCTTGCATCCCACCGATGGCTCGATCCTTTATGACGGACGCCCGTGGATGGACTGGGATGACCCCAGCCTACGACGGTCACTTTCATTAATTTCTCAGGATGTTTTTCTCTTTAAGGCAACGTTGTTCGAGAATCTCACTCTCTGGGATCCCCGATTCAGCCCAGCTGATGCCCTTCTGGCCCTCAAGGATGCGGGGCTACTCGAAGAACTTGGCGGAGCAGCTGCCCTTCAAATGGAATTGCTCGAGGCGGGTCGGAACCTCAGTGGCGGTCAACGCCAACGGGTGGAAATCGCCAGGGCGTTGCTTCGCAATCCCAGCATCTTGCTGATGGATGAGGCCACCAGTGCCCTTGATGAGCGTCGTGAACGTTTGGTTGTTGCCGCCGTGAAACGAACCCCTCGCACATTGATCACGGTGGCCCATCGTCTCCATTCCGCCCAGGTGAGTGACTTAGTGCTTGTTCTGCATCAGGGCGAGCCCGTAGAGGTTGGACATCCATTGGATCTTGCTGCCCGTGCCGACGGCTATTACAGCCGCCTGCTTACAGCTGAAGCAACCCCATCCCTATGACAGTCCCCCCTCCCTCCGATCTTGGAGGCAGTCGCCAGACTGCCCTCTTGAGGGTGTTCGATGCCCAACAAGGTGGGGCATCTAGCAATGACTTTCTCAGTAGCCCCAACAATGACCATCTCCTTGCCTGCCTGAGCTATGCCATGGCCAAGCTGGGAGATGGCAGGCAGTTGACCACTGCCGAGGGGGCCTTCACCGATGTGTTGGAGGCCAACAGCATTGCCTTTCGCGAGGTGCGCACCCCCTCCGATCTGATCGAGAGCACCCGCGCCTTGTTGCTCGCCATCAGTGCGGTCGACGGACGGCCCCTGGTTGTGCATCGCCAAGCTGGTAAGGCTGTGGTGTTCGATCCGCAGCACACGCCATCCATCCAGCCCCTGACGAACGGCATTGAGCTCAAACCCTTCGCCTTTGAGCTATACGCCGGCTGGCCCCAGCGCTTGAGCACGGCCCTGCAACTGTTGATCTTCAGCTTTCATAGCAACCTCACACCGCTACTAGCTGTGCTGTTCAGCTCGTTGGTGGTGGCTCTGTTCAACCTCAGTATCCCAACCCTCACCAGCTATCTGGTGGGCACGGTGCTGCCTATTGGCCAGCTGCGTCTGATTGCTGAAACGTCCCTGGTTGTCTTACTCGTGGCGCTCTCCACTTTGGCGGCTCAGTTCTTTAGCAGCCTTGCCATGGTGCGGATGGAGAGTCTGATCAATCTGCGTGTCGAAGCAGCTCTGTGGAGCCATCTGCTGCGGTTACCGCTTGCCTTCTTTAGCCGGCTCGGCACGGCCGATTTGATTGCCAGAGTGGCTTCCATCCGCCAGATGCGCCAGTTAATCAGCAATGGCCTGCTCAGTACTGGTCTATCGCTGCTGTTCTCCCTGAGCAATCTGGTGCTGATGGTCGTCTATCAGGCCCAGCTGGCTCTGGTGGCGGGTCTGTTCAGCTTGGTCAGTGCGATCGCGATGGCCCTGCTGGTTGGACGTAATGCCCGCCTGGAAGGGCCCCTTCAGGAGGGCCAGGCCAGAGTGTCCGATCTGGGCCTACAGGCTGTCACGGGGATGGCTCAAGTACGCGTTGGCGGCAACGAGCCCTTCGTGTTCGAACGCTGGTATCGCGATGTGGCGGGGTTAGCAGCATTGCAACGGCAAGGCGAGGCGTACTCCAATGCTCTCGAGATCCTCGCCCGCGTCCTCAATCCCCTCGGCCAAGCCCTCATTTTTGGTGCTTTTGTGGTGCTGCTCAACCAGGCAAAAGCCCAGGGTTCTTTAGCACCGAGCGGCGTTCCAGGGGGGTTGTCCAGCCTCGGTGCCAACCAGTTGGTGGCGACGTTTGTGTCGTTTCAGGCCGCCTACATCTCCTTCAACAGTCAGCTCTCGGCGATGGCAGCCCAGGTGGCCAGCACGGTTGCCCGTCTGGTTGTGCTTTGGCAGCGCTCCACCGTGGTGATGTTTGCGGCGCCGGAGGCGGCCAATGAAGACACCACACGCCAACATCGCCTCGAGGGCAACTTTTCGATTCAGAACCTGGAACACACCTATTCCGGTGGGAAGGAGCCGATCCTGCGGGATATCGATCTTGAGATTCCATCCGGTACTTACACCGCGATCACGGGGCCATCGGGCTGTGGCAAAACCACCCTGCTGCGCTGCTTGTTGCGCCTGATGGAACCCCAGGCCGGTGTGATTACTGCCGATGGCGTTGATATCCGCGAGCTGGCCGTTCGCCCCTACCGCCGCCAATTCGGTGTTGTGCTTCAAAACACTCCGCTCCCGAGTGGTTCCATCTACGACATCGTTCGTGCCGGCCGCTCCTACAGCCGTGATGAGGTCTGGCAGGCTTTGGCCCAGGCCGGCATCGCCGAGGACGTGCACGCCATGGGCATGCGGTTGGAAACTGTCATCAGCGAAGGAGCCGGTGCTGTCTCTGGGGGGCAACGCCAGAGACTTGCTTTAGCCCGTGCCCTGGTGAGCCAGCCCAAGGTTCTTCTTCTGGATGAAGCCACTAGCGCCCTTGATGCACCCACCCAGGCCATCATCACCCGCACTCTGGAATCTCTGCCGATCACCCGCATCGCCATCGCCCACCGGTTGTCGACGATTGAATCGGCCGATCAGATTGCAGTGATCCAAAGGGGAATCGTGAGTGAGCTGGGTACCTACCGAGAGCTCACCAATGCCCGGGGGGGCTACCTCTTTGCCGCCAACCGGCGCTGAGCCAGGCCGCGCTGACAATGCTCACCGATCTCATCACCTACTGCCAGGGGTTTGCGCGCTCTTCCGAAGACTGGCCACCACTGCCCTTGATGGATCCACCTGAGCTGGCTTGGTGGCAAGAGTTAGGTACCAGTTCTGCGTATGGCGTTGGTCAAGGTCTACCGCTTCTCAGAACCCTTGAAACGGCTTTGCCCCAGCTTCTGCTGCCCCAGGTGGATGGCATTGGAAGCAGCGAGTTCTACAAAATGCTGGTGCTTAGGGGCGAAGCGTCTCTTGGGAGGAACCTTTCAGCAGCAAGGCCTGAGGTCTGTTGGCATGAGGCGGAAACGCTCACCTTTTGGATCGCCCGCCATCCTTGTGGCGCCATGCCGGTGCTACAGACGCCCAACTGGCATGACTTTTCCCAGCTGGTCCGTGCCCTCGCTCACCGAGGCGAGCCCGTCGCCCTCGCTGATGGTGTGCATGCCCAAGCGATCAGCGGGCTGATCCACTGGGGGCTGATTCATCGCTTCGGTCGCCAGAGCCGATCCCAGCTGATCGTGTTACACCAAGCCCCCTACGGCTCCGTGCCAGCTGAGCACGTACCGGGCGGCTTGGATGATTACGAGTGGCTGGCTGTCTCCACCAGCCTGCGGCTGGAGCATGAACTCACCCACCTCGCCACCAAGCGACTGCTCGGAGAGATGCGTCTCAACCTGCTCGACGAACTGATCGCCGACTGCATGGGCATGATTGCTGCCCTGGGCTTCTTCAGCGCGGAACTGTTTGGCCGCTGCCTCGGTATTGATGCAGACGACGGGCGTTGGATCAGCTACACCGGTGAGCTCAGCGAACCTGAAGCCCATAGGGCCCTGGCTCTCGTGATGGCGCGCAGCCTCGAACTGGAGCACAGGCTCACTGAGCAGCCCCAGCTGCTCAGGCCTGAGTGCTCTATGCAGCGCTTGCAATGGCTGTGCCGGCAGCGACTGGATCAGCCGATCAGTGCACCGTCAGCAAGCCTCCACTGAGCACCTGGGACATCCAGCGCTGCCCAGTCGACGCCTCCAACAGGGCCAGGGCCACTCCCGCCTTGCCCGTGAACAGACCGGGCAGATTGAGTGTGCCGGTATCGACGCTGAAAAAGGTGTAGCCCCCGCTGGCCTGGGCACGGCGGATCTGCTCGCTCTCGGCGGCGCATATCTGGGTGGCAATCGTCAGGTCACTGGCATCGGCGTGGACGCGCAGCAGGCTGGTTAGGCCCAGCGCACCACAGCAGAGATGTGAGGCGGAATCAGGGGCGACGGTACTGGCCCGCTCCAAAGCTGCCATGGTGCTGTCGCGAGCAATCAAAATTTCGCTCACCATTTGATCGTCATCCAGGCCAGATGCCTGAAGTACCTGCCTTGCCAAAAGGATGCCCGGGGCGCCATGGCACCAGCTCAGCATGAATTGATTGGGTTGGCTGGTGGTTCGAAAATCTGGCCAATTTCCCTGATCACTCGCATACACGCTGCGTTCGTAGGCAACAGCTCGGCGGGACGCATCGGCAAAGCGAGCCTTGTCAGTGGCCTGGGCCAGCCGAGCCAGGGCTGCAGCCATGCCGGCGGCACCATGGGAAAAACCAGTCAGTGGAGGCTTGCTGTGACTGATGTTTGTGTCTCCTGATGGCCAACCGCCATTCTCCAGTTGCAGGGTGAGCAAGCGATCGCCGCAGACCTGGGCCAGAGCCAGAGCCTCAGGTTTGTTCTGGAGCAGCAAGGGCCCGATGAGCCCCGTGACGCCACCGATCAAATCAATGTTTTCATCATTCAGCAGGCGCTCAGGCCGTAGCTGTTGCAGAAGCAGCGCAGCCAGAGAGGCCGCTGTGGGTACATCAGCCTGCTCGAGCAGTGACAACGCCAGCAGGATGCCACCAGTGCCGCTGATGCCATAGGGCAGATCACGGACCAGCCGAAACAGCTGGTCATTGCTGTTGCGCTCAGCCTGCTCTGCCAGGCCCTCGAGACAAGCCCAAGCACGCTGGCGCCATAACATGCCATCCGAGTCTTCAGAGGTCAGAGCAAGTCGGGCAAAGAGAACGGCAATGCCGCTACTGCCCGAGTACAGCGAAGGGCCTATGAGGCCGAAGTGAAAGGACTCTCCATCAGCGCCCAGGTCCATCCCCAGCCACTCGGGCCGCCCTTTGCGATCGCGAATGGCCGCAGCCCACAACTCTTCGCCCAGCCGGAAAGCCTCATGACGGTAGATATCGTCTGCCAGAAGGGCGTCGGAAGCTTCGGGCTTGGTGTGCGTCTCTGCAGCAGAGGAAGCTTGACCGACCTTGAGATGGCGGGCGGTGATCGAACCGCGGATCAGCTGCAGCTGAAAGTTGATTTGGTTTTGATCCAGGTCCAGTAGACGTCCCTCGGCAGCCGCAAGGCCACTGGCCTTCATGAACCCATGGATGGGCTCAAGGCCGTCGGGTAAAGGCAACTCTTCCCCGTCGATCAGATGTTCAAAGAAGGGAATATCGAGCCTTCCCATCTGGAAAAGCTCGGCGTGAAACATCGGCCAGTTGAGAGGTTTCTCGCTAGCCAGCACATAGCTGCGGCTGAGCTGCTCAAGTTTGAGACCATGGGCCACGGCGCTGCGAAGGGCAGCGGGCTCAAGCATCTGGCGTTGCATTGTGAAGTACAGGCGGGTGGCCCTGGCCACCAGTCTTCTGGGCTTGCCCTGGAAAGCCTCCAGCGCCCCTTGCAATAGGGTCCGCAAGCGGATTGCCTCCTGCAACTGGTCGCTGAAGCCTGCACAGAGCGCATCAACAAAATCAGTGAGCCTTTGCCCGCTGCCTAGGCCTACGGGCAGGCTGGTGGGCAACTCGCAAGGCTGGGTGATGCGCCCAGCCATCATTCCGTCGCTGTTAAGACCCAGCCAGCCCGGCATCTCACGTTCAGGCGGCGGAGGCTGAACACCTAGAGCGCTGATGTCAAAGGCACGCTTGCGGCCGGCGCCGGCCAACAACCACTGAGGTAACAAACCTGAGCGGAGCACCGAGCCCAGCATCGAGGTCTGCAACAAGGAACGGGCTTCTGGATCATTACCGTCATCGCTGATTAGATCACGCAGATCTGCCTCCAGCAAGGTCTCGGTGTCGATCAGCAAAAGCTGGTTTCCACTGGCGATCAGGTTTTCGTAATGACAATCTGTGCAACCAAGCAGGTGCAACATCGCCATTGTGCGGCCTGCATTAAAATAAAATTGGGTGAGCTCAGCATCGTTACTGCAAAGCCGATGCTCTACCCATTCCATGAAGCCGTAGCCCTCTTTACTCACCACGGCGAGACAACGCAATGGCGTCAAGGTCGAGGCATTGTTAAGACGCTGGAGAAACTGCTGGTAGGCAAGGTCCACCGCCATGTCCTTCGGTTTGTAGACAACCCTGGTTAGATTGCCGCTCGAGTGATCAGTAAAGCTGAGAATCGCCACAGCCCGCCCGCCGCGATGGGGGTCACTCAGGCCTAGCTGAATCTTCTGCAACACAGCACATGACGGAATACAGAACTGTTGCTCCAGTTCCTGGCGACTAGCAGCCAAGCGGCACAACATCTCCTCGCTAGCCTCGAGCCACAAGTCGGTGATCACCGCGAGCAGGCGACCGAGCACCGGAAATTCTCCCAGCAGCAATCCATATCCACTGGCCAGCATCTCGGCGACGAAGCTGTCGTAGGCCTCGTGGACTGGGTCGCCGCTGCCGTCACCGCTGGTGCCCAGGTGAGCCAGCAGCATCTGCCCCGGTGTGCGGCGCTGGTTGAACAGCTCCCAAAGGGCCTGATCGGCTGTTGCGCTGAGACGCTCTAGCAGGGATTCCCCCAGATCTAGCCAGGCTTCCTCGCTCAAAACCAGCTGGGGAACAACCTGAGCACTGCGAAGCCTTAGCCGCTGCAGAGCCCAACTGGCAGCGGGCCTCCAGGCATGCACGAACGCCAAGCACTGGCCGCGATCAACCAATGGCTCTGAGTGGGGTCCAGGGATGGAGGCTTGTTGAGCTGCATCGCGGATCTGCTCCAAAGACTCCCACCAGCCGGGAGCCGCTGGCACGTCGCTGGTATCCGGTTGCAGCGCCCATAAAGCAGCGCCAATGGTCAAACCATCCCAGCGGAGACGTTTGTCGAAATTGCTGGCATTATCGGGTGCAACGACCCTGCGCCATGTATCCAGTTGAGCTTCAGGACGTGCGTCTATGTCACCAGACCGGTGGATAGCCATCACTGCTGCGACCCTTAGCCTCTCGTGCAGGCTCCAGCCCTCACGCAGTAGCCGACCTGCCAGGGGTTTCAGCTGAGTAGACATCAACGGGGAATCAACAGTATGAGCATAAGATCTCTGAAAAAGCTGCAGCATGATTCAGATGCCGCCCAGTTGGGAAGCGTTACCAACGATTCCACTGCGACACTCGGCATCAAAGACAAAGAGCAGGCAAGAGTCATTGGAGCATCCAAAGGCCAAGGAGAGCGGCTGGAATCAACAAGCGAAGGCAGCGGCATCACGAAAGAAAGAGCCTGGATAAGGCCAGGGGTTAATTTCGACAGTGGCACAATTGAACACAAGCCATTCCTCTGACATGGTCTTAATAATAAAACTTACGCGTTGAGCCATCCTCGCTAGGCGATGCTGGTCGGTGCCCGCCAGTCAATATAATGTAAGCATCAAGGCAGTCGCCAAAATCTATCTGGCTTTGATTTATTTTGCCTTGCCTTAGAATAGTTGTGAACCTTTGCTAGCCACCGGATCGACTCTAGTTTGCTTGAAGACGGGCAAAATGATGCAAGGCTTTGGTGGCAACTTGCAGTATTATGGTTGTAATTAATTTCAACATTTGTTCATTGCCACCGGGCGAATTTATGGAATATTTCTCAAGCCATTAGTTATGTGCACCTTTGACAATTGTTGTAGCAAGATTTCTAATTTGTTTCGCCTGCGCTACCCGAAACGCCTTGAAGCTCTTCTTCTGATAGTTCTAGCTCCGTTAGCGGATCTTAGTTTTTTTCAGCTCATCTGAGGAAATCTTAAAGCCCGCCTTCCTTGGCAATCGCAGCAACGGCATCAACATCTGCTGCTGTGGTGAGCTTCGCCTTAAGTGTGACATTGCAACATCCCCCCACCAAGGCCCTAAGGCAGAAGTGGGTTCACTGGTGTTGGGGATTGGGTTACGAGACGACAACTGGGGAATCTGCTCAGTGGTTCTTCTCGTTGGTTCTCGCTGACGGAAAGTCACCCCTGGCTCACCTACAAAAAACGAGCGTGAAGGCCCGATGCGCACTGATCTCTAGCGGCGACTCTGCCATTCCCGCCCAAACCTTCGCGTCTCCAAACTCCTGCAGCATTTGGCATCACTGCCTTAGCCCTGGGCCTCTCGCTGGTACTCCTGCCGCTCTTCCTCCCAGGCCCGCTGCAGGTCCATGCGGGTGATCCGATAGCCCAGGCGCCGTGCCGCCAGGATCAGCTCTGGGGTCGAGCGGCAGCCCTTGAGCGAGCGCCGTAGGGAAGGGTTTCCCTCTGCTTGGTCCACTAGGCGCTCCAGCTCTGTCCAGCTCATGGCACCTTGCGCCTGGTCTCACAAGATGCCAAACACCCCTAGGTAGCGCCAGGTTCGCCAGGACACAGTCCTCCAGATCAGCTGTCAGCACTGAGAAAACCGGCCGGGCCATCCCCTAGTCCCTGGGCTTGGAGTTGCTCGAGGATGCCCGCGATACCTGCGGTGATGATCTCCTCGGCAGGGGTGGCAAGCACCACCTCAGTGCCCCAACAGAGGGGCCAGGGTTTCTAGGTAAAGCATGCGAATCCTCAGCAGATCAACCGCCAGTAGGTGGGGCATTCTCTGGGCGATGCGTTCGCACAGTTCATCGACCAGCTGCTCACGGAGGCGGGCCACTATTTCTGCTTGCACCTCCTCGACATCGGCGGCTAGGTAATACTCACCAGCGGCGGCCTGGGGCCTGGGCTTGGCAGCGTCAGGATTCAATCCGGCCACGGTGGCATCCCAAAGCACCTGCTTAACTTCCGCCTTACCTGCCAGCCCGGCCCGGTCATTTTGCGTCTTGATCATTGGCCTAAGCGCTCGGTTCCATCTGCCAAATAAGTCAACGCATGGCGAATTTCTTTATCCAGCAGGGCGAACGCTGTTGGCGTGTCAGCCACCCCCACCAGCTGCGGGGCCAGCCGGCTGGGCATGGCTAAGAACATGTCGCGGGTGGTCCTCGCAACCTGAAAGGCGGCGGCCATAATTTCGGTCTTGGGCAATAGATCGCCGCGCTGCTCCAGGGCCTGAAGCCGGGCCAATTCGGCTTGGTAATGAGCCCGGCGCTCGCGGCTGGTTGCAAGGTTTGGAATCGCGTCCTCGGGCATCCCGGCCAACAGTGCAGCGAGCCCCTGGGGGACGGCGGCAGGGTCAACAGCCGGTGCGGGTGATGGGGCAGCCGGTGATGGGGCGCCAAATGAGAGCGCAGGAATGTCAGCCGGCGGGGGGGCGGCGCTTTTTGCTTGGGCCTGAAGGATGGTGTCCAGCCAATCGCGCAGGCTGGGCAATCCCTCGGGCGTCAACTCCAGCAGCTGGGCCCCTCCAGCGTGGGATGGGGGGCGCACATAGCGGGCCAACTCCGAATCCTTCAGCCGGTACAACGTGCTCCGGGATTTGAAGCCCAACACCTTGGCGGCCTCGGAGAACGACACAACGGGCATAGGGCGAAGCTCCTGTCCTTACTGTCTAAGGACCTGGGACACCGGATACCAGTGGGACTGGGGTAGGGTCTCGTATTGCCTGCGGTGGACCTTAAGTATTGCCGTGTCCCAGGTTTTGGGGATGTTCTCTAGAGAGTTTCTGCGGCTTCGTGGACCCGCACTTAAGAATGCCCCGGAAGGACCCGCAGATTGTTATTGATTGAATTCAAATACTCCTTGTGTTGTGCAGAGGCTATAGGTTCGAATCCAGATTCTTCCTGCTGGCCGTCAGCCGTCAAATTCCGGTCGTCTTTTGCCTAGTATTCGGGGCGAGTATCAGTATTAGCAAGAGTGATCATACTTGTTCTATCTGTCGCGTTTAATTTTGAAAGTGGTTGTTGCCTGAAATTTTCGACCTGCTGCACCGGGCTAACAGCGCTGCACAGGGCTGTGTCGGCCCACTATTAGTACTGTCAGAAAAATGTATATGGAGGATGATTTTCTCCGTCTTTGACTAGGCGGCCAGCTCTCCCCTGTGCAATGTCACGCTCGTGGCGAAAGTAGTATGTGCTGCAGTCTATTTGGGCGATTGGGTAGCCCTGTGTGAGTGCCCTGTGCATTCCCTGTGGCCCCGGGTGTGACCCCCGCCGTTGTGCCCTGTGCGGCATGCCGGCTGGAGCCTGGCAAGTTCAGCCAGCCCCCCTTCTTTCAGTGCAGATGCTCTGAAGGAGCCCTGTGCAAGGGTTGTGCCAGGAAGATTATGCAGGCCAGGGCTGAAGATGCCGGGGCGTAGCCTGAAGCCTGCATCAAGGGCAGGCCACCAACGAGCTGAGCTGTTATCTAGTTCTCGTTCATATTTGGCTTTTGTCTGCCGTGGTAGACATCGATCCGGGCCTAGAATCTTCCGAACCTGGCCGATGAAATTAGCGCGGCGGTTTATGTAGAGAGCACGAACTCCTTCATATTCAGCCCAAAGTCGGAAGCAGTCGTACATCTCCACCCAGTCATCTTGTGTCACTGGCAGATCAGCCAACGATGGCTCGAGACATTGATCCGCCCACTGGTTCACAATGTCGCTGGCTACTGCGGCTTCCTGCGCCGCATCTCGAAGCAGGCCCATAGGGTCATCGCGGTTGAGCACTGCATTGACAGTTTCCAGCGGCATTGCCAGGGCCCAGCTGATCGCTTCTGCCCTGATCTCATCAAACCGCCCCCCGCTGCGGTTGAGCTGCTCTCGTAGGGTTGTATCGGGAGCACTTGAGCGCGGGAGAGTGTTCAGCGTGATCACCCTTCGCAGGTAACCGTCGCGGCCATCCTTGAAATTCAGGGGGCGAACACTACCGAGGATGAAGCGGCAGTGCATGGGCCGTGACTCTTCTGACTCGCCTGCAAACAGCTTGCGTGTGGTGACTGGTTTGTTCTCAACGAGTTCGTAGAAAAGGTTGCAGCTGTCTCCATCGCGCCGGTTCAGGTTTGCAGGCGCATCTGGGAATGCAACAAGCCTTTTCCCGACCACGTACTGATGCACTTTCTCTGGGCTGGAAAGATCAGCGGGGTGCATTAACTGCCCGATCACGTTCGGCGGAAATAGCGAGCGAATGAAGTCGATAAGCAGGCCCTTGCCGGTGCCTGAGTCTCCAATGATGTGGAAGGCCTCGCCGTAACGGATCGTCGGATCCACGGCCCAGCGGATGATGGCGCGCACAATCGGTTCTGCCTCTGGGGGATAGCAGCGGTCGATGACGGCCTGAAGTTCCTCAGGGCAGCTGGCCATGTCCATGTAGTCAGCAGCTAAGCCATAAGTGGCCCAGTTTTCTGGGTTGTGCTGTTCCAGCTGGTGGGTCTTGAGGTTGAAGGTGCCATTACGGAACACCATTACTGTCGGCAGCCGGGCTTCTGAGAAAGGCCCACCGCTGGTGAGCACCTTCAGTTGATCCACTGTCGCCTTGATTTGGTTGGCGGAGCCGTGTGGGCGCGCCCAACCAGTTTCGCTATTAACAGCTAGCGTTTGGAGTGATTGTTGGGCTGTCTTCTTGGCTGGGGTATCGGGCCAGACCCCCCAGAAACCTTGATCATGTGCGTAACGAAACAGGGTCCAAGATCGCTCTGCGATGAGCTGGAAGTGTTCTTGGAAGATAAGTTCAGCGGCCTGTAGATCAACAGGCTGCTCTGAAGCTTCAACCCACCCATCAGGCAGGGGTGGTGGGGGGAATGCTTCTGCGGCGGCAGCCTTAACTAGCTCCTCGCTGACATTTTTGGGGCATCCCAGGTGTCGCTTCACCTGATCAAGCAGGTAGGAGATGTCGTGCGGATCAAGATCTGGATCACCGCCAACCCCTTTGAGCAGATCACTGATCTCTCGTTGATCTTGGGGCAATCCCGACCAATGACATCCCGAGCCTCCAAGCTCGTCGATCTGCTTCTTCCATTTATCCATGGAGTGCTCTCCTGCGTTGTGCGATGGCGTACTGAGCGGGCATGCGTTGATGGCGTCGGGGACGCCGATGTAGCGCAAAGGTCAGGACGTCGCCTTCGGGGATGGGCGTGCGCTTCACCAGGGCGTAGCCATCCACCACTTGACGGATTTTGAGTTGGCCATGGCGCTGCTCAGCGCTGAAGGTGCTTCCCGGCATGCACAGGATCAGGCCATCGTTTGTGGCTTCGCACCACAGTCCAGAACCGTTTGGCCCTGAATGGCGGCCGCAGATGGGGCATGGGTCTAAACGTTTGGTTCCGTTACGCCTTGCGCATGGCCTTGAGCCGGATGTCAGCCGCTGTTTGCAGCCATTGGCAATTTCGACCGCGTAATCCCACCACGCATCAAGTGGCGCCGATAGCGCCTCCGGACCTAAGCCTTCTGGCCAGAGGTAATTCCCCCCAGAGCTGGGGTGTTCACCAAGCAGGATCACCTGGCGCCCACCATCAAAAAAGACTTCGAGGGCCTCGCCCTTTTCGATGACAGTGCCGTTGGCATCCTTCACTGCCGCCCTTGTGATCTTCTTGCCTTGAAATTCCGGCGTGCCATCGGCCTGCAACGGCAGCTGTGCGATCTGGTCCGGCGTTGGCCTAAATAAAATCTTCAACCTGAAGGGATCGTTATCGCGGTGTACTTGCCAAGTTGTGATGGCCCAGGGTTCCATCCCACCGCTGTAACCCAGCTCTAATGCGGTTTCACCATCAATGTCAAAGCACACCAGCGGACCAGTGCTGATGCCTGTGCGGGTACCTACAGATCGGATCCCAGCAGTGGCTTGAAGTTCAGGGATCGTATAGCCGAGATGTTTTTGCCAACCTTCAAGCATTGGCCCCTTCTTCTCATTCGCCCAGCCAACCGGGAGAAGTGCGAGATCCTCTTGCAAATGATCTAGGCGATGCAGCTCTGCAAACCAGAGCGGGGGGTTGGGATTCGATCGACTTTGGTTAGCTTTTTCGCTCCCGCACCCCTCTTCCACCAAGGGTTTTTTCATATCATCCTTCCCCCACTAGCTCTAGGCACCTGAAGTCACGCGTACATGCGGTTTTTACCGCTTGCTCGCATAGCTCAAGCCTGTACAGGAGCGGTGAATTGGGGTTAGGGAACTTGCGCATGTAGTCCCTACCGAGCTGGATCAACCCTGTTTGCCGCCAACGGCAAAGTGTGCGCTCTGAAATGCCGAAGAAGTCCGCAGCCTCTCGGCTGGTCTTCCATGGTGAGTTTGCGGTCATGAATAACCCCAGCTGTCGGGGCCCGTTACGTCAACCTCTGAACCGTATACCTACCTATGGGGGTTGCAAGCTTCTATTGGGGCGCTTACCCGCTACTGGTAGGGGGGGTAAAGCTCAAAATTCAGGATTTCACCAGGGCATTGCCGCGTCGAAATGCTGCTAACGCCCCACCTTCGGATGCCCAGGGATAACTGCGGCAGTGAACTTCGATGGAGTGCCCCATCGCCAGTGCCATAGAGCCGTTGTCGATTCCACGCTGGTGGCCGCGCACACTGAAGGAGTGCCTGAATGAGTACCCAGCGAGGTGCTCTCCCTTTCCCTCCAGCTCAGCTTTAAGCGCCTTCCAACCCACCTGGCGCTTTAGGTAGTGGCCGATCGCATCCGCCGCACCGTTACCCGATCGCAGAGATGGAAGCTCAATCAACTTGGCCTTCCATCGCATCAACAGGTTCCACGTTTGCGTCTGGCCTTGCTCGTCGACCAGGGGGAGCGGGTAAAGCCTTCGCGGTTGTGTGACCCCTCCACCAGTCCGCTTTTGATAACTGCACCACCAGTAGTCCTCACCAGTCCTGGGATCAGTGCGAACGGATAGGTGCTCCAGCTCCCCAGGCCGCAATCCAAGCTCAGCCAGGAGGCGAATGGCATCAGCCCACCGGTATCCGGCGCTGTTTTCTGGGAATGAAGCCAGCAGGTTGATGATCTGCTGATCGGTGATCGGATCCGCTTTTTGTGATGTGGCGGTGGCTGGCTTGCGGCCAATGTGATCTTTAAGGTCGAGCGGGGGCTGCCAGATCACTGGCATCTGCTCACGGGTTACGGCGTAGCGAAGGAACTGGCAGAGATTGCGGGCGCGTTCCTGGCGGGTCCGGCTCCCTGTCTCCCATCTGGGATCGCGTAAGCAAAGGTCTATTAGGTCCGCTGGTGAAGTTGGCGGTTTGAGGCTTGTTAGTAGGGCGACGGCATCTTTCAAAACAGGCTGATATTTGGCTTCCCATGTCGCCGGTTTGATCGCAGCGCCGTGCAGGAGCTTTTGCTGCTTAAAGCGCTCCATCGCACCAGTCCAGTCCTGTTGCTCGGTCAACTTCGGCGCCTTGCCGTCGGCGACCAGAGCTGCCTGCTTGAGGGTGTAGCCGTCGCCGGTTACCAGCTTGAAGATGTTCCTGATGCGGACGTAGGCATCGGCAGCTTCGGTTTCTCTCCAAGCAAAAGTCAGTGTTACGCGCTGTGGCGTCTGATCCGCTGGTCGTAACTCGACCATTACCCGGCAGCTCCTGGGGCTTTCCCTTACGGACCAGCCGACAGCTAGTGCCCGAACTTGCTTCCTAAGCGTGGTCTCCCAATCATGGAGATTTCTGATGCGCGGCACGCAAGGCACGCAAGAGGCACGCAAAAGCTATCGTATTCGTCACGACAGGGCAAGTCTGCCCCTGTCAAAAGCATTGCTAGCATTGAAAAGCTCAGTGACGGTCTTTCGCTCTTGAATGCTTTGGGAGCACTAGGTCGCAGGTTCGAATCCTGTCGCCCCGATTAACTTCTCACCGATTGGGCTCTGAGCTTCCGCTCAAATCCCGCTCAAAAACTCGTCTGGACTGGGCTGACCGGCCTAGTCAGGGACTGTCCGGGGTTGGCATGGCCAGACCCAATAGCCTCCTGTGCGACCAAGCCTCAACGGCGGCAACCCCTTGTTGCGTCATCACTGAACGCAGCCAGTTCGGTTCGCCTGCTCCGTTGATGGATCGATCGCAGATCTCCTGGCCCCCAGGAGCTCCTGTTCTTCGCATCCACGCCAATGCCCACAACCCCGCACTGGTCCGTCCAGCGCCAGGCAGCTGATTGCCTGGGCGTGAGTGAGCGGACCCTGCACCGTTGGCGCTCCAGCGGCCTGCTCAAGCCAGGCGAGCACTATCGCCGCAAGTTCCCATCTCCAAACAGCCCGCTGCTGTATCACCTGGAGCGCTGTGAGGAAGCCATGAACCACGCCTGCGCCCGCTCCTGGCAGCAGCTTGAGAGAGCGCCACAGGTCTCCCGTGCGTCTTTGATGCGCCACTGAGCCCTAGGGCTGATCCGCTCCCCTTCCAGGCACCGAACTCCCGAGGGCCAGGCCCGCCAGGATGCCTAGTCCTTGGGTCACAGCGGCATCGATCCGGCCCTGGGAGCGGCTACAGAAATCGGTAGTGATGTGCTCGGCGGCTGATCCAGCCGAGGGTTGTTGCGAGGCGCCGGGATTCACTTGGCCATTGGCGCTGGCCGCATCGATTCGCTGAGCCTGAGGCGGTAGGCCATTCATGCGCACGTTCAGCCAACCCATGGCAGTGCAGTTGAGCAGGTCAAACGCCAGGGTGGCGCCCTGGAAACCCAGGATTCCGGTGGAGATCCAGACCACCAGCCGGCGGGATTCCATGGGGATTGAGCAACGAACAACCCCATAGGGTTCCGCGTCCAACGCTTCCCCAGGGGTTGATCGATGAACGGGGCGCGCCGGAACCCTTGGGAATCTCCGCCGATTCCCTGTGGCCACTACCCCCGCCCAAACGATCCAGCTGGCCGTTCCCTATTTCAGTCAGCGCGATAGCGCCACCAGCCAAGGCGAGCGCATGTGCTTTTCCACCAGCTGCGCCATGGCGGCGTCCTTCCTGAAACCTGGATGCCTCACGGGCAAGGGCCAGGCCGATGATCACTACCTCCAGCTGGTGCAGCGCTATGGCGACAGCACCAATGCAGCCGCACAAGTGAAAGCCCTTGGATGTCTTGGAATCCGGGCCCAGTTCCGCACCAATGGCGATAGCAAGGCCCTGATCCAGCAACTCACTAAAGGCATCCCCTGCCCGGTGGGCTGGTTGCACCACGGGAGCGTGTCCTCCCCATGCGGCGGAGGCCACTGGAGCCTGGTGGTGGGCTGGGATGCAAATACCAAGCAGTTCTTGATGCACGACCCCTACGGAGAAGCCGATCTGGTGGCAGGCGGATTCACGCGCACAACGCTGGGCAGCGGCAAGGGCATGCGTTATTCCCTCAAGAACTGGGGAGCCCGATGGCAAGCCGATGGCCCAGGTACGGGCTGGTGGATTCAGATCAGTCGGTAGGGATTAGGGATGCAAGAGCAAGAAACCCTGCCCAGAAGATCTCCAACCGATATCCCAGTGACGGGGAAGCAATGCACGAGATGAGCAAATAGTAGCTTTAAGCAATATCTACGATTTGCGTAGAGCCCATGGACGGAAAGCCGCCAAAACAGGGGAACTGGACCCGAATCACATCATTATCAAAAATCTCCAGAGCGCTCATTGGACCAATCCTGATACAAGGAGTGCATAACGAGTAAACCAAAAAGCGCAGCAAGATGATGCGCTATGCAGCAAGAATCTCATGGGTCGATGGTCTACTCGTAGGCGTAGAGTCACGAAATACAGAAAATGCCAAAGTGACCGCGTTCTCGAAAATAGCTATCACTGCTTGCCTGGCATCTGTTTGTCTGTCACCAATTCAGGCATATGCGTCTGAATACGATGCCTTATGCAATGGCGTTGAATGCAAAATCATGCTTGACGCCAAAGGCGTTAGTGGACCAGGCGGCTTCATTCCGGCCCACAGAATTGCACAGTGGTACACAGGGGGAGGAGAAGAGCGGAACGGGACAGTAGCTGCTGTTGGTGCTACTGGAGGCGCCGTCGGTGGAGTACTGGTTGGCGGACTGGCTACTTGTTGGACAATCATCCTGTGCCCGATCGGTCTAATTGCTGGTGGCGTTGCGGGCGGCATGGGGGGTGCGCAAGCAGGAAAATCAGCCGACTTTTACTATACAATTATCGGATACAATCAAGAAGGCAAAAAAGTCCTACAAAGTTTTAATTTCCTAAACAAAAAGCCTGCCAACAAAATGGCGCAAGAGCTACCGGTTGTAACTGGGCTCGGGATGGGAGAAATGAGAAATATTGCCGAGATAAAAGCCGGAGATGCCAGAGAAGCCTCTACCGGTTCGGGCAGGGAAGCCCTGCCAGGAAGCATCAACTCAGTGGATAGTAATGCTCAAAGTGCAAAATCACTACCTTCCAGCCTGAATGAGGTTGATAGCGCTACTAGCGTGGCAAAGTCAGGCGGTGCGAAATGCTGGAGTACATTTTTAGCAAGACCAGGTATGACCGCTTGGGCAGACAAAAATAAGAAGCAGGCGCTGTCGCTTAAGGCGAAATATCAGGTCTGCTAAATCACGACCCGAGCCCCCTGGCTACCCTGGCCATCCTTTGCGTTGGGAAGTGGGGTCCACCGACGGACAGGAACCTAACTAACGCTGGATTCGTGAGGTCCCGCTTTCCGGGCAAATTGCAACGACAGTCAGCTGAAGCCCCCAAGGCCATGGACATATGGCAATAATTTGCCAATATATAGAATCTGCAGATCGGCACTTTCTGGGATCACTAGACTTGAGTCAATTGCAATATCTCAAGGAGATGAGCACAGGGGGATCATTGATCAGTCGCGAGACGATGCCACTCATGGAGCCCAAGCATCTACCAGTCACGGCAGTCATAGTCCAGCAAGAGTATTCCAGATATACTCTTCGTGAAGTCCGCTATCAGCATGCAGATGATCGCGCCCCTTTCCGTCCACTGCTTGCGCGAAGATCCTGCCTGCCCTTCTCCTGAGGTGTCGCACTATTTCTGCGTAGTTTACGAGCCCCCAGGATTCCCGACCTCAAAAGAGAACGCCCACCTATATACAAACGTGTACGTCTACTCTGCTGACCCGAGAAAGCAGTACAGGCTACCCGCCATGAGGCTGAAGCACGCGAGGCAGTACTGGAGATGGCTCATTCAGAATGGAAATGCTAGAATTGACGAACACGAGATGCATAAGGCAAAGAACTTTAGGATTGTGTCAACCCTGTGCAGGGACGAGTTCGTCTCAAGAATGAGAGCCGACCTGTATCAAGGAAAGGGCATGTGCGACAGGATTGGTGGTGATATTGAACCTGCATTCCTGGCACTTCAGCCATTGTCGCAAGCCGATGATATTCTATTTGAAAACCAAATGGCTGCTGAAAAGTGTTACGGGCTCTTTAAAATTTGTTGCTTCGATTTGGTGGGGAGTGCTCCTGGCGAATGCGAATGGCGTAATCTGGCGAAAAGTGGGGACAAGAGCCTTGCCTCTTTAATCGCAGACTTTCTGATCGAACACGAGCACATTCCGGACGTTGTGCTTTCGCACATTTGCGACCACCTAGGAAATCGAGAAGCCTATGGCCTGGGTAAAGTTGCATATTCCCGCAGCCCGGTCACTGGGGATCATCCCCTCCTTGCCATGATTCTTTCCTGTATGACGAAGAAATCGGGAAGATCAACTAAATCGTTCAAATATCTCTCTGAGCATCTGAATAATCTTCTCAGGGTTGAACAAAGTGATGGAGGCCTTGGGTTCGGGGCTCACCCCAAGGGGAGACGAGTCGGTCCGACTTCGGGAATCGGCTGACAAAAGCTTATGCCATTTCTTCGATGCCACAAAAGCGTATGTCCGCAACTTGGTTTTTCCAAGTCAGAAAGCACGAAATACCAATGCTCAAGCGTCAATCTTCTCTAAAGCGTGGTGCTTAGTAGGTCGAAATGATAGGTCCGATCAACTTTTCACGCATTCCTGGCAAATTCTTGCCATCGAGAGTGAGTCCCATGAAGCGGAAGCCATGATCTTTTCCAGTGCGCCCTGACGCTAGCGCCCACAGGCGAGTTGGCGGAGAAGATCAAAAACCAACAGCGCCGCCTCGCCGATCGGGTGATGCGCGCCAATGCCAAGGGCCTGGTCCGCATGGATGCGGTGACCTATCTCGCTAGCGCCATCGAGGCCTATCAAGCCCTCGACCCCGTAGGCCAGAAGCAGCTGTTGGGGGAGGTGGCGGCGGTAGGCCAGAAAGGGCTGGCGATCAACGACCCGGATCAAATGCACCAGCTGAGGCTCTACCCGGGCGCCAGCAAGGTGTCTGCCCTGCAGGTGGCCTGCATCCTCTATGTGGGCATACAGCTCCTGCTACCAGGACAGGATGCGGGGATCGACTTGGCAAAAGAGTACGAGCTAGCTAAAGGGCTAGCGGGGACAGATTCTGCTGGTTAATCCGCTTGCGGGAGCCTTCTGGGCAAAGGCGTGGGCTATTCACTCAAGGACTGGGGAGCCCGCTTGCAGGCCGATGGCTCAGGTAGAGGCTGGTGGATTCAGACCATTCGGTAGGGGTGAGCGCCTGGGTGGGTCTAACTAATAAAGCTCTAGTGCTGCCCCTGAGTGGCAGGCAAAGAGGTTGGAGTGGCGTAGCAGAGAGAAGAAGGAGGCCTGTTCTCTCGAGGGACTTATTAGGGGGCATCAACTACACCTTTTATCGCCACCTCAAGGTCATTCATGATCTAATCGCAATCAACAGAGTTTGAAGGTATGTGCATAATTGCTAGCGTTTGAGGTCGAAGGTTGACCATGCTAGATAGCTTCAGTCAAGCTGGACTCCACGTGCTTCCCAGAAGGCAATCCTCTCTTGGTTAGCATTGCGAATCTTGGCCGTCCGAAGATTTTCGTTGAGAACATCAGCCACCTCTCGCCCGATAGCATCGCTGATATTGCAGTACTTGCCTTGGGTTGGCTGGAGGATGCGAATCGTCTTTGCACTCAGGTCCTTCCACCAGGTGTGCTGCTGCGTGGAGAGAGCAAGGCCATGTGCCACGTAATTAGCAAAATGCTCGCAGTTATTTATGGCAATGTCATACCGAGCAGCAGCAAGAAAACGCTCAATGCGCTGCTGTTCTGACTTGGTAACACGAACTAGCCCGCGAATCTCCAGACCTGCAGGTCCCCAGCCAACAGAGTGATTCAGGTTGTTGTGCTCACTAAGGAAATAGTGATCAGCAAGGTTTGCGAGCACAGCGAGCTTGATCTTGCAGACCTGTAAGACACTGATGTCAACCACCTCTAGTCCCATTCTACTGCTCATCAGTCGATTGAGTTAAGAGCCATCCGCTGATCATCATTAATTGGCTATCTGTTGACTTCTAGCCGCTCAATGAGTTGTTGGAGCCGTTGATCTTGCTGTTTGAGCTGGCTTGTCAGCGATGCCCCAAGAACGCCCACGGCAGCTAGCCATACAGCCGAGGTGATCGCTACGGCCTTCCAGGGGAAGCCCTGCTCAAGGCTGGATCGTTCCTCCTCCTCTTCTGAAGTTTTTTTCTCTTTCTTGATCTTGGTGATTAGGACAGGCTCTACCTCTGGTTCCTCCAGGGTCAAGATCAATCGCAGCAGCGCTTCTGGGGTCGCAGGTACGAGGGCTCCACCTGTTTGCTCGACACCCATGGCTGCGGTCAGGGCTGCTCGGCACTGATCCAAACCACCACCCACCCAGAACAGACCCCAAGCTTTCTTGTGGCGATGCAACACCACCCAGCGCTCGGGCCTTCTGTCGTTGCGGACCAACTGACAGGCCTTCGCCAATGACCAAGTTCTGCCGCTACTCACTGAGGGCTCAGAGCTCAACAGGAGCCTGCCTTCTGGGTCTTTGCTGTAACCCGTGGCGAGCTCAAGAGCAAACACGTCGATGATCTGGACCTTCACGCCCTTCTGGTCAGGGGTCCAGGTGGGGCTCATAAAGAGCTGGGCTCCGCCGATCCTGTGGAGGCAGTCAGGGGTAAGGGTGTTGTCGGGCATTGCCGGCGATCAAGGGTTGGGGGAGTGAAGGGTGGTCTTTAGCGCGTGGCGCCTGTCGTTCAAGGGGGCAACGAGCCAGTGATTTTGTTGCTTGCCGCCCGTGACGAACGGTTGCTGAAACATCCCCTCACCTGCTCTTGACGCAATAACTCCCGGAGCCGTAGTAACCCAGCGGGCAGGAGTTGCCCGTTTTCTCGATCGCATCGCGGTTGTTGGAGGGGCTACTGACGCAGTAGCTGCCAGAGGAATAAAAACCCAAGGGGCAGCTACCGCTCTTCTCGATCGCACCCCTGGTATGGCCACCGCTTGAGGGAACGCAATAACTACCGGAGCTGTAGTAGCTCAGTGGGGTTGCCCCGGTTTCGTGGACAAGTTGATAGGAGTCACGCCATGACCCTCAGACTGTCCATCGATGACCAACCTGACCAAATCAAGACGCCAGTTCACGGCGCAGCAAAAGCAAGAAGCTGTTGAGCTCTGCTTGAGCGAAAACCTCAGCTGCAGTGCTGTAGCCCAGCGACTTGGTATTCCCATCAGCAGCCTTTCCAAGTGGGTCAGACAAGCCCGGATTGATCGAGGTGACTTTGGCCCCCCTGAGCAGGGTCAACTGACCAGCGAGGAAAGGGCTGAACTGGTCCAGCTCCGCAAGGAGAATCGCGAGCTCAGGAGGGAAAAGGATTTTTTCAAGCTGGCGGCAGCGCACTTTGCAAAAGAGCAGCTGCCGCCGAGAGGTTTCGCCTGATCGAGGCCCTCTCAGACCGCTTCTCCACGGCCTGGCTATGCCGGCAGCTGGGTGTAGCCCGCAGCGGTTTCTATGCCTGGCGGCAACGGCAGCAGAACCCGGGCCCACGGGCCCGGGAGAACGAGGCCATCACGGCCCAGGTGCTGACAGTGTTTGATCGTCACCGTGGCTTCTACGGCGCACCACGCGTTTATCAGGAGCTCAAGGCTGCAGGTCTCAAGGTGGGCCGCCACCGCATTGCCCGGCTCATGCGCTGTTCAGCGCTGAAGGCCAAGACCAGGCGTGGATTCAGGCCTTGCCGGAACCCAGGCAACCGCGCCAATGGTGTGGCCGAGAACTTGCTGCAGCAGGACTTTTCCCCCCTGGCACCGAACCGCTGTTGGGCTGGTGATATCACCTACATCCGCACCACAGCAGGCTGGCGATACCTGGCGGTCTGGATCGACCTTTACAGCCGCCGCGTGGTCGGCTGGGCCATGGGCGCCACGATGGAGGCCACGTTGGTGCTGGAAGCACTGAACCGGGCCCTAGAAAACCGCCGAATCGAACCCGCGCAACTCCTGATTCACACCGATCAGGGGAGCCAATATCGGGCCATGACCTACCGGCAGTTGCTGGAGAGCCACAAGATCAGCTGCAGCATGTCGGCCAAGGGCTGTTGCTGGGACAACGCAGTGGTGGAGAGCTTTTTCTCCACCCTCAAACACGAACTGGACCTCGATGACGATGCAGAGACCCTGAAAAGCCCTCAGCAACTGATCAGGCACATGGCCTTCTGGATCGATGGTTACTACAACCGCGAGCGTCGTCACTCAACGATTGGCTACCTCAGCCCAATCAACTACGAACAGCAGTTCATCAACACCCGTACACTCTCACCCGTGAACCCCTGACACCTGTCCACCGAATCGGGGTAACTCCACAGCGGGCAACTGCCCACCTTTGACAGCGGCTGCCCTGGTTGCTGGGCCACCAGAATTTCAGCGGCGCAGGAACCAGCAGATGGGCTACGGCAGCACGCCTGCGATCACCTACTTGCGTCTTGGGGCCTGCAGCCACAGGCTGGAGCAGGGATTGGGGCCAAGTGGAATCACCCCCAACCCAACCAAACGAGGAGAGAAGGTCCGCAGGCACCTCCCTGCACGCCCTACTCAAACCATGCGCATCCTTCTGGCTTCCGCCCTGGTAGCGACTCCCCTGATCGCTGGAAATATTCAGACCCAGGGCCAGAATTACAACTACCAATACAGCCAAATGGGCAACATCGGCCAGGGATCCATTTATGGATCCGACGGCTACACCGGCACGCTCTCTCAAAGCCAAATCGGGAATTTTGTCAATACAACCTATAGCGACGACGATGGCACCACGAGCTGCCAAACAAGCACGATTGGCAATTTCATCAATACCAGCTGCAACTAGCCATGCGGAAAGCAACAGCCATCGCGGCGCTTACGGCAATGGCTTCCATGGCAGCCATTGCAGCAATGACGGCCCTGCCATCGAGGGCCTCTGACATTACAGCCGGGATGAAATGCATGAGCCTCGGTTACACCGTGACTGATCCCATTTATATGGGGCGAACAATCACCGGCTATGAACAATGGGCCTGCGCCAGCTCATCCGGAATCAACATGAAGGGCCCTCCTTTCCCAGTAGTGATCTGCCCGGCCTATGGTTTCTGTGGCTTTGCAGGCTGGACCTACTAAACCATGGCCTTCAAACAACGCTTAATAGTCAAGCCATCGATACTGGTGCTTGCCTCTTTGCTGACGGCGATCAGCGGCTGCACGCCGTACCAGCAATCCTCCAATAGCCAAAATCAGGGGATCAGCGGGCCTGCAGCCGGGCAACAACTCAGCAATGAGCCACTCCCAGCCGATCCTGCTCTAGCTATGCAGGATCGCATCGCGACCTATCCATCGCCATGGCCCGAGTTGCAAGGATTGGATAGCGGTCAAGGCAACCTTCGCAAATTGGCCGGCACCCTGGCGCGGATTCAGTTTGTTGCCACCCGCGACACCTCAGTCCGGAGTTTACTGCCAATGGTTTTGATCAATGCCAATAATCAATGTATGAAAGCGCCCACGATCGGCGCCTATACGCATCGGTGTCAAACCATCAAAATCGACTACACGGATGGTCAAATTGCCTATGAGCATCCAGCCGAAATCGAGGCGGTTCTTGCCCATGAATGGGGCCACCATATCGCCCAGAGCAGTGGCCTCAAGGTATCCGATACAGAGCACGAGATTCTTGCCGACTGCTTTGCAGGTGTTGTTTTTGGCTATTATCTTAATAACCAGTTGATCACAGCCCAGGAGGCCCGCGAGGCTTTTGAAATGATGGCTGAGGTTTCCAATAACTCCGAGTCAGACATCCATCCCAATAAGCAAGTACGCACCTCAGCTTTTTTGGGTGGCATGAGCCAGATCGCTGAACCCCAAGGGCAATATCAGCCGCTCTACGCCCAAACCTGCGGCAGCCTCGAGCAAATCTTGGATAGCGCGAAGGTACGCAGCATGGGCCTCAGCTGGCCTTGAACAACCAGCTCTGAACCAGCTACAAGCAGAAAAACAACATCACCACCACAACGGCAAGCACCATGAGCCAAAAGCGCACCATGTCTTCTTGAAGGTCAGAGCTTCAACCAGTTGCGGCCAAAGGGTTCTCCTGATCTTCGTTTTGGATGAACTCAACTGATTCCTGCACTGCCTTCTTAGGCCACCTGGAATCAGGAAGGCAACCAAAAAACGAGAAGATTTGGCACCCACCATCCATGGTCAATGCTGAGCTTCATCTGCACTACCGCTATCTGCGTCCAACAGTACCTTGGAATTGGCTACGTGATTGCCCAAGACGCCAATACTTTGGTGTATTCAAACTTCAAAACTGTCTATAGCTGCCATCATGGCGGCCCCATTTATTCCTGCGTACAGGGCGATGACGCCGACCGACTTAACGATCCTTTCTACCGCTAAGGCGACGAACATCCAAAGCTCTGGCGTAGCGCCTCCGGTGCCCCAGAGCTGCTGAGGAGCGCTGCCACCTTGGCTCCCTGATTAGGCCCGAACCCTTCGAGGGCGCGCGACCAAGCGCTGGCGTCACTTCCAAGGGCTTCAATCTGGCGCTGATTGGCCTGCAACGTGGCGGCATCAGTCACACGAAGGGTGTAACTGGCAAAGTCGCCACCTGATGCACCACGGGGTCGCACTTTGAGGGTGATCACTTCACCAGGTTTGAGCGGTTGGATGGGCCAGGCAACAGGGCCTTCAATCGCCTGGGTGGAGCTGGCCCGTCGTTGCCACAGCAGCTGATCGCCCTGCTCCAACCGCAATTCATTCAAGGGACCAGCGGCTTGCAGTACAGGGGTGTTGACGCCGACTGGCTGGCCGGGCCAAGGGCTGAGTAGGCAGACAGATTGCGCATCAGCTCCCCGGCTGCCACCGATGGCGATGGGTGGATTCACTCCAAGGAAAGCCCGCAACTTTTGAATCAGGCTGAGTGATGGTTGCTGAGGCGGTGAGGTTTGGTGTCTGGTTGGCTGCTCGGCCGCCATTCCATGGCCCGACGACAGCGCGAACAGCAACGTCAACGCCAGCGTGGATGCGAGGAAGAAGGGTGGATTGCGCATGGTTCGATTAGGTGTCATCGCGGCAGAGGGCTGTAGCGGAGAGGGCAAGAAGGGGCAACAACAAAGGCACTAACCAGAGTTGCCAGATCGCCAAGGTCCAGGCCAACGGGCAGCTCATGGCGGCGATGAGGAGCACCGCCCTCCAGCGTTGCCTGCGGGGTTCGATCAGGGCCGCTAGCAGCACACCAAGACCAGCTGCAGCTGCCGTACACAGGCTCATTGAGAGGGGGGTGAGCCAATGGCGCAGGTTCATCGACTGGATCAGAACAGCCTGCAGCAACACCCCTGGCAACTCCCGAACATTGCCTCCCCAGATCGGTTGCTCTCCGCGCAGCAGGGCGTTTTGCACAGGGGCGGGTGCTTCAAACAGATCCACAACCTGATCAGCCAGGCGTCCGGTGGTACCCACCAGAAGCACTGGAGCCTTGAGTTGGGGCAGATCGCCTGGGGAGACGAGCTTGATCCAGGGGCTCCAATTGAGTGACCAGTCGAGCACCCGATCAGCCGGTAAGGGCTGAAGCGGTTGCTGGGCAATGGCCCCAGCAAAGTTGGTGGCGGTGATGCCTTCTTCCAAATACAGCGGCACCCTCTTGAGGTCAGGCCCCCCAGCGGCGGTGCCCACCGCCAGATCTCTGGGCTCCAGGCCCGCCGCTTTGAGAGGGGAGCCCTGCAACCAGCTGCTTGAGCTAGGGCCCAATCCGGAACCGGTCTGCGGACCCGCAAAGCCACCCACCACCCGCCTGGTGGGCTGGCTGCGAATGGCGCTCGCAAGAACAGCTGTGCCCGGGCGATCCTGATCAAACAGCACGTCGAAGCCGACCTCAGGAACCTGTTGCACCGGAGTGCGCTGGAGCACGCTCGAGAGCACGGTGCGTGGCGTGTAGGGAGTTGCTGCTGAGCCGCCGAGTTGGGGGATGGTGGTGGCGGGATCCAGTAGCAGCACCGCAAGGGCTGGGTGGCTTGGATCGGGGCTGGGGCCAGGCTGCTGGATCCAATGGCGCCAGATCCTTTGCACCTCTAAGCGCCGATCGAGCAGGTATTGGTTCAGCGGATTGGAGGGCTTGAGCTCCATCCCAAACCCCACCAAGGTGAAGGCCATGGCCACAAGCCATTGGCGCCGGGTGGTGGTGGCGAGCCGCAGCGACACTTGACGCCGCCGGCGCAACGGAAGAAAGAACGACCCTGCATCGGTAGCGGCAATAGCCGAGAGCAGCAGAAAGCAGCCCTCACAACCGGGGGTGGCAGCCAAGGTGCTGCGCGTCTGGCTGAGAACAGCGGTGAGTTCATCGCCATGCTCTAGAGCCATCAGAACCTGGGCAAAGGCGATGGCTGCCGCTCGTGCCGGTACAGGCTCCAGAAAACAGAGCGCCCAATCCACCCCATCAGCAATCGCCTGCTGGGCCAGGGGCAAACCACTGCAGCTGTTGAGCAGCAACAACCTGAGGCCATGGCCAACGGCAGTGCGCAAGTCAGCGCTGAGGCTTTGGCCATTGACCTGACTGCCATCACCAAGATGCAGCTGACCTCCATCAGGCCCATCACTGGAATGCCCCAGGTAAAGCACGGCATCCCAACCCGTGGGTTGGGCCAGCGCTTGTTTGAGGGCTGGCAGGGTGCTTTGAGCACCGCGAAGCAACGCCAGGTGAATGCGACCCCGTTGTTGCTGTTGTTGGAGCAGCTTCACCTCCTCATCGAGGTTGAGGCCCTGCTCCGAACCAACCACCAACAAAATTCGTGGTTTTCTTGCCCGTGGATTGGCTGAACCACCCGCACCATTCACAGCGTTTTGGCGGGAAGGCAGGGTTCGCCAGATCGCTCGCTGCAGGCTGAGGCTTTCCCAGGGGAGCTCCTCAACGGCTGGCTCCACGCCATCAAACCGAAGACAGAGCGGCAACGCCGGGGCATCCCTCAACAGGAGCTGGAGTGGTTGCCAGCTGGGATCTGAGAGCCACTGCTCAAGGCTGGTGCGGAGCTTTTCGCTGTAGGAGTTCACCACTGCAGCCCCCTCTGGCCATGGGAAGGCGGGATCGTGGTGACGCAGAAAACGGGTGCGCCACAGCTGCTGCAGCTGTGCCAGGGCCTCTGGGTATGGGACAACAAAGGCTTCCTGCTTCCCAGGTGCCGCCAGGAAAACCTGCAGATTTGGCGAGGTGTCTGCTACCTGGCGAATCAGCAGATCGATGCGGCCTGCCATCAGCCCGGGAGTTGCAGGGGGGGCAGCACTAGATCCGTGCCACCTGGGTAGCTGATGATCACATCGATCAGGGAACCGGTGGCTTGGAACACCAGCTCCATTGATGTATCGCCGTCAGCGACCTGGCGCTGTTCATGGCTGCCTTGCCTGGCGGTGATTTGCAAACCATCGGGCAGAAGATCCCCGCCAATGGCTCCAGCAAGACGGAGCAGCAAACCATCGGGCTTGGAGGGATGGTTGCCGGTGGCGAGCATTTGGAGAACGAACCGCTCGACACAACGATCGGCGGCCTGGCCGCATACCAGCTCGCCCTGATCCAGCCCCAAAGGGATGGCCACCAGGGCGAGGGCTTCCGTGTTTGCGGTGACCTGCCCCCCACTGAAGAAGGCGCCTTGGGTGATCGGCTGCCATTGGGCACCAAAAAGCTGCTGTAGAGCGCCATCCACTTGCCCGCTGAGCCAATCAGCCACAGCGATGGCCTGGCGCTGCATCCGTTGGCTGACGCCCTCAATAGCCAAACGAGGGATGGCCTGAGGTTCGAGCACCTGCACAAGGGTCAGGAGCCGGGCGATGCCACCACGGAATTCCTGGACGTCGAACAGAAGCGTGGCGCCACTGGTCTGGACTTGGCGAGCCTTCTCGACAACTTCCGTGCTCGTCAGCACACCTTGAAAGGCCACCACATCGTTTTCTTCATCCACCTGGGCCGCAAGCACCAATTGGGGAGCGGTGGCAGCATCGCTCCATTGGGTGGCTTCCACCGCCAATTGATCAGCCAGCATCCCGCCGGTTACCAGCTGAAGGGCAAAGCGGTTGAGGCTGAGGAGGCGCGAAGGATCTTCCGCTGCGCTCTCGGGCCCACAAGAGATCGGCAGGGGTTGAGATTTCAACACGTCTTTCAGGGCCATCACGGCCATGGCGTGAGGCGTGGTGGCATGTTCGGTAGCTGGAAGCTCGATGGCCCCATCCGGCATCGGAAAGGCCTCGAGCGGCTCAAGGGACTGGGTCTCGGTCATGGCTGGCTCAGGTATTGCTGGACCCAACGGCGCAGGGGGGCCACATCCCCTTCTCGTTCTGATTCCAGGAGGTGATTCCGTAGGGCCAAAACCAGCCGCTCAGCAGCTTCCACGCTTTGGCCGCAGCTCGCAAAAGCCGGGTGCCGCTTGAGCTCCACAGCTGCTGTGATGGCAAGGGTGGTGGCGTGTTTGGTGGTCTCCATTTCTTTGCTGACAGTGCCTCGCGACAGCTTTGGATAGTCATCACAACGGCATCGAGTGGCCAAGCCAGCATTAGTGAGGCCTTCTGCCCAGCCGGCCCAAAGACAACGCAGCAAATCCGTTTTTCTGCCTCCATTAGCAAGCACCTGGGGCATGTGCTGATCCATGGCGCGTTGGAGGGCCGCATCGATCAAACCGCGCAGCTCAGCAGGGTCTGGGGCATCGTCAACCTGGGTGGCGATAGTGCTGGGATCTACTGGCTCATAACCGGTCTCAGCTGCCTGCTCGAGGCTCTGGGTTGTGGAGCCTGTCATGTACTGGCGAATCGCCGTGGCGATGCGCTTGAGCAGGTCGATCGTGTCGAAGGGATTGCGCTCTGGATCAAGGGCTGCGGCAAAGGATTGATCAGGCTGCCAGCCAGACGCCTTCCCTGTTCGGGCCTTATAGGTGGACAGGGCGTCGTCGTGGCTGAGTTGGTAGCGGGCGTGCAAGGCCACGCATGTATCGGCGGAGAAGCTGCTGCGAAGGTGTCGCTCGCAGGCTGCCCGCACCTTCTTACCGCTGCTGTGGCGCAGCAGGGCCCAATCGGAGATCAGCAGCAGGCCGTTCTGCTTGAAGTAAGCCTTTAGGCCGTTGTGGGACTGAATTTTGAGCCGCGACCAATGGGGCAAGCCGCAGAGAGAAGGTTGATAGGTGCGCAGGATTTCTGCGGAGAAAGGGCTGAGCAGCCCTTTAGGGAGAGACGCAAGAACTGCATAAACGAAGGGCTCTTCTGATTCGGGGCCGGTCCGAATCGTCAGCTCCCCTTCGTCGTCGAGGGCATAGCTGGCCATGGCCATCAAATCCAGCCCATGCTTCTTGCCGTGCTTGGCATGGGTGGCGCGGAGCCAGGCCTCTAAGGCGTGGCTGATGCGGCAGCGGAGGCAGAGGAGGGGATGCGGATCTGGTTGATCCATGGCTGCCTGCAGCAGAGCTGAATCCAAACGAAGACAAGGCTGCTCAGCGGCGGGGTTGACTACGGAGCAGGCGGCTTCGGCCTGGGAGAGAAACTTACCGCCGATACTGGCGGGCCGAAGCCGCCGGAGCTCGCTGTATACGAGTAAGCGCAAGTCAGATTTTGCCGCGATGTGACCATCTTGATAGAATTCAGCAGACACGTCTACCCTTACTGTCAATTAGAGCACTGGAACTCGACGAACAGCTGGCAAGTAACTAAAGAGCCATGAAATCAGATCAGCACAAGCCGTATAAGCAGCAGCAAAAAATCAGAAATCTATTACCGATAGCCTCACTTGCATTTAAAGCCACACTAGCTGGATACAATGCAATAGTTTTTCTTCTACTTTCTGCGCCGTCAGTCGCCGCTGGTGCCACAACGACCTCTAACAACAATGACTTGATAAATTTCACACACCAACAACAAAGCCAGCCAGTAGACGACTCTGTTGATTCGGCAAAAGCTGCTGAAGCGCGTGGAGACATCAAAGAAGCAGAGAAAAACTGGGAAAAAGCAAGGTCGCTTATTGAAGTATCAACAAGCAAAGAAAAGGCCTACGCAGGATACATCTACGCATGTCTAGGACGCATACAAGCCCTTGCCGGAGAATTCAAGAAAGCACTGGTTTCAAAAGAAAAAGCCATCACAGTATACGAATCATCCTATGGCCCAAAAGATCAAAAAACTAGAATCGAATATGACGCTATTGGATCAATATTTTACCAGCTTGGAGAGCTCGGAAAAGCAGAAGAATTTTTCAAGAAAGCACTAGATAGTGGGCAGCAAGTCGAAACCGAAGAGATTCAGAATCAGTCGCTAATCACAATATCCAATCTAGCGAGTGTCTACACAATGCAGGGGAGACTAGACAAGGCGAAGGCAGGCTACGAAAAAGTCATCAAAGAATTAGATCAACGATCTGTAATTAATTATGAATTACGCGCAATGGTCCTGCTCAATCTTGGGAACATAGATGTAAGACTTGGAAACAAGGAGAAGGCATCCAAGGAATACAATGCATCCTTATCTTATGCCTCTAAAATACAAAACGATATCCAGGGGTTCGCCGCATCAGCAAAAGAAGCAATTGCCGCCCTGAAGATCGCAAATGGAGATAGTAACGATGCGAAGGAGATTTTGAAAACTACAACAAGGGAGATGGATGGCGCTGGCACAATATATACACCAACTTACTCCCAGGCAATAAGAAGAATGGCCTACCTGGAAGCAGCGAGTGGCCACTATCAAACCGCAGATGCATATTATCAAAAAGCCTTAGATATTTATAAGCGCTCCAGCGGCAATGACTCAGACCTGGGATTTACTTTACTCGAATTAGCCTTAAACAAAGTCAAACAGAATTCCGAACGCGATGCCGCCTCATACGCAGAGATGGGTCTTCAATACTTGTTTGACGCCGTGAGGAGAGAGGCCCCACTGTTGCAAGCGCAAGAGAGAAGTGACTTCATGAATGCTTATGATGAAGTTCTCGAGAAAATTTATTCATTTGCAGATAAAGTGAAGGGAGGTTCTAGGATCGCACTCTTGGCAAGACTAAATAGACAAGGGATCCTAGAAGAAATTGAACTCAGGCAAAAGCAGGTCAATGCACAAAGCATCAGAGGCGGAGATCCCGGTCAAGCCAACAAAAACCTGCATAACAAAAAGCATTTTGGATTAGATACAGAAAATGATTCATCAAGAGACTTATTAAAGAAAGCAAGCATAAAGGAAATTGCAGCATTAATACCATCCGATGGGGCCCTGGTTGAGTATCAGCTATTCAAGCCAATGAGCAATACAAATATAGGTGACCAGGATGTGGGTAAACCACGTTACCTAGCCCTAGTGCTCTTTCATGACGGCTCTATCCAATGCATTCAAATTGGGCTGGCAGCTCCTATCGATGAATTAATTCACAAAGCACTGGTGGCGTCATCTGAGGGCCTGAGTGACGCTAAAGATCTATGGCAACAGGTAAGTGACCAAGTGCTAAAGCCCTTGGAATCAAGACCATACTTGATACATCAGTTATTCCTTTCACCTGATGGCGAGTTAAACAGGATACCATTCGCAGCTATATCAGCATCACATTCCAGATCACGCAACCCCTTAGGCAACTTTCGAATCCATCAGATCACCACTGGGAGGGATCTGCTCCGACTCAATGAGCTTCCTCAAGCAAACATGCAATCAGTAGTAATTGGAAATCCATCTTATGGAGTTAATACAAAAAGAGTAAAAATAAATTCGGGAGATTCCCATGTGTCTCGTGATTTATCGAAAACCAATCTTCAGGACGAAGTCTACTTTTCCCCTTTGCCGGGGACCGAATCAGAAGCGAATAGGATTGCCGATATTCTAGGAGTCAATGCAATTATCCGAGAGAAGGCTTCTAAGTCTAAATTATTGGCACTTAGAGGGCCGAAAATCTTGCATCTTGCCACCCATGGCTACTTCTTTAATAGCTCAATGCAATCAAGAGCCAAGCAACAGCAGGTTGCAATCAAAAAAGTAACTGATGAAAATCTTGATCAAAAAGATTTCAAATCCATGAGTGGAATCGCCCTGGCCGGGGCAAATGATCCAGTGCGAAATTCACATGGAGAAGGAATACTCACCTCAGAGGAGGCCTTGGGATTACATCTTATTGGAACCGAACTGGTTACAATTTCTGCCTGTGATACGGGGCAAGGAGATGTCCGCACCGGAGAAGGTGTTTACGGATTGCGGCGTGCTCTAACTGTTGCTGGAGCTCGCAGCACATTGCTATCTCTTTGGAAAGTTGATGATGCCGCAACAAAAGAATTTATGGTGCGTTTTTACCAACGGCTCAAAATCGGCCAGGGCCTTGCTGATTCCCTGACTTATGTACAAGATGAATTTCGCAATGGGCTTGTTAAGGGGCCCAGTGGTACAGACTGGTCACATCCATACTACTGGGCCGCCTGGCAACTAGTCGGGGACTGGCGGCCGATCAAGGGGCTGTAACTCTTTCTAATGAGAGCTTTGGCTTTAGATGGAATCACTCCCAGCCTGGTCAAACGAGAAGGATCAAGATTCGCAAAGGCCATGGCTCAACCAGCTGCCACTCCTTCCTCTCTTCTCAACTCCGAACTCCTGCAACGGCGCTTCAAGGCCTGCGAAGCGATCCTGAGTGATCCACCACTGCTCGTTGAGTACTTGATCGATTTCTTTGGCCCCGATGGCTGCGAACCCCTCCTGACGCCTTCAAACCAACAGGAAGCCAAAAGATTGTTGATGCAACGCTGTGACCTCTGGGAAGCAACATCCGCTGTTGCGAACACAAATTCTGCGTGGGGCATGACAAACCCTCCAGAACACCTCGAGCATTCCGGAACGCATTCACACCAGTTCATGATCAACGTAGTGGAGATGATGGAAGATCCAGAAGCTTTACTTGGTTATCTATCCCAAATGTTTGGCCCGGGTGGTCCAACAGGCCTCGCGATCGAGGAAGAACTGCTGTGGAACCGCTTGGACGATCTTTTCCTCTGCCGCATTCCCTATCCCGAGAATTTTAATGTGCCGGACGAACGAAAAACGGAACAGGCTTCTACAGAAGTTGAACCACAGACCCATTCCCGAGGGCAGATGGTGGACGACCTCCATGAACCAACCCCGATGGAGCCCGAGGTCATCCCATCGACTCATACGGTCCAAGAATTTGCAGCTTCGAGTGGATTGAGCACCAAGGAAGTGATCGAAATCTGCGCAGTTTGTGTGGGCGTCGGTGTTCTCGGCGGACTAGCGGTAGCCGGCCTTGGCAGTCTGTTGGCGTCATCGGCAGGCCGAGCCGCGATGGGATCTCTTGCAACAGCAGCATTCGGAGGATTGAGGCGGCCTGTGTTCACAGGACCCCGTGGAGGGCGCTACGTGATCACCAGCTCAGGGTCGAAGAGCTACATGGTTCCCTGAGAGCGGGTAGGAATCACCTCTTTGAAGTTGAAACGAGAGGAGCACGGCCGTTCCAACGGTCTTCCATCGCCATGCCATCTGATGAAACCGATCCGTATCCAGCCGATCAAGCTCCCAAGCCTGCCGAACAGCATGGGTCGGCCAACCGCCACCACGCCGCTGGATCGTCGCTATGCGACAGGCTGGGGTCGCACGCTGGCCCAGCAAACCGCTGATCAACTCAAGCGCCGTTTTTTCTGAACTCTGCTCAGCAGTGCTCTTCTCTTCCCGCCCCAGGCCCACAAGCCTGGGGTTTTTCTTAGGGAGACACAACGGAATCACTCCTAACCGGCAATCAGAGGTGACCCCTTACTCGCGTGGACCCTTCCGTGCCTCTTTCTCACGCGTAGTGGCTCCACATCCGCAGCACCTTCACAATCCGCTGGTCCGTTAACACTTGATAGACCAACCGGTGTTGGATGTTGATCCGCCTTGAGCAGGCGCCTTGCAGATCGCCCACCAGTGCTTCAAAAGGCGGGGGCGTCTCGTAGGGATCGCGCGCCAGCAGGTCCAGCAGCTGCTGGGCTTTGGCTTTCAAAGCGGGTGAGGCCGAGGCGAGCTTGCGGGCATCCTTCTGGGCCTGCCTGGTGAACAGAACCTTCCAGCTCACCAGCCTGGTTCGCTGCTCAGATTCGCGACATCCGTGGCCATGCCTTCAAGGATCGACTCGCGCATGCCGGGGATCGAGACCAGATGCAGCGTCTCCTGCATGGATCGCCAATCCTCCTCAGATAGCAGCACGGCATTTCCACGCTTCCCAGTGATCTGCACAGCTTCATGGGACTCGCCCACCTCATCGATCAGGGCGTACAACCGCCTGCGGGCCTCGGTGGCCGAAACACTTGGCATCACACCCCCATTGCGTACGCAAAAGCGTACTGCAGCCGTGGGGAGCCTGCTGGGAATCGGCCGCAAGGCGATGGAATCACCACCTGCCGCCTCAAACGAGAGGGTGGTGTCCGAAGGCGATGCCTTCACCACCTGTTCGATCATGCGCAAAACAGTTCTTGCCCTGCTTGCCGCCATGCCGGTCGCACTGTTCGCAGGCACTGGGGCCGCCCAGGCCTATCCCTGGAGCTACTACGGCTACAGCTCTCCTTCCAGCAGCTACATGATGGTGAATGGCCCCGGTGGCTATTCCGGTTACGGATTTGGCTCAGGAAACATGGGCATGTATTCCGACAACTACGGCACCACCACTTGCGTGTCGGCTGGTTACAGCGTGATGTGCTTCTGAGCGACCGATGAATCCTGATCAGGAGCCACCCGTCGAGCCCACCACTAAGCCAACCCCAGCCACACCCGCCGAATTGGCGGCGATGCAATCCAACGACGAGGTGTGCTTATTGCATGGCATGGACTTGAGCACCAAGGCCAGAGCTGTGTATCTCTTCTCCGAGGAGCTCCAGCTCAGCGTCAAAGAAGCGATCGATCTCACCTCCGCCTTTGTTCGCTACGCCGAATACAACCTCGACCACTGGATCAAAGAGGAGCTCTCTTCCACCAAAGTGCGCCCAGACACCCAAGCTCTCTGCGCTTGGTCTGTTTGGAGTGGGGGGCTGGCCAGCCTGCGGATGACCCTGAGGGCCATGGTGGAAACACCAGTCGACCCCGGCCTTTGGAAAAGCGGCCCAGGCCCAGGCTCAAACTGAGGCCACTTAATCCCCTGACGGCTCACGAAACAGCTCATCCAGAAGCCGCTGCAAGGTTGCGCCTCGGCTTTTGAACCCCCACTCCTCACGCAGCTTGTCGAGCTTGGCCAAGGTCGATCCGCGCAATTCAACAGTGAGGCGCTTTGTTGGCTCGTTTGCTGGAGAATCCGGCCCCATGGAAGGTGCAGTGGTTGTCAATCCATACTTTGATCGTGGTCCCATGGAATAGCCGCCATTCGGCTGGGGCGCCCAATCGGGCCGGCACCATTAGGTTGAAGCCATCCACGCACCCGGCGCTCCGTTGATGCTGGCCTTCCTTCTGGCAACAACCGTTCTGGCCAAGCCCCATAGCGCCTGCGCGGGGACAAAAGATTTTGTGGGCACGGCCCAGCAACTAAGCCGCTTGAGCCACCTGCCTTGATGAGTTTTAGCGGGATCGTCAAAAACTGATCCGCCGCCATTTCCGCCCAAACCTTCGCGGCTCCAAGCCCCCCATAGCGTTGTGGATCACTGCCCTAGCCCTGGGCCTCTCGCTGGTACTCCCGCCGCTCTTCCTCCCAGGCCCGCTGCAGGTCCATGCGGGTGATCCGATAGCCCAGATGCCGTGCCGCCAAGATCAGCTCGGGGGTTGAGCGGCAGCCCTTGAGCGAGCGCCGTAGGGAAGGGTTTGCTTCTGCCTGCTCCACCAGGCGCTCCAGCTCTGACCAGCTCATGGCAACTCGCCTCGGGTCTCACAAGATGCCAAACACCCCTAGGTAACGCCAGGTTCGCCAGGACACAGTCCTGAAGACCAGCTGTCAGCACTGAGAAAACCGGCCGGGGAGACCGGCCGGCGAGAGGAGATGCCTCCCTGCAGCGCTCAGAGCACCGAGACGGTGGTGCCAAAGCGCCCCTGGAATTTGCGGGCCAGGGCAAAGGCCTTCTCAGCGGGGATCAGGCGCAGCTTTTTGACGGGCTTACCGCGGCGGCCCATGGGGGTGGTGATGCGCTCGTGGCCATAGGCCTTGATGCCATCGGGATAGGTGTGGAGCACCAGGGTGCGGAGCTCACAGCAGGGGGCGGATGTGCGTGCCATGGAAGGAAAAGGCGTGGAACACCCCGACCGAGGCCCACTGGGGCGGAGACGGCAAGGACCGCGGAGCGGCATGGCCTGATCCTTGCCGCCTCTGGCGCAGGGGGCACGCTGGGAGGGACCACGCCACTGCTATGGCACTCGCCACCGCACACACGTGAATTGAGCCGTGCTCTGGTGTGCACCGCCGGTTGGCTCAGCAAGGCTGGCGGCTATGGGCTTCTCCACCTGGGGGAGCAAGCCATCCACTGAGCTGAGTGAACCTGCAGGGCAACAGCTCCCTTTGACACCGCAGAAGGCTGCGCGCCGGGCCTCTCCAGGATCGCCCCATTGATCAGTATTCGCCGCCAGCTGGTAATGACGACAAGAGAGATGTATGCGGCCTGCCTAGAAGATCAGGCGGTCTTCAGGCCTCCGCACTCCTCCCAGGCGCTCAACAGCTGGCCCAGCTCTGCCTTCATGGCTGCCAGCTCAGTCAGACGGTCTTCGATGGAACGGATGCGTCCCTGAATACTGCTTTTCAGGGCGCCGCAGTTGCAGTGACCGGCGCGCCGCACATCGAGAATCCTTTTGAGCTCCGGAAGGGGCACATCCATGGCTCTTAGCGTTCGGATTAAGCCCAGCTCCCCTACGACGGAGGGATCGAATAATCGGTAGCCCCCAGGGGAGCGGGAAACGATGCCGATCAGACCCTCGTCGCAGTAGAAACGCACCGTCTTTACGGGCAACCCAGTGGCCTCAGCCACCTGGCCGATTCGCAGGGCCGGAGCGTCCATGCGATAACCCTCCAGACACAGCAAACTTCACAACCCTAGGCAAAATGCCCGGGTTGCGATCTGACGACACCAACACTCCATTGGTTTCTATCTACTAGAGACTTGCGCTAGCTTCCAGCTTTCGCCGATCCACCGCCCCATGCCTCAAGGTCACGCAGTGAGGGCCATCCCAGCCAAGTCCATCCAGGGGCTCCTGGGCGCGGTGGGGCTAGCAGCCCTGGGGCTTTTCACCACGGCCTCTGCCCATGGCACCCACAAGCAAGAGGGCGTCAATGCGCTCTATGCGACCAAGGGGGAAGCAGAGGCTGCTGCCAAACGCTTCCACTGCACCGGCACCCATCAGATGGGCGACAAGTGGATGCCCTGCGCGATGCCTGGCACCTCCAGTGATCACTGACAAGCCTCAGACAGCTTCGGGAAACGGCTGCGGCTCTACCAAACCCAAGTTGTTTGCCTTTGGCATTGCACCGCTCGGCATCGTCTCGGTGGGGATTGTGCCCATGGGCGTGGTGAGTATTGGGGTGGTGCCCATGGGCGTCGTGAGCATCGGTGCCGTGGGCATGGGCGTGATCAATGCCTGCGTGGTGGGAATGGGTGTGTTGGTGGCAGGGGTGAATGTGATGGGGGTGTGGTCGCTTGGTGCCGATGGCATGGGCCAGGTACGCCTGGGATCAACGTCTGGCGCCATTCACCGGCACCACCAACACCCTCGCCAGGAGAGCCTGTACGCCTATCCCTCTAAACAGGTGGCGCTCCAAAAAGCCCAGGAGTTGGGATGCTCTGGCGTGCACCCGATGGGGACCTGGTGGATGCCCTGTGCCGTTCACCCTGGCAATCAGCCCTAAGCGATCGACTTGGCTCTGGAGACTTCTAGGCCCCCAGAGCGCACCTCACACCAAGCCTTAGAAGCGGAAGGTGGTTTTCACCAAACCGCCGGTGGAGCTGGGGTTGGTGCCTGAGCCATCAATCCAGAAGAAGGCCGGCGTCACCGAGATGTTGTCGCTCATCTGGAACTTGTAGTACAGCTCGTAGGCGTAGCTGCCTGGATCGGTGCCCGGCGTTTGGGTGTCGCCGTAGGCCATGCCCAGGGCGTTCCCCTTGCGGAAGGCATCGCTCCACACCAGGCCCACCATCCAGGTGGAGGTGCTGCCGCCACCGTTGTAATAGGTGCTGCCAACGCCAGCGCTAATCGAGGGAATCACGCCTGTCTTTTCCGGCTGCCAATAGGCACTGAATCCCAGGTTGTTGGCCCCAGACACCTCATAGCCGGCATTGGGATCGATCAGGGCCACGCTGTTGGTGGCCTGGGTGTAGTTGTAGGCAAAGGCCATCCCCCAGTTCTTGGCGGCGTAGCCCACCTGGGCCGTGGTGGTGGCGCCACTGCCAAAGCCCGACACGCTGGTTTCCGTTGCCGTAT